>WNGK01002720.1_pt1 | contig 19590 bp, 21 predicted proteins | sample 5400601 | NCBI WGS metagenome assembly WNGK01 (sample SAMN13153376, study PRJNA577476) | soil metagenome | isolation source: 60 cm soil or saprolite under Garry oak tree replicate 1 | place: USA:California | collected 2016-06-15
GACTATCAGCAGAAGTGGCCTTGGCAGACCTAGATTTTCTTCGCCGACTAAGGTCGAAAAGCGGAACGAGTAACCGTATCTAGTTGAAGACGGCCCAGAAGAAGCAATCCGCGTCTCGAAAATGCGCTAGTCTCAGAGTGCCAAGAACATCTGGACAAGACGCGATCCGAATACTCTCCCAACAACACATCATCGACCATGCCTACAGAATCGAATCGTCCGAGAATCACGTCCTCATCCCACTCTCCAGAAAGCTCTCCAAGAAGGAGACCACCGATCTAGAGACCAAGCTCGGAGCGATACAACAAAGAGACCACGTCTTTCCTAGCCGTTCCCGTCCCTACAAGACGTTGAGAGCTGCGCTCGAGAACAAGATTCCTGAAACGCTGCTGGCGTCTCTCCCATCGTCCTATGACATCATCGGCGATATCGCGGTGCTTGAGCTCTCTTCGAAAGTGTCACAGTATGAGACGGTCGTTGCCGATGGAATTCGAGAGGTGAACAGGAATGTCTCAGTCGTACTTGCAAGAAAGGGATCCGTCTCAGGCCCGGAAAGGCTCCTCCCGACAAGACTCATTGCAGGGGAAAATAGGACGATAACCGTCCACAAGGAGGCTGTCGATTCAAGGTAGACATCTCGAGGGCCTACTTTTCACCTCGACTGTCCCATGAACACGAACGCGTCGCTGGGCTAGTTGAAGAGGGCGAAGTTGTAACCGATCTCTTCGCCGGCGTCGGACCATTCTCAATAATGATCGCAAAACGACTCAAGGAAGTAGAGGTCAATGCGGTGGACGCGAACCCATACGCAGTAGACCTAATTCGTGAAAATCTGACCCTCAACAATGTTGGGAGTAGGATCAGAGTATGGCTGGGAGATGCGCGAAGAGTAGTCGAAACGGATCTCCACGGCAAGGCTTCGCGAGTGATAATGAATCATCCTTCAGCAGCGCATGAGTTTGTCGACGTAGCCTGCAAAGCGCTGAGGAAAGATGGGGGGATCATTCACTACTACACGTTTGCTCAGGGCTCAGACTGTGAGGCGAAAGCTGTCCTCGAGCTTGAGGAAGGGCTCGCAAAATTCAACTGGCGTGCAAAGTGGCTCGCGCAAGCCAGGCGGGTAAGAGAAGTAGCGCCGATGAAATGGCAGGTCGCTGTTGACGCCCCAGTAGCACCCTTATCGCTGGGCTAGCTCGATTTCTATCTCGAGTCGCTGCTCAGGATTCCTCAACAAGCGAAGCATCTCTCTTGGAATATCCTTCGCCGCCTTGTCCGCGTTCACCATGATAGTTCGGTGCGAGGGGAACCTGCTCTTCCTCACAACCATCTCTCTTGAATCTTGAAAAGTCAGACTCGGAGATCCGTGTCCATGGACCTCAAAGCTCTGCCCAGCCGCTCTAATTCTAAGAACAGCTCGCCCGAGCTCCGTTGACATTGCTTGCCTAATGCTTGATGGGAGTGCAGAGGGTGGACAGGTCGCCCTCACCCCTACAATGCAGTCGCCACGCGAGGTCAGGTGACTCTCGGTCGTGAGTTCAAGCGTTGTCGGGTGAGTCGCCGCAATGTTCGGATGCCCGAACGCCTGAAACGAAAAGAGTGGTCTTTGAGTCATGATTCTAATACTTCACAGGGTGACCAGTATCGCGAGGGGATAATTAGGCTCGACTAGCTTCAAAGAAGAACGGGACCGAATGGTTCAAGGCCTAATCGCAGAAGGACTCTTGCACTCCGAAATCGTCATAGCAGCTATGAGAAAAGTTCCAAGGGAACTTTTCCTCCCCACCAGCCTTCAAACATACGCGTACAACGACACTCCACTACCAACCGGACACTGCCAGACAATAAGTGCGCCACACGGAAAACTCCGGGCGACACATGGTAGCAATAATGAACGAGGCTCTACAACTCATCCCAGGATTGACGGTTCTCGAGGTTGGTGCCGGTAGCGGCTATCACGCGGCGACCATCGCCGAAATCATCGGCCCACACGGCCGCATTTACACCGTTGAGATAGTCGAAGACCTCGCACGTTCCGCAAGGGCTAACCTGGAAAAAGCAGGGTATGCGGACCGTGTCACCCTGGTCCTCGGTGATGGTTCTCTAGGATATCCTGACCGTGCACCTTACGATAGAATCTTGCTAACCGCAGCATCTCCTCAGATTCTTAAGCATCTCATAGACCAGCTTAGGATTGGCGGAACCATGCTCGCTCCTGTTGGAGGCAGATTCTTTCCCCAAGAATTAGTCTCGATCAAAAAGAAGTCCCAGAGCGAAATAGAGAAGAGAGAATTGGGCGGGGTCGCCTTCGTCCCGTTGAAAGGAAAACACGGGTTCGGCGACTAGGCCCCGAAAAAGGATTCAAGGGTCTTCTTGCCCGTCTCCTGATTGAAGCCTGCCTTCGCCTTTGCGATCGCCGTTCGAATACGGTCCTCGCTGAAGTCCCTATCACCGCATAGGAACGATACGAGGCCCTCAACGTCAGGCTCCCGCCACTCCAGTTCGAACCTTGACGTCACCTCGGGCTTCAGGAAAATCTGACGGATGCGGGACAAGTGCTCAGGGGGCCGAAACTCGGGGTCTGCCTGAGCAATCTTCTCGATGCTTCCGTGTTCATGCATCAGTCTCAACGCGGTTTTAGGACCGACTCCCTTGAAACCGTCGGGATTGAAGTCCGTTCCTATCAAAATGCCAAGGTCTACAAGCTGTTCACGGTCGAGTCTGAGCCCTGTCAGAGCGTCTTGCAGCTTGACCGTTTCCGGGTCAACCTGCACGTACGCCTCCCTCATCGGAAGCTTTCTCCTACCGGTTATGGCTAGGTTCCTGATGAGACGGTTTGCTCCAAAGAGCAAAGAATCAAAGTCTTGGCTGACCGCTCCCCAGACATCTCCCCTAGATGCCATGTACGCAGCCTGAGCCTCGCCCTCCGAAGGGGCATGAACGTAGGGGACACCGAGATACTTGAGCAGTTGGACGGAATCTTCCACCATCTGGTCTTTGAGACTCGCCGTTGCTTGAGCGTACTTCTTCGCTTCTTCGGGCTGTCCTCGGGATACTGCTGCCTCGTACTTCACTATCGCCTCCTCCTTCACTGTTCGTCGCCGTTTTATCTCGACCTCTTTCAAGGCAGGTGGAACACCGTCGAAAACATAGACTAGTCTGATTCCTCTCTCAGCAAGATTCGTTGTACGGTAGAGAAGGCCGCTGAGATGGCTTGTTACTCGGCCAGTCCGGTCCATGAGAGGTGTTCCTGTGGGGCCTCGGATGATCGCAAGAAACTGGTAGAGTGCATTGTAGGCGTCAACAGCGAAGGTCTTGCCTTTCAAATCATCCAGTGATGTCTTGTTTCTTGGAATAATGTCTGCTAAATCAACACCCATTTTACAAGCGCCCTCTGCCTCTGACTCCTTCGAGTCTAGCATAGCCTACACGGTTTGCTATCATAGCTGCAACAGCCCCTGCTCCCACACCACTGTCAATATTCACTACCGACATTCCAAGAGAGCATGACTGGAGCATAGCAGCAAGGGCTGCGAGCCCCTTCTCTCCGAAACCATAGCTTCTAGAAGTTGGCAGACCAATGACCGGCACGTCAGCGATTCCCGCGACGACGGTCGGGAGAGCACCCTCTCTTCCAGCCGCCACAATTAGCACATCTGCACCCCACTTCAACAGGTCTTCCAGCGGTTGAAAGAGCCTGTGCAGACCGGCCACTCCCACATCATAGTACGAGAGGGTTTGACAACCCATCTCCTTCACGATCGTCTCAGCTTCCATCGCGAAGGGAATATCTGAAGTGCCGGCTGTGAGTATCCCGACCCTGCCGCCGGTCCGTTTTACTCGAAAGTCCTTCGACTTGACGACGACCATCCCTGACCTGCTTGAGAAGCTGACCTGTTCCCTGCTGTGAAAGCGGGAGCGCAAGAGGCGTTCACACTTGCTGTCGGCTCGACTAATGATCGCTCGGCCTGTACGCTCTAACATTGCTTGAGCAAGCCTTGCCACATCCGCTGACCGTTTTCCTTCGGCAAGGATTACCTCGGGAATCCCCTTACGAATTTCACGGCCAACGTCCAGCTTTGCCAGAGTCGCGAGTTCTCTAACAGCCATGAGCTGGCTCTTCGTCCGCCGAACAGTGGCAAGACTCGTCTGAAATTTTTTCAACGTCATCCTTCTAAAGCACTGCCTGCGGCGATGATAAACCGTTTAAGTTGCAATACTCATGGCTTTCGCCAGTAATGATCGAAGACCTTCTCTCCCCTCAACTAGGCGATAAAATCGAGAAGGCAATCACATCGATCAGTCGACACAAAGGAGTGGTCGTCGCGTTATCAGCGGGAGTGGACAGCTCGCTCGTTGCTCTACTCGCTCGGAAAGCTCTTGGAGACCGCTCAGTAGCCGTCACCGCGCTCTCAGAATCACTTCCCCCAGGCGAGCTGGAGATCGCAGAGAAGACGGCAGAACGTATTGGGATACGACACATTATCGTTCGAACCGACGAAGTTCATAATCCGAGCTACTCGTCAAATCCATCAAACAGATGCTTCTATTGCAAGGACACGCTTTACAACGAGCTCACCAGCATCGCCTCGAGCCTGGGTTTTGAAACTCTGCTTGACGGTACGCAGAAGGACGATCTAACCGACGACCGACCAGGATTCTTGGCCGCACGAAACTATGGGGTCAAGAGCCCATTGCTTGAGGCAGGCTTCTCGAAGCGCGATGTGCGGGACACTGCCAAGGCACTCGGTTTGTCCGTGTGGGACAAGCCTGCCATGCCCTGCCTCTCTTCGCGAATCCCTCATGGCGAGGAGGTGACAGAGGACAAATTGAGAATGGTGGGAGAGGCTGAGCTCTTCATCAAGAATCTCACAAAAGTCAGCGAGCTTCGAGTGAGATATCATAACGGTAGTGCACGAGTTGAGGTAGCCCCTGAGGATCAACACCTCCTCCTCGACCAAGGGACCATGGACATGGTCAACAAACGGCTTAGGGACTTGGGGTTCACATCCGTGACCATGGACCCCAGAGGGTACCGGAGAAGGGAATCATTAGAGTCCGTTGGGGCTGAGATGATGCTGCCGATGGCGGAAAGTGGCGCCTAGTGGATTGTAGGTTAGGAATCGGTTGACGGCAACTCCCACATCTTCGTTCAGGATACAGGACGCCTATTAGACGATAGGCTAGAACTCCTGACCGATGGCAGTTGGCTAAGAGGAGAGAATCGACGATAAAGGACCTCTTTGAGCCATTGGAGGAGGCTGAGATCCAGGCGAAGCCTAAGCGGGACCCAGCCGAGATCCGGATCTACGTTAAAGCCCTGAAGAGAGCAATCAAATTCCTCCCCCTCGGCAGCCGAGCATACTACTACCTGTCAGGTGAGATTGTGAGAGCGAACCGAGAACTGAGCAGCTTCACACCGCCTCCTTTCTCTAAGGGAACTCAGTAAGAGCGTTCACGAGGCAAACGCGTCTCTTCGCACCATCAGTTCCTGCGTTTAAGTAAAATACTGCATTCGAAGCTCGAATCCTAGTCCTATTGCCACATCGAGAAAGTCCCGACCTGTCAATAATCGCAGACAGGGTGACCCCTCAGACTTGGTCAGTATTTCAATCACTGCGAACGAAAATGAGACAGTTGCGCGGGGTCACTATGAAGGTCCAGTACGAGGTCAACACTCACGAGCCTGTTCCAGCGTTCTATTACGAGGGAAGACAACTCTTTCATTTGCATGCACGGGGAAACGAGATCAGCGCGACGATCCATACCGACTACAAATCACGCCTGAGGATTGTAGAGGACGAAGCCATTGATTGGAGGCTGAGAGACCAGGTGAGAAAGAGGACATGGGCGGGCTTCAGCATTCAATCCGTAAAAGAGCTCGGACCCTTCATGGAGCTAGTCAGGGCCAAGTATCAACTAATCAACGAGGAAGTCAAGGGCAAAAAGTCAGAGGAAAGACCTATCGCAGTTTAGACAAATGAATGGCTTAGGAGCCAAGGTTGATGGGTTTTTTGTCGCAATCTGAAAAGCTGAGCCCGAGAATTGCTCTCATCCAGCGTTCTCTAGCATCGAATCATCCCCCTGAGGATCAAAGGGTCGATGCGGCCGTTGGACTCATAATTGTCGAGCATCGTGGAGACTTAGAGGCTCTTCTAATTCAGAGGGCCGAAAGGGACGGTGACCCTTGGTCCGGCCAGATAGGGCTTCCAGGAGGCCGCTCAAAAGCATCAGATCGCTCAATCAAGGGAACCGTGGAGAGAGAGGTCGCCGAGGAAGTGGGCATAGACCTGTCCAAGGTTGGAAGGGAACTTGGCCATCTCACAGTGGGACAGCCAATGAGGCGTTCAGAAATGCGTGTGCAGCCATGGGTGTATCTGCTGTCAGACAAACCCCCAATAATCATTGGGGCAGAGGTACGCTCTGCCTTCTGGACATCGCTAAACCATCTTCCATCTAGCAGATCAACAACGGATGTCTACATTCGCGATGGATGGAGGACAGTCGAATGTTTCGACGTGGATGGGAAGGTCATCTGGGGATACACCTATCGGGTCCTTAACGAGTTTTTGCAACTCCCGGGAGTCATTGGATGACAGGCAAGGTATCCATCCGCACGATGGCCTCTCCCGTCATGCGGCATGCTTCGCAAACAGATGCGACCGATGGCTCTCCACATCGCTCGCAGGACTGGAGGATCGAAGGCGGAATTCCCGGCTCCGCGAGTTTGCGAAGTTTCAGCATGGCGTGATACGCCGAAAACAGGACTCCTGGATGTGCCAGTTCAAGGCGGTTGAAAATTGATCGCAGCTCATTTCTAAGCGCCTCTCCCATGTATGGACACGATGCTGACTGGAACTTCAGGTCCTCAGAATACCCATACAGCGCGACTTCTTTCTCCGGGACCTCGCACAGGGGCTTCACTCGGGTTAGGAATTGACCACGAGAATCCTGGAGGACGGGGCTGAATCGCACGAACCTCTCAACGTCTCCCTCAAGAATGTTCAGAAGATAGGTCTGCAACACGTCATCCAAGTTGTGCGCGGTTGCTATCTTGTTGGCACCCACTCGCCTGGCAGCGATGTTGATTGCTTTCCTTCGAAAGACTCCGCAGTACGAGCAAGCAGTCAATCTTTCTTTCTTATCCTTCAGGTATGTGTCAAGCTCGCTCCCGAAGATTTCCTTGAAAGAAATGACTTCGTGTTCGACTCCAAGGGTCTGGCAATAATCGGATGCAAGCTTAACCGCTTCCTCCCGGTAGCTTTCTATTCCCTCATCGACAGTTACTGCCGTGATTCTAGTCCTGGGAAATCGCAATGTGAGCTTCTTTAACACCATCAAGAGGGTCAGGCTGTCCTTGCCCCCGGAGACGGCAACGGCGACGTGGTCTTCTGGGGAGAACATTTTCCAGTTGCTGATTGTTCTTCGAACTTTCTTCTCGACCGACTCCTTGAAGCAGCTTCTGCAAAGATTGACTCCCTCGTACTGCCTACGATAGAAGGCTTGACCGTGCTTGCAAATGCTACACAGGGCACTAGGCATCGGACAACACTTTCGCTAGCTGGGAAACACTGTGCCGAACAAGATGTAGGAGAGAATCAGGTTCGACCCGAGCAGCCCTAGTGAGACTAAGCTCATGGCTGTTCTCGCCCTCTTCGTATTCTTCAATCCGGCAACGCTTAGCAGCGTATCAAAGTACCGATCTCCGTCAAATGGTAGCATTGGAAGCATGTTCACGATCCCTACACCTAGTAGGATGATGAGTAGCCAGTTTAGCTGGCTGTAAAACTGAAACGGAAATTGGACTGGCGCCCCTGACCAACGAGGAGCAAAGTACTGAAACGTAGAGACTCCCATGAATGCCCGGGTTTTGTTCCCAGGTGCTGAGCTTGTTCTTACGTCCCTTGTGGTGCCGTCGCCGAGGGTGACAACGACGATGGTGTTGGGATGTTGAGTCTGATTGATATGCAAGAGATATTTCGCTAGGTCAATCGGTTGCTCAACTCTCGTTTCGTTAAGCTGTGTAATGACAGACCATTGTGGTATGCCTGCTGCTTGCGCTCCGCCATTGTTGCTGAGCCCCGTGACGAGAACCCCTGAGGAACTAGATTGGTATAGAGGGCTAATCACAAGTGTGAAGTTCGCAAATATCAGCAAGACCAGAAACCACGTAGCTACGTTTGTAGCTGATCCGGCTGCAAAAACCCGAAGCTTTGTCTTGGCAGGCCTCTTCGCCAGGTCTTCCTCATCGATTTCCACAAAGCCTCCTGGTAGAAACACTCCTAGAAACACGCCGGAGGACTTTATCGGAACCTTATCAAGGACGCTGGCGATTCCGTGAGCCGCCTCGTGAGGTATCAGGAGTATTGCAATCGAGATCAGGATGTATGGAAAAATTTCCCAGCTTATCGTCACTCCTGGCAGAGGGATGATAAGAAGCGTCGGTCCCGCCTGCTTCGTCCTATAGACGAGGTTGAATATGTTAAGTGCGAAAGTGTACAGCGCGAAGACTAGCAGTCCCAGACCTAGAGCTGCACCAAGGTCGAAGAATGTAAGCCAAAATCTTCTGAATCTTCCACCAATCCTTTCCATCCAGCTGTTGAAAACCACCGTCTTGAGCATGAAGTAATACGGTTTGAAGACGAATCCATGTTTCTCCGCTTTCAGAGCATAGCCTAGGAGCACGATTATTGCCCAGATTCCAAGATAGGCTAGCAGCGGTATGTACGGATCGAGAAAAGTGCTCAGCGGCCAACCATCCTAGGGCGCGGTTCCGCTGCCGGGACGGTGAATATTACACTTACGAACGGTCAATCCGGGTCTTGAGCGTACGTCTCAAAGCTGGACTGGTAGCCGCTTCTTGCCGTAAGACACGCTCGAATGTCATGTTTGGAGGAACAGGACGGGTCAGGAAAATCCCTGTGCGCCCAATCGCATCTCGTCGGCTCAACACACGTACGCGTTCTCTCACAATGTCTTGCTTAATCCCGAGAGTCTGGGCGACCTCGGCCTCACGGCCTATGATCGACCATTCCCTGTGACCTACTGCGTTTGGCTCGATAAGCGTAAGCTTCTTTGTGCAACCTTTCTTTCTCAGCCCCTGTTGAAGGTCTGCTTTTGTCGCGCTCCCGCCGTAGGCGTAGAATTGCTCTTCTAGGGATCTAAGCGGAACTAGTGGTATAGTAATCGCGGCTTTTTCCTCCAGGTCTAGGATTAGCCGTGCTTTTGGACTATGCATTGGCGTTGCCTGAACAATTTCACGAGATGTTAGATCGAATCCAGAGAGTTCGAGGCTCGATTCGACCATCTGCGTATTGACGTTGGTGGGAATGACAATGTCGATGTCGCTCTTCTCATCAACGTCTCCCCTCGCTAGACTCCCGTGAACGAAGGAGAGCGTCTCGAATGTGCCCAGCCCTTTCATGATTCTAACTGCGTGGTCTCTGAACCTCGAAAGAAGGTTCCAATGTGTCTCCGAGTACACGACGTCGATCTCGTCTAAGCTTCTGGCAGGCTTTGGGCCAGATCCTCTTCTGGTCAAAGAGTTCCACGGAATAGGTCTTCCCGTCTCGACACCACTAGAGCGGAGCTTCTCGCTCGGTCTTGAAATCGAACTCTACGTAGCCCTCTAACTATGGCGGCAGGGGTCGCCTCTCTTCCCTGGCCCATAACCAGCTCTGCTGCCCCTGCGAGTTCGTCCGCCACGGCGACATTCTTGAAGCGCAGTTCGTATCCGAAGAGGTCTTTCGAGCCTCGATAGTCGATAAAGGGACTGATCCCCGCTATCCCGATCGTTTCTTCCACTTGGCCGAGCCTGAAGGGGCGACTGTGAGTGTCAGTAATGATAACGCCGATGTTTTTTCCAGTCACGCCTCTGATTGAAGATCTGAGTTTACGAGCCGAAGCGTCTGGGTCTCTGGGCAATAGGGTAAAGGTTGAGGCACCCTTGACATTAGACTTATCCACGCCTGCATTCAGGCAAGTCCAGCCCTGGCGGGTTCTGACGATGAGTGCTGTCTTGTCGGCGCGCACGACTTTGCTCGTATTGCGAAGCACAAGGTCAATGAAGGCTGCGGATCTCCCGCCTTTCCTCGCCAGCTCAATAGCCCGAGGAGACGGCTTGAGGTTCGAAATGTCCACGAGCTCCCCCTCGCTCTTCGATACGGCTTTTTGGCCGATGACAAAGATGTCACGGTTCTTGACTCCGACTTTCAGTCTCGAGGCGGCTTGGACAATCATTTCTGCTAGATTGTCGCCCGGACTAATCAGGGGGAGACCTCTGAGGGGAATTACTTGCAGCGAGCTCGGCATTTGACTTCTAAGGGCATGAAGCGGTCCTGTATAGAAGCTAGTAAGAGTCTCGCATGTTCCGCTTGTTCAAGGTGGTGATGGGAAAGTAAGTTTATATTATTGAAAGGCAGCGGTCTCTCGTCGAAGGTTGAGATGCCGGAGAAAGTCCGGTAGCCGTTTGCAGAACGACTGCTGCTTTCTCCCGTAGCAACCGGAACGAAGAAGGAACGAACGAAGAACGGAGGTGGAAACGTCTTTGGGTTATGAAAGGAGAGGTTATGGTGGTGGCGGTAACAGATTCGGTCCTAAACCAGTCGAGGAAGGCAAAGAGTACGAAGTTGACATCAAGGAAATCAGCAGACGCGGCGAAGGAATAGCTCGAGTTGAAGGACTAGTAGTCTTCGTACCGAACACGAAACCCGGGGATCACGTCAAGGTTAAGATCTCACGGGTCTCGAACCGCTTTGCTTCTGGAGAGGTAATCCCGTAGAAACTCGAACGGAAGGCCTAACCCGCCTTCCCACTCCATTATTTCCCGTCTTTTTTGAAATACGATCTGTTTCTCGACGCCTTTTTCCGTTAGAGGTCCGGATTGCCTACGAATATTGCAAGGTATCGCAAGGGATCACTGCCTTCCCTGACAGTGCTATGCATCGTCCCAGGCGGAACAACTATCATGGTCCCAGGTGTAATCTTCACATCTTTCCTACCGATGCTGGCGGTTCCCGCTCCCCCAAAGAAGAATATGGTTTCCTCAGTAAGGTGAGTATGGGGAGCCACGATTCCGTCAACCTCAACGTACCTGACTGACAATTCATGACCCGGTTCTGCCCTGGAGAGGTACCATCTCTTGAAATCTCCAATCCTCTCAGGTACAATTTCAGAAAGGCGTTTTACAATCAAGGGCTCGAAATCAGACCTACCCTACCAAAGAGGGGGTTTAAGCCTGTCTGAGAGAGGGCCCACATTGGCATCGGTCGCCTGTATTCGAAAACGCTAAAGGTTCAGTCCAAGGGCAAGAGCCAGAGCGTTCATGAAGGCACAGAAACCTGAATGGCTCAGCGTGGCCGAGTTCAGATATCTGGTTGAGAAGCGGCACTGGTCATTACTCTCATGGACCTCAGGAATCGTAGCAATGGTCTTCATCTCTTACTACGCACTTCAGATACCTCTCGGAGTGCAGTCAATAGGAGCACAGTTCGTTCTCTCAGAATGGCCTCCTCCCGCCATATCCCCTTACTTCTACGCTAAGCCCATAACCTGGTTTTCATACTTCAGCTTTCTCTACTGGGCATTTGGTCTCGAATCTTTCAGAACACGATTCCTAAACATGTCGTATCGCGCCCGCAGATTCCTGTTTATCGGCACAGCCTTCATAGCTTTCGGAGCCTTCTACGAAATTTTCTTCAACTTCACAATCTGGTCGGCACTGCTAGCTGTGTGTTCCCAACCTGCCAATTTGCAACAATGCAATCCCGACACCTTGGTAAACATCTTTCCAAACCTTAGAACTCCACTAAACCTGACATTCGCAACCAAAGTCGTGACTACTGTTTTCGGTCTGAGTGTATACTCCCTATGGTTCCTCTATCGGACAGACCGGGACTTGGATCGGAAGGCACTCGGTGTGAGTATTGAGTGAAAACAACCATTAAACGCCCGCTCATCATGACAATCTAACCGGATGGTCGCAGCATTGCTCCAGCAAACCCCTCCAGACACTTTCGATGTCGCGGTAATTGGAGCTGGACCATCGGGCGTGATGGCGGCCTGGAAGGCTGCCGAAAAAGGAGCAAAGACCATACTCATTGAGCGAGAGGTTAATCCAGGACGAAAAGTGTGCGCCGAAGGAATCCTAGCAGAGGCGCTTCCCGACGCTGAGATTGCTCCTTCAAGTGACTTCATTGCCAACACAATTTCCGGAGCTTTTCTCTACTCGCCAGATGAGACGAAGAAAGTTAACGTCAAGGGGAATGGTTACATTCTCGACAAGCCCTCATTTCTACAAACACTTTCGAAGAGAGCCGAACGAAGTGGAGCAATCCTGTCCTATGGAACGACAATCAACGCTATCGGACGTGACAATAGGCTTGTATTGCTGGGGGGCGAGAGGGATGCCAACTCTTGGTCAGTACGTTCGCGAGTGGTAATAGGATGCGACGGCGTTGGTTCAATACTTGCACGCAAGTTCTTCGTCCGGAAGAACTATTCAGCTATAGCCGCTCTGCAGTACTCGATGACAGGCTGTGAGCTCGAAGACGAAAGAAAATTAGAGATTTACGTCGGGCACGAAAAGGCCCCGTCCGGATATGTGTGGATATTCCCAAAGGGGAATAGCGAGGCCAACGTTGGAATAGGAATCAAGGGTCCAAACGCCAGACGGCTCCTAGATCATTTCATCGCAAGCCATCCTCGTATGTTTTCTCATTCGAAAGTTGAGAGATCCTTGGCCGCGCCGGTTCCCATCGGAGGTGAGCTGGACGAGTATGTTGCCGACAACATGATGCTGTGCGGGGACGCAGCAGGTCAGGTGATTCCACTTACAGGCGCCGGCATCCACACGAGTCTCGTCGCTGGGAAGATCGCTGGGGAAGTCGCGGGTGAAGCGGTGAAATTGGGCGATTACTCAAGCTCCCGGCTAAGAAAATATCAACAGCGCTTCAAGAGTCTCTACGGAGAACACATCTCCAACAGTCTAAAATCCCTTGAGTCTTTCGAGCGATTCTCCGACGAAGAGCTCAACATCATGACTGACTACCTTGAGGGCCAGGACCTTGTCGACATGGCTCACGGTCTCAGTCCGAGAAAAGCGATAGGTCTAATGATTCATCACCCAGCTCTAGCTATCAAAGTTGCCTACCAGCTACTGCGGGACTAGTGTCGATCAAATGGGACCAGTAGAGGCAGCACTGCAAAAGAACATTGAGAAACAAGGGTGCATTCACCTTGCACTGTTCGATCCGGAGAAGCCACGAGGGAAGCTGCGGAATGAATGTGCCGCACTCGAGAAGATGGGTACGACGGCTATTATGGTTGGAGGGTCAACCGTCGCGTCGACTCAAGAGCTCGACGAGACAATCAAGACAATCAAAGACTCGTGCTCCCTCCCCGTGATCCTGTTCCCGAACGGGGTCTCTGGAATCAGCAGGTTTGCGGACGCGATCTTCTTCATGTCCCTTCTGAACTCGTCCCAGCCTCAATATATCACCGGAGCTCAAGCTCTAGGAGCCCCCGTAGTGAAACGATTCAAGCTGGAAACCATACCCCTAGGTTACATTCTCGTGGGAGAATCAAAGACTGCCGTAAGCGCTGTTAGCAGAGCAGAGTTGATTCCATACACCAAGCCAGAAGCGGCAGCATCATACGCTCTAGCAGCACAATACCTAGGAATGCGTTTCGTCTATCTGGAAGCAGGTAGTGGAGCAGGAAGACCAGTCGACGCCTCAATGGTGAAGAAAGTCTCTTCCGAACTGGATATCCCATTAGTCGTTGGTGGAGGAATAAGGACACCTCAACAGGCCCAACAGCTTGCGGGCGCTGGCGCCTCGGCAATAGTCACAGGCACGGTCCTTGAGACGGAAGGCGCTGACCAAGTTGCCAAAATTGTAGCGGCCCTAGGTCGCGCGTGACCAATGGTTCGGTCCGAGAAAGAGTCGAAAGGCGTATCCGGAACTGTAGATGCGTTCAATTTCATCAGAAGAATAGGTTTCCCACCTTCTGCTGAAGTCATCTCCATGTTTGTCACCATAGCAATACTCGCCACTGTCACAAGTCTCCCATTTTCGGGCCTGAGTTTAGCTTCCACCTTGCTCGTCACAACTTCAGCGATCATTCTACCGACTCTGCTTGGGTCCTTTATCTCTGCAACAATAGTTCTCCGAGGAGAGCCTGTTCTGAATTTCCGTAGGCTAATGGGCACGGAGATAATCGCATGGTCACCAGTTTTAGTGCTCTTCCCACTCTACTCAATACTGGGAACATTTACAGGAAACCAAACCCTTTGGATGGACGGTCTCTTCGTTAGCGTCGCACTTTCCATTCCGGTGAGACTCCTCACTATTTTCTCCATGTCCGGCATGGCGCCAGCGAGAAAGCTGGCTAGCTCTGCGCTGGTCCCTGCCTTTGTTTTCCTTCTGTTCGCATTGTTAGCGGACCCTGCGATTTCCTCCTCTGACAACGGTTCCCAAGGAATTGAGGCAAGCGTAGCTCGAGGAGCCCCTGCATTGACGGTCTTGCTCATTGCGGGTCTAGTGTCTTGGGCAGGCGTCGTCTGGATCATTCGCAGCGTGGAAGGGCAAGGATCGAGTATCATTCGTGACGCTCCAATGGGTTTGTTTCGTGACTTCCTACGTCACTGGCTGAAAGGTGAAGGCGGTCCGCTTGAAAATCGACTTGCAGCTCTCGGCAGAACTGGAAGGATTAGTGTTTCCACCCTAGCTTTCGAAGGTTTGGGAGGCCTCAGAACAGGCGTGATACTTTCCAACTTTCACCCCGGACCCTACCGCGACCTTGGGAGTGGGGGTCTACCGTCAATGCTCAAGTCGGGCGTGGAAAGCAAGAATAACACGATTATCATGGTCCCCCACGGCATCTCCAATCACGAATACAACATCATATCTTATGCAGACATCAAATCACTAGTCAATGAAGCATGTCTGAAATATCCTGTCGCCGGTAATCGTGCAGAGGGAACGAAGCTTGTCCGGGAAATTTCAGGTGATGCAAAAGCTACTGCTCAGATCTTCGGAAACATCGTCTTCCTAACGCTGACCCTGGCCCCAATAGACATGGAGGACATTCCCACAGAGGTAAACGAGGCTCTCAAGGCTGAAGCTAAAGCCAGAGGTCTCACGGCCCTAGTGGCAGACGCTCACAATTCTCTGAACACCCAGGTCTCCATCAATGAGACTCAAGCAGCCATGCTTGCGGATGCAGGAATCAAAGCGTTAACTGCGGTCAGTCGACTTTCTAAGTCGATATTCAAGGTCGGTGCCGCCTCCCATGCTCTTAGAGAGTTCCGGCTTGAGGACGGCATCGGCCCAGGTGGATTAACAGAGCTGATTATTGAGTGCCAAGGGCAACGCGTCGCGTACATTACGATCGACGGCAACAACATGCAACAAGGATTTCGACAGACTCTCCTAGAAGAAATCCACGGCGAGGGAATAGTTGATGGAGAGGTCATGACCACAGATACGCACTTGGTCGCCGGGGTTGTCAGGTCGCCTCTTGGGTATCACCCTGTTGGCGAAGGCATCAACCCGGAACTCCTGGTCACGAGAGTCCGGGAGACTGCGAGGGCTGGGGCTGCCAATATGCAGGAAGGGTCAATTGGCTTCGGCACGTTCGAGATGGACCTCAAAGTCCTAGGCTCAGAGTCTTTTCAAAGCATAACTTCATTCGTTGGGCGAGTCGCCAGACGTATCGGCCGATCATTCTTGAAGCTGGAGCTTCTGGTCCTTATAGTATCGGTAATAGTTTTGCTGGCGTTGTGAGAAGAGTGGAACTGGAAAAGTCAGCCCACTACATGCAACTGCCACGGGAGGTTATTGTTGGCGAAGGTGTGATTGAAAGGGTAGGCGAAGTCTGCTCGAGGCTTGGATTCACGGGAACCGCTCTCATAGTATCAGGCCCGGTAACTTACCCCTTGGTGGGTGAGAGGGTCGCAAAGTCCACGGCTAAGGCCGGGTTTGCCGTTGACCATGCGATAGTCAAGGAGGCGAGTCCTTCGGTGCTTGCAGACGTGCTTGAAAAGATTCGAAAGTCGAAGGCCAAGCTTGTACTTGCTGTCGGGGGAGGAAAGGACATAGATCTTGCAAAGCTTGCCTCTGCAAAAGCCTCTGTCAATTTCATCAGCGTTCCCACAGCAGCAAGTCACGATGGGATCTCAAGTCCCTATGCGTCGATCAAGGGGGCGGAGAAACCATACTCGGTTAGAGGGCAGGCTCCCGTGGCAATTCTAGCTGATATGGATGTGTTGCTTGAGTCACCTTACAAGTTACTGGCAGCAGGATGCGGTGACATCGTCGCAAAGTTCGCTGCGGTAAAAGACTGGCAACTCGCTCATAGGCTGAAGAATGAATACTATGGGGACTATGCGGCAGAACTTGCACTAATGAGTGCCGAACTGGTCACCAAGAACGCAGGAGACATTGTTCAGAGGCGACTTGAAGGAGTTAGAACTGTAGTAGAGGCGCTGATCAGCTGCGGGGTCGCTATGAGTATAGCTGGCAGCTCAAGGCCGTGCAGCGGTGCAGAACATCTCTTCAGTCACGCACTTGATATTGTCGCGGGAGAAACGAGTCTACATGGAGAGAGGGCGGGAGTAGGAGCAGTACTGACCGCATACTTGCAGAGTTCAAACTGGCAGACTATCAAAGGATTTCTGAAAGAGATCGGGGCCCCTTCCACAGCCAAGGAGCTGAACGTTACCCCGGCACAACTAGTGAAGGCCCTAACGATTGCTCACACCCTCAGACCCGAACGATATACTATCCTCGGTGAGACAGGAGTTACAGAGCGAGCCGCCGAGCGTGTAGCAAAGGCAACGGGCATCATCGAGTAGATCGAGTGTTGAAGGCAACAGCAAGAGCCTATTCAATCCAGGGGCTAATCAAGTATCATGGGCTCAAGAACCGGAAACTCAGAATTCCATACCACGACAGCATTTCAGTGTGCATGGGATCCTTGCCAACAATTACCACTGTAGATTTCGCATCGGAGTACCGATCGGACATTGTGAGGCTGGACGGAAGGGAACCGAATCCACGCGAGCAAGATAGAATCGTCACAGTCTTGGATGCAATCAGGAAGGCGGGAAGACTCTCGACGCACGCTAGGGTTGAATCCAGAAACCCTCCGGTCCGGGGAAAAGGACTCGGATATTCCGCCTCAGGATTCGCAGCCCTTGGACTTGCCGCCTCGCGAGCATCAGGTCTCCGGCTGAAAGAGAAAGATCTATCTCAACTGGTAAGATTGGGAGCGGGTTCAGCGGCTAGGAGCCTCGTGGGAGGCTTCTCAATCCTCTATGCGAACATGGGAGGATTGTCATATGCTAAACAGCTGGCGCCTCCTGATTCAATCAAGCTTCGCACCGTTATCGTTCCAATTCCGGCCGAAATCAAGACCGACAGTGCCCATCAGGATGTTCTAGAGTCTCCATTTTACAAAACAAGACTCAGCTATGTTCCCTCCAAACTCAGGAAGATGAAACAAGCGCTGAAAGAGAGAGATGTCATCCAACTGAGCCGACTCGCGGAGGAAGACACGCTGAATCTGCATGCCATCACGATGACCGGAAGGGAGGGACTTGTACTCTTCAGCCCTATGTCGATCATCATAATTAGCGAGGTTAGAAGGTTGAGAAACGAGGATGATGTGCCGGTATGGTTTTCACTGGACACAGGGCCATCAGTGTTCGTCAACACTACGCGAGAGGCACTAGCCAGAGTAAAGAGAGCTCTTGGACGCCTAACCCAGGACCTAGTGGTTTCGTCTCCGGGAGGACGAGCAGAGGTCCTAGACAAGCACTTGTTCTGACGCAGACTCATACCAGGAGCGCTGTTGAGTGACAATTCAAGAAACAGGTGAAATACGCGCTGGTAAGGATCTGCCTCCTCTTCAGAACGCAGAGAAGTACAAAGAAATCGTAACTAGGTTTGCTCCAAACCCTGATTTCACTCTACACCTTGGCTCGATTCGGGCAGTCATTCTCTCACACGACTATGCGAGAAAATACGGTGGAAGATTTCTTCTTCGATTCGAGGACACGGATCCTCGACTGAAGAAATCAGCGCTCGAATACTACGATGCGATCAGAGAGGATCTGCGCTGGCTAGGATGCAACTGGGACGGAGAAGTCATCCAGAGCGACAGATTCCAAATCTACTATGAGACTGCTAACGGACTCCTGAGCGAGGGAGACGCATACGTGTGCACGTGTGAGCGTGAAGAGTTCCAGGCAACAATAAGGGCGAGACGAGCTTGTCCTTGCCGGCCCAAGAGCCCCAATGAGAATCTTCAGGAGTGGAATAAGATGCTCTCGGGGGAGCTCAAAGAAGGTCAAGCAGTAGTAAGAATCAAGACAGAGATCTCCCATCCCAACCCTGCCGTTCGAGATTGGCCAGCGCTACGAGTAATCGACCCCGACGCACACCCACATCCTCGCGTCGGGTCAAAATTCAGAGTGTGGCCGCTTTACAACTTCTCAGCAGGAATTGACGATCATCTCATGGGTGTTACCCACATTTTCAGAGGGAAGGAACACCTCACAAACGCGCTACGGCAAAGCTACCTTTACAACCACTTGGGATGGGAGTATCCAGACGCAACCCACTACGGGCGACTGAAGGCCATAGGCTTCAGCCTGTCAAAGTCTGCGATGGTGAAACTGCTCGAGGAAGGAAAGGTGGACAGCTATTCCGATCCTCGCTTGCCGACACTGGCAGCACTCCGAAGACGCGGATATTCACCGAACTCTCTACGAAGAATCGTATACGAATTGGGTCCCAGGCCAGTCGATGCAACACTAAGCTGGGATAACATCAATGCTACAGACCGTAAGGAAATCGACAGAGCCGCCCACCGGTACAGTTTCCTACCCCGTCCCAATGCGCTCGATGTTTTCGGTGTCCCACATGATTTTGAAGCTCATCTCCCACTCCACCCGGAGCGTCCCGATCTGCCTCCTCGGACGCTCAATGTCCGCTCGGAACATGGCCACTCGCGCATATGGATTGCATCCGCGGACAAAACCGTCTTCGAAAAGTCAAAGATCGTAAGACTAATGGAACTATTCAACGTGGAGCTCGAAAACGCAGACACGGACTCAATTAAGGCAAGGTATCACAGCCAGGACTATACTGAGGCGAAGAAAGTGAAAGCTCCGGTAATTCAGTGGCTGCCTGAGACCAGTGATCTCCAGTTCGAATCGGTAATGCCGGACGCTACTCGACTTACAGGCCTTGTTGAGAAGAACATATTGACAGAGCCTGTAGGAAGCATAGTTCAAATGGTTAGAATCGGATTTGCCAGAATCGATTCAAAGACTCAGTCAACTGTAGTAGTCTATTTTTCCCATAAGTAGCTTGCGATATTGGCGAGTCCCCTGCAGTCCGGCCTCGTCCCGACTGGGGAAAGAATTCAGCGGAAAGACGAAAAGGGCGGATGTGAGCTTATGCCTTGGCCTTTGTTTCTGCCTTCGCTGGCTTGGCCGCCTCGGGCTTTGCTCCTTTCGAGGGTTCCGGCTTAGCCGAAGGCTTCGGCTCTGCCTTTGGAGGTGGTTTTGCCTCTGCCTTCTTTTGG
>WNGK01005038.1_pt1 | contig 19590 bp, 15 predicted proteins | sample 5400601 | NCBI WGS metagenome assembly WNGK01 (sample SAMN13153376, study PRJNA577476) | soil metagenome | isolation source: 60 cm soil or saprolite under Garry oak tree replicate 1 | place: USA:California | collected 2016-06-15
CCTTCGTCAGCGCCGGAGTCGCGTATCTGCTTCTGATCTGTTTGCTTGCCCTTTGGGCGGCAACGGTGGATCCGCGGGTGGGCTTCGCGCAGGCGCATAACCCGCCGGCTGGCGCCGGAGTCCACGCAGCAGCCAGATCGAAACAACCGCGCAGGGATATCGCGCGATTCGGCGAGCGAGTGCAGGCCGCGCTCGCATCGACGGGTAACGACAAGGCATATTGGGGATTGGTGATTAGCGACGCGGAAACCGGCGAGGTACTTTTTTCGCTCAATGCCGGCCGCTATTTCATGCCGGCGTCAAATGCCAAGCTGTTTACCACGGCCATGGCGCTGGCTACGCTTGGCCCGGACTTTCATATCCGCACGACCATCGAGAGCGCCGCGGAACCCGATTCCGCCGGGCACCTGAAAGGAGATCTGGTGCTGGTCGGCCGGGGCGATGCGAATCTCTCCAACCGGGTGATTCCGTTTGTGGAGCACGCCGAGCATAGCGGCCCGCCGGAAAAAGCGCTGGCGGATCTGGCGGATCAGGTGGTGGCAGCAGGCGTGAAGGAAATTTCCGGAGACGTTGTTGCGGATGACAGCTATTTCGCTCCGGAGCGATACCCGCCGGGCTGGGGCATTGACGACGCGGTATGGAGTTATGGCGCGGCCGTATCGGCGCTGGCGGTCAACGATAATTTCATTTCCGTCGATGTCCGTCCGGGCGCCACGATTGGCGCGCCGCTCGTATACAGCGCGGCTCCCTGGCCGGGAATCTACGAAATGCGCAATGAGACGCTGACCACCGCGGCGGGAACCGAACCGATGCTGCGCCTGGAGCGCGATCCTGATTCGCAAACCTTTCATCTGACCGGAACGCTTCCGCTGGATGCGCCCGCGCGTCAACTGCAGCTCGCGGTTAGCCAGCCGGCCGAGAACGCGGCCCCAATTCTGATGCAACTGCTCGAAGCACGAGGTGTGCGCATCGAAGGACGCAGCCGCGCGCGCCACGGCGATCGTAATGCCCCGCCGCAGACGGTCTCGACGATGCACGTGCTGGCGGAGCACAAGTCGCCAGCACTGCTGGAAGACGTGCGGCTCACGAATAAGCTGAGCATGAATTTGCACGCGGAATTATTACTGCGCGTGGCAGCCAGGGAAAAAGCCGGCGCCACGACCATGGATGACGCGCTGGCGTTCGCGACCCAGTTTCGCCAAAGCGTTGGGATTGCTCCGGACGATGTGCAATTGACGGACGGGTCCGGACTTTCGCGGGGCGATCTGGTGACGCCGCAAAGCGTGGTGCAATTGCTGGCCTATGCGCTGCGACAGCCGTGGGGACCTGATTTTGTGGCCACGCTGCCGGTGGCCGGGCAGGACGGCACGCTCGAGAATCGCATGCGCGGCACGGCGGCCGCCGGGCAGATTCATGCGAAGACCGGCTTGGTCGAGCATGTTGATTCGTTATCCGGCTACGCTACTTCACGCCGCGGCGCTCATCTCCTTTTCTCGATCTTTGGCAATAATACGGGAACGCACGGGCGCGATGCGGCCAACGTGGTGGATTCGATCTGCGTGGCCATGGTGGAAGAATTGGCCTCACGTGCGGAGAATCGCACGGCGCACTCGGCCAAAAACCGCGGTCCGGCACTCTCGAATCAAGCACAGAGACAAATCTCCCGGTAAAATAATTGCCTGCATGGGGTCGGGAAGCACCATCATTACTGTATTCGGCAGTTCGCGGCCACGCGCCGGCGAATCCGATTACGAAGAGGCGCGCCGGCTGGGCAGCGAGCTGGCCAGACGCGGCTTTCAGGTTTGTTCCGGCGGATATGCGGGAGTCATGGAGGCGGTCTCGCGCGGGGCCAAAGAGGCCGGCGGCGGTACCATGGCGATTACCTCGACATTTTTTCGCACGCGGGCCAACAACTGGGTGGATGAGGAACACGCCGCGAGCACCTGGCAAGAGCGGCTATTTGAGCTGATTCGTTTTGGAGAAGGCTACGTCGCGTGCAAGGGCGGCACAGGCACGCTGGTGGAGCTGGCGGTGGTTTGGGAGATGTTGAACAAGGGCGTCATGGCGGGCAAGCCGTTTGTCACGCTGGGCGATTTTTGGGGGCCGATCATCGAGCGGGTGCGCGAAGTCGAGATCAATCACGGCTCGCGCTGGGGAGAGGCGAGGACGCGACTCGTGCATAGCGCGAAAAATCCTGCGGAAGCCGCAGATTACCTGGCCCAGGCGCTGGCCCTCAAGCGATAAGAACGATGGGACGCCGCGCCGAAGAGATTCTGGAGTTCGGCCGCCTGCGCGAGCTGCTGTGGGCGCGTACCACTTCGGCGCCGGGACGCCGCGCCGTCGAGGCCCTCGGATTTCGCACCGAGCGCCGCGAATTGGAGCGGGAGTTTTCCGCGATCGCAGAAGCGATCGGTTATCTGCGCTCGGGCGAAGAACTCGGCTTCGGCGCTTTGGCGGACCCGGAAGCGTGGCTCGAGCGCCTGGCGCTGCCGGGCGTGATGCTCGCGCCGGCGGAGTTGCTCGATGCCGCGTCGCTGATCGATACCGTAACCTCGCTACGCGAAATCTTTCGCGACGCCTCCGCAAAATTCCCGCTGCTCACCGAGCGCGCCCGCTCGCTCGCAGATTTGCGCTTCCTTGCGGCTGCCATCCGCCGGGCCATTCTCCCCAACGCGGAAATCAGCGACGATGCCTCGCCGGCGCTGCGGCGCGTGCGCGGGGGAATCGCACGCACGCGCGAAAATCTGCAGAAGACGCTCGAGCGCATTCTGCGCGCTCGCGGCAGCGAGAGCGGCGATGATTACGTCACCCAGCGCAACGACCGTTACGTGATCCCGGTTCGTGCCTCGGAGCGGCGGAGCCTCCAAGGCGTAGTCCATGCGGCCAGCGCTACGGGCCAGACAGTTTTCGTCGAACCGCTCGAGACCATCGAGATCAACAATCGTCTGGTGCAGCTTAGAGAGGAGGAAGCGGCAGAGGTCGCGCGCATTCTGGAAGAGCTTACCGCGAAGGCCGTGGCGGAGCGCGGTCCGCTTGCTCAGGCGGCGGCGGCCATTGCGGAAATGGATGCGCTTTTTGCCCGGGCTCGATTCGCGCGCGAATACGACGCTTGTATTCCTGAATTCAGCGATGAGGTCGTGATCGCGCTCGATGGGGCCCGGCATCCCGTGCTCGAAAGCACGCTGCGGCCGCAAGGACGTCCGGTGGTGCCTCTCAGTTTGTCGCTCGGGAAGGACGACACTGTGTTGGTCATCAGCGGACCCAACACGGGCGGCAAGACGGTGGCATTGAAAACCGTGGGCCTCGCGGTGCTGGCGGCGCAATCGGGGATTCCCGTGGCGGCACAGGCGGCGCGCATGGGGATCTTTGATCGCGTGCTGGCGGACATCGGCGATGAACAATCCATCGCCGCGGACCTCTCGACATTTTCAGCGCACATGCTGAATCTGAAGTCGATTCTGGGAGCGCTCACGAGGCGTTCCCTGGTGTTGCTGGATGAAATGGGCACAGGCACCGCGCCCGAAGAGGGCGCGGCGCTGGCGGTGGCGCTGCTGGAAGAATTTCGCACGAGAGGCTGCCTGGTCTTGGCGACGACGCATCACGACCGGCTGAAGTCTTATGCTTCGACGACCGCCGGCGTGCTGAATGCCGCAGTGGAGTTCGATGAGGAGCGCTTAACCCCTACTTACCGGCTGCGCGTCGGCGTGCCGGGCGGATCGAGCGGCATCACCATCGCGCAGAGGCTGGGCCTGCCGGAAAATATTGTCGCGCGGGCACAGGAGCTCATGACTCCTGAGGCGCGCGAGGCGGCCGGTCTGATCGCCTATTTGCATCGCAGCCGCGATGTTCTCGAGCAGATGCAGCGCGATTTAGCCGAGCAGGCGCGACAGTTGGAAACAGAACGCCGCGAACTGCGCGAAGAATGGATCGCGCGGCAACGCGGGCGGATTGCGGAGCTGGAGCAGAAATTCGCCGCTGCGCTCGAGGAGCACGAGCGGCAGATGGCGCGGGCCATCGAGGCGGTAAAGGATCGGGAGCTGCGAGCGCAGCTGGAGAAGCAGTCGAGGCGAAAATTATCGCAGGCGCGAACGGAGGCGCGCAGCGAAGCGGATGCGGCCGTGGTCGCGCATCTGTCGGAATCGCAGGCGGACCTGGGCATCGCCGCCGATACCGCGCGTCCGCCTTCGCCCGAGGAACTCGTTGCGGGCATTCGCGTGCGCGTGCGAGGGCTGCCGTCGGCTGTCTTGCTGCGGCGGCGAGACGGCGCGAGCGCGGAGATCGAAGCGGGCCCCTTGCGGATGAAAGTGCCCTTATCGGAGATTACCGGAATAGTCGGCGAACCGGACGCCCAACGCACCACAGGCGCGCGCTCCGGCGAAAGTGCTGGGGCGAAACTGCCGAGCGAATCACGCAGTGGCGTCACAGTGCATATGGCTCCCGCAGATCGCGAAACCAGCACCGCGGGCGATGAGATCAACGTGATTGGCTGCACGGTCGAAGAGGCCGCGCGGCGGGTGGACAAATTCATCGATGGCGCCGCGCTGGCCGGCAAGCCTCAGGTGCGCGTCATTCACGGCCACGGCACCGGCGCATTGCGGCGCGGCTTGGCGGAATTCCTTTCGACGCATCCGCTGGTCGAAAGCCTTCATGCCGAGGCGCAGGAGCGCGGCGGGACGGCAGTGACGGTGGTGGAGTTGCGAGGCTGATTTAGGCGGCGCGGCTCTGTTTTAGAATAACGAAGACGAAAGCGACAGGATGGCAGAAGCGGGCTCACTTGCCGATCGCGTCAAGCAGCAGGCGGATATCGTCCGCGTGGTGGGCGAATATGTGCGCCTGAAGAAAAACGGGCAAAACTTCACGGGACTCTGCCCATTTCATTCCGAAAAAACGCCGTCGTTTGCCGTGCATCCGGTGAAGCAAATCTATCACTGTTTCGGCTGCGGTGTGGGCGGAGACGTCTTCAAATTTGTCATGGAGATGGACAAGTGCGATTTTATGGAGGCGGTGCGCACGGTCGCAGATAAGTGCGGCATCGCTCTTCCCAAATCACGGGAACTCTCGGCGGACGAGCGGCGCGAACAGCAGCAGCGGACCGCGCTCGTTGAGTTGCATCGCGAGGCAGCGGCATTTTTTGCGCGGCAGCTGGAAAGCACTCCGGAAGGGAAAGCGGCGCGGGGCTACCTCGCGGATCGCGGTTTGGACGCCGAAGCGATTGCGCGCTTTGAATTGGGCTACGCGCCTTCGGGCGGCGATGCGCTCCTGCGGCACCTCAAGACAAAATATCCCGAGAAGCTTGTGGAGCTGGCCGGACTCGCAGCGCGTGATCCGGGCGGGCGTGTGCACGATCGTTTTCGCCGGCGCATTATCTTCCCGATCTCCAATGAATCCGGCAAAGTGGTCGCTTTCGGCGGGCGCGCCCTGGGGGACGATCTGCCCAAGTATTTGAACTCGCCGGAGACGCCGATCTACATCAAGAGCAGCGTGCTTTATCACCTGGATCGTGCCAAGGAATCCATTCGCACGGCAGATGCGGCGATTCTCGTCGAGGGTTACATGGATACGATCGCGGTGGCGCGGGCGGGGATCCGCAACGTCGTGGCGAGCTGCGGTACGAGCCTCACGGAAACGCAGGTGAAGCTGCTCAGCCGCTTCACGCGCCGCATTATTGTGAACTACGATCCCGACGCGGCGGGCCAGGCGGCCACCGAACGTTCGCTTTCGATTTTGCTGGAGCACAATTGCGAGGTGCGCGTTCTGGCGCTGCCCGGAGGCAAGGATCCCGATACGTTTATCCGCAGCGAAGGCGCGGCCGGGTATCGCACACTGCTCGAAGGCGCACCCGCGTATCTAGACTATCTGATCGGCCGAGCGCGCCAGCTCGGTCTTGCGAACGCCGAGCAGAAGCTTCGGGCGATGAATTTTCTCATGCCTTTCGTGAGGCGAATTCCGAACGCCTTGTTGCGCTCGGAATGGGCCTCGCGTATTGCGCAGCAGTTACGGGTGGACGAACCGGTATTGCGGGAGGCCCTGAGGCGAGCCGCGGCGGAACGCCACAGTGAGATCCAGACGCAGCCGGCGCTCGCGGGCAGAGCGGCCAGGCCCGCGGAGCGTCGCTTGGTGCAGATGCTGCTGGAAGGGAATGATTTTCGCGAGCGGTTGGGCGAAGAAATCCGTGCCCATCAACTTCATCTGGGATTGGAGACGGAGAGAATTCTTGGCGTGCTGCTGGAGGCTTGCTCCGGAGGCGCGCCGCCTGACGCGACCAGCGTCGCGCCGAAACTCGAGGAATACGACCGGCGGCTGCTGTTCGAAATCGCGTTCGAGAGCGCGGCCCAAGCGAGTTGGGAAGAGGCGGAGAGTTGCCTCGAGGTGCTGCGGCGGCGTAAATCCGAGGAAGAGTTGGCTGCCGTGCAGCGGCAGATCGAAGCGTGCGCGGGATCAAGGTCTGGAGAGGATGCGGAGGAATTGCGCGCGTTGCAGGCGCGGAAATTAGAATTGCGGCGGCGCCTGGCGAGCACGGCGCCGTGACGGGAATGCGCCGGCGGATCGCCTTGCAGATTTACGCAATGGCGGCAGTTGACGCCGCGATTTGGGGTGTGTAACGTGATACGGTTTAACGGGTAACGGGTAAGGTACGTCGTGCATCAAAATGGCGTGTCCGGTGCAGGCTCCTCGAAACCGGGAAACGGGCGGCAGAAGCAAGAAAGCGTGTGTTTTACCTCACAAGCGAGCATCCAACATTTGTCTTTACTTTCATGGAACTTGAGTGCGCCCCTGGCGCTAACGGACGGTCCTAAACCTGACGTTTTGCCGCCGCAGGGAGGAATCTCTTGGCTCTGGCCTTAGAAGAAAAATACGATCAGGTACGCCAGCTCATCAATATGGGCAAGGAGCGCGGCTACCTGCTGTACGACGAAGTCAACGATATCCTGCCTGCAGAAGTTCACTCTTCGGAAGAAATTGACGATCTGCTCTCCACCTTTGAGCGATACGGTATCGATATCTACGAAGATGTGGCCGCGGCCAAAGCCGCGCGTGCGGCCTTAGAGGTCGCCGAGCCGATCGAAGGGGAAATCAAAGAGGAGGCCGCCGGGGGCGAAGAGGTCGAACTCGATCTGACACCCGGACTCCTGGAAAAAACCAACGACCCGGTGCGCATGTATCTCCGGGAGATGGGCACGGTTCCGCTGCTGACGCGCGAAGGCGAAGTGGCCATTGCCAAGCGCATCGAGCGAGGGCAGCTTCTTGTTCTGAAGACCATCACGCGCTCGCCGATCGTCATCAAGGAACTGATTGCCATCGCCGATGATCTGCGCAACGGCACGCGCTCGATCAAGGAAATTGTCCAGTTTGACGACGAGGAACTGACCGAAGAGAAGATTGAGAATAAGACGCGGCAAACGCTCAAGATTCTCGACAAGATCGCCAGCCTCTACGATCTGGCGCTGAAACAAGCGGCCAAGCTGGAGCGAATTCCCAAGGCCAAGAAGCGTTCCTATCTGCACGGGCGATACGCCATCTCACGCACGCGCGTCGAGATGTCCCAACTGGCGCGCTCGATCGAATTCAATCCTTTCGAGCGCAAACGCTTGATCGACAAAATGCGGCACACCGTGGAGCGGCTGCAGTCGCTCGAGCGCGAAGCAGGCAAGCTGGAGCGGCGGGCCGACGTCTCCAAAGGGGATACGGCGGCCGAAGCGCGGCGGGAACTGCGGACGCGCCGGACCGAGCTGAAAGAGATTTCCGAGGCCAGCGAAGTCGGACTTACCGAACTCAAGCGCACGCTTCAGATAATCGTTCGCGGCGAAATGGAGGCCGAGCAGGCCAAGAAGGAGCTCATCGAGGCCAACCTCCGGCTGGTCGTCTCCATCGCCAAGAAATACACCAACCGCGGCCTGCAATTCCTGGATTTGATCCAGGAAGGCAACATCGGCTTGATGAAGGCGGTAGATAAATTCGAGTGGCGCCGCGGCTACAAATTTTCCACCTATGCGACGTGGTGGATTCGCCAGGCCATCACGCGCGCCATCGCCGACCAGGCGCGCACGATCCGCATTCCCGTGCACATGATCGAGACCATCAATAAGCTCATCCGCACGCAGCGGCAACTGGTGCAGGAGCTTGGCCGCGAACCCACCTCGGAAGAGATTGCCAAGCGCATGGACATTCCCGTCGCCAAAGTGCGCAAGATTCTGAAGATCGCACAGGAGCCCATCTCGCTCGAGACTCCCATCGGAGAAGAGGAAGATTCGCATCTGGGCGATTTCATCGAAGATAAGGCTGTGGTTTCGCCCTCCGATGCGGTGATCAATCTGAATCTGAAGGAACAGACTGCGTCGGTCCTGAAGACGCTCACGCCGCGCGAAGAAAAAGTAATCAAGATGCGCTTCGGCCTGGACGACGGCTCCGAACACACCTTGGAGGAAGTCGGGCAGTCGTTCGCCGTCACCCGCGAACGCATCCGCCAGATCGAAGCCAAGGCCTTGCGCAAGCTGCGTCATCCTTCGCGCTCGCGGAAGTTGCGGGCGTTTCTGGAAGGCTCTTCGCGGGAATACCTCTAGTTCTCTGAAAAATCTCCGTCATAGCAAGTCAAGCGGCGCTGGGTTCGGTCGCCGGAACTGCGCTCAATGTCCGTACGCGTAATGCAGCGACAAGCGCCGCTCCGTAAATCGCGCCGAGAAGAAGAAAGGCGAGTTGCAGACTGGAGTGCTCGGCCAGCCAGCCCAGCATGAAACTCATCACCACTTGCAGGACGGTAGCCATAAATGCAAACGCGGACTGCGTGCGGCCCATCAATCGATTGGGCACCGAAGCCAGAATTGACGATTGGGTGAGCACTGCGCCAATGGCGCGGCATGCGCCGAAAATTGCGTTCATCAGGATGGCCACCCCCAGAAAACCCGCATAAGGGAAGATGGCGTGCCCTAGTGCGAGCAAGAATAAAGCAGTGACGAGCACTTGAAAGGGGCGTCGCCGCGAGAGCGGAGCAGCCGCAAATCCACCGATCACCGCGCCCAATGCCCAGCCCGATTCAATGAAGCCGTAACCGCGCGCTCCCACGTGCAGCAGATTATTCGCCAGCGCCACGACGAGTACATTGGCGCTGATTACGCCCGCCATCATGCACGCATAAGTCAGCCCGAGAGCGAGCACGGCGGGCTGGGTGCGAAGGTAGTTTAATCCTTCGTGAAGGTCAGCCAGGACACCCGGCTCGCGCGCGGCATGGCGCGCGCCAAAATCGGCGCTGCTGAAAAGAGCCGGCGAGGGCGCAACCTGGGGCGGAAAATACCCCCGACGCAACAAATAAAGACAGAGCGCCGATAAGACATATGTTGCGGCGTCGATCGCCAGAATCCCGGCCAGGCCGGTGCGCTCATAGACGAAGCCCACCAAGCCGCCGGCCGCCAGCATTCCGCCCTGCACCGCAATCAGAACAGCGGAATTGGCGCTGACCAGTTGCGTGGCAGGAATCACTTCCTGCAGCAAAGCGAGGCTGGAGGACCAATAGATTGCGAATCCCACGCCGAGGAGCAAAACCATGCCGTAGAGTTGCCAGAGGTCGAGCCTGCCTCGCCAAGCCAGCAGAGCGGCGGAGGCCACAATCGCCGCGCGCCCCAGATCCAGGATGATGGAAACGTAACGGCGATCCACGCGATCGGTGAGGACGCCCCCCAGCGGAGGAACGAGCAACCGAGGCAGCGTCAGCAAAATCACCGTGAAGCTGACTTGGACGGTCGAATGGGTTTTGGCCAAAACATAAACTGTGACGCCGGCGAAATTCATGCCTGTACCGAATAGAGACACGAACATGGCGGTGAAGAAGAACGGGAAGCCCCGATTGGAGAACAGCGCTTGCCAGTGAGGTCTTGGGGGCGAAGGGGAAGTCATCCGGTACCTGTGAGCTCGCGATGCGAGCATCACGACATTATAAGGAAAAATGAAAGGACCGAGGGTGAGTGGAGCGCCGTGTTATCAGCCTTAGTACATGGTGCCGACGCCGGTGATGGCAACACCGGCTGTCTTGAACCTGCACCGCCTTCGGAACGAGCCGGAGGGGCTGTTAGACTGCGGATATGACGCTTCAGTTTGAAGTCGTGAAGGTTGATCCTTCGGGCGGCCGCCTAGGGCGCTTGACGACCCCGCACGGGACGATTGAAACGCCCGCGTTCATGCCCGTGGGCACGGCCGGCACCGTGAAGGCCATGACCCAAGAAGCGCTGGAAGAATTGCACGTCACCTTGCTGCTTGCGAATACCTACCATCTCTATTTGCGCCCGGGGCACGAGCTGATTCGCCGCATGGGCGGGTTGCACCGGTTCATGGCGTGGCGGGGCGGGATTTTGACCGATTCGGGAGGCTATCAGGTATTCAGCCTCGCAGACTTGCGAAAAATCAGCGATGAAGGCGTCCGCTTCCGCTCTCATCTCGATGGCACCGAGCACATGCTTACGCCGGAGAAAGCCATCGAAGTGCAACGCGCGCTCGGCTCGGATATCGGCATGGCGCTCGACGAGTGCATCGAGTATCCGGGCACGCGCGACCATGCCGCTTCCGCGGCCGGGCGCACGCTGGCGTGGGCGAGACGATCGAAAAAAGAGATCGAGACGCGGGCGCCGAGCGATACGAATCCGCAGCAGGTTTTCTTTGCGATTGTGCAGGGCGGGACATTCCAAGACCTGCGCCGTGAAAACGCGGCGGAACTCGTCGCGCTCGATTTTCCCGGTTATGCCATCGGCGGGTTGGCGGTAGGCGAGCCTCACGAACTCTCCTGCGAGATCGCCGGAGAGACGGCCGCCTGCTTGCCGCCGGACCGGCCGCGATATTTGATGGGCGTGGGCAAACCCGAACAGCTTCTGGATTACGTTCGCTGCGGCATCGATATGATGGATTGCGTGCTGCCGACGCGCAACGCGCGAAACGGCTATCTCTACACGCGCCGGGGGCCGCTGCATATCAAGAATGCCGAATTCATCGACGATCCGCGCCCGATCGACGAAACCTGCGCCTGCATGGTTTGCCGCCGCTATTCGCGCGCTTATCTCTGTCATCTGTTTCGGGCCAATGAAATTCTCGGCGCCATCCTGAACACCCACCACAACCTTTACTTTTTCCTTGACATCATGAAGGCAATCCGTGAGGCTATCGCATTTGGGAACCTCTCACGGTTCTCGTCTGAGCTTCAGGCGCGTCTGGAAGCGGGTCATCCATAGTGGAGTAGCGGTCCTCTCGTTCCATGAAGTTTCGCGCGCAAGAGCGGAAAGGCCTTTGGTCCTGCCGCCGGGAAAGTAGCGGCAGGATTTCCTTTCTGTGGTTGATCCTGTAATAATTAAGGAAATTACCGGGAGCGGAAGCAAGCAATGACGTTCAATGGCGCGGCCTCGGCAATTCTCTTCGCCGCCCAAAATCCAGCAGGAAACGGCCTGATCGCTTTTTTGCCTCTGGCGATCATTATGGTAATTTTCTATGTGCTGCTGATCCTCCCCGCGCAGCGGCGGCAGAAGAAGACACAGGCCATGTTGAGTGAACTCAAAACCGGGGATAAGGTGGTGACCACCGGCGGCTTGTACGGAACGATCGTGGCGTTAGACGGTGATGCGGTACAACTGCGCATCGCCGACCAGGTGAAAGTGAGAGTGGCCCGCTCCGCGGTGGCGGGGATTCAGGCGGAAGGTAAGGAAGCTTAGGCGACTAGTGCCGTTCCAACTATTTGGGCCAAGTGCTTCGCCCTGACGACGCAAAAGTTCAACAAGGTCGCGGACAGGCATTCTTTGGCGAGACAAGTTGGAACGGCACTAGGGAGCGAGAACAGCTGGAATTCTCCGGTTGTTCGCGCGGACGAAAAGAAACCATGGATTCCAATCTCAGATGGAAAGCAATCTTCATTACGCTCGTCATTTTGTTATGCATTTTTGGGTTAGTGGGATTGCCCGCGTTTCCCACCTCACTGGCACAGCTTCGCGATAATTTCGGCAAGCGGATCAAGCTCGGCTTAGACCTGCAGGGCGGTACCCATCTGATTTTGCAGGTGCAGGTGAACGAAGCCGTCAGCCTGCAAACCGATCAAACCATCGACCACCTGAGCACTCAGCTTCGCGATAAGAACATCCGCTACGATGACCTGCGCAAGGCAGGCGATACACAGATCCTGGTTCACAATCTCGCGCCCGACTCGACTGCGGCCTTCCGCGACCTGGTGAGTTCCAATTTCGGGGAATGGGATCTGGCGCCGGCCCCCGGCGAGCAATCCGGCTACCTGCTCACGTTGAAGCCTTCGACTGTGGGCGCCATTCAGGCGCAGACCATGTCCCAATCCGAAGACACCATCCGGCGGCGCATCGATGCACTGGGCTTGACGGAGCCGGTCGTCGCGCCATACGGGCAGGGCGTTAACGAAATGATTGTGGAATTGCCCGGCGAGGGCGACCCGAATCGCGCCAAGTCCGTCATTCAAGCGGGCGGGCAACTCGAGTTGCGCAGGGTGCAGGATGCCACCCCGTATCCTTCGGAGGCGGCGGTTATGGCCGCGCATGGCGGCGTTTTGCCGCCCGCCACGGAACTGCTGCCGTCAAAGACGGTTGACGCCTCGGGCCAAGGAAGCTGGTATCTGGTGGACCGCTCACCAATCATCACGGGCCGCGACCTGCGCAACGCCTCGGCGATACCCAGCACGGATAATCCGGGATCGTATGAAGTGAATTTCACGCTCTCGACGGATGCCGCGCGCCGGTTCGGTCCTTTCACTGAGCAGAACGTCGGTCGCCCGATGGCCATCGTTTTGGACCGCAAGGTGGAATCGGCGCCCGTGATTCAGAGCCGCATTGAAGACTCCGGACGTATTACCGGCCGCTTCGGCCAGCAGGAGGCCAATGATTTGGCCCTGGTGCTGCGCGCCGGAGCGCTTCCCGCATCGATTCGATATTTAGAGGAACGCACTGTGGGACCGTCTCTCGGAGCGGATTCGATCCGCCATGGAGTGCAGGCTTCGATTATTAGCCTTCTGGTGGTGCTCATCTTTATGGTGTTCTATTACCGGATTTCCGGCGTGAATGCGGTCATCGCGCTGCTGCTGAACCTGGTGATTCTGCTGGCGGCGCTGGCCTATTTCGGCGCGGTGCTTACGTTGCCGGGGATTGCCGGCGTAATTCTGACCATCGGCATGGGCGTCGATTCCAACGTGCTGATCTTCGAACGCATCCGAGAGGAATTGCGCGCCGGGAAGGCTGCGGCGTCGGCGGTGGATCTGGGTTTCAAGCGGGCGTTTCTGACCATCATCGATACGCACGTAACCACCGTGGTTTCGGCCTTTTTCCTGTTCGTATTCGGGACCGGTCCGGTGCGGGGCTTTGCCATTACGCTGACCATCGGCTTGATCGCGAACCTGTTTACTGCGGTCTATGTATCGCGCGTGATTTTTGAGTGGCACCTGACGAAACTGCAGCGCCAGGCGGCCCTGAGTATCTAAAGCCGTTTTCGGGCACTAACTCGGCCCGCGCGGTGTCTAATTGAAGGGACCAAATTCGGGATGGAGTTTTTTCATCACGACGTCAATTTGGATTGGATGGGCAAGACGAAGTATTTCGTCGGCCTGTCTTTGACGCTGCTCCTCATCGGCGCGGCGTCATGGATTCACAAGGGCAGCCTGGATTACGGGATTGATTTCAAAGGCGGAACCCTGGTCTATGTGCGATTCGCCAGCACACCCCCAGTGGACAAATTGCGGCAAGGACTGGTGCAGCAGGGGCTGGGTGATAGCGTGATCCAGCAGATCTCCGATATTGCCACTCCCAACGCCAATGAGGTGGTCATCTATCTACCGCAGCGCGGACAAGGTAACGAAGCGCTTGATGCAGGCAAAGGCGCCATCCTCAACGCTCTGCACGCAACTCTGGGTTCCGGCGAAGCAGGCAAGCAGGACTTTGATGATTCCTCGCCAGAAACAATCGCTGAAGTCCTAACCCGCAAAGATCCGCTTTCTCTGGGTACCGCGGGCGCCACGCGGTATCAGCAATTGGCGAAGCAGTTGACCGATTACCGACCCTTTACGCGCTGGCGGGAATGCTAGTTTATATTGCACTTCGGTTCGAATTGGTGTACGGTGCCGCGGCTGTTCTAGCCGTCTTCCATGATGTACTTATTACGTTAGGATTGTTTTCGCTTTTACATTTTGAGATTTCTTTGACCGTGATTGCGGCGCTTCTAACGCTCGTGGGTTACTCGATGAATGACACCATCGTCATTTTTGACCGCATCCGGGAGAACCTGCGGCTGATGCGCCGTGAGCCGTTCAAGACGATTGTCAATCGCTCCATCAATCAAACGCTATCAAGGACGATATTAACGAGCGGTCTCACCTTCCTGACAGTTCTGGTACTTTTCTTAATGGGCGGTCAGGTGCTTCGCAGTTTTTCATTTGCACTGGTCGTTGGAATTTTGGTAGGAACGTATTCAAGTTTCGGCATTGCTGCTCCACTGGTGGTCGCCTGGAACCACTGGAAAGGTCAGGGCGCAGTGCCTGTTTCCGGGACAACAGCCGGTTCAAGAACTCGAACAGGAGAGGCGCAGGGCCGCTTGGCTCCGGCCGGCAGGAGGTAATATGTTTGACGAACTTGTTGAATCGAGCGTAGTAAGAAGAAAGACGAATACCGGATGGGCGATGATTCTCTCCACGGTTTTTCAGGTCTCCGTGCTGCTCGTCCTGATTTTGATCCCTCTGATCTATACCCAGGCTTTGCCGAAGGCGATGATGGCGACGCTGCTGATTGCGCCGCCGCCTCCGCCGCCTCCGCCGCCTCCTCCGGCCGAGGCTCCGAAGATCATCAAGCCGGTGGCTCGGCTCATCCAGCAAGGAAAGCTGGTGCAGCCGCGAGCGATTCCGAAACAGGTTGCGGTCTTTAAAGAAGCCGAGTTGCCTCCGGAGGCGCCGATCACCGGTGGTGGCGTGCTGGGTGGCGTGGATCAGGGCTTGCTCGGCGGACTGGGCGCAGGACCTGCAGTCGCAGCCCCGCCTCCTCCAAAGCAGACGCGGATTAAGCTCGGCGGACAGGTTGTAGCCGCGAAACTTCTGGCCCAACCACAGCCAGTTTACCCGCCGCTGGCGCGGCAGGCCCGCATTCAGGGCAACGTGGTTCTCCACGCGATCATCGATAAGGATGGGCGTGTGGGCGAATTGCAGGTCATTTCAGGCCACCCGCTTCTGGTTCAATCGGCGCTGGATGCCGTGAAGAACTGGCGCTATCAGCCGACCCAACTGAATGGAGAGCCAGTGGAAGTGGACACGACCATCACCGTCTCGTTTGTCCTCGGTGGCTAATCGTTAGGTGGGTAGAAGTAGGCCCCCGAAAAGGTATCCGGCCGGGGTCGGCTCGTGAGAAGACTCCGGCCGAAAGTGTGCGAATGAAAAAGGAGCAAACCGTATGGTTGCGAACGTAGCTGCATCGGCACTAAACCTGCTGGCTTTGCAGGCCGGAACGTGGGATTTGCGTTCCATGTGGGGCAGTATGAGCATCATCGCAAAAGCGGTCGTGTTCATTCTGTTTATTCTCTCGGCGTGGTCGCTGGGCGTAATGATTGACCGAGCTCTGATGTATAGCGCGGCGCGCAAGCAGTCGCGGGTATTTGTGCAGCAAGTGGCCGGGGCGCTTCGGGAAGGCAAGCTGGACGAGGCCATTTCCATTGCGGAACGCAATAAGAAGAGCCATATCGCCAAGGTAGTGGCGACAGGCCTTTCGGAATTTCAGTCCGCTTCCGCCCAAGTTTCCGAAGCAGAAGTAGTCGAAGCGGCCAAGCGCGGGCTGGATCGCTCGATTGCGATTGTGCATGCGGATATGAAGCGCGGGCTCAGCGGTCTGGCCACTATCGGCTCGACCGCCCCGTTCGTGGGCCTATTCGGCACGGTGATCGGCATCATTAACGCATTTAAAGGCATCGAAGCAGAAAAGGCCACCGGGCTTTCGGCGGTGGCGGGCGGCATTTCCGAAGCGCTGGTCACCACGGCGCTGGGCCTGCTCGTGGCGGTGCCCGCGGTCTGGGCCTTCAACTATTTCACCAACAAAGTGGAAGCATTCGACGTGGAGATGGACAATTCCTCGATGGAGTTGATCAACTACTTCATCACCCGGCGAAGCGGAAAGAAGTAAGCCATGGCGCATTTCAAGGTTCAAGCAGCTCCGGTAATGGCGGCCCCGAATGTTATTCCCATGGCCGACATCATGCTGGTGTTGCTGATTATTTTCATGGTGGTGACGCCCATGTTGCAGAAGGGCATGACGGTCGACATGGCAAAAGTCACAAACCCGGTGGACATGCCCAACGCGGACCGCGATGATGCGATTATCGTCGGCATATCCCGCGACGGGGTTATCTACCTGGGCAACCAGAAAACGCCGCTCGATCAGATCGCTTCGCTGGTGCGGGACCGCATTTCCAACCGCGTGGACAAAACGGTCTTCATCAAGAGTGACGGCCGCGCCAAGTACGGCGATGTGGTAAAACTGGTAGATGAGGTTCGTTCGGCCGGCGTGGATAACGTCGGCTTGCTGACGGAAAAGGCTGAACAGGGCCGCACGCCGCCACCGCCGCCGGTACGGCCCGCCGGCGATTAAGCCGGCTGGCGCAGAGAGAACGGTTTTGGGAAAGGGAAGCGCAGCAGCGCAGGAGAACGAACATGGGAATGGAAGTCGGCTCGAAAAAAGGCGCGATCGCCTCAATGAACGTCGTTCCTTTGATCGACATTCTTTTGGTCTTGCTCATCATTTTTATGGTGATCACACCACTAACGCCCAAGGGGCTGGAAGCTCTGGTGCCCCAGCCGGCGCCGAATCAGCAAAACAAGCAACAAGATATCGAGGCGAAGACCGTCGTTGTTCAGGTCCTCGACAACAACCAACTGAAAATCAACGAAGACAACGCTACCTGGGATACCCTGGGACCTCGCCTGAACGATATTTTCAAGCTGCGAGCTGAAAAGGTGGCTTTCGTCAAAGGCGATGAGACCGTCGTTTTCGCGCAGGTGGCGCGAGCGATTGACGTCATGCGCAACTCCGGTATCGACAAGGTGGGTCTGATTACGGCGAAGCTGGAAGCCGGCCAATAAAATTGGAGAGTTCCCGCTGGCCGCGGAGAGTGATGGCGAAGCGCTCATTCCGCGGAGAGAATCTCAGAAAGAGCAGGATGGAAGCTTTCTCATGAACGCACAATGGATGATCCGCAGTCACGGCACGGCCGCGAGAGTGTTTGGTTTGGTTGCGGTGGTGGTCACCCTATTTGGCGCCGCTGGATGTAACAAACTGAAGGCTCGCGATCTCCTGAATAAGGGCGTAGCAGCCTTCAAGAATGGGCAATACGACGCCAGCATCGAGGACTTCAAGCAAGCCAAGGACCTTGACCCGACTCTGCTGAACGCGCGTCTGTACCTGGCGACTGCCTATGCCACGGAGTACATTCCCGGCGCTCCCTCGGACGAGAACGTACGCGTGGGCCAGCAAGCAGTGAGTGAATTTCAGGATGTCCTTTCAGTTGACCCAGGGAACTTGTCTGCTCTGGATGGCATTGGTTCCATCGTGTACAACATGGCCGGTACGCCATTTGCCCCCGACAAATACCAGGAATCGAAAAAGTACCACCAGAAGCACATGGAGCTGAAGCCCGACGATCCGGAACCGTATTACTGGGTCGGGGTCATCGATTGGACGCTCTCCTATCGCGGCAACGCCGAGGGGCGCCAGACCTACAACCTTCAGAATCCGAAGAAGCAGGCCAAGGAAGCCGACCCCCTGCCGGATAAAGTGCGCGGGCAATTCACTCAGCAGTATGGCGATCTTGTGGATGAAGGCTTGAAGATGCTGCAGAAGGCCACGGAACTGCGTCCGGACTATGCTGACGCCATCGCTTACCAAAGCCTGTTGCTGCGCCAGAAGGCCGATATGTCGGATAATGCCACCCGCGCTTCGCTCGAAAAGCAGGCCGACGATTTGCTCGATAAGGTGAAGGAAATCAAGCAAAAAATCGCTGAGAAAGAATCGAAGTCCTAACCTAACCAGTTTAGCCACAGTGACTTGAAGGGTGTCCAAGGTTGTCGTCGCGGACACCCTCTTCTTTTAGCCCTGCCAATCTATCATGGCTACAGCCGATCGATCCGGCCGGCTGCCTCGACTTGTGGCCGCCAGCAAGGCCGTCTTAGCCGAACGAGGACTCCAGGCGCGCTTTGCCGAATTGGCCGAACAGGTGCGCCAAAATCGCCCCGGCGAGGACCTCGCTCCGCTGCAACGCGCTTTTGCTTTCGCTGCGGAGAAGCATCAGGCGCAAGTACGCGAGTCCGGGGAGCCCTACCTCTCGCACCCCTTGGAAGTAGCACATATTCTTGCCGAACTGCGGCTCGATATGACGACGCTGTGTGCCGCGCTTTTGCACGACGTCGTCGAAGATACGCGTATTTCGCTCTCCGAAATTGCGGCTAAATTCGGTCCCGACACGGCCCGCCTGGTGGAAGGGGTAACCAAGATCAGCCGGCTGGACCTGGTGTCGCCGGAAGTGCGCCAGGTGGAGAGCGTCCGCAAGATGCTGCTGGCCATGGTCACGGACGTGCGCGTGGTACTCGTCAAGCTGGCTGACCGGCAGCACAACATGCGCACCTTGGGTTATTTGCCACCCGAGAAACAGGAGCGGATTGCCCGGGAGACGCTCGATATCTATGCGCCTATTGCCCATCGGCTAGGCATGGGTGCGATGCGCGGCGACCTCGAAGATCTGGCCTTCGCCTATCTGGAGCCTTCGGCGTACGCCGAGCTGCAAAAGGTGGTTTCTGAGCGCAGCAAGGAGTTTGAAAAATTCCTTGCCGAGCTTCAGGAGGCGATTCACAAGCACCTGGCCGAGAATGGCGTCAGCGCCGATCTCGAGGGACGCGTCAAACGCCTGTACTCAATTCATCAAAAAGTTCAGCGCCAAAAAGGGAGTTTGGAACAAGTTTACGATCTGCTGGCTGTCCGCATCATCACCGATTCGGTGCGCAACTGCTATGCCGCTCTCGGGGTGGTCCATCAGATTTGGAGGCCGGTGCCAGGACGATTCAAGGATTATATCGCGATGCCCCGCCCGAACCTCTACCAGTCGTTACATACGACGGTCATTCATGGAGGACAGCCGTTTGAAGTGCAAATCCGCACCCGTCAGATGCACCGCATCGCGGAGCAAGGCGTGGCCGCGCACTGGCGGTACAAGGATGGCACGAATGCTTCGGAAGACGATCAACGCGTGGTGTGGATGCGACAGTTGATCGAGTGGGCCCGCGAGATGCGCGAGCCCGCAGAATTTCTTTCCACGCTCAAGGTGGATCTCTATCCAGAGGAGGTTTACATCTTTACGCCGAAGGGCAAAGTGCTGACGCTGCCCCGCGGAGCCACTCCGGTGGACTTTGCCTACAGCATTCACACTGACGTTGGCCACCAATGTGTGGGAGCGAAAGTGAATGGGCAAATGGTACCGTTGCGCCATCCGCTCTCCAACGGAGATGTAGTGGAGATCGCAACCCAGAAGGGTCATGGTCCGAGCCGGGATTGGCTGAGCTTTGTGCGTACCTCACGCGCGAGATCCAAA
>WNGK01008523.1_pt1 | contig 19590 bp, 20 predicted proteins | sample 5400601 | NCBI WGS metagenome assembly WNGK01 (sample SAMN13153376, study PRJNA577476) | soil metagenome | isolation source: 60 cm soil or saprolite under Garry oak tree replicate 1 | place: USA:California | collected 2016-06-15
GAGCAAAACGGATGAAATCCAGCTCTTGAATCGGCAACTCGAGCAGCGCGTGCGCGAGCGTACGGCACAGTTGGAAATGATGGTCAAGGAACTCGAGGCCTTCACCTATTCGATTTCCGACGACATGCGCGGCCCGCTTCGCGCAATCGATGGGTTTTCGCGCGTCCTGACCGAAGAGTATCCGGAGAAACTGGATTCAGAAGGCAAACGTCTCCTGAATATCATCCGGACCAATGCGCGCATCCTCAGTGAATTGATCGATGGTCTTTTGACGTTTTCACGTCTGGGGCGGCAACCCCTGGAACAGGCCGATATCAACATGGAAGAACTGGCGAAAGCGGTGTTCGGCGAGATCCAGGCCGCAAACAGAGACAGACAGCTTCTGCTGGAGCTTCAACACCTTCCGGCGGCATTTGCAGACCCCGCGATGATACGCCAGGTGCTTTATAGCCTCATCTCGAATGCGTTCAAATTCACCCGCCCGAAACAGAACCCGGCCGTGGAGATTGGTTTCCGTGCCGACGGCAATCAACATACGTATTACGTTCGCGACAATGGTATCGGCTTCGACATGCAATACAGTAATAAATTGTTTGGTGTCTTTCAGCGCCTCCATGCCGTCGAGGAGTTCGAGGGTACAGGCGTTGGTCTGGCACTCGTTCAACGAATCGTGCTGCGGCATGGGGGGCGCGTTTGGGCGGAAGGAAAAATGAACGACGGAGCTACCTTCTACTTCTCGCTCCCAAAAGCGTGAGAGTCGAATATGATTTCGCTAGAAGATGTGGAGATCCTGCTCGTCGAGGACAATCCGAACGACGTTGAGCTGACTTTGAGAGCGCTTCAGAAACAGAATCTTTCCAATAAAGTGTTCGTTGTGAAAGACGGCGCCGAGGCGCTGGATTTTATTTTCGCAGCGGGCGCGTACTCTCAGAGGAAGGTCGAGAAGCGGCCCAAAGTGGTTCTGCTCGATTTGAAGCTGCCTAAGGTGGATGGTATCGAAGTGTTGCGCCGAATCAAGGCCGATTCCCGGACGAGCCCCATACCGGTCGTCATGCTCACCTCTTCCCAGGAAGAGCGCGACGTCGTGAACAGCTACAACCTGGGCGTGAACAGCTCCCTTTGGGCCCTGGGAGAGGGCGGCGCGACAGCGCCGGGTGAGGGTACAGGTCTAGTCAAGTCTTAAGACCCTCACCCTACCCTCTGCCGAAGGGAGAGGGTAAGATGAAATGGATGCATTCTGTCTATCGCAGTGTCTTGAACCGCGACGTGAAATTTGCGGAGCCGGGCGAGTTCGCGCCCGTAAGTATCGGCGGCCTATCCGTCTGGCCGCCCGTGGTTCTGGCCCCGATGGCGGGTGTGACTAATTATCCATTCCGGTTCATCTGCAAAGAATTCGGCGCCGGGCTTTTCGTCAGCGAAATGATCAATGCGCGTCCGCTAGTTGAAGGCAGCGATAAGACGCTCAGACTTGCCGACTTCGGCCCCGGCGAATTGCCTCGGAGCCTGCAGTTGTACGGAACGGATCCTTATTATGTTGCCGAAGCTGTGAAGCGTCTCGTTAATGAGGGCCGTATCGATCATCTGGACATGAACTTCGGCTGCCCGGTTCCCAAGGTGACCCGGCGAGGCGGCGGCGCTGCCATTCCCTTGAAGCCGAGTTTGCTCCGAAATATCGTGCGGGCGGCGGTCGAGAATGCCCAAGCGGTGCCGGTCACAATCAAATTCCGAATGGGAATCAATCTGGAGTATTTGACTTTTCTGACGGCTGGACGGGTGGCCGAGGACGAGGGCTGCGCCGCTGTCGGATTACATGCGCGAACGGCGGCACAGCTCTATCACGGCCACGCTTCATGGGATGCGATTGCCGAACTGAAGCAGGCTGTGAAAATTCCGGTTCTAGGCAATGGCGACATCTGGGAAGCCGAAGATGCTCTTCGCATGATGCGGCAGACCCGCTGTGATGGCGTCATTGTCGGACGCGGTTGTTTAGGCCGTCCATGGCTGTTTCGCGACCTTGCCGACGTATTCAATGGCCGTGAGCCGTTGGACCCCCCGAAGTTTGAAGTAGTTCTCGAAATTATGCTCCGGCACGCACGCATACTGGCGGACTGGTTCGGCGAGCGATTGGCCATGCACTCCTTTCGGCGCCACGCGTCCTGGTACACCAAAGGTTTTCGCGTCAGCTCGGAAATCCGCGCGGCGCTGATGCGCGTCGAAAGGGTGTGTCAGTTGGAACAATTGTTCTCGGATGTCGATCGGTCCCAACCGTTTCCCCCTTCCGCCATGCGGGTAGTGCGCGGAAAGGCCACCGGAACTCAAAAGGTGTCTCTGCCTGCCGGCTACCTCGATAATATCGAGGATGACGCACCTTTGGCCGGCTCCGACGAAGACGCAGGTGACGGCGGCTGATCGTGTTTGCCGTGATGCTCCAGCGGTGGCACGAGATCGCCTTCCTTCATTGGTCTTGCGATCCCGCTCTCCTCAGAAGCCGGCTTCCTCGGCAACTACAGGCCGATACATTCGAGGGTAAAGCCTGGGTTAGTCTCACACCGTTCCTGCTGACCGGCCTGCGGCCGCCATTGTTTCCACATAGGTTCGGATTCGCATTTCCGGAAATGAATCTCAGGACGTACGTCAGCGGTCCGGACGGTCCTGGCATTTGGTTCTTTTCGCTGGATGCCGCCCAGTTGCTCGCTGTCGTGGGAGCGCGTGCTGTATTTGGCCTGCCTTACTTTCGCGCGGAAATGAGCGTGGATATTGGTGCCCGTGAGAATGTGTATTTCAGCGAGAGAGGCCGGCAAGCAAAGGCAAGAATCCGAATTGCAAAGCAAGATCCGATTACTGCCCCATCCCTGCTGGATGTTTTTCTGACCGCCCGATTCCGTCTCTATTCGACCGTCCGCGGGCAGTTGATCACGGCGAGAGTCACTCACCCGCCTTGGCAACTACATGGGGCGCGCGTCATCGAATTTGAAGAAAATGTCCGGCGCGCCATGGGAGTGGAATTTCCGAGTAATGACTTTCTCGTCCATCATTCCTTGGGGGTGGATACGCGAATCGGACGGCCGAGAACTGTAGGGGCGGTCTACGACCGCCCACCGATGTCGAAACCGATAGATCGCGGGCGGTCATAGACGTCATAGACCGCCCCTACAGTGAAATTCGTGCCCGCGTGAGCTTACCCCATTGGCGGCGGCGTGCCTGCTGCTGGCGAGGGCTGCGGATTTATGGGAGCAACCGGCGGCTTGAAATACGTCAGGGCTGCGGCGCCGAATCCTACCGTCCACGCTACATACTCGATCAGCACTCCGGCGGCCAGTAAGGGAAGGGCAATGAAATTCAGTCCGAAGACTCCTACAAGTCTTGCCACCAGAAGGGGGAGTAGTAGAGCGACGATTCCCAAAATGGTTGTGAGATAGGGGCCGGTGTTTGTCCATCCGAGTCGAGGACCGATGAATTGACCGACTCGAGCAGCAACCCCGGTAAACCCGATCAGGAATACGATGAGAACAGCAAGGACGGCAAACGGTATTAGAAGTAGAAGGGGGATTCCGAGGATTGTGATAATCAGTAGCACGACCGTCATGACCAATGCCGGCACAAACAAAAGCTCGGCGAGCAGACCGATCAGTCCGGCTCTCACCGGTTCGGCAGCGGCACGGTCGCCGATTCGGGTGGCGAGCCCTCCGCCCGCAAGCATTACAATACAGGCGAACAGAATGAGCATTCCGACTCGCACCAGCGTCTGTGCAGCGCCAAAGAAGGGCAGCATGCCGCTCCGGAATATTCCGCGATTCCTCAAAATTTCGCCGAGTCTGGCGTCGGCGCCGACGCGCACTTCCTGAACGTCGCCTCCAATCGTGGCGCCGGGGTCCCGCGAGAGCGTACCGCCGACCACGACGGCATCTCCCGTAATATTGGACTCAGGACCGAGCTTGAGATCGCCTCCCAGCACGACTGTATCGCCTTTGACTTCGCCGTCGATCTGGGCGTTACCTCCGAAGACGACGACATCTCCGTTCAGAATCTCGTCCCGGCTAACCGTAACGTTGCCCAAAAACCGGATGACATCGTCTTTCCGGCGGCCCCGTCGCGGCCGAACTTCCCGCCTACCCGGGCGCGGGGAAACCTGCGAAGAGTTCGAACTTCCAGCGACGGTAAAGAGCCTCTGGCGTTCGGACGGCATGAGGTAGGAAAGCTGTAGAATCAGCTCCGCGTCGTCGCCAAGCCGCGTGCGTAATTCGGCACCCGTGACTTCAGCGCCGTTGACGGCGACCGTATTTCCGGAAATCTCGACAGAGGCGATCCCGTCTCGATTTTTGGGCGACAAAACGATGCCGTTTTGGAGCGGCAGCACTGTGTATCGCTGCTCAATCCGTGTTCTCAGTTCATCCATGCTGAGATTTTGACTCTGTCCGAACAGCGGTATCTGCGCAAGGATCAGAACCAAAGCCAGCATCCATTTGCACTCGGGTTGATGTACTAACATTTCATGGACTCCCTTTGCCTTAAGGGCTGAGATGAAGACACCAGGCGCCTGAGCGCGGCCACACTGAGGAGGCTCAGAAAGGCCGCGGTTCCGACCACGCTCAGCATTTCTCGTGAAGTGAGAACGGCCGTAAGAACTCGCGCGGCACGGTCCACAAATCTCAACATATCCAACATAAAAGTGACGGAGCGGACCGCGAGCGTCCCGCTCTGAACAACAAGGAGGAATATCTCCGCGACCGGGATCCGCAGGAATCCCGTTGTCCACAATAGCGTGCCGGTTACCGCAGCCGCAGCCGCACCCGTAAGACTCGTGATGATGGCGCGCCGCCGAGAACGAAGCTTCCGCCTTCCTGGCGATAGAGGCGCTTGTTGAACAGAGGCAATCACGCGGCGTGAGAAATCCTGCCGAGGTGATGCGCTGGGAAGCAGACGAGCCAATGTCCGCAATGCCGCTTCGATTTCGGGATCGTCGTCACCGCCGGCATCCGCCGCATTCAAGATCTCGAGCGCCCGCAGGAGGTCGTCGCCCGGTTCGTGCTGCTTTTCAGTCATGATGTGCTGCTCCAACCGCGTCTTCGCAAGTACTCGGCAAGATCCTTGCGCGCCCGATGCAAGAAGCTCTTAACGGTTCCAGCCGGCAAGCCCGTGATTTCTGCGACGTCTTCGAGTGTAAGGTCCTGTTCATATCTCAACGCGATCACTTCGGCGTACTCCGGGCGCAGGTGGTGAACAGCCTCCTCCAGGACCTTCGCCAGCTCCCGCCGTTCCGTGACGCGGTATGGCGAGTCTTGATCGCATCTCTCGGCGAGGCAGTCCTGCGGCGCCTCCTCGAGGGGCGTCGTCCGGACATTGCCCCGCCGTACCTCATCGATCGCCGCATGGTGGGCAATCGCGAGGAGCCAGCTCGAAAATTTTCTTTCCGGCGCATAAGTGTCGAGTTTTAGAAACGCTTTTACGAAGGTGTCCTGCGCCAGTTCCTCCGCGCGCGAAGGATCGCGAACCACCCGAAGTATCACGGAAAAGACCGGCCGTTCGTATCGCTGCACGAGCTCTCGAAAGGCGCGCTCAGAGCCGGCCAGCGCGCCGTTAACCAGATCCACGTCTGTTTCCGTCACTCCTTTCACCATACGAGAACTTTATGAATTGGGTTGCACGGAATTGGTGCGGTAAAATCTCGCACATGAATCCCGGGGTTCTATCCTTGATTCTCGCGCTTGCGATGCATCATTCGATCGCTGGTGTTTACGACAACGGCCGAGAGGTGACCATCGAAGGGGTCGTCGCGGAGTATCATTTCGTCAACCCACATCCATTTATCGTAGTTAACGTCAACAGCGAGCGCTGGACGCTCGAGCTGGACAATCTTTCCGAGCTTGTGGAAGTCGGGATGACAAAGGATACGCTGAAAGCCGGAGATCGTGTTGTGGTCAGGGGAAGCCCCGCGCGAACCAAGCCGCCGCTGGGGCTCTACGTTCGGAAGTTGGATCGAGCTGCAGACGGTTTCCGGTACGAACAGGTCGGCAGAAGCCCGCGAGTTCAATTCCCCTCGAAGTAAGCCCGCTAGAGTATGGGGGTATCGTCTTCTTTGCCGTGCACAGCAAACCAGTAAATGCCGTTCATATAGCGCCAGCGGCGAATCGTCGCGGCTTCGACGGCCTTCAGAGCAGAAGCCTGTAGCTCGGGCGTATTGCAATATTTCTCAACGATCTCGAAACCTCTCGCGCCGTGGATTTCGTCCGCGCGTACATGTTCCTCGAAAAAGCGGACCTGCCGGCCGCCCGCCGCGAAGCCATAGTGTTCGTGCAGCGCGGGAACAATTTTTTTACAGATATCCAAGAACTGCGACTCCAGGCCGATGAACATGCCCGCCAGGGCTGCTTGCCATGGTGTTTGATAGACCAGCCGCCAGCCCCAGTTCTGCAGGCCCTCGGTTGCGGCGAGGACCACCGAATCCTGGACGCTTTCGCGGCTGGAACCAGTCGCCTGTACGTAATCTTTCAACATGTCCAGATGCCGGTCCTCCGGATTCTCTTCATCTCCGAGATTTTCAAACAAGTAAGCCTTCACATCTCGGATGGGAATCTGAGACGCTTCGTAGGCCATCCAATTCAGATACTCGGTCACGTAGTGGTAATGCTGCGCGCAATAGATCGCGGTTTGCTTCTTCGTCAGTTTGCCTTGCGCCCAAAGCTGAAAGAATAGATGATCCTTGCTGTGTTTCCGGTCACGTGTCGTGACCAGTTGATCATGAAAGGTCATTTTCATAGCGCCTCCGTGGTGCACAAACATAAACCGAAGCGGCTAATAACACTAGTCATCATTGGGTTGATTCTTGGAAGCGCCGCCTTCGTCTATGGCCAACGTTTTCGGGGTTTCTTTTTCCAAAACGAGCCGCCGCCGACGGAGCTCGTCGTTGCGCGTTGGAAATACACGGCGTGGGGGAAATTCGGCGGGACCGGGTGGTCGCACAACTACCCGAGCTCCGATCAGCATTTCGCGCAGGTCGTTTCGGAAGCGACCAACATCGATGTGAGGAACGTGTCCTACCGGATCGTGGAATTGGGAAGCCCAGAGGTTTTCAACTACCCATTTGCAGTCGTGTCCGAACCCGGGGAATTGGCATTAACCGAGGCTGAAGTCCGGAACTTGCGCGAATATGTCGATCGCGGCGGCTTCGTTGTAATGGACGACTTTGATGGATCTCGGGATCTGGGGACTCTGAAGCGCGATTTGCATCGCGCGTTCCCCGATCGCGAGTTGGTGCGGTTGACGATCGATCACGAAATCTTTCACACATTCTTCGATATCGACGCGCTGAACGTCACGTCGCCTTATCTGGTGGACGGCGACCCCATTTTCTATGCGTTACTCAACAAAGACGGCAACGTGGGGATCATCGCCTGTTACAACAATGACCTCGAGAATTTCTGGGACTACATCGATCGCGGCGAGTACCCGCTCAAACCCTCGATTGAAGCTTTCCGCCTTGGAATCGACTTCGTCATCTACTCGATGACGCACTGATTCCTTATAACGCCTGGGCAGTGCCGCCCGCGAGAGTGAAGTAAAAAGTGGCTCCTTTATCGAGTTCCGCCTCGGCCCACATCCGGCCGCCGTGGCGGTGAATGATGCGTTGGGCAATTGCCAGACCAACGCCGTTCCCCTCAAACTGGTCGCCCCGGTGGAGACGTTGAAAGACGCCGAAGAGCCGGTCGGCATACTGCATATCGAAGCCGGTATGGGCTCGCTTCGCCGGCAACCCACTTTGATCAGAGCGGGATCTTTCTCCCTGGAGTATTTCAACGCATTGGAAAGTAGGTTTGCGAAGACCTGTTGAAGCAATATAGGATCCGCCTCGCACAGTGGTAAATCATCCACGGAGACTTCGATGTTCCTCTCGGTCTGTTCGGCGTGTAAATCCTCCAAGGCCCGGCGGACGAGAGACACCGGCCGCACAGCATATTTATTAAGCGGTTGACGGCCCATTTTGGCGAAGGCGAGCAGGCCATCAATGAGTTGGCCCATTTTGATCGCGCCTTCGTGAATCCGTCTCAGTTGATCCTGACCCGGCGGCGGAAGCATTTCGCCGTAATCTTCCAGCACGATTCGCGCGAATCCACTTATTGCGCGAATGGGAGCGCGCAGATCATGCGAGATCGAATAGGAGAAGGATTCCAGCTCGCGAATGGCGGTTCGGAGTTCCGCATTGGTCTGATGGAGCTCGCGCTCGACTCGCTGACGATCGCTGACGTCGCGGATGGCACTGGAAAGCAGCATGCCTTCATCGGTCTGGATGGGGCTCAGGCTGATCTCGATCGGAAACTCGGTGCCGTCCCTGCGCAAGCCAAATAACTGCAGTCCGACCCCCATGGGCCGGACCTTCGGATCGGCAAAAAAACGGTCGCGGTGTAAAGGATGCAGCCCGCGAAAGCGGTGGGGGATCAGCACCTCGACTTTGTGGCCGACTAATTCCTCACGTGGGAATCCAAAGAGTTTTTCCGTTTGTGAGTTCACCAGAACAATCTCGCCCGTTTGATTGACGATGACCATCGCGTCTGGAGCCGATTCCAGCAGATCCCGGAATCGTCCTTCGACGAGCCGTTCGAAGTCTGTTTTCATCGTCGGATGCGCTCTTGTTTCGGCGGCTGATTAACACCCAACCAATACTGGGTGATCTGACCGGCGGTTTTGAGGATTTGCTCGAAGTCTAAAGTTCCCATCGGGTCCCCGTAGGCGCTTTCTCCCTCCGTTGTTCAAGCCAACAAAGAGTCTCGGGAGCGGCACTCGGCCTGGCCAGAAAAAATCCCTGCGCGAGGTCACAACCCAATCGCGTGAGGCGATCCTGAACGCGCGCCGACTCGACGCCTTAGGCAACTACCGACAGGCCAAGGTTATGGCCGAGATCGACGGCGCATTTGACGATCGCATCGTCTCCGTCAGCCAAGTCCATGACAAACGAACGGTCGATCTTCAGGATATCTACCGGCAGCTGCCGAAGATAACTCAGGGAGGAGTATCCGGTACCGAAATCGTCAATCGCCAGCGGTGTGCCCATGTCGTGCAGTCGGGTCAAATAGTTCGCGACACGCAAAGGATCGGACATGACGAAGTTCTCTGTGATCTCGAACCCGAGCATCGAAGACGGAATTTCGCGGCTCTTAAGGAGATCTTTGGTTCGATCGGGAAATTCCGGATCCTGCAAATTGCGTGGCGAGAGATTCACAAAAACCGGGATTCGTAGGCGCGAGTACCATCGTTTCCAGTCATCGAGCGCTTTTTCAAGGAGCCGGTCAGTGAGAGGTTCGATCAGTCCTGTTTGTTCGGCAACTCCGATGAACACCTCCGGCAGCAACAAGCCTTGCCGCGGATGCCGCCACCGGGCGAGCGCCTCGAGACAAATGACCCGACCCGTTTTCAGGTCGACGACAGGTTGATATTCGTAGAAAAATTCCTCGCGTTCGATTCCTTGGCGCAGTTCCGTCATGATATTGAGGCGCTTATGGGCCTGTTGATCGCGGTCCGCCGCATAGATCGCGCAATCCAGTTTTCTGGCTTTCGCCGCATACATCGCAATATCCGCCTTTTGGAGCAGGGCTTCTCCGGTCGTGCCATGCTCGGGGAACCACGCTATCCCAATGCTGCCGGTGACCATTAACGAACTTTCTTCAAACAGGATCGGTTCCTTCAAGGAGTGGAGAAACTTGCGGGCGGCTACCATTCCCCCTTCACCGTCCGTGCGGGGCAGTATAAACGCAAACTCGTCCCCGCCGAGACGCGCCAGCGTGTCAGCCTCGCGTATAACTCCGCTCAGACGCGCAGCAACCCGTTGCAAAACACAGTCGCCCGCGTGGTGGCCAAGAGAATCATTGATTGCCTTGAAGCCATTGAGATCCATCACCAGCAGTGCGACCGGTTCGCGCGCCCGGCGGGCGCTGAATATGGCTTGTTTAAGGCGGTCTTGAAGCAGGTAGCGGTTAGGCAAATCCGTAACAGCGTCATGGTAGGCGAGATAGATGACGCGTTCCTCGGCTCGCCGGCGAGCCCGGCGGCCTGAAACTTCCCGGAGCGCACGTTCAACGGCTGGGACGAGGCGCTTCAAGTTGTTTTTCATGACATAGTCATCAGCACCTGTCCTCATGGCGGCGACAGCCGCGTCTTCTCCAATCGTCCCGGAGGTGAAGATGAAGGGAACTTCCGAGTCATACTTGCGGACTTGCGCCAGCGCTGCAGTTCCGCTAAAGCCAGGCAGGGTAAAGTCGCTGAAGATGATATCCCATCCACCTTTGAAGAGAGCTGCGGCAAGCGTAGCCGCGCTGTGGGCTTGCTCGAACTTGACCGAATATCCCGCTTTGGTCAGCTCCCTTACCATTAGTAAGGTGTCTTCTTCGGAATCCTCAATGACCAGGACGTTCAAAGTCGTTGCCATACATCAACACCAGAAGCCGTTGGCTCGGACCCCCATCTTCCTTGATGTCGCGACCGGTCCCAGGACTAATCCTGGCTTCTGTACTTCAGACCGCTTCGCGTGAGTGTATCTATCGACGTCAAGATGTAGTCTGTAGGCGTAAAGATTGCAAGGAGTATGAAAATTTTTTCCGACTCGACGTCCAGAACAATCCGGGGGCTCATTGACTTGACATAGGTTCGCCCGAAACGACAATCCACCCGTCCAACGGTGGCGGCCGCATTTATTACTATGCGACATTGGGCTTCCGGGTAAAGACGGCTATTCCCTCATGACAGAAGTGAGGCAACTGCAGCCATCGATTAGGAGAAGAATGGCTGCCGTGGCTTTGACCGGTTATGGGAGCGCAGCCGACCGCAAACGCGCGTTCGATTCTGGTTTCGATGCGCATTTGGCAAAGCCAGTCGATCCTGCAAGACTCATCGGCGTCGCGACGAAACTAACGCAACGCATCGCCGAAGAAAATTGAACGCGTACTCTCTGCGTCCTCGCATTGACACGCTCTCGACCCAGCCTGTAAATTGTCCAGTTTGCGCTTTCGAGAGGTTTTTCTTTAACCAATCATGAAGATACACGAATACCAGGCCAAGCAGATTCTGGCGCGCTATGACGTGAGGATTCCTCGCGGTGAGGTCGCGTACACAAAAGAGGAAGCACGGCAAATTGCAGAGAGGATAGGCGGAACAGTCGTAGTGAAGGCTCAAATTCATGCGGGGGGAAGAGGAAAAGGCGGAGGAGTGAAGTTGGCGAAATCTCCCGACGAGGCGGCCGAAATCGCCGGCCGGATGCTTGGTATGAACCTGGTGACGGCCCAAACGGGACCGGAAGGCCGGCGGGTGCAGAAGGTCCTTGTCGAGGAAGGACTCGATATCAGCAAAGAGCTTTACCTTGGAATCGTGATCGATCGCCAGATAAGAAAACCCGTATTCATGGCTTCGGCGTCCGGCGGTATGGACATCGAAGAAGTTGCTGCCAAAAGTCCCGATCTCATCTTGAAGGAATACGTCGAACCCGGACTCGGGCTCCAGCCCTTTCAGGCGCGCCGGCTTGCTTTTGGTCTGGGTCTGGCTCCGGAGTTGATTAACGATGCGGCGCAGTTCATGATCGGCCTGTACAAGGCGTTTGAAGACATGGACGCGTCGCTTGCCGAAATCAATCCCTTCCTCGTCACCGGCGACAACAAAGTCTACGCGCTGGACGCGAAAATGAACTTCGATGACAATGCGCTCTACCGGCATAAAGATGTCAAGGAACTGCGCGACCTGAACGAAGAAGATCCTCTGGAAATCGAAGCGAGCAAGTTCGCTTTGAACTATATCAAGCTCGACGGCAACGTGGCATGCATGGTGAACGGCGCGGGCCTGGCAATGGCGACAATGGACATCATCAAACTGTCCGGAGGCAGTCCCGCGAACTTCCTCGATGTCGGAGGCGGCGCATCGGCTGAGCAGGTGAGGAATGCATTTTGGATCCTTCTGTCGGACAAGAACGTCAAGGCGGTGCTCATCAATATTTTTGGCGGAATCATGCGTTGCGATGTCGTTGCCTCCGGTGTCGTTGAAGCGGCAAAGACCATTGGCGTGCAGGTGCCGGTTGTTGTTCGTTTGGAAGGCACGAATGTCGAGCAGGCGCAGGAGATCCTTCGCAACTCTGGATTGACTTTCATCGTAGCGGACGGGATGAAGGACGCGGCCGAGAAAGTGGTTGCGGCGGCGAAAGGCACTCATTAATGAGCATATTGGTAGATAAGAATACACGGCTGCTTGTTCAGGGCATCACCGGCCGTGAAGGAAGCTTCCACGCGCTGCAAGCCGCGAAGTACGGCACCCAAGTTGTCGGCGGGGTGACGCCCGGTAAAGGCGGCACCACGCACGAAGGCATTCCTGTCTTCAATACCGTCGAAGAGGCCCGGCGCAAGACCGGCGCGAATGCTTCAGTGGTTTTTGTTCCACCCGCGTTTGCGGCGGACGCCATTATGGAAGCCGCAGCTGCGGGCATTGAGTTGGTTGTCTCCATCACCGAAGGTGTTCCGACGTTTGACATGGTCCGCGCCAGCGCTTTCCTGAAAGGGAAAAAGACACGTCTGATTGGGCCGAATTGTCCCGGGATCATTTCACCGGGCAAATGCAAAGTCGGAATCATGCCGGGACACATCCATCTTGAAGGCCAAATCGGTGTCGTGTCGCGAAGCGGGACTCTGACGTACGAAGCGGTAGGTCAATTGACACGGAGAAAAATCGGGCAAACGACGTGTATCGGTATCGGTGGCGATCCGATCATAGGAACCAACTTCGTCGATGCGATCAAGCTCTTCAATGAAGATCCGGAAACACGTGGGATCATTATGATTGGTGAGATCGGCGGAACGGCTGAAGAAGAGGCTGCAACCTACATCAAAACGAACGTGAAGAAGCCCGTGGTCGGTTTCATCTGCGGGCAGACAGCGCCGCCGGGCCGGCGGATGGGGCATGCGGGCGCGATTGTGGCAGGCGGTAGAGGAACGGCAGCCGAGAAAATGAAGGCAATGGAAGCCGCGGGAATTCGTGTCGTGAAGAGTCCGGCGGAGATCGGCGACGCGATGAGGGCGTACTCGTGATGAAAACATTCACCATTCTCAAACCGGATACCCTGAAGGCGAGAAACGCCGGCGACATCATCAGCCGACTCGAACAGGAGGGATTTCGAATCCGCGCGATGAAGATGCTTCACCTTACCGAGGCACAGGCCCAAGGTTTCTATTACGTGCACAAAGAGCGGCCGTTTTTCCCTAGCCTTGTGAAATTCATGACTGAAGGGCCGGTCATTCTGATGGTTCTTGAAGCGGATAACGCGATCGACAAACTCCGCAAAGTCATGGGCGCGACCGATCCGGCCAAAGCCGATGCCGGCACGATCCGGAAACAATTCGGGACGAACATTGAGCGGAATGCGATTCACGGCTCGGATGGGCCGGAGACGGCCGCATTCGAGATCGGCTATTTCTTCAATCAACTCGAAATTGTGTAGCGTGGTGTCTCGACTGTAGCGGCGGTCTATGACCGCCGGCTTTGTGTTTCTTCACGGCAACATTTCCCTTGCGAAGAAGTATAAACCCGGCGGTCATAGACGTCATAGACCGCCGCTACAGCAGATGCTTGCGGATTGGACGACACTGGCGCTGGCGCTGACGTAGAATAGTCCAATGGAGCAAATAGGCCGATTGCTCGTCGTTATGGGCAGCGTCTTGGCGCTTGTCGGTTTTTTGCTCATGCTGGGACCGAAGCTGCCATTCCGGCTCGGCCGGCTCCCGTTGGACTTCCATTATCAACGCGACAACTTTACGTTTTACTTTCCGCTTGGAACTTCCATCTTAATTAGCGTGCTTCTCACACTGCTCTTCGGCCTGCTGAATCGGAGATAAGTTTGAATTATTTGAATGGAGGAATTCATGCTTGGGAGAATTCAGGAAATACTCGGAGCTGACGCCCAAAGCTTGCTCAATCATCAATGCAAGACCATTTCAAAAGACAAGCTCCATCTGCCTGGTCCCGATTTCATTGATCGGATATACGTTGGTTCGGATCGTCCGATCCGTGCGCTGGTCAGCCTGCAGCAGCTCTTCAAGTCCGGCCGGCTCTCAGGCACGGGTTACGTTTCGATTTTGCCGGTGGATCAGGGAATCGAGCACTCTGCTGGTGCATCGTTTGCTCCCAATCCGATTTATTTCGATCCTGAGAACATTGTGAAGCTCGCCATCGAAGGCGGATGTAACGCCGTCGCTACGACGCTTGGCATGCTGGGTTCGGTCGCGCGCAAGTACGCGCACAAGATTCCATTTTTGCTGAAAGTCAATCACAATGAGTTTTTGTCGTATCCGAACAGTTTCGACCAGATTCTCTTCGCCAATGTCGAGCAGGCGTTCGATATGGGCTGCACCGGCGTCGGCGCCACGATCTATTTCGGTTCAGAGGAATCGAAGCGCCAGCTGCAGGAAATAACAACGATGTTCCACGAAGCCCATACGCTGGGAATGTACACGGTTCTGTGGTGCTATCTTCGGAACTCAGCATTCAAGACGAAAGAAACGGACTATCACCTTTCCGCAGATCTCACGGGACAGGCGAATCATCTCGGTGTCACGATCGAGGCCGATATCATCAAGCAGAAGCTACCGGAGAACAACGGTGGATATAACGCGTTGAATTTCGGCAAGACCCACAAGAAGGTCTATTCGGATCTGACGTCGGATCATCCGATCGATCTCACACGATACCAGGTAGCAAACTGCTACATGGGCCGGGCCGGGTTGATCAACTCGGGCGGTGCGTCCGCGGGCGAAAGCGATCTGAAGGAAGCTGTGAGGACGGCGGTCATTAACAAACGTGCCGGGGGTACAGGATTAATCTCCGGACGAAAGGCATTCCAGCGGCCGATGCAGGAAGGAGTCGCGCTGCTGAATGCGATCCAGGATGTGTACCTGACCAAAGAAGTGACCATCGCGTGAGAAAAAAGTAATAGCCACAAAAAGGCACAAAAATTTTGTGTTTTTTGTCTTTTTTGTGGCTATTCAATGCTGATCAACCAGACACGCTCGTTATCGTCAATTGCCCACGCGATGTTTTTGCCCGCCCCGACGGCGAGGTCCGCAACCTTCTTCAATTGATCGGCCATCATCGGGGTGCGTTGGCCATCTCGCTCGACAACTTTCAAGGTGCCGTCCACATGCCGGATCATCTTTCGCTGTTTCGGTTCCAGTGTGCGGCGCGTGCATTTCCCGGTGAGGCTGTTCACAAGATAGGTGTCGGGATCAAGGAGCATCATCCCTTCATTGGCTTTGATGCGCAGATTGCGCCGGTGCCAATGTGCTTTTCCGCACCAGATCGCGTGAACCATGCGCTGAATCAGTACGGGGGATTCCGGCGCCTCCATCCACAAGCGGCGCAACGTGTGCATCACTTGATCGGGGCCAAGAACATTGAGCACGGCGTGAGAAAGGCCACGCAACGCGACGAAATGAGTCTTTTCGCGAATCTTGAGTTCTTCGTACGTGCTGCGAATGCGTTCTTCGCGGGTTGAGGCGAACACGATGAATCCTGCGGGGATCGGAAGCCCAGCTTGCTTTGCAATTCCTAGTGCAACCCAGACCGTTCCCTCCGCGCCCGGCAGCCAGTCGAGCGGTTGATCCATACAGGAGATAGACTATACTGCCCGGGTGAGAAACACCGAATTCCAGCGAAAGATCTATTCCGTCTCCGAGTTGAGCTTCGAGATCCGCGAGATGCTTGAGCGGCGCTTCATCGATATTTGGGTGGAAGGCGAACTTTCGAACTGCAAATCGTCCACGGCCGGCCATCTTTACTTCACGTTGAAGGACGATCGCGCTCAGCTTCCCGCGGTGTGTTTTCGAAATGCGGCCCGGCTTCTGCGGTTCCGCCCCGAAAACGGGAAAGTCTTTCGCGCACGCGGCCGCGTGAGCACGTATGAAGGCCGTGGAGAATACCAGTTGATCGTTGAAGTCCTCGAGCCGGCTGGTCTCGGCGCGCTGCAGCTCGCCTTCGAGCAGCTTAAAGAAAAACTCGAAAAAGAAGGACTCTTCCGGCCGGAGCGCAAAAGGCCGATTCCGGCATTTCCGCGGAAAATCGGTATTGTAACGTCGCCGAAGAGCGCGGCGTTGCGGGATATCCTGAGCGTCTTGAAGCGGCGGCACAACACCGTGAACGTCCTCATTTTTCCGGCAGAAGTTCAGGGTGAAGGCGCTTCTTTGCAGGTCATGGAAGGTATCGATTACCTCAGCCGCTCCACGGATGTGGACGTCATCGTCGTCGCGCGGGGCGGCGGCTCGATGGAAGACCTCTGGCCGTTCAATGAAGAACGTGTCGCTCGAGCCATCGTGCGGTCGCCCAAACCGGTCATTTCAGCGGTCGGCCACGAAGTGGATTTCACCATTTGCGATTTCGTTGCGGATCTGCGCGCGCCAACGCCGAGTGCCGCCGCCGAAATCGTGATCAAGTCGAAGGCCGAGCTTGCCGGGCGCGTACAACAGGCCGAACGCCGGCTGGTTTCTGCGGTGCGGTACCGGCTCAATCGTTTACAGAACTTCTGGGCGTCGAAGATTGGGAGCCGAGGGTTTGTGGTTGCAGAAACCCGGATTCGCCGGATGATACAGCGCGTAGATGACCTGACCTTCCGGATCGAACAATCAGGCCGTGCTGGCGCCTTCATTCGACCGCGAACACATCGCCTTGCAATATGCGAGCAACAGCTGGTCATTGCTGTTCAACAACGGCTGAGGAAATGGCATCAAGCGTTTGGGCGCATTGCTCACACGCTGGATGCGCTAAGCCCATTGGCGGTGCTGGAGCGGGGATATGCGATTTGTTTAGCGCCGGATGGTCGAGTCGTCCGGTCGGCCGATGCGGTGGACGTCGATCAAACCGTGAAGGTGAAACTGCACCAAGGCAGCCTATCGGCACGCGTGACGGCGAAGGAATGACGCGGGAAATTCAGGGACAGACACCGAATTTCTTGCACCACAGAAATTCGGTGTCTGTCCCTGAATTTCCTTTTGTTGACGCTGGCTGTGAGCGCGTATTAAAGTTCATCCCCAAATTAGGGAGGAATCATGGCCGCTCAGGCATTGGCGCCCGCAAACCGCTGGCTTCAGCTTTCAGTTGGTGTCGTCTGCATGGTGATGATCGCCAACCTGCAATATGGCTGGACCTATTTCGTCAATCCAATGAAGGAGGCGAACAACTGGGCGCTTGCCGCGATCCAAGTGGCGTTCAGCCTTTTCGTGCTCACGGAAACCTGGCTGATCCCGATCGAAGGCTGGTTCGTGGACAAATTCGGGCCGAAGAAGGTCGTCATGGTTGGCGGCGTGATCGTCGCCATCGGCTGGACTCTGAACAGCCTCGCGACGTCGCTTCCCATGCTCTATGTCGCGGCGATGATATCTGGCGTCGGCGCCGGCTGCGTCTATGGCACCTGTGTCGGCAATGCGCTGAAGTGGTTTGCTGACCGCCGGGGGCTTGCAGCGGGCTTGACCGCCGGCGGCTTCGGCGCAGGTGCAGCAGCAACCGTCGTCCCGATCATCAACACCATCAATACTTATGGTTACCGGGCGGCGTTCTTGTGGTTCGGCCTTGTCCAAGGCGTTGTCATCGTTCTGCTGGCGCCGTTGCTGAAGGCGCCTCAACCCGGACAGGTCGCGCTCCCTAAGAAGCCAAAGCTTGGGCAATCGGCGCGCGATTTTGCGCCCGGCGAGATGCTGAAGACGCCGCTATTTTGGGCTCTCTATTTAATGTTCACGATGGTGGCCGCCGGCGGCCTGATGGCAACCGCGCAGTTGGGCCCCATCGCGCGGGATTTCGGTCTCGACAAGGCGCAGGTCGTATTCCTCGGCATCGCCGGAACGACGCTGGTGATGGCCGGCATCGTCGACAACATCTTGAATGGTATCGCGCGGCCCTTCTTCGGCTGGGTGTCCGACAATATCGGCCGCGAGCCGACCATGTTCATCGCCTTCGGCGGCGGCGCGCTGGCGATGTGGGGCCTCACCGCGTTCGGACATCAGCCGCTCCCCTTCGTGCTGCTGTTCGGGATGATTTATTTCACCTGGGGAGAGATCTATTCACTGTTCCCGGCGACGTGCACAGATGCATTCGGTGCCAAATACGCGGCCACCAACGCGGGGTTGCTCTACACCGCCAAAGGCACGGCCGCGATTTTCGGCGGCCCGCTTGCCGCGTGGCTGGTGAGTCTGAGCGGTGGATGGGAATCGGTGTTCTGGTTGTCGGCGGTCATGGACCTGGCCGCGGCGGCGATGGCGCTGTTCGTGCTCAAGCCGATGCGGGCGGGATTCTCCGGACCAGGCAGTCCACGCGCTCGATATACTCGGCGCCACCAAAGAGCGCGCGGGCAGCGGAAGATGGCTTCGAAAGACCTTCGGCCGCGTGTGCGTACTTTTCGAAAGGGACCATATCGGCATCCGAAGCGCCCAGACGAGTGCACAATTTCCAAACCCAGTCGTACACTTGCCGGGATTTATCAAGGTTGTCGTGAACGGCATCTTTGATAGGAATTATTATGTCGCGGCGGATCGAGCGATAGTTTCCAGCCATTAACATCGGCCACTTCGCCAGCGGCACGAAAATGGAGTCGTGGACCTTGAGCTTTACGGGAATCTCGATCGGACCATCGCCGGGGTCGAATCGAGCTTCCTCGATATCGACCTCGAGGTTCCGAAGCAGTTTCGTCGGCTCGTCAGCGTCGAAGGGGGCTGCCTTGAAGTTCGTGGGTAATCCAACGTGCAAAACATTCTTCGGGTGATCGGGCGGGCGAAATGCCTGTGGATCGGGGCTGGAGAGGGTAATCAATCCCGGAACGAAACTCTTCCAAACATCCGGATCGGCGTAGCATTCGCTTAATGTATCGGTCTGAAGTCCAGGAATACGTTTCAAATAAGCTAAAGGCGGCATGTTCATGATCGCTAGGCAGGGAATGCGCGATTCGGCAACCCAGCGCATTAGTTCCCGGACACCAGAGGTTCCGTACTGCGCCTCCTGCATACCGAGCACGATCAACTGGAACTCACGGGGATCTACCTCGTCAGGTGTTGTCGCTCGAAGCGCGCCCGGAAGTTTCTTCGATGAAATATCGACTGGCGATTGGCGCCCACGAATCGGAAACCGTACCACGGTGCCTTCGCGGTTGATGAGCTCGGCCGTTGGCCTAGTGCAGACCAGCGAAACGCCATGTCCCGCCATCAATAATTTCGTGCTGAACAGGGAACCGTAAGAAGCCCCCAAAATTAAAACGTTATATTTCATTGACCACCCTTTCAAGGTAGTAGCCTCAAAGAGGCATCCGCTGCCGGTGGCAGAGACTGGAGGATAAGCTTTTTACCATGATCGTCAAATAGCTGCCAAACCGTCCTTATCGTCTGTGACCTTTGAGGACCAGTGAGAAGAGCCTGTACGCAGCAGCCCTCGGGATGATTCCTCGTGTGCTGCTCTGTCTGGATTTTAAAAACTTGACGTACGTACAACCGTGTTGCAGTGTGCCGATTAGTGGAAACAGTGATGGATGTAACATTTCGGGGTGGCGAGGAGATCGACCAGCGTGAAGCTTGCGTAAGCATTCTGAAGAGGTACTGG
>WNGK01002892.1_pt1 | contig 19581 bp, 11 predicted proteins | sample 5400601 | NCBI WGS metagenome assembly WNGK01 (sample SAMN13153376, study PRJNA577476) | soil metagenome | isolation source: 60 cm soil or saprolite under Garry oak tree replicate 1 | place: USA:California | collected 2016-06-15
GCCGCTGGGGTTGGATTCCCGGCCCCCGCGCCGAGCATCCCGTCTGGTCTCCCGCCCTGGTGGTTTTCGCCGGCGGCATCGAGATCGGTGGTGGCGGCGTTTCGGCTTGGTTCCCGCTCGGGCCCGGCGAGCCGTATCGTCCCTGGTATCCCTGCAGCCCGCGTTATATCGACCGGGTCAACATTAGCAACATTCAGGAGAGCCGCCAGGTCCACGTGCAGAACACGTACGTGAATGTCGTTAACGTCACCAATGTGACCAACATTACCTATGTCAACCGCACAACTGCCGTTACGGCCATGCGCCAGCAGGACTTCGCGGCCGGGCGTCCCGTGGCGCAGGCAGCGGTCCGGGTCGAACCGCAACAGATGGCTCACGTCCAGGTGATCGCCCGCCCGCAGGTAGCCCCCACCCCGCAGGCGACCATCAGCCGTCCGCCCGCGCGGCCCGTCCCGGTTCAGGTGGCGCGTCCCGTGCTAATCAATGCAAGAGGGCTGGCAGTCGCAGCCCAGCCTAAGGCGCCGGCCGCACCGCCGCCAGCAAAAGCCGCTCCGGAGCCGCCCAGGCTGCCCAACCGGACCGTAGTGGCTCCCCCACCCAATGTGCGGATGACTCCGACTGCTCGTCAGGCGATGCAATCGGCTCCTCGTCCCGCGCAGCAGCCGGCTCCCAAAGGTCCCGGCCAGCCGTCCGCGCCGAATCCGGCCCGACCTTCGGCAATGCCTCCGGCGCCCGCCGAACGGCCTGCGCCCATACCTCCGACGCAGCCGAGACCGACTCCCATTCCCATGCCGGGGACCAGGCCTCCGGCTCAGCCCGAACCACAAGCGCCATCGCGCCCTGAGGAGCGGCCCGCTCCCGCACCTCAACCCACACAGCCGTCGCGCCCGCCCGAACGGCCTGCACCGAATCCGCAGCCTGCGCCTCGGCCGCCCCAGCAGCAGCCCTATACGGAGCCTGCGCCTCGACCAGCTCCTCCGCCGCCTCAGCAGCGACCCAACACCGAGCCTGCGCCTCGGCCGGCTCCTCCACCGTCGCAACAGCGGCCCAATACGGAGCCCGCACCCCGGCCGGCTCCTCCACCGCCGCAGCAGCGGCCCTATACGGAGCCCGCGCCTCGGCCGGCTCCTCCACCGCCCCAGCAGCGACCCTATACGGAGCCCGCGCCTCGGCCAGCTCCTCCACCGCCCCAGCAGCGACCCAACACCGAGCCTGCGCCTCGGCCAGCTCCTCCGCCGACAAACGGGTCAGGCAGCCCGCGCGAGCCAAGTTGCAATGGCTCGCGCGACGAGTTATTGGAAAGCTTTCGGTACCCATGTAGTTGGAAGCGTCTCGTGTAAGGAGATCGACAAGCGGTGTCCTCTGATTCTGCGCGCTGTTCCATCGGTATGCTCCACCTACATTAGTACGCGGGTACATCACGCCACGTTGTGCCGGATGCATCACTATCCCGTCGACGAAACCTCCGCCAACAATCTGCACATTTTTGAAAGTGTATGCGGCTGAAGCTGGGTCGATCGTGTCCTCACCCAGAGGGTTCCCGCCTGTCGCCGGGGCCCCCGACTCCCTGCGGTCGCTCAGGAAGACAGGCGATAAACGAGGAGGCCCGGCGAAATCGCCGGGCCTCCTCGTTGTAGCTCGTGCTTGCAGCGGATGCGTTGCTAGTCCTACTGCGGTTGGGTGGCTGGAGGGGCGGTGGGGGGAACACGCGTGTCCTTGGCTGGCTGCAGGCCCGGGACTACGGGGACGTTCTTGATTTCGCCCGTGGCGGCATCGACGAGGCTGATGCCGTAGTGCTGCAGGGTTGAGGCCAGGATCTGGTAGAGGGCGGCGCGATCGGTCGCGTAGGTTGCGTTGGCGCTGATCAGAGAATTCTCAGCAATGACCCGGTTACGCTCCTGAAGCAGAACCGCCGCGGTTGTGGAAGCACCGAGGCTGAGCTTCTTCTGTTCGGCATCAAGACTCTGCGTTGCGAAGTCCCGAGCGGCTGTGGCTGCCTGCACCTGCGCACGATCGTTGGTGAGGGCGTAGAGCTTGTTCACCACCTGCATGTGGATCTGGGTGTAGAGCTGCTCCAGGTGCATTTCCGCCTGGCGATATTCAATCAGCGATCGCGCCTGGTCAGCCTGCGCGGTGCGATTGCGCAGCGGCACATTGAGAGTGAAGGCGACACCCTTGTCTGGAGAGCTGCTGTTCACGAGGCCGTTCAGCACGTCTCCATAGCCGCTCATGGATGACGCAGCGCAGCTGAAGCCGAAGATGAAGCAGTGCGTGTTGGGGGCGCCGCCAATGCCCTGGGCTCCGTAGAACCCGGCGATGTCGAAGGTGGGAAGCAAGGCGTTGCGCGCGCCGCGCAGCGTGATCTCATCTTTCTTGATGGAGAGGACAGCCTGTTCGAGTTCCGGGCGGTTGGTGAAAGCTTCCTGGACCAATTGCTCCGGGGACAGCTTCTCTTCCGGCAGTTCATCCAGACTCACGCGGTCCGTGGGGATGATGGGTGCGTTGACGAGCGCCGGGTCGTTGAGGTTGCGCGCGATGGCCTGCTTGAGGATGAGCTGCTGATAATTGAGATTGCTCTGCGAGCTGATGAGGTTCTGCTTATCTGTAGCGAGAGTCGACTTGGCCTGGACGACGTCCAGCGGAGCCATGGTTCCGATGTCGAGTTGCTTCTGGGTGTCACCGAGAACCTTGGTGCTCTGCTCCAGGGCGCCCTGCTTGGCCTGCACGTCTTCGTAAGCGCTGACCACCACCCAGTAGATGTTCTCCACCTGGTTAACCGTGGCGAGAATCTGCTGGCGGAAGGTGGAGTCAGTGATGCGGCGGTCGAGCACAGCTTCGTACATGAAGCGCTTGTTGACCCAGACGCCGCGGCCCTGCAGGAGATGCTGCGTGACTGTGGCTTTGAAGGTGGATGTGAGCGCCGGGCTAAAGCTGTTGAGCCCGCCGAATGTGGTCTGGCGGCTGTTGTTGAAAGTAAGAGCCAACGAAGCACCGGTCACGAACCCCTGGTTGTAAGTGAAATTGTAGGAATCGGTGTTGGTGAAGGAGCGCGGCTGGAAGATGCTGGTGGTGGGCGACTCGGCACGTTCGAACGTGACCGTGCCGCCGAGAATGGGATCCTCGTTCGCCGGAGTGGGTCCGGCGCCGTCTGACGACAGCACAATGCCGGAGGTGCCGGTGGTGGCGCCCGAGACGCCGCCCGGCGCGCCACTGGAGCTCAAAGTGGTTGAGGAGCCACCGAGGGTGTTCTGCAGCACATTTGCGCCTACGCCGCGGAGGCCGGAGCCGGCCTTGGAGCGAAGGATGTCGGTGTCGGCAATGTCAAGGTAATAGCGGGAAATGGCGATGTCGTAGTTGTTCTCGAGAGCCATGGCGATGGCGTCAGAGAGGCTGAGATAAATCTTGCCGTCCTTGACCAGGTCCCTTAAGCGGACGGAATTTTCGAAGCTCGACTTGCCGATTGTGGTCGGCATGTACTCATGGAGAGGATTACGGAAGATTTCGCCTGCCGGCTTGGTGAAGTCGCGCGACGACGGCCTGAGAAAGAGCGGGTCCGTCTGGGTGGGCGTGGGAGCCGCGGGAAGATTGGACGCTGCCTTGTTCGGGTTGGAATTGCTGGATGTAGTGGACGAGGCAGGCTGCTGAGCCCATCCCGAAGGCACTCCCGCAACCAGCCCAAGCATCACTGCCGCAATAGCACGCAGACTCGTGCCGGCCTGTCCGCGTGACTTGGGCTTCTTGTCGCCCTGTTGCACAAACACACCTGTACCGTACAAATGCATGATTCCTCTCCAAGACTCTGTTGAGGCATGTGGGGTGCCATTCATCAAGACGTCCGAGGACCGGCCCCGGACGCAAAATTCTGTGTCACTGGCGTGGATAGCCGCGCCTCATACTTCCCTGAACCAGCCACATAGAGGCATGTACGCGCGCGGAGTGCGATTCGTTCCCAGCGTTCACATGTCATCCATCCCGAAAGATTGCAGAAAGGTGAGTATATCCCACGCATGGTGGCGGAGAGGTGTGACAGGGCCCATCGAGTACCCTGTTTAGAAATGGCACAAATCGACTGAAATTAATGAAGGAAATCGCCCAATCCGCGCCTGTCTCGCAAGCTGACATGCAGAACTGGAAAGTGACGCTGTCCTACGACGGGACCGATTACCACGGCTGGCAGGTGCAGCCCGGACTGGCGACCATTCAGGGCGAACTGCAGGCGGCGCTGGGGAGGGTAACCAGCGAGGTACCCCTGCCGCAGGGCTCGGGACGGACGGATGCGGGAGTGCACGCTCTGGGCCAGGTGGCGAGTTTCAACTTGCGGGCGGCGATTCCGGCAGAGAATCTGAGGCGGGCGCTGAATCGAACTTTGCCGGCGGCGATTCGGGTGCTGGAGGCGCGGGTGGTTCCGGAGTCGTTTCACGCGCGGCACTCGACGGTGGCTAAGACTTATGAGTATCGGGTGTTTCTGGAGAAGCCGACGAAGGGGCCGGTCGAGCTGGAGCGCGGGACGTTGTGCCCGCCGTTTCTTGCCCGCTACGTATATGCGTACCCATGGCCGCTGGACTTCGGTTGCCTGGAGAGGGCGGCGGAGGCGTTTGTGGGGACGCATGACTTTTTGAGTTTTGCGGCTACGGATCCGGATGTGGCTGCTCGCGGCGGCGAGACTGCTCGCGTTGGCGAGGCTATGCGGGAGGGCGGGGCTTTTTCGGACGATGAGGAAGAGGCGGCTCCATCGGCTGTTCGCACGATTTTCAACTCGGGCTGGGAACGGCGGGTAATTGACGAGGGCACGATCCTTATTTACCGGGTGCGCGGGAACGGATTTCTGCACCACATGGTGAGGAACCTGGTGGGGACCATACTCGATGTGGGGCGCGGGTATCGGCGCGTTGATGAGATTCCTGGCATGATTGCGGCGAGGGCTCGCGCGGCTGCCGGACCGACCGCTCCGGCCTGCGGACTTTTTCTGCATTCGGTGGAGTATCCGGAGTAAGTAACAGGTGCGGGCGTGGACGCCCGCACGACAGCCGGTCTGGAGACCGGCGCTACGCGTTCGTTTCTTTTCAGCCGAGTTGATTGGTGGCATGATGAGCCGCAAAGGGCCAGCGACCGCTCACTGCTACCCTGAAGAAAGTCGGTATGCCCTTACTCTCCCGTACGATCGCGTTCTCTCGTGTCACGGCAATTGCCGCGCAGCGACCTGTGCACGCGGCGTTCGCCTGGCTGCATGGGAATCCGAAGACGATCATGGACTGGCAGGCTACGTTGTGTGCGATTCCTGCGCCGCCGTTTGGCGAGGAGGCCCGGGCGCGGTGGCTTGCGGAGCGTTTTCGCGCAATCGGGCTCGAGAAGATCAAGACGGATCAAGCCGGGAATGTGCTGGGATTTCTTCCCACTCCGCATTTGGGCGCGGAGAATACAGGGCCGATTGTGGTTGTGTCGGCGCATCTTGACACTGTGTTTCCGGCGGAGACGCAGTTGCAACCTGTGGTGCGCAATGTGGACGGCGCCGATCGGCTGGAGTGTCCGGGGGCGTGCGACAACTGCGCCGGCGTGGCCGGAATGCTTGCCATTGCGAGCGCAATTTCTAAGGCGGGCGTCGAGCTTCCCTGTCACATGCTCTTCGTGGGGAATGTTGGCGAGGAGGGCGAAGGTGACTTGCGCGGCATGCGTCACCTGTACGGAGTTCCTGCGCTGGCGGGGCGGATTGCCGCGCACATTGTTCTCGACGGCGCGGGATCGGATTCAGCGGTGACGCAGGCGCTGGGGAGCCGCCGATTTCAGATCACCGTTTCCGGTCCGGGAGGGCACAGCTTTACGGATGCGGGAACGCCCAATCCGATTGCCGCGCTGGCTTCGGCGCTGGCTTCGATCGCGGCTACGGTACTGCCGGACGAGCCGCGGACTACGCTGAATCTTGGCACCGTGCATGGTGGGACGAGTGTGAATTCGATTCCTGAAAGCGCCACGGCTGCCGTCGATTTCCGTTCGACAAGCGCCGAGGAGTTGATTCGGCTCGAGGTGGCTCTGCATCGTGCTGCGGAAGATGCGGTGGACCATTGGAACGCGAGGGCCGGTTCCACTCGTGCTCGTGGGGCGCTGAGCTTCTCGATCGTGAAGATTGGTGACCGGCCTGCTGCGACTTTGCCCGACGACTCACCGATCCTGAATACGCTGCGTGCGGTGGATCGCCACCTGGGTCTGCAAACCGGCGCGCGCCTTGGCTCGACGGATGGAAATCTTCCGCTCTCGCTGGGAGTGCAAACCATCTCAATCGGCGCAGGTGGCGAAGGCGGCGGCGCGCATACGCTGCGAGAGTGGTACTCGGCGAAAGACCGCGAGATCGGGCTTCGACGGGTGCTTCTGCTGACGCTGGCGATGGCGGAGTGGGCGTCGGAGCAGTAAACACATCCTGATATTGCTTGAAGGAACATCGAATGAGCCTCTGCTACACTCCGCGCATGAGGACTTGCCGTTTCGCTGTGGCTGCTGTGATGGTGGCTGGTTCGCTCTTCGCCTCCCAGACTCCTCGCCCAAAACCCGCTGCGGCCTCGTCCGCAAAGGCGGCGCCTGCGGTGGCGGCAGTGCCCGAGCTGATCTATTTCAACGGCATCATCTATACGGGGAACGGTTTCGCCGAGGATAAGCCGGAGACCGTGCAGGCCATCGCTGTGGGGGGCGGCAAGGTGCTCGCTGTCGGCACCACGCAGGAGATCACGCGACTCGCAGGGCCAAACACCCGGCTGCTCGACCTGAACAGCGCCACCACGAGCAACACCATTTTTCCGGGATTCAATGACGCGCACACGCATCTTGGAGAGGCCGGGCGAACCAAGATCACGCTGGATTTGACGGGCGTGCAATCGCTGGGCGAGATGCTGAAGAAGACGCAGGCTTACGCGGAGTCGATGCCCGCGGGGCATTGGATCACTGGCGGCAATTGGGATCACACGCTGTGGGCGGCGAAGGTGCTGCCGACGCGCGAGGACCTGGACAAGGTGACGGCGGGCCATCCCGCGTTTCTACGGCGCATCGACGGGCATATCGCTATTGTGAACACCGCCGCTCTCGAGGCCGCCGGCATCACAGGCAGCACGAAGGCTCCGGAGGGCGGAGCGATCGACCTGGATGCGAAGGGTGCGCCGACTGGAATTGTGCGCGAGTCGGCGCAGGGGCTCGTGAAGAAGGTAATTCCGCCTCCGACGCCGGAGGAGCGCCGGCGCGCCGACGAATTGGCGATTGCAGACGCGTTGGCGCACGGCGTGACCAGCGTGCAGGACTTCAGCGAATGGGAGGATTTCCTCGTCTTCGAAGAGCTAGAGCAGGAGGGCAAGCTCGGTCTGCGCATCAGCGAGTGGCTTCCCTTTCGCGCGCCGCTTGAAGACCTGAAGCGCATGCGCGCACATCACGATGCCAACGACCTCATGCTACACACCGGGTTTCTGAAGGGTTTCATGGATGGGTCACTCGGCTCGCGCACCGCAGCCATGAAGGCGCCGTTTGCCGACGATCCTGGCAACTCCGGGCTGCCGCAATTTACGCAAGATGAACTGAACAAAATGGCCGTGGAGCGCGCACAGGCTGGTTTCCAACTCGGGTTTCACGCTATAGGCGACAAGGCGACGGCCATGGCCCTCGAGGCGTTTTCGCAGCCGGGGGTATCAACGAAGGCTCGCAATCGCATCGAGCATGCGCAGGTTGTGGATCCGGAGGACATTGCGCGATTTGCAAAGCTTGGTGTGATTGCGAGCATGCAGCCTAACCATTTGCTTACGGACATGAACTGGGCGGAAGCTCGCCTCGGTCCGAAGCGCGCGGCGTACTCCTATGCGTGGAAGGCATTCCTCGATGCGGGCGTGCCGCTAGCGTTTGGAACCGACTACCCGGTTGAGCCCGTGCAACCGTACCGTGGACTCTATGTGGCCGTGACGCGCGTGAACGAGGTGAGCACAAAGTCGTACTTCCCTGCCAACAAGCTGACGCGAGGACAAGCCCTTTACGCGTATACGCAGGGCTCCGCTTACGCGGAGTTTGCGGAGAAGCACAAGGGCAAGCTTGCGCCTGGGTTTGATGCCGACTTCGTGGTGGTGGACCGGGACATCTATAAGATACGGGCATCGGCGCTGCTGTGGACAGTCGTCGTCGGCACCTACGTAGGCGGGCACGAGGTCTTCCCGCCGGCAGTGCAGGAGCAGTAACTCCAATCTCATTCGATTCCTCGTGTGAAGCCGCCACGAGTTGTAAGTCTGCGAGCGGGGTGTGCCGCAATTTGACGCCGCGACAACTCGCATACATGGAGCTTGCATCCAATTTAGCGACGAAATCTATCTGCAGATGGCAGACATTCGATAGATCTCAACAGAGGTAGGCCCTGTGAAGACTTCCCTATGCATCCCTTTGTGTTTTGCGGTGCTTTCCACACCGGCCTTGGCAACTGTTACGGTAACCAGCCCCACATCCGGATCTACTGTCACTTCTCCCGTCCACTATGTGGCGACGGCGAGCACCAGTACGTGCGCGCAGGGTGTGGCGTCCATGGGGGTCTATGTCAATAACCAGCTTGTCTACACAGTTAACGGCGCTTCGCTGAATACCAACATCACGATGGCCAACGGAAGTGAGCACACCGTGGTGGAGGAGTGGGACTACTGTGGCGGGGCGACTTACACGACCGTTAACATCAACGTAGGCACGGCGCCGACGACCACGGCCGTGAACGTGACCAGCCCGACTGCGGGTGCAACGGTGACGTCGCCCGTGCACTATGTGGCCAATGCGACGACCGCTACCTGCGCCGGGGGCGTGGCGGCGATGGGCATCTACGACAACAACAGCCTTGTCTACACCGTGAACGGGGCTTCATTGAATACTTCGCTGACCTTGGCGAACGGAGCGCACCATACGGTGGTGGAGGAGTGGGATTACTGCGGCGGTGCGGCCTATACGACGGTGAACATCAACGTTGGCTCCGCGCCTACGCAGACGGCCGTTACGGTATCGAGCCCGGCGGCCGGAAGCACAGTGACCTCGCCGGTGCAATATGTGGCCAGCGCTACGACCGCGACGTGCGCGGGAGGCGTTTCCGCCATGGGCATTTACGTCAACGGCAGCCTGGTTTACACAGCGAGTGGTTCCTCAATTAATACGAGCCTGACGATGGCTGTGGGGCCTCAGCACACGGTGGTGGAGGAGTGGGATTACTGCGGTGGCGCGGCTTATACCATTGTCGATCTCACCGTGCAGACCGCACAGCCGCCTTCGGTTGCGATGACCGCGGACTCGAGCACGATTACTGCGGGAAGTTCGTCAACGCTGGTGGTGACGGGGACGAAGACCACGAGTGTGACGGTGACCGGGTCGGATGGATCGTCGTACACTCTGCCCGCGACTGGTGGCAAACTCTCGGTGAGCCCTGCGGCGACGACCACCTATACCGCGGAAGGGAGCACTTCCGGCGGGATGGTGTCGGCCACGGCGACGGTGACGGTGATTCCCGCGTCGAGCCTCAACGCCGTCAGCCACGTGATCTTCATGCTGCAGGAAAATCGCAGCTTCGATCACTATTTCGGATTGCTGAATCCCTATCGCAAGACCAATGGCTGGAACGTTGGCGTTGACGGCAAGGAGTACGACGTCGACGGCATCGACGACAAGCTGTCGACTAGCAATCAGGATGACGAGGGGACTTCGTACGCGCTCTACAAGCTGAGAACGACGTGCGTGGACGACATGAGTTCTGCGTGGCTGGAGAGCTATGGCGACGCGAGCCGTTGGGACACTCTGAGCACGCGGTCGATCTTCATGGATGGATTTGTGCACATTGCGGAAGGCTTTGCGAAGAGCTGCGCGAGTTCGGGAACGTGTTCTGGAGCGTTCACTGACACCACGGGCGAGCGCGCCATGGGCTACTACGATCAGGGTTTCCTGAACTACTACTACTACATGGCTTCGCAGTTTGCGGTGTCGGACCGGTGGTTCTCGCCGGTGTCGAGCAAGAGCGTGCCGAATCGCATTGCCACATTTACCGGCGGCACGACGCAGGGGCTTGTGTTCGATCCGGGAAGCAACGACCACCTGCCGCAGCTGAACATCAACAACATCTTCCAGGAACTTGACGGCTCGAGTGTGTCGTGGAAGATCTACTACACGTCGACGCAAGGGTACTGCACAGCGGGCGACCCCTGCGGCTCCGGCAATGCGAATTATCCTGACACGACCTTCGAGAGCCTGAGCTACTCGTATAAGTACCTCTATCAGAATCCGAGTGGAGCCGCCTGCACCGGAACCACGAAGCCTTCCAGCGTGGTTGGTGACACGACGAACTCGTTCTGCATCGATCCGAATCACATTGTGCCGCTATCGACGTACTTCACCGACGTCAAGAACGGCACGCTGCCGGCGTTCTCGTTTATTGAGTCGGGCTCTGGCCTGAACGATGAGCACCCGGGGTCGGGCAACTCGATCTTGCTCGGGCAGTCGCAGGTGGCGAACGTCGTCAATAGCCTGATGACGAGCCCATCGTGGAGCAGCTCGGTGTTCTTCTTCAGCTACGACGAGGGCGGCGGTCCGTACGACCACGTGCCGCCGGTGCCGGGCCACTCCAACCAGAACACGGACGCTGCGCTGGGCGCGATTCCCGATATTTCGTCGATCGCCGTGAACCCGGATTCTTACAATCCGTGCTTGCCGGCCAACGGCGTGCCCACCACGCATTGCGACCTGGTGGCAGGCCAGCCGGGAACCAACAGCGGCGACGCGGCTGCGCAGTACGGTTTCTCGGCGCAGCTCGGGTTCCGGGTGCCGAACATGGTGATCTCGCCGTTCACGCGCAAGCACTACGTCTCGCACCTGCCCATGGATCACACCGCGATCATCAAGTTTGTCGAAAACCGCTTCCTCGGGAGTTCGATCCACTTGACGAATCGCGATGCTGCACAGCCGGACCTGCTGGACTTCTTCGACTTTACGGCGAAGCCCTGGTTGACCCCGCCGACACCGCCTGCACCGGTCACGCCTACATCGCTCGGCTACGACCCCTGCTCGCCTACGCTGATGGGGCCGTAGACGATCACGGCAAAAGAACAAAGAGAATGGCGCGGCCGAGGCCGCGCCATTTTTGCTTCCGGCGATGACCAACTTTGAATTTGCGTTTAGATCCAGATCACGTTTTCTAGGCCCAGGGCAGCGGCCAGGGCTGGACGATGATGTTATCCGGGCTGCTAATCGTGTAAGGTGAACCGGGTGCTTCGAAATATCCCAGCGGAGTGATGGTAAAGACGTGCAGCTTTCCGGCCGACTGACTGATTGCATACAGATGGTTGTTATTGTCCCAGAACATCTGGTTGATTGGATTGGTTGTCAACAGGCCCGTGTAGCGCGTAATCGGATTGGCGCCATGCAAGTGGAAGACCTGCAGCCCCTCCTGCCCGGCGAGCGCGAGAATTTTGCCCGAGGGAGCCATCTTCATGTCGAACGGGCTGACGATCCGGGTGGTTGGCATGTTGGCGTAAGTATTGGTCGTATTCAGGTTTCCGCTTGCATCGGCGGTGTAGTTGGCAAGCTGCAACGGGTCCGAGGTACAGCCGGGCGGCATTCCGGGGAACATCACAAACGCAACGTGATTGGTTGGATCGGCAGCGGACAGTGCGGGTATGTATCGCGTGAAGGTCGGGGGCGGAGCCGGCAGGTTGTAGTTTGCGGCAATGTTGGTCAGCAATCCGTTGCTGTTTCTCTGAAAGCCATAAGTCGTGTAATACATGCAGGAATCGTTATCGCCGGTATACGCATAGACGTTGTTACCGATGAAAGAGGCCGGAGTAAAGTCGCCGGGGAAGACGCCCGTAATATCCACTCCGAGATAGTTCAATCCTCCCGTGGGTTTGTCGACTGCAAACGAGGCGACTCCGGTGTTCGAGCAGTCGGCGTCGAACTCCTGAATGTAAAGGTCCGCTCCAGTATGATCGAAATAGACCGATCCCGCTGCGCCACACCCGTTGTTGTATTGCGCGTAGTTGGTCGACGCAGCATAGGTCAACGATCCGTTGGATTCGATGTGATAGGCGTTGATGTCCGTTGTGGTTTGACTTGCCCCCATCAGGAACAGGCCGTTTACCGCCATGCTGGTAACGGCCTCAGGAAAGGGCGAGCCGGGCACGGGTGTCAGCTTGCCGTCGGGAGCCGCGGAATAAGCCTGAACCTCATTCACGCTGCTGTTTGCCGGCGTGCTGGTTACATACACATAGGCAACGGGTCCCGCCGAAGGGCCTGCCTGCGCTGAACCAGCCTGGACAATTGCCGCCGCGGCGCACACAGCGGTGCCCAGGCACACCAACTTCGTGGTCAACATATGGATCTCCTTTGTCAGTTATCGGGTTGCTTCCCAGGATGCGGTGCTCACTGGGCGCGCGTAAGTGCGAGAGCTACCCTGTCTATCTCAACTCTTAGCTCTTAAGGGGAAGTACAGGCAAGTGCCTGAACAACTCAGATGCGGCCCGCAGCTAAAGGTGGTTTCCCTGATCGAGTCGCCGATGAAACGCTCGTAAAAATCCGCTACCTGACTGCACCCTGTGGACAAAGATCCGCACGGGGAAATGAGTCAGCGGGCCTGTCATAATGCGAACAGATGAGACTGCGCGCATACCTGCTCATGCTGTTCGTTGTCGCAGTGTGGGGATCGACCTTTGTGCTGATCAAGGGCGCCCTCGCCGATGCGACACCCGCCGCATTCAATCTGGCGCGCATGACTTTGGCGTTCCTGGTTCTTGCCGCCGCCTATTACCGCTCGTGGCGCGGCATTCGCAGACAGCACATTGCGGCGGGCGCGCTCGTGGGCCTGTGTCTCGCCACCGGTTACCAGTTCCAAACCATCGGCCTGGTGCGGACCACACCCTCGAAGTCTGCGTTCATCACCGGCATGGTTGTGGTGCTGGTACCGCTGTTCTCGTCGATCCCGGGTCTTCGTCCGCCTGACGCTCATGGGCTGCGCTGGAATGCGTTTGTGGGCGCTGCTTTGGGTTTTGCCGGAATTCTCCTGCTCACCGCGCCGACGGGTTCAGGGGCCAGTGGAATTGCGGGGCTGCTTCCCGACTTCTCCTCGATCAACGGCGGCGACATGCTCACGTTTGGATGCGCCATTGGCTTCGGATTTCATTGCATCGCGCTGAGCCACACCTCGCCGCGCATTGGCTTCCGGCCCTTGGCGCTGCTTCAGGTGGGCTTCTGTGCCGGGTTCATGGCGATCAGCCTGCCCTTCATCGAGAGGCCTCACATTGCGTGGACTCCGCGTCTGGTTACCGCATTGGCCATCGCGGCGGTTCTGGCAACCGCGGCGGCATTTTCAATCCAGAGCTGGGCGCAGTCTATCCTGCCTTCCACGCACACGGCGCTGCTGCTCACCATGGAGCCGGTGTTCGCTTGGATCACTTCATTCGTGGTCACTGGTGAGCGGCTTGGCCCTCGTCCGGCAATCGGCGCACTTCTCATCCTTACCGGCATTGCCATTACGGAACTCGTGCCGCAGCCACACGTGCCCACCGCGCACGAGGCGTAAAGCGCTGGCGCCGAAAGCCGGCAGTGAATTGCTCAAGAAGGATTGGTGGCCGAAACGGTCGTGATCGCTTCATCGCGTGGAGATACTGCCGGGGCAGAACCGGTGTGGGGCCGCAAAGCCTCTTCAATAATCTCCGCTGCCATGCTTGGGCCATCCACCTGTCCCATCGCATTCTTGAGGGCAATCGCAGCCTGGCGGTAGCTCGGCTCGCGAAGAACCGTGCCCACAGCGTTGCGGAGGTTTCTTGCGTTCAGCTTCCGCGGCGGAACAACCAGCCCCACTCCGCGCACCTTTACGCGTGCAGCCACGCCTGGTTGATCGTTGCCCAACGGAACAGCCACCATCGGCACACCTTCCGCCAGCGACTCCAAGACGGTATTGAGACCCGCGTGCGTGATCACGAGCGCGGCGCGTTTCAGAATTTCAAGTTGCGGGGCATAGCCGACCACGATGGGATTGCCCGGCAAAGGGCCGAGACGCGAAGAATCGAGCCCGCCGCCCAGCGAGATTGCGAGTTGTGAATTCAGGCCGCTGCACGCTTCCGCAATGGTCCGGAAGGTTGTCTCCGATCCGTTCTGCAGCGTGCCCAGCGACGCATAGACCAGGGGCCGGCCGTCTAGTCGGTCCCACGGAAATGGAACCGGCGGCCGTTGTTGCGCGTCAACGAATGGCCCCGTGTAGTGCAGGTTAGCGGGCTTGTCCGGAACATCGAATTCCAACGCCTCAGGCAACTGCGCGATCTGCGCCAGGGTGGAGAGCGCGTCGGTGGAGCGCCGTAACGGGCGCAATCCCCAGGCTCGGCGTTGATCGTTGACGACCCGGAAGATTGGCGCGGCCACTCGCGACAGGAGCCGGAATCCGAGTTCATTGCGCAGGCGGCTCAGCCGATCGGGCCCGGCAGGCCAGCCGAAGCAGAAGGGCGGGATGCGATCGTCCTGAATGAGCGGCGGAAACATCGCAATCGAAATGAAGGGCAGCCCCAAATACTCCGCCACGCTGCCGCCCATGTCGGCTTCGTCCACCAGCAACGCGTCAACATTTGCGGCTCGCACCGCTCCGGGGCCGTCGCGCAAAATCATGCGCGCGGTATTCTGAACGCGCTCGACGGTGAAACGAAAGGTCGCAAGTCCTTTCAGCCGTCCCAGGCGCTCGTCGAGCTTGCGCAGCGTTCCGGGCGGGTAATCTTTCTCACCGATGCGGTAAAACTCCACACCGGCGGCGCGCACGCGTGCCTCCGTGTCGGCGATACCGAAGATGACCACGTGGTGTCCGCGCCGCTCGAGCGCGCGCGCCAGCGCCGTCATGGGATTGATGTGGCCTGTGCCAGGGAAGCAGAACGCTCCAAGCCTCGCCATGGGTGAACCTCAAAATTTTGATTTCCGGGGCCCGTGAAGAGAACGGCGGGAATGGGGAATCAGATTGGACCTTTTCGGCATTTTCGAACGAAGCGGGAGCTGGAGCAAGAGAAATCATTCGAATCTTCGCGGTGCGCAACGCGCTTGCCGAGGATTCCATGGCGCCATTCTGTGGAGCGGCTAGAATGATTCTTGCCTATGCCCGGAACCGGCACCCTTTTACTTCTCGCTTTCGCAGCCGCGGTCATCGTTGTACTGCTGGTGCTGCTGAACCTTACGAGGCTTGGCTTCCTGGTGCGAAGCACCATTCCCGACCGGCCGCGGCGGCGCATGTTCCTGGCTTCCGTATCGTTCCTCATCACGTTTGGCGGGGTGCGGCTGCTGGTGAGCATGATTGTGCACAACCGCGGGCCGTTCCAGTGGGTGATGGTACGCGGGCATCACATTCACCACCTGGTTTGGGGCATCCTGATCCTGCTGCTGGTCGGCTACGGATGGCTGCTCGACCTGGGGCGTGCGCATTCGCCGCTATCCATCTTCCTGAGCCGTCTCATGTCCATCAGCTACGGAGTGGGCGCGGCGCTCACTCTCGACGAGTTCTCGTTGTGGCTCAACCTCGAACCGGATGCCTATTGGACCCGACAGGGGCGGCTCAGCATTGACGCGGTGATCTTGTTTGGAAGCATCCTGTGCGTGGGCGCGTGGGGAGCGCCGTTCTTTCGCGGACTCCACCGGATGTGGACAAAGCACGGGTTCTCTGCGCGAGAGCCGGAGCCGGTGGGAACATTCCCTATTCAGCGCGTGCGGTTGCTTCGTCGGCGTAAAACGCGCCGACGACCGCCGCATAGCGCTCCGTGATCACGCGACGTTTCAGCTTCATGGAAGGCGTGAGTTCCCCGGAGTCCTGCGACCATTCATCGGGAACCACGCGGAAACGCTTGACGGTTTCGAAATTGGCGAGGGCGGAGTTCACGTCGCGCACGATCTCGCCGTAGAGCGCCACCACCTTGGGATTTACCACAAGCTCTGCGCGGGTCCGGGTGCTCACGCCGTGTTGGCGCGCCCACTCTTCCAACGCTGCAAAATTCGGCGACAAAATGGCGGAGATGAACTTGTGCTTGTCGCCGACGAGCGCGGCCTGCGCGACCAGAAGATTGGTCTTGAGCTTGTTTTCAATGGGCTGCGGAGCCACCAGCTTGCCGCCAGATGTCTTGAGGAGTTCCTTCTTGCGATCGGTGATGTAGAGGAAACCGTCGTCGTCGAGACGTGCGATGTCGCCCGTGCGGAAAAATCCCTCGGCATCGAAGCACTCCGCGTTTGCCTCGGGCTTATGCCAGTAGCCTGGAAAAACCGACGGACCGCGCACCAGCAGTTCGCCATCTTCCGCGAACGTGAGTTCGACGTTTGGCAAGGGTCGACCAACCGCGCCCATGCGATGGTTGACGGGCGAATTCAGAGCGATCACCGGCGAAGTCTCGGTGAGGCCGTAGCCCTCCCAGACCGCGATGCCCACGGACGCGAACCACCGCGCCGTGTCGATACCGAGCGGAGCGCCACCAGAGACAAACACGCGGGCGCGTCCCCCGAAAGCCTCATGCACTTTTCCGTACACGAGTTTCTTCGCCAGCTTCCAGGCACGGGACGCCGGCTGCCCACCGCCGTACACGACATCCGCATGACGCGCGCCCAGCTTCACAGCCATCGCCAGCAGCCGTTTCTTCACGGGGCTGAGCGAAGCACGCCGTTCCACCTCCTGGCGAATCTTCTCGTAAACGCGCGGCACGCCTACCAAAATGGTTGGCTTAATCTCTCTCATCGCGAGGGGCAGTCGTTCGAATTGCGTGCAGTACGCGACTTGAGAGCCCGCCCCGTACATCACGTAGTCGAGCGCACGAGCGGTGATGTGCGACAGGGGCAGGAATGAGATGCACGCATCGGTGGGACCGAACGAATATTCCCGAGCCGCAAAATTCTGATTGCTGGCGACGTTGCCGTGCGTGAGCATCACGCCTTTGGGCTCGCCGGTGGTTCCCGATGTGTAGATGAGCGTGGCCAGGTCATTGGGACCAACTGACCGCGCAAGGGCGTCGAAGTCCAAGTCGCGTTGGCTGCCCAGGCTGTCCGATTTCCCGATCAGTTCGCTGAATGGGATCGAGCCGGCTGGAGGCGTGGCGCTGTCCATAATTACGATGCGCTCCAGTGGAGTGCGGTCGCGTACTGCGGCCAGCTTGTCGAACTGCTGACGAGTCGAGACGAAGGCGATGCGGCATCCGGCATCCTGAAGCAGGACCGCGATCTGCTCACCTGTCAGCGTGGGATAGATGGGGACATCCACCGCCCCGAGCGCGAGAACGGCGAAATCGGTGACGGCCCACTCCCAGCGGTTTTCGCTGATGAGGGCAATGCGGTCGCCCTTCTGCGCGCCCCAGTTGTGGAGGGTGTGGGCGACGGCGCGAACGCGCTGATACATCTGGTCGGATGAAATCGGCTGCCAGCGGCCGAGCGCATCCTGCCAGAGTACCGCGCTCGGGTTAGACGCGGCGGCCACGCGGAAAAAAAGGTCATTGATGGTGTTGATGGGGACCGTAGAAGTCATGAAATCCAATCAGGCGATGGGGCGAATGCGGGCCTGAATCAATCGAGAGTGTACCAGCTTCCCATCGTGTTCCGTCTCCAAAGTTATTGCATTCAATCAAGATTTCTGTTCCATCGATGCGAAGTAACGGTACACTAGAGGAAATCACACCAGTTTTATTTTCGGCAAAGCGTTGGATATTTAGGAGTATGCAAGAAGGTAATCCAGCCACGGAGTTCCAACAGTTCAGTCCCCCCTCGGCGTTTCGACTCGTCGCCATGCAGATCGTCTGCCTGTCTGCCGTCGGGCTGATTGCTATGGGCGCGCTGCTCGCCTCGATATTCCAGTTATCGGCCCAAGGGTTGACCGCCGAGTGGATCGGCATGACCCTGGACCCCTTGATCGCATCGCTGGGTTGCGGCGCAAGCCTGGCGTTTTCCATGGCGCGTCCGTCGAAGACCCAACTTGCTGCCAGCCGCATCCTTGCGTGTGCGGCCGTGATTCCGGCGTTCTTCGTTCTCCTGAACAGGGTCAGTGGCTCAGTTACCGGGATCGAATCGCTGATTCATCCAGTCCGCGCGCCGGTTCAGGCTGGAGCCATGCCGATCGTCGTGGCACTCGCCTTCGTGCTGCTCGCAGTGGTCCTTTGCCTTATTCGAACATCGAGGGGGATCGGTTCTTACGCTGCCGATGGCCTCATGTACGTCCTTGGATTTCTGATTCTCGCATTGGTTTCCAGTTGGCTGTTCAGAGCAATGCATGTCGTTGATATGCACTATATCGATCGAACCCCGCCGGCGACACTTTGCATCCTGGCCCTGCTGATCCTGGTCACGTTCAGCGTGCGAGCCCGATACGGAGCCTTCGACATCCTGGTTGGCGCCGGCTTGGGGAGCCGCATCGCCCGCGCCCTGACTCCCGTGATGCTGGCACTTCCGTTCCTGCGCGAAGCTGGTCGGGCGCGCCTGATCCGCCTGCACCTGCTCCCGGAACACTCTGAAACGGCGGTTCTCGCCTCCATAGCCGCAATGATCGCGCTCGGATTGCTGATCGTGATCGCCCGCCATATTCGGCGGATGGAAAAGGAAATTCAGCAGCTGAGCCTCCGCGATGAATTGACCGGGCTTAATAACCTGCGTGGATTCCGGTTGTTGGCGGAGCAAGCTCTGCGTCTGGCCTATCGATCGCAAATGCCCTTTTCGGTTTTGTTCGTCGACTTGGACGGTCTCAAGAAGGTCAATGACACGCTCGGACATGCTGTGGGCTCTGCTCTCCTGGTGGAGACGGCGGAGCTGCTAACGGCCAGTTTCCGCGAAACCGATGTGGTTGCGCGCATCGGCGGAGATGAGTTTGCGGTGGCCGGGCAATTCAGCCACAGTGGGATCGTGCTCGCCGCCCAACGGCTGGAAGATCAGGCCTCTCGCACTCGGGCGGAGGCATGCGGAGGCAGACCCCTCAGCCTCAGCATCGGCTACGCAACCCACAGCGACCACCGTCGCCAGTCGCTCCAGGAACTAATCGACGAAGCCGACTCCAATATGTACGACCAGAAACGGAGAAAGAGACTGCAGGCTTGCTGAGGCCCGAATCCGATTTCTTCGTTCGGGGTGGGCTGCAGGCTGGGTATTGATCCTTAGCTTTGAGGTTTTGGCGTAAGTCGCACAAACTTGATGGCTTCGCGGTCCCAATTGGATAATAAAGCCTCGGCGCGCTGGCTTCCAGTCTTCGCAAAATGCGTTTTCACGTGTTCGTGGATTGATTGGCGCGCTTCGGCGTCTAATTCGTCCCATGTTTGGGGCTGAAGGAAGCCGCGATGGTAGAGGCCGTTTCCGAGGAATTTGCCTTCCTCGTCGTAGATCCAGGCCAGGCCGCCCGTCATACCCGCGCCGAAGTTGATGCCGGTTGCGCCCAGCACGACGGCCAGGCCGCCGGTCATGTACTCGCAGCCGTGATCGCCCACGCCCTCAACGATGGCCAGTGCGCCGGAGTTGCGCACCCCAAATCGCTCACCGGCACGGCCAGCGGCATAGAGGGAGCCACCGGTCGCACCGTAAAGAGCCACGTTGCCAAGCAGCGTATGGCGCGCGCTCTCCTCGGCGGCT
>WNGK01002968.1_pt1 | contig 19577 bp, 16 predicted proteins | sample 5400601 | NCBI WGS metagenome assembly WNGK01 (sample SAMN13153376, study PRJNA577476) | soil metagenome | isolation source: 60 cm soil or saprolite under Garry oak tree replicate 1 | place: USA:California | collected 2016-06-15
CGTTCGGCCATGTCGTCGGGCTGGCCGGGGTCAGCCTGAAGCTGTATCCGGGCGAGGTCCTCGCGATCATCGGCGACAACGGCGCCGGCAAGTCCACGCTCATCAAGTGCCTGTCCGGGGCGCTGAGCCCGGACGAGGGCGAGATCTTGATGGACGGGAGCAAGGTGGAGTTCAAGAGCCCGGTGGATGCCAGGAACGCCGGAATCGAGACCGTGTTCCAGAGCCTCGCGGTCGCCCCGGCCCTGGATATCGCGAGCAACCTCTACCTCGGCCGGGAGATACGGGACAAGGGCCCGCTCGGGTCGATCTTCCGCAAGCTAGATACCCGGGGCATGCGGGCATCGGCCAAGCAGCAACTTCAGGACCTGGGCATCGGCACGATCCAGGACATCACCCAGAAGGTGGAAACCCTGTCCGGCGGCCAGCGCCAGGCGATCGCCGTGGCGCGCGCGGCCGCCTTCGGCTCGAAGATGGTCATCCTCGACGAGCCCACCGCCGCGCTGGGCGTCCGCGAGTCCGGCCAGGTGCTGGCCCTGATCAAGCGCCTGCGCAGCAGGGGCCTGCCCGTCGTCCTGATCAGCCACAACATGCCGCAGGTCTTCGATGTGGCGGATCGCATCCACATTCAGCGCCTCGGCCGCTGCGCGGGCGTCATCACCCCGCAGAGCCATACGATGGAGGAGGCGGTGGCGATCATGACCGGCGCGACCACGCTCGACGGCTCGGCGGAGGACACCAGGGGTTCCGCCGTCCGCCACGAGGACGGTACCGCCGGCGCCGCTCGATGAGCCTGACCGGGGGAGCCGATGATCGCAGTCGCGGGTGAGGCCCTGATCGACCTGATCGTCGATCCGGCCGGCCATGTCGATCCCCGGCTGGGCGGCGGCCCGTTCAACGTCACCCGCGCCGTCGCCCGGCTCGGCCTGCCCGCGGCCTTCCTCGGCCGGCTGTCCGGCGACCGGTTCGGGCAGCTGATGCGGGCCGACCTGGACCGCCACGGGGTGCTCGTCGCCGTCGAGGCCCCCGCCGACGCGCCGACCACGCTGGCGCTGGTGGACGTGGACCCGGCGGGCGTGCCGGCCTACCACTTCTACCTGGCCGGGACGTCGGCAGCCGCGATCGGTCCCGGCGAGGCCGTGCTGCCTGAAGGCACCACGGCCCTGCACATCGGCAGCCTCGGCCTGGTCATGGAGCCGGTCGGGACCAGCACGGAACAGCTGGTGGCCGCGCTGCCCGACGGCATCACGGTCATGCTCGACCCGAACTGCCGCCCGGGCGCCATCGCATCCCGGCAGGCCTACCTGGACCGGCTCGACCGGATCCTGCGCCGGGCGGACATCGTCAAGACGAGCACCGAGGACCTCGCCTACCTGTTCCCCGGCCAGGACGCCGGGCCCGCCGCCGCGGAACTGCTCGGCAAGGGCCCCGCCTGCGTGGTGGTCACCGACGGCGCGGCCGCGGTACGCGCCTTCACGGCCGGCTTCGAGATCCTCGCCGATGTCCCGGCCGCCCCGGTGGTCGACACCGTGGGGGCCGGGGACGCGTTCGGCGGCGCCTTCCTCACCTGGTGGCTCGGCAACGGCCTGGACCGGTCCGACCTGGGCGACCCGGAGCCGGTCCGCGGTGCGACGCAGGCGGCGATCTACGCCTCGGTGGTGACCTGCACGCGCCGTGGCGCCGAACCCCCGTGGGCCTACGAGCTGGCCGGTCACGACGGCTGGCGGTGGCTCCCCCCGGGCGGGCCTGCCAGCGAGCCGGCCACCGAGCCGGCCAGCGAGGGCACCAGGAGCCAGGCCGCCCAGGGCTGACCAGCCTGGTTGGCCCAGCTGATTGACTGGGCCGGTGACCTTCGCGACTGTCATCAGCTTCGTCCTGGGCGCCGCGCTCGACATCACGCTGCTCGCCTACGGCGCCCGCCGGCTCCTGGCTGAGCGCCGGTTCTCCCTGTTCCGGACGATTGCCGCGGGCCTGGCCGGCCAGGCCCTCACGAACGCGATCTTCAACGCCCTTGCCTACGGGTTCCACGGATCGAGGCGGCTCCCGCCCTACGGCGTGGTGCTCGGCTTCGCGGCACTCAGCTGGGCCTGCGGGCTGCTGCTGGCAATGGCGATCCTGGTGGCCTGGCAGGCGTTCATCCCGGCCGGGACCATACCGCCGCCGGCCACCTGGCCGCGCAGCCTGCGCTCCCGCGCCGCCCGCAGCCGCCGCTACTGGCAGATCGTGCGCATCTTCACCCGCTGCGGGGTCCGGCCGCTGGGCCGGGGGCCCAGGTCGGTGTCGCTGGCCCGGTCGCTGAGCGAGGCCCTTGACCGCAGCGGCGTGGTGTTCGTGAAGTTCGGCCAGGCGCTGTCCACCCGCCGCGACCTGCTGCCGCCGGAGTTCACCGCCGAGCTCGGCCGGCTGCAGGACCGGGTCAGCCCGCTGCCCTGGACCCAGATCGAACAGGTGCTCAGGGAAGAACTCGGCGGAACCGGCATGTTCGCCGAGATCGACCGTCAGCCGCTGGCCGCGGCGTCCGTCGCCCAGGTGCACGCGGCCACCCTGCGCACCGGCGAGCGGGTCGTGGTCAAGGTGCTCAGGCCCGGGGTGACCAGCCTGGTCGAACGCGACCTGGACATCATCGCCCGGCTGGCCCGCAGGACCGAGGCGCGGGCGCCGTGGGCCAGGACGATCGGCGTGGTGACGCTGGCCGAGGGCTTCGCCGCCTCGCTGCGCGAGGAACTGGACTTCCGGGTCGAGGCGAGGAACCTCGCGGCGGTCGGCGCGGCCGCCGGCGGCCGCGATCCCGGGTCGCCTGTAGTGATCCCGCGCGCCCACCACGACCTGAGCACCAGGCGCGTGCTGGTCATGCAGCGGCTCGACGGGGTCGCGGTAAGCCAGGCCGACGGCGCCGTCGCCGACGCTGCCCTCGCCGACGGGGACCGCGAGCGGCTGGCCCGGGACCTGCTCGACTGCCTGCTACGGCAGATCGTCGTCGACGGGGTCTTCCACGCCGACCCGCATCCGGGCAACATCTTGCTGCTCGCGGACGGACGGCTGGGGCTGATCGACTTCGGCTCGGTCGGCCGCCTGGACTCCGGGCTGCGCGCCGCCCTGCAGCGGCTGCTGCTCGCCCTGGACCGGCGCGACCCGGTGGCGCTGACCGACGCCCTGCTCGAGGTGACCGCCCGGCCTGACGACCTCGACGAGCAGGCGCTGGAACGGTCGGTCGGGGCACTGCTGGTCCGGCACCTGGCCGCCGGGCGGCCGCCGGACGCCACCATGTTCGCCGAACTGTTCCGCATCGTGACCCGGCACGAGCTGGCCGTCCCGCCTGAGTTCGCGGCGACCTTCCGGGCGCTGTCCACCCTGGAAGGCGGCCTGACGCAGCTGGCGCCCGGCTTCGACATCGTCGCGGAGGCCGAGCGGTTCGGCCAGACCCAGCTGCACGAGCGCCTGGGCCCGGCCTCGCTGAAGGAAGCGGCGGCCGACGAGATCGTGGCCTTGCTGCCGATGCTGCGCAGGCTGCCCCGCCGGATGGACCGGATCGCGGCCGCGGTCGAGGGCGGTCGGCTCAGCGTGAACGTCAGGGTGCTGGCCGACGAGCGTGACCGCAAGACGATCAACGGGTGGATCCAGCTGGGCGTGCTGACCGTGCTCGCGGCCAGCGCCGGGGTCATGGCGGTGGCGCTGCTGGCGCTGAAGGGCGGCCCGGCCATGACCGCGACGGTCGGCCTGTACCAGTTCCTCGGCTACTGCCTGCTGGTCATCTGCGCGCTGCTGGCGCTACGCGTACTGGCCGCGGTCTTCCGCACCGGACCGTAGCAAGATGCCGCGGATGAAGGCGGCCTGGCCGGCGTGCTGCATGCAGTCGTCGATCACGCTGACCAGCCGCACACCGAGCGTCACCGGCGGGTCCCAGGCCTCGTCCACGACCCGGGACAGGTCCGCGTCGGTGACGCCGGAGACCAGCCGGATGGTCTGCTCGTGCACCGCGTCGTGATACCCGGTGAGCAGGTCCCCGGAGGGGACCGTAACCAGCGCGACCTGCTCCGAGCTGTGCCCGTACCCGATGTCGGCCGTCCCGAACGGCAGCTCGAACCGCTTGCCGTACTCGGTCCACACCTGCGACACCCCGAACGCGCCCGCCACGTGATCGTCCTGCACTCGGGTCAGGTGCCAGACCAGCCAGGCGATCGAGTTCGCGTCGCGGTCGAGCCGGGCGGCCAGCTGGCTGGCGGTCAGGCCCCGCACCACCTCGTGCACGGTTTCCTGGACGCGGTCGAAGGCGTCCGCCAAGACTTCGGCACTCCTCAACTGCTGACCCCTTTCGATCAAGAGCAGAATTTATCCGAACGGCTCAGGATGACACGCCGCGGCACCTGCCCTGTGCCCCGGCTGGTCGTCGCTGACAGTGGTGCGAGGTACCGTTCCGAGGTGCCCGCAGCTCGCAGCCGGAAGCCATCCCCGGCACCCCCGCCGCCCCGAGCCCCCGCCAGCTCCGACACGACCGACGCCGCCGCGGACGCCGGAGACGTCCTGAGTCAGGCGGTGCCCGATGTCGCCGAGCTCCTCGCCGCCGCCGTCCGCGACATCGGCGGCGCCGAGCGACCCGGCCAGGTCACCATGGCCGAGGCGGTCCGGCACGCCATCGAGACCGGCGAGCACCTGGCCGTGCAGGCCGGCACCGGCACCGGGAAATCGCTGGCCTACCTGGTCCCGGCGGTGCGGCACGCGCTGACCACGGACAGCACGGTCGTGGTGGCCACCGCCACCATCGCGCTGCAGCGCCAGCTGATCGACCGTGACCTGCCGCGCCTGGTCACGGCCCTGGCGCCGCTGCTCGGCCGGGAACCCTCCTTCGCCATCCTGAAGGGCAGGCGCAACTACCTGTGCCTGCACCGGGAGCGCGGCGGCATCGCCGAGGACCCGCAGGACGCGCTGTTCGACCCGGCGGCTCTGTCCGATTCGGCGGGTGGCCCCACCTCGCCGCTGGGACGGCAGGTCAAGCGGCTGCACGAGTGGGCCGAACAGACCACCACCGGCGACCGGGACGAGTTGGTGCCCGGCGTGCCCGAGGCGGCCTGGCGCCAGGTCTCGGTGAGCGCGCAGGAGTGCATCGGCGCGCATCGCTGCCCGTTCGGTTCCCGCTGCTTCCCCGAGCGGGCCCGGGACGCCGCGGCCCGGGCGGACATCGTCGTGACCAACCACGCGCTGCTGGCCATCGACGCGACGTCGGACATCGATGTGCTGCCCGAGCACGACGTGGTCATCGTCGACGAGGCGCACGACCTGGTGGACCGGGTCACCTCGGCCACCACGGGTGAGCTGTCCGGTCCCGCCGTGGATGCGGCCGCCCGCCGCGCCGGGCGGCTGACCGAGTCCGCCGCCACGGAGGGCGCCACGGAGGGCGCACCGGCGGACGTGGCCGAGCGGCTACGCCAGGCGGCGGCCGCGCTCGCCATCGACCTCGGCGACGCGCCCGCGGGGCGGATGGACCAGCTGTCCGACGCGCTGGCCGCCACGCTCACGTCCGTGCAGGACGCGGCCGGGGCGTGCGCGGACGCGGTGCGGGCCAGCGCGGCGTCGGAAGAGGAGGACCCGCAGCGGATGGCGGCGGCCCGGATGACCCTGGCCTCGCTGGATGAGCTGCAGCGCACCGCCAGCCGGGTGCTGGACGCGTTCGGCGAGCAGATCACCGAGCGCGGCGAGGTGGTCTGGCTCGACAGGCCCCCAGACGACGCGCGGCGCCCGCCGACGCTGCGGGTGGCGCCGCTCGAGGTCGGCCGGGTGCTGCGATCCAAGCTGTTCGGCGAGCGCACGGTGGCGCTCACCTCGGCCACGCTCGCCCTCGGCGGCTCGTTCGTGCCGCTGGCCATCCAGTGGGGTTTGGCTCCGCTAGCCGGGGGGGCGACCCCCCAAGACCCCCCCGCTCCTGGGGGGACCCATCCCCCCAGACCCCCCTTGGGGGGGACAAGTCCCCCCAGGGCCCTGGAGCCCCTCGCGTGGAAGGGCATCGACGTCGGGTCGCCGTTCGACCACCCGCGCAGCGGCATCCTGTACGTGGCCCGCCATCTGCCGCCGCCGGGGCGGGATCAGCTTCCCGAGGCGTACCTGACCGAACTGGAGGAGCTCATCGGCGCGGCGGGCGGGCGCACGCTCGGCCTGTTCTCCTCCATGCGGGCCGCCCGGGAGGCGGCCGGGGCGCTCCGCGAGCGAATCAGCCAGCCGCTGCTCTGCCAGGGCGACGACCTCACGGCCCAGCTGGTCAGGCAGTTCACAGAGGACGAGCCGACCTGCCTGTTCGGCACGCTGTCGCTGTGGCAGGGCGTGGACGTGCCGGGCAACTCGCTGCAGCTCGTCGTCATCGACCGGATCCCGTTCCCGCGGCCCGATGACCCGCTCGCCTCGGCCCGGCAGCGCGCGGTGGCCGCCCGCGGCGGCAACGGGTTCATGACGGTCGCGGCGTCGCAGGCCGCGCTGCTGCTGGCCCAGGGCGCCGGCCGGCTGCTGCGGACGATGACGGACCGGGGGGTGGTGGCCGTCCTTGATCCGCGGCTGATGACCGCGCGCTACGGCGACTTCCTCCGCGCGTCGCTGCCCCCGTTCTGGACCACCACCGACCCCGCACTGGTCCGTGCCGCGCTGCGCCGGCTGGCCGCCGCTTCCTCCGCCGCCGCCCCGGCCCAGGTCTGACCCCTTACGGGCTGGTTACTGCGGGCGTGCCGATGCGGATGAAACCCCGGATGCTGGGTAACATTTTGGGAACTACCGGGTTCAAAGATCCGTTCTGCAATGGACTGGCCTACCCAGTCGCAGCGGGAGGTCACGCATGCGGAGGCAGCCGCGGAGCGGCGGGCGGCACGTGCTCCGCTGGATTGCCGTCGCGGCGGTCGTCATCGTCACCGCGGGCACGCTGGGCGCCTACCTGAAATACCGCGCCGTCTACGACAGCATCACCCGCGTGACCGTGCCGTCCACCGCCCTCGGCCACCGCCCGCCGATGTACAGCACGAACTCGCTGAACATCCTGGTGTACGGCGATGACAACCGGGCCGGCCTGACCCCGCATCAGCAGTTCGTGCTGCACACCGGCCACGATCAGAGCAACAACACCGACACGATCATGCTGGTGCACATCTCGCCCGGCCGGCACCGGCTCACGGTGATGAGCATCCCCCGCGACACCATGGTGCCGGTGTACCAGTGCGACAGCGGCCCCGGCTACGCGGGCCAGCAGGCCAACCCGGCCGCCGCCGTGCAGATCAACTCGCTGCTCCAGATCGGCGGGCCGACCTGCCTGTGGAAGACGGTCGAGCAGGTGACCGGCGTCCGCATCGAGCACTTCATCGGGATCGGCATGCTCGGCTTCGTCAAGGTCGTCAACGACCTCGGCGGCGTCAACGTCTGCGTGCCGTTCAAGGTGAACGACACCGTGTCCGGCCTGAACCTCAAGTCCGGCGAGCAGCGCATCACCGGCGTCCAGGCGCTGGCCTTCTGGCGCACCCGCGAGAACATCGGCAACGGCTCGGACCTGGAGCGGATCCAGCGCGACCAGTTCATGTCCGCCCAGGTGGTCAAAGGCGTGCTGCACAGCGGCCTGCTGTCCAACCCGATCAGGCTGCTGAACGTGGTCACCGACGCGGCCGCCTCGATGACCACGGACGCCGGCATGACGGCCTCGGACCTGGTGCAGATCGGGCAGAGTTTCCGCAGCCTGTCGGGCCAGAACGTGCAGTTCATCACGGCGCCGAACGAGCCGTGGACGCAGAACGCCAACCGGGTCCAGTTCATGCAGCCGCAGGCCGGCCAGGTGTTCGCGGCCATCGCCCGGGACATGACCCTGCCGAAGGTCTCAAGCACCCCGGCGGCTTCCTCGGGCGGCGTCCAGGTCCTCACCACCAGCCCGGCCAACGTCAAGGTCGAGGTGCTGAACGGCTCCGGTGTATCGCGCGTCGCCAGCGAGGTGGCCGCCGGGCTGACCAGCCGCGGCTTCGACGTGACCGGCACCGGCGACGCCCCGAACTTCGCCTACACCAACTCGGTCATCGAGTACTCGTCGGCCGCCGACATGGCCGCGGTGAACACCCTGAAGAAGGAACTCACCAACGTCACCTCCCTGCAGGTGGCCAGCCTCACCCCAGGGACGGTCAACCTGATCCTCGGCTCCGAGTTCACCAGGCTGGTCGCAAAAACCCCGCAGGCGACCGCGACCCCCGCTGTCCAGCCCTCGCAGATGTCGTCCGGCGCGACCCCCTCCCCCTCCGCGTCCCCCTCCGGGGTGGCCGGCCTGGCCCAGTCCAACGGCGGCATCACCGCCGCCGCCGCGTGCACCGCCGATAGCTCGGCCTTCGCCGGCCCGCTCAGTCCCTAGGTCTAGGCCCTAGCCGGGATGGCGCTGACGTCGCTGACCGCCTCCGGCAGCCTGCGCATGCTGGTGACCCGCCGGTCCGCGAGCTTGGCCGGGTGCCCGGTGAGATCCCGGTCCACCCACACCGAGCGCAGCCCCATCCGGGCCGCGGGCATCATGTCGTGCACCCAGCTGTTGGCGACGTGGATCCAGTTCGCCCTGGTGGCCCCGGTCTTCTCGGCGAACTTCCTGAAATGCCCGAGGTCCGGCTTGTAGCTGCGCACTTCCTCCGCCGTGACCCACAGGTCGAACGGCGCGGGCAGCCGCGCCCTGGTCGTGGCGAACAGGTCCTCGTCGCAGTTCGTCAGGAACGCCAGCCGCCAGCCGTGCTCCCGTAGCACGGTCAGGGCCGGCCCGGCGTCGTCGAATACCGGCATGTCCGGCCAGGCTTTGACAAACGCTTCCTCGCCGCCCCGCGCCAGCGTGATGCCGTCGCGTTCGGCCGCCCTCCTCAGCCCGGCGGTGAGCACCTCCCGGTAAGGGCGCCAGCCGGGACCGGCCTCAATCTCCAGCTCAGCCTGGTGGTACGCGGCGAGCAGCCGCCCCGCGTCGGCCCCGGAGACCCCCGCGTTCGTGGCAAGCGCTCCGCTCATGCACGAGTTCCAGTCCGCGACCGTCCCGTAGCAATCGAACGTCAGCCACTTGTCCGCCACCGCTAACCTCCACTACCCAGTCCACCCCAGCATCTCACTTCGCACCCCACCAGAAACCGCCGCCGTCAGCCTCGCCCCGCACCCCCCCGCGCCAGCACAGCCCGCCCTGGTCACCGGCGCGATCCTCGACCTGATTTCATGGGGGAGTGAGCAAGGAGGCAGTCATGGCCGACGTCGCCGTCCGCCCGCAGGAGATCGACGAGACCGCCACGGGGGAGTATCCGTACCAGCGAGGATTCGGGAACGAGTTCGCCAGCGAGGCCGTCGCCGGGGCGCTGCCTGCGGGCCGTAACTCACCGCAGCGCGCCCCTCTCGGCCTGTTCGCGGAGCAGCTCAGCGGGACCGCGTTCACCCAGCCGCGTGCGGTGAATCGGCGGACGTGGGTCTACCGGATCATGCCGTCGGCGGCGCACCCGAAGTTCTCCCGCGTCGGCAACGGGACCCTGCGCGGCACCCCGTTCGACGAGATCGAGCCGGATCCGAACCGGCTCCGCTGGGACGCCCTGCCGATGCCCGGCGGTGACACCGACTTCGTCGACGGGCTCTACACGATGGCCGGCAACGGCGACCTCAGGACGCGCACCGGGATGGCCGCGCACGTGTACGCCGCGAACCGGTCCATGACCGGCAGGTACTTCGTGGACGCCGACGGGGAGCTGCTGTTCGTGCCCGAGCAGGGCCCGGTGCTGTTGCGCACCGAACTGGGGCCGCTGGCGGTGACGCCGGGCGAGATCGCGGTGGTGCCGCGCGGCATCAGGTTCCGGGTGGAGCTGCCGGCCGGCCCGGTCCGCGGCTACCTATGCGAGAACTTCGGCGCCGCGTTCACGCTGCCCGAACGCGGCCCGATCGGGGCGAACGGGCTGGCCAACGAGCGTGACTTCCTGGCTCCGGCGGCGGCCTACGAGGACCTGACGGGCCCCGTGCAGGTGGTGCAGAAGTTCGGCGGGAACCTGTGGGCCGCCGACTACGATCACTCGCCGCTGGACGTGGTGGGCTGGCACGGCAACTACGTGCCCTACAAATACGACACCGCGAACTTCATGGTGATCGGCACGATCAGCTTCGACCACCCGGACCCGTCCATCTTCACCGTGCTCACCTCGCCCAGCGAGCTGCCCGGCCTGGCCAACGTGGACTTCGTGATCTTCCCGCCGCGCTGGCTGGTCGGCGAGGACACCTTCCGCCCGCCCTGGTACCACCGCAACATCATGTCCGAGTTCATGGGGCTGGTGCGCGGCGTCTACGACGCCAAGGCGGAGGGGTTCGAGCCCGGCGGGGCCAGCCTGCACAACACCTTCGCGTCGCACGGCCCGGACGCCGAAACGCATCGCCGGGCCAGCTCGGCCGAGCTGCGGCCGCAGAAGATCGACGGCACGCTGGCGTTCATGTTCGAGAGCCGCTGGATGATGGTGCCGACCCGGCAGGCCATGGAGGCGGGGCACCGGCAGGGCGACTACGACGCCGTCTGGGGCAGCCTGACGCGTTCGTTCCGCGGGTTAGCCTGAGGGCTATGTACATCCCCGCCCATTTCGCCGCCGATAACGCGACGGTGCGCGAGCTGCTGGCCAGGCACGGCGCGGCCGACCTGATCACGCTCACCGCGGACGGCCTGCTGGCCACGATGCTGCCGTTCGCGTACGAGCAGGGCGCCGGCCAGCAAGGCCCCGGGTGGGGAGCACTTTATGGTCACGTGGCCCGCAACAACGACCAGTGGCGCAAGCCGGCCCTGGGCGAGTCGCTGGCCATCGTCCGGGGCCCGGACGCGTACGTGTCCCCGTCCTGGTACGCCGCCAAGGCCGAGCACGGGCGGGTCGTCCCGACCTGGAACTACGTCACGGCGCACGTCTACGGCCGGCTGGTCGTGCACGACGACCCGGCCTGGGTGGAGGATGTCGTCCGGCGGCTAACGGCCAAGCACGAGGCAGCGCGGCTGGCCTCTGCCCGCGAGCAGTCATACCGCCAGCCGCCCTCCTGGTCGGTGGATGACGCGCCGCGCAGGTTCATCGAAGGCCAGCTGCGCGCCATCGTCGGCCTGGAGCTGCAGATCACCCGGATCGAGGCCAAGGCCAAGCTGAGCCAGAACCGCCCGGTGGCCGACATCGCGGGCGTCGTGGCCGGCCTGTCCGCGCGGGGCGATGACCGCAGCGCCGCCGCCGTCGAGCAGGCGAACGAGAACCGCGAGGAACACCCCAGGCAGCAGGCCCGGACCTAGATCCGGAGGGTGACACCCGGATCGTTCGGCCCTAAAGACCGGCTACGGCGGGGATGACGTCGGCGGCGATCGCCTCGAGCGGGGTGACCTGCCAGACGTTGGCGACCGAGCCGATCGCGGCGTCGAAGCCTATCTCGGCCAGCTGGCCGAGCCGGTCGGTGACCTCGGCGGTCTTTTCGCCCTTCTCGCCGACGTCGAAGATGAAGTAGCAGGTCTTGGTGATCTCGTCGTAGTCGCGGCCCTCGGCGTCGCAGTGCGCGCGCAGCACGTCCAGCTTGCGTGCCAGGTCCGGGCCGGGGAACAGGTTGCACGCGTCTGCGTACTTGGCCACGTAGCGCAGCGTCTTTTTCTCCCCGCTGCCGCCGATCATGATCGGGGGATGCGGCCTGGTCAGCGACTGCGGCGAGTTCAGCGGCCGCTCGAGCTGGTAGTGCCTGCCCCGGTACGGGCTCTCGTCGCCGCGCCACATCTGCAGGCAGATCTGCAGGGTTTCCTCGAGCCGCTCGAACCGCTCGGCGACGGGCGGGAACGGGATGCCGAGCCCCCGCGACTCCTCCTCGTTCCAGGCGGCGCCGATGCCGAGCCAGCCGCGGCCGCCGGACAGCACGTCCAGCGTGGTGACGATCTTCGCCAGCACGCCCGGGTACCGGTATACCGCACCGGTGACCAATGTGAGCAGCTTGGCCCGCGACGTGCAGGCCGCGAGGTAGCCGAGCGTGGTGTAGGCCTCGAGCATCTCGCGCTCGGGCGGCCCGAGCGCGCCGATCTGGAAGAAGTGGTCCATCACGGCGATGAACTCAAAGCCGCCCTCGTCGGCGGTGCGGGCCACGGTGGCCAGGTCCGCGCCGAGCCGCGCCGGGCCGTCCGGCGTGGTGAAGTCGGGGATCTGCAGGCCAATCTTCATGGTTCACACCCTCTCACGGCACCCGGTAGCGCTCGTACAGGGCCTTCAGCGACCGCAGGAACGCCTCGCGGTCGGCGGGCGGCAGCGCGGCGAGAACCTCCTCCTCGCTGCCCCGGATGGCGACCTCCACGGATCGCCGCAGCCGGTCGCCCGCCGGGGTGAGCGAGAGCAGGTGCACCCGCCGGTCGGCGGCGTCCGGCTGGCGCTTGATCAGCCCGCGCTGCTGCAGGTCATCCAGGACGCCGATGATGCGGCTCTTGTCCGCGTTGATGGCCTGGGCGAGCGCGGCCTGGGTCCGCACCGGCTGCTCGACCAGCGCGGTCAGCACCACGTAACCCCACATCGAGATGTCGTGCGCCTGCAGGGCCGGCTCCTCGCGCGCGATGAGCGCCCGGGCCAGGGGCACGAACATCGCGGCGAGGTCACGTCGGTCGTCGGGGAACGCGCTCATCGTGGCGAATGATAACAGCCCACCGATAATAAGCATATGGATATCGTAAGCCATAACATATGATAAGCGCGGTGACTGGTGGAGTTACGGTAGGCCATGAGTACCGAACGGGCGGACGTGGTCATCGTCGGCGCCGGGCTGGCCGGGTCGGCCTCGGCCCGCGCCCTGGCCAGCCGGGGGCGCTCGGTCGTGCTAGTGGAGGCGTTCCAGCCCGGGCACCGGCGCGGCAGCTCGCACGGCAGCGCCCGGATCTTCCGGCGCGCCTACCCGGACCCGCTCTACGTGCGGCTGACCGGCCAGGCCCAGGTGCTGTGGCGGGAGCTGGCCGACGAGACGGGCGAGGAGCTCGTGTCCACCACCGGAGCGCTCGACTACGGCCCGGCCCGCGAGCAGGAGAAGATGCACGAGATCCTGACCGGGTTCGGGGTGCCCGCGGAGCTGATGGCGGCCGGGGCCGCGGCCGAGCGGTGGCCCGGCATGTCGTTCGGCCCCGACGCGGTCATGTTCCATCCCGATGGCGGGGTGCTCGACCCGGAGCGCGCGATGGCCGCGATGCGCGGGATCGCCGTCGCGCGGGGCGCGCAGGTCAGCTACGGCTCGCCGGTCCTGCGCGTCGAGGCGGACGGCGACGGCGCGACGGTGCACACGAGCGACCGGTCGTGGCGCGCGCCGGTGGTGATCGTCGCTGCCGGGGCGTGGCTGGAACCGCTGCTCGGCGGGCAGGTGCCGCTGCCGCCGCTGGTCGTGACCCAGGTGCAGGCCTTCCACTTCGCGCCGCGGACGCGCGGGCCATGGCCCGTCTTCATGTACCACGACGATGTCGTCCGGTACGGGCTGCCAGCCGGGCGGGACGGCGAGGTGCCGGGCGCGGTCAAGATCGGCGAGCATGGCCTGGGTGCGGTCACCACCGGCGGCGGCCGGGATGGGATCGTCAGCCCGGCGGCCAGGGACCGCGTTCGCGAGTTCGTCAGGCAGCGGCTCGGCGGCCTGGACCCCGCGCCGGTCGGCGAGGTGACCTGCTTGTACACCTCGACCGCCAGCGAGGACTTCATCTTGGACCGGCGCGGGCCGTTCGTCGTCTGCTCGCCCTGCTCCGGTCACGGCGCCAAGTTCGCGCCGCTGGTCGGCGAGATCGCCGCCGACCTGGCCTGCGGTGGCGCCTCACCCGACCGCCGCTTCACCCTCGCGGCCCACCTCGGCCCCGGCGCGCACCCTTCGGCTTAGCACCAGCCCTAGAGCTTGCCCACGCCGACCAGGCCCCAGTACTGCTCCGGGTTCTCGGGGACGTCGGCGGGCGAGTCGGGCCGCCACTCGGGTATCCAGACGAGCCCCGGATCGACGAGCGAGAACCCTTCGAAGAGGCCGGCGATCTGGTCGCGGGTGCGCATACACACCTGCGCCGCGACCCGGCTGTTATACACGCTGGTCGCGGAGTCAGCGAAGTCCGGCCGCGCGTCCCGGCACGAGTGGCAGATGACCAGGTAGCTGCCGGGCACCAGCGCCTGGCGCAGGGTGGCGAGGATCTCCGCGGGACGGGCCTCTTCGGGGATGAAATGCAGCACCGCGACCAGCAGCACCGCGACCGGCTGAGTGAAGTCGATGAGCAACTGGGCTTCCGGGTCGGCGAGGATCTTGGCCGGCTCGCGCAGGTCGGCCTGGATAACCGTGGCGTCGGGGTCGGCCTCCAGGAGGAGCCTGCTATGCGCGACCGCGACCTCGTCGATGTCCACGTAGACGACGCGCGATCCGGGTGCGGCGTCCTGGGCGACCTCGTGGACGTTCCGTTCGGTGGGGATGCCCGAACCGATGTCGAGGAACTGCCTGATGCCCGCTTCCCGGGCCAGGAACCGCACGGCGCGGCCGAGGAAGGCCCGGTTGGCATGCATGATCGCCCTGGTGTTGGGCTCCATGGCGATGAGCGTGCGGGCGGCATCCTGGTCAGCCCGGAAGTTGTGGTTGCCGCCGAGCCAGTAGTCGTACACGCGGGCGATATTCGCCTTGCTTGTGTCGATCTCCGGCGGAACCCAGCCTGGCTCCACGGTCATCGCTGTCTCCCGTTCCGCCGTGACCGGACCTGCCTCCAGGTCATCCTAACGGCGCTGGCTCGTGTGGACCGGTGCCCTCTTCGGCCGATAAGGTTTCCCTTACCCGGTTTAGGCTATTTACCGCGGGCCGGTCCCGTGCGCCGGCATTGTTCCGGAAGCCGAGGTAGCAGGTGACAGAGGACCCGGCCGAGGCCGGGCTGACCGAGGCGGGGCTGCCGCTGGGGGCCAGCCTGGACCTGGGCGAGATCACGCGGCTGATCCTGGCCGCCACCGTGCCCGGATTCGCCGGCGGAGCCAGCGTGTTCGCCCTGGATCACCTGCTCAAGGGCGGCGAGTCGGTCGGACGTCCGGCCGAGGGCCAGGTCGTGGCGCGCAGGCTCGGAACCAGGTTCGCCGACACCGGGCGCCGGGTCCCCGTCGCTGCCTTCCCGCCGGGCGAGGTGATCGCCTTCGCCGCGGGCTCGGCGTGTGCCCGCTGCGTGAACAGCGGCCGTCCGGTTCGGTTCAGCGAGCCCGATGGTCAGACCCTGGAGTGGGTCCGCCCGGACGGGCGTGAGGTGCTGTCCGGGTACACCGCCTTCCTCGCGGTCCCGTTGACCGCCCGCGACGCGGTGACCGGGTTCCTGGTGCTCGTCCGCGCGCCTGGCGCGCCCGCCTTCAGCGACCGCGACACCGCGGCGGCCGCGCAGCTGGGGGTCCAGGCGGGGACGGGCATCGCCAACGCCCTGACCCTGATACGGCAGCGGTCGATCGCCGGAGCGCTGCAGCGCGGCCTGCTGGCCGCCGAGCCGGCGATGCCGTCCGGGCTGGAGATCGCCGGGCGGTGCCTGCCGGCCGCCGGCCACGTCATCGGCGGTGACTGGTACGACATCGTCCCGCTGCCCGGTGACCGGACCGGGCTGGTCGTCGGCGACGTCATGGGCCACGGACCGGAGGCCGCGACGGTGATGGCCCAGCTGCGTGCCGCCGCCCACGCCCTGGCCGACCTGGACCTGGCCCCCGCCGAGCTACTGCAGCGGCTGAACCGCGCGACCGCGACACTGCAGCGCATCACGCTCGCCACCTGCGCCTATGCGGTCATCGACCCGGACAGCCATTCCTGCACCCTGGCCGGGGCCGGTCACCTGCCGCCCATCCTGGCCCTGCCCGACGGCACCACCCGGGTGCCCGAACTGCCCGCCGGCCAGTCGCTGGGCCTCGGCACGGCCATCTATGGCCAGGCTCGCATCAAGCTCCCGCCGGGTGCGGTCCTGGCCCTGTACACCGACGGGCTGGTGGAAAGCCGGACCCGCTCCTTCGACCGGGGCATCCTCGCGCTGAGATCGGTCCTGGCCCGGGAACACGGGCACCTGGAAACCATCTGCGACGCCCTGATCACATCGCTCGCCGGGCGCTGCGAAGACGACATCACGGTGATCCTGGCCCGCATCCCGCCCGGCCGCCCCAGCTGACCAGCGGCTAGCCCTGTTCTGCCGGCAGAGCTGTATCACCGCGCGCCGGCCCGGCTCTGGTTTTCGTGATGGAGGGAACCGAAATAACCGCTGATCGGCTGAGATATATCCGCGGCAGGGCTTTCGCCTCTAGTCTTCATGACAGCGGGTTGCCACGCCGGCTGGAGTCCTCATGAAGCCCTTTCGCCTCGCCAGGAGGCCCCGTCCGGGTGTCGCACCCGGACCGCCCGCGGCCTGGCGTACCCTGGCGGCCGCTCCCGGCCGGCGGTGGCTGACGACGCTGGCCGGAACGTGCCTGGCCGCCGTCCTGGCCGGCTGGCCCGCGATGCTGGCAGGCAGCGGCGTGACCGCGCCGCCCGGGCCAGGCGTGTCCGTGGTCCTGACCGCCATGCAGGGACCGCAGGCCCGGGTGCTGAACCCGGGTCCGCCTACCGGGCTGACCGCCACCGCGGGCAACGCCCAGGTGACCCTGTCCTGGCGCGCGCCCACCTCCGACGGCGGCGCGGCGATCATCGGCTATGACGTCTACCTGGGCACCAGTTCCCACGGCGAATCGGAGAGCCCGGTCAATGGCGCCCTGATCAGAGGCACCAGCTACACGGTAACCGGCCTGAAGAACGGCACCACCTACTACTTCACGGCCGATGCGGTCAACGACGCTAACCTGCACAGCGCGGCCTCAGGCGAGGCCTCGGCCGCTCCGGCGGCCCCGGTGACCGCACCGGGAGCGCCTGCCGGGCTGGCCGCGACCGCGGGCGACGCCCAGGTGACCCTGTCGTGGCGGGCGCCGGGCTCCAATGGCGGCGCGCAGATCACCAGCTACAACGTCTACGAGGGGACCAGCAGCAACGTCACAGGCAAACCGGTCGCCAGCGCCAAGGGCACCGGCGCGACGATAAAGAACCTCACCAACGGCACCACCTACTTCTTTAAGGTGACCGCGGTCAACAAGGCCGGCGAGGGTCCCGCCTCGGGCGCCGCATCGGCCGCCCCGGCGGCCGGGATCACCAAACCCGGACCGCCGAACGGGCTGACCGCGAGCCCCGGCAACGGCCAGGTCACCCTATCCTGGGCCGCGCCCGCGTCCGACGGGGGCGCCGGCATCAGCGGCTACGAGATCTACCGGGGGACCCGCCCGGGCGGCGAGTCCGGCGTGCCGGTGAACGGGACCCTGGTCCAGGCCACCAGCTACACGCTGACCGGGCTGGCCAACGGCACCACCTACTACTTCACCGTCGCGGCGGTCAACAAGGCGAACCGCCAGGGCGGCGCGTCCGGCGAGGCGTCGGCCACCCCGGCGACCGCCCCGGCTACCTCGGCGTCCCCGGCTACCTCGGCGTCCTCGGCCGGCGGCACCGGGGCCGCCGGGGCGCCGGGAGCACCGACCGGACTGGCCGCGACCGCAGGCGACGCCGAGGTCAGCCTGTCATGGACCGCGCCCGCCTCGGCCGGCGGATCGCCGCCGTCCAGCTACCACGTCTATGCGGGGACGAGCCCGGGCTTCCCCCTGGGCACTCCGGTCAGCAGCACGGCCGGCACGAACGCCACGGTGACCGGTCTGACCAACGGCACCACCTACTACTTCGTGGTGACCGCGGTCGACGCCAGCGGCAAGGTCAGCGGCGCTTCCGGGGAGGTGTCCGCCAAGCCCACCGGAACCGCGGTCCTGGCCGCTGCCTCGAAGAAGGTTCCGAAGCCGGTCATCGTCTCGCTGGCGGCGGTAGCCGTCGGGGCCGCCGCCGGAGCCCTGACCCTGACCGCGCGGCGGCTGCGCAAGCGCCCGCGATCGCGCCCGCCGCTGGCGCCCCCGTCGGACGTGCGGGCCGTGCCCGACAAGGGCCGGCCAGGCCCGGTGAGCATCCATGAGATCGGCGTGGAGGAGACGTACACGGTACGCCTCGAGCCTCTCCCGGCCGCCATCATCACGACGATCGAGGAGATCAGCTCTTGACCACCGCCGGGCCGGACGGTATGCTCACCGCCGCCGATCTGCTGTTTGGCTCGTCCGAGGACGCTCACGAGGCGCTGACCCGGCATGTCATGGCCTCCGGCCGCTCCCTGGCCCGGGCCCTCGTGCGCCTCCCGCGGGTGACCAGGGAAGCCGCCGTCCGCGAGGCCGCGGTGGCCGCGGCCGGGCTGCTGAAGGTCGACCTGATGGACGTCCTCGTGGCCGGCTGGCGCGAGCACCGGGACGTCTACTCCGCCGCGCGGCGCACGCTGGCCACGCCGGGCAGCAAGGAACTGGTCGGCCTGGCCCCGCACCGGGTCAGCACCGTCCAGCAGCCCGCGGTCAGCATCCCATCTTCGAGGTCACCGGGCTGGTGGCGGGGATCAGCGCCGGGCGGCTGGCCGGCGTCCACGCCGGGCGCGGCGAGATCGGTGTCGCCCTGACCATCCACGAGCTCGAGGTTCTCACCAAGCGGTCGCACCTCGAACTGCCCGGTGCCATGGCCCTCAAGTCCGGGTTCCGCCTCCTGCCGGCCAGCGAGTACCCGGACGAAGCCCACGCGCATCAGGGCAGCCAGCACCCGAGCGGCCTGCTCCCGGGTACCGAGCAGCCAGGAAGCCACTTCCCCGGCGTCGACTTCATGGACGGCCACTTCCCCGCCGCCGAGCTTCCCGCCGCCGAGCAGACCCATGCTGAGCAGATTCACTCCGAGCACCCCGCCACTGAGTACCACGGCACTGAGCACCCGTCCGGTCGGCCGGGCACCGAGCATCCGGGCAGCGGCGAGTCGGATCATCCGTCCGAGCCCTGGTGGCAGAAGACTGAGACCCGGGCCGAGCAACCTCGGCCGTCCTGACCTGTCCAGCCGGGTATGGATATCGGGCGTAAGCGGCGAGCCTGCTTGCCGGCGACCTGTCAAGGCCCTAGAGTCCAAAACCAGGTTCCGTGGGCATCGTCCCGGCCCTTAGCACGGGAGGTTCGCACTGGTGGCAGCAACGCGTTTGTCCGAGCCCCAGGCAGGAGAACTGGGTCCGACCGGGAGGCCCTATTCGGCCTTCCCCGATCCCGAGCCGCTCGTGGTGCACGGTCCTGCGCGCATCGTAGCGGTCTGCAACCAGAAGGGCGGCGTCGGCAAGACGACGACCACGATAAACCTCGGCGCTGCCCTCGCCGAGCAAGGCCGCCGGGTGCTGCTGGTCGACTTCGACCCGCAGGGAGCGCTGTCGGTCGGCCTCGGCATCCAGCCGCACGACATCGACAACACGGTCTACAACCTGCTGATGGAGCGCGACGTCACCCCGCACGACGTGCTGCACAAGACCAACGTCGACGGCATGGACCTGATGCCGAGCAACATCGACCTGTCCGGCGCGGAAGTCCAGCTAGTGCACGAGGTCGGCCGCGAGTACGTGCTCGGCGGGGTGCTGCAGCCGCTGATGCCGGACTACGACATGATCATGATCGACTGCCAGCCGTCCCTGGGCCTGCTGACCATCAACGCACTCGCCTGCGCGGACAGCGTAG
>WNGK01008144.1_pt1 | contig 19565 bp, 12 predicted proteins | sample 5400601 | NCBI WGS metagenome assembly WNGK01 (sample SAMN13153376, study PRJNA577476) | soil metagenome | isolation source: 60 cm soil or saprolite under Garry oak tree replicate 1 | place: USA:California | collected 2016-06-15
GGACATCCAATCGCGGCTCCACCCGAGCGGCGACGACCGCGAGCAGCAGCGCGTATTGGACGCCGACAATCGGCTGGTCTACGCGATCGACGCGCTCGGCTTCGTGCAGAAGAACGAATACGATGCCTTGGGCCGGATCGCCCGCGCCATCCGCTACGCCAATGCGCTGCCGGCCGGAACTCAGGCGACGCTCGCCGGGGTCGCCGCCGCACTGACACCGGATGCAGCGGCCGACCAGTTCAACACCTTCGCCTACGACGCCGCCGGCCGCCTCATCCAGAGCACCGACGCGCTCGGATTCGGCGAGTCCTACGGCTACGACGCGCTCGGCGACCGGCTCACGTTCACCAACAAGAAGGGCGCGGTGTGCCGCTACGACTACGATGCCGCCGGCCGGCTTTTGTCGCAGACCGAGGATCCGGTGGAGATGACCGCCGTGACCCGGAATCCCGACGGCAGCTTCCAGATAAGCACTGTCCCGAGCCCGCTCGTGACGCTCATGCAGTACGACGCGCTCGGGCAGGTCACCGCGCGCACCGAGGCGGCTGGCCGGCCTGAAGAACGCACGACGAACTACGCGTACGACGCGGTCGGGCATCAAGTCCAAGTGACCTTCCCGCAAGTGAAGATCTACGATGCGACGGACGATCTCTCGCATAACGGCACCACGGGCAGCGTCGAGCGTACCGAGACGCTCACCACGCTCACCAGCGCCGTCATCTACGACGCGCTCGGCAACGCGGTGGTGAACCAGGACGTCGCCGGCAACTATAGCTACAAGGTCTACGACTCCAAAGGCCAAGTGCGCTTTGACGTCGACGCCGAGCACAACGTCACCGAGTACGCGCGCGACGCCTTTGGCAACGTCACCCAGCTTACGCGCTACGCCACGCCGGTGGACTTCGGCAGCGCGGCGGCTCTGTCGGTCGAGGACGTGCAGGCGATGCTCGCGGCGCAAGGGGCGGCCGCGCACTCGGGCGACCGCAGCATCGTAACGAGCTACGACGCGCTCAACCGCGCCGCGCAGGTGGTCGAGCCGCAAGCCTTCACCTACGACCCCGATGCACCGGCCGGGAGCCAGTACTTCACCGCGGGCAAGACCACGCGCAATACCTACAACGCCTTCGGGCAGGCGATCCAGGTCCAGACGCTCAAGAATCCGCTCACCAATACCTGGACCACGACCAGCACTTCGTTCTACGACACACGCGGCAGCAAGACCGCCGAAGTGGACGCGCTGGGCTTCCTCACCACGATGAGCTACGACGCCGCGGGCAATCTCACCGACGACGTCGAATTCGCGCAGGCGATCACAAGTTGGAGCACCGCGGGATACAGTGCGCCGGCCGCGAGCCCGGAGGACCGCGAAACCCGCTATGCCTACGACCAGGACAACCGCAAGGTCTCCGATACCAAGGTCAACGTCGAGTTCAGCACCGCCGCGGACGGCACCAGCATCCGTGGCGATATCACGACCACCTACGGCTACGACGCGGTGGGCAATCGCACGCGCACGACCGACGCGCAAGGCAATTCGACGTATGTGTATTACGACGCGCTCGGGCACATCGTCGCAGTGGCTTCACCGGCGCGCAGCGACGAGCCGGACGGGGTGTCTGTCGTTCCGCTAACCGTTTTCAAGCTCGATGCCTACGGCAACGCGGTGCAGCGCATCGACTACGCTCGCGGCGCGGCGAGCGCCGATGCAAGCGGCTATACGATTGCGGGTGAAGATTCCCCCGATCCTGCCGATCGCACGAGCTACACGCTCTACGACGCCCACGGGCACGCAATCCAGACGACCGACGCCGAGGGCCACTCCAAATTCGCCTCGTACGACGCATTCGGGCACCTCGCCAAGCAGTGGCAGCCGGTCACGGGCAACGACGGCGCGGTGCAGAACGCCTTCCAGGTGTTCCACTACGACAAGCTCGGCCGCCAGACGGCCGTTATTTCGCCTTCGAGCCTGACCAATCTGTCCGAGCAATTGCAACCCGGATTCGCCCCGGTCACGCAGGCCTTTGTCAACTGGAGCATGCCGAGCGCGACGCAGCTCAGCGTGAGCTGGGATTCGCTGGCAGGACTCGGCGGCGGCGACGTGCGCATCGACCTCGATTACGTCAACGCCGTCTTCAACACCGACGAAAGCGGCAACGTCGTATCGATCACTCCCGGCGTAGCTACTTCGCTCAGCCAGACATTCAAGGCGCGCTCCGCGGTGAGCGGCGCGACGCTCGACATCGCCGACGGCATCACCTCGGTGAACCGCGTGCGCGTGTGGAAGATGCAGGCGAACGGCCAATGGGGCTTGATCTCAGACAGCACGGCCCCGGGCGCCTATGGCAATCACCTGAGATTGGCGGCCCCGACCGAAGCCGGGGTGCAGGCGCAATTCCTGTATAGGCCCGCCGGCAGTACCGATCCCTGGACCGCGCTTTCAACGCTTCAATTCAAAACCGGCTACCTCGCCGACGTCAGCGCCCTCGGCACGGGCAACTACGACTTCCAGGTCAATTACATCCGTCAGAACGACACCGCCCCGTATGCCACGACGACCGGCACGATCGCCACGCTCGCCGACGACGGAGGCAGCGCGACCGTATCCGACTTTGCACTCGGCACGGGCGGCTTCATCAGCCGCGAGACGCGCTACGACGCCTTCGGCGAGGCCGTGGCGAAAGGCGTAAACGGCGGCTCCCAGGAGTACTTCGATTACGACAACGCCGGCAACCTGTGGCGCACCAATACGGGCGACGGCGTGGACAAGGTTGCGCTCCACGATCTGCAAGGCGATACGACCGCCGACATCCGCAGCAAGGATCGGCCCCTCGGTCCCTCGGCATTCGCGCTTCCCGACGACATCGCGTTCCTCGGCGATACGGTCCGGACCGAAATGCGCTACGACCTGCGCGGCCGTGAGGTCACGCAGGTCCGGCCCTCGTGGGTGGAAGGAACAAGCGGAAGCGTTTCCCAGGAGAGCGCCTTCGTGAGTGCGGCGATCGACGCCGGCGCGCAGTCGGTGCTGCTGAGCTGGAGCTCGCTCCAGTCCCTGGGCAGCGGCGATGTGCGCGTCGATCTCGACTACATCAACAACGTCGTCAATACCGACGAGAGCGGCAACGTGATTTCGGTCACCAATTCGCCGGCTTCGCTCAGCCGCACCTTCGACGCCAGCTTGGCGGTGAACGGCGCGACGATCACCACCCCCGATGGCATCGTTTCCGTCACGCGCGTGCGCGTCTGGAAGAAGGACGTCGACGGCCAGTGGGCGCAGGTGCTCGACCGCTCGACGCTGGGCGCGATGGGCAACCTCGTCACCGTCGCCGCACCGGACGATCCCGCGATCCAGGTGACCCTGCAATACCGCCCGGTCGGCACGACCGCCTGGATCCAGGCCCCGCTCACCAACTTCGGCGACGGCCTGCTGTTCGACGCCTCGGCGCTCGACGGCGCGGACATCGAGTACCAGGTGCTGTACCAGCGCCCGGGAGAAACGACGCCGAGCGTGCATGACTCCGGCACGCTGACGCTGGTGACCCCGGTAATCCACCAGACGGTCGATCGCTGGGGCAACGTGACGTCGCTGTCCGATCCGCGATTCGCGGGCTGGGTGACGTCTAGCCGCTACAACGCGTTCAACGAACTGATCGAGCAGATCCAGCCCGACGGCAACGGGCAGATCAGCGCCGCATCGCCCGACACGCACGTGTTCTACGACCAGCTGGGCCGCAACGTCGCCTTGCGTGACGCCAACGGCAACGTGAACGGGATGCGCTACGACGCGGCGGACGAAATCGTCGAGGAGATTCATGCGGACGGCGGACGCGTGCACTTCGGATTCGATGCCTTCGGCGACCAGGTCAAGGTCGTAGATGCGATGGGCAACGTCTGCGCCTACACTTACGATCACGTCGGCCACATGGTGCAGGCGATGCACGCGTCGGTGGACGTCTTCTCCGACGACGGCACGGCGAGTTTTGCCGGCACACAATCGCTCTCCGAGTTTTACGTCTACGACGAGCTGGGCCGGCGCATCCGCGTCACGAACGGCGCGAACGAAACCACCCGCTACGACTACGACCTGCGCGGCAACGTGCTCAAGTTCGCGATGCCGATGGGGCAGGTCACGCGCGACGCCTACGACTCCAACAACCACAAGATCAACGAGCTCAACGCCAATTTCGACGACGCCACTTGGAGCTACAGCTACTTCGGCCAGGCCGCGGCGCACACCGACATCGGCGGGGCCGTCTACAGCTACTCGTACAACGGCCTGAACGCGCTCACTTCGGAGACCAACACCCGCGGACCGAACGGACAGGACCTTGCTTACATCTACGACGCGGCCGGCCATGTGGCGCGCGTCGACGACAACGCGATCGATCAGCACACCAGCTTCTCCTACGACGCTGCCGGGAGGCACGTGCGGGAGGAGACCGAGCAGGCGGGGGTGGTCTACCAGGATAACCATCTTGCGTACGACACACTGGGTCGTCTGCGCGACGTCGCCGACGCCCGCTATCACCTGAGCTTCGACTACGACGCCGTGGGCAACCGCGTCCACGAGGGGGTGCATTACATCAACGACAGCGGCAGCGCGCGCGATCGCGACTACTGGTACGCCTACGACGCGATGAACCGCGAGACGATCGTCGACGGCGTCAATAACGGCGGCTCGATCGGCATCGACACCTCGCAGGGCCACGAGCTTGCGTACGACCTGAACGGCAACCGCATCAGCGACCACTACTTCGGCCAGGCGGTGACCCAGTCCGGCGGCGAGCAGATCGGCGTCGACGAGTCGGGGAATCCGGTGTTCTCGCCCATCACTTACAGCACGGCGCCGGGCTTCACCACGCAGCTCAACACCTACGACGCGGAAAACCGTCTGGCGGTCGTTTCGCACGACACCCTGGTGGTCGACCGCCGCTTCTACGACGCAGCAGGCCGCGTAGTGCACACCGGTCCTGACGGCGGCCCGCAGGCGCTGTTCGACGCGCTCGGCAACGCTTTGCAGACCGGGAATCCTGCAGTGCCGACCACGGCCGGCGAAGGCACGCAGATCGAGTTCGACAGCTACGACGCGAACGGGCGCCTTCTGCACCAGCACGTCACGGGCGCGGACGGCAGCGCCAAGTACGACGTGGACTTCAGCGCCTACGACGGCGTGGGCAACGAGCTGAGCCACACGCTCTCGGTGCATACGGGCAGCACGCCATATACCAACTTTTACACAACGAGCTACGCCAAGTTCGACGGGGCCTACAAGCAAACGGGAATGAGCGGGACCTCTACGGCGCTCGAGCCCGGCTCGGAGACCGAGACCTACGACGCCAATGGGTACCTCGTTGCCGTCGCCGACGCGACCAAACCGGAGAACAACCGCACCTTCGTCAACAACGTGGCGGGGCAGGCGCTCGCCAAGACGCAGAACGGGAGCACTCAGCATTTCCTGATCGCTAATGGCCGAGTGATGGGCAACTCGGGCACTGACAGCTCCGGGGAAGACTTCAGCCTTTCCTATGCGAGGATCGGCACGATCGGCACGCCATCCACCACGCCGATGAGCTACACGGTCATGGCGGGCGACACCCTGCAGTCGATCGCGCAGAACGTCTGGGGCGACGCGAGTCTCTGGTACCTGATCGCCGACGCGAACGGCGTGTCGGGGAACGCGCAGCTGCGGGTTGGCGAGCGTCTCACCATTCCCGCGCGGGTGAACGGCGCGCACAACAACGTGGGCGTATTCCGGCCCTATGACCCGACCCGGGTGGTCGGGGACACCACGCCGAACATGCCCGCCCCGCCGGCGCAAGGCGGCGACGACGGTTGCGGTGGTTTAGGCTTCATCATCGTCATCATTGTGGCGATCGTCGTGACGATCATTACGGAAGGCGCGACTTCCGAGTTCCTGGGAGAAGCGATAGCCGAAGGGGCATCGGAGGAAGCCTTGGCAGCGGGTGCCACCGAAGCAGAGGCTGCGGCGGCAGGAGAGGCGGCAGTCGCGGAGTCCGCCGGAACGATCGGCGTCGTTTCCGGAGCAGTCGGGGGCGCAGCAGGCAGCATCGCCAGCCAGCTCGTGGCCAATGCCATAGGAATCCAGGATGGATTTTCCTGGAAGGCGGTCGCTGCCTCGGCGGTCTCCGGCGGCATCATGGGTGGATTGAGCGGAAGCGGCGCGTTGCCGAAAGGAACGAGCCCCACCGCCGTGGCGGCGCGTGCCGCAGTGGGTGCCGCGGTCAACCAGGGCGTGCACATCGTTATGGGCATGCAGGATAGCTTCAGTTGGCAGTCGATAGCCGGGGCCGTGGTAGGCGCTCTCGTTGGCAACGAGATCGGCCAGGAGCAGTACGGCGCGGAAAACTGGGCAGCCATGAACCAAAGCTCCGCCGGTCAAGCGCAGCTAGGCCAGGATTTCGGCAACGCCTTTGCACGCAATTTCGTGTCGGGGCTGGCGGGCAACATCGTCACCAACGCGTTCAGCGGCGGCAAGATGGACGCCGCTCATCTTGTGGGCGACGCGTTCGGCAACGCCTTGGGGCAATCGTGGGGAAGCTACCTCGCCCATGGCAGCGAAGAGGAAGACGTGCAGCAGCAAGCGCAGCAGAACGCTTATCCGCTGACTGCCGCGGATATGGAGGACACGGAGCTCGGGGCGGCGATGCGGTCCTACGGACTCACCTTCGTGCCGGGCGCCATCCCATTCGAGACCTTCGCGGAAGGCTCCGCCAGCGCGTCAATCTACGACCCGCGGGCGCCGAGGGAGATGCAGGGGAGCGTGGGGACCGGCTCCATTCCGCCGGAGTTGGGCGGCAACCCGTTGGAGTCCTTGCAGACGCTCGAGCTCAGGGGCCCGATCAGCTCCGGACTGACGACCACGCAGTACTACGCCGACGGCGACGGGACCAGCGTCGACAACTTCGCCGTCAAGGCTTCGCTCTCCACGATATCGGATGACCAGCTCGGGGAGTTGCAGGTCGCGGCGCAACAAAGTGCCGATCGGATGGCGCAGGCGCAAGCAGGCGGGATGCTCTATGCGGATGCAAGCGGCGTGCTCGGCACGATGCGAGATATCCCGGTAGCGGGCGACAGGGTATTTTTACGAGGCGGTACGGAAGATGATGCCGCCGCCTACAACAACTTGATGAAGGAAAATGCGCGCCTTGTCAATGAGGCTGCGGCAAGGGGAGAGAGTCTCGCTCCGACGGCAGCAAACGCCACCCGTCTTGGTCTGCAAGAGGGAGGTTATCTGTTGCAGCCTGCAGCAGCGCCGGCCACGGTCACGGTCGAAGCGCCGCTGATGCCGGATGCCATTCCCATGGGGCCGATCGAAGTTCCCGCCGGACCGGTGGATGATCCGGTCGGGCGTTGGGTGATGAACAAGGCCCAAGACATTGGGGCTGCGATCACGCACCCGGGCGAATCGCTCACAGCTGCTGGTAAGTGGCTCTACAACATCCTGCCCAACACTGCTGAGCTCGTCGGCAAGCTGGGGATGTACGGTGGTGCCAGCGACCTGGCGCAGGCGGGCAACTACGAGATGAGCCAGCAGATGATGGAAGCGGCCAAGAATTTCTCGTTGAACGAGTACAAGCTGCCCTATGTCACCCCAGCCGAACGAGGCACTGAGTTCCTGCTCGACGTCGGCAGCCTCGCGGCCGGTGCTTACGGGGTCATTAGCAAGATAGGAAACTTGGGCAAGCTCGGTGCGCTTGAAGATCTTGGTGCGGCTGGACGGGTTGGCGAAGTTACAGCAGGAGCGGGCGAGGCAGGAGATATTCGCCTTGTTGGAGGGAGGGCGCCGATTAACAGCCGATTCGCAGGAGAAACCTATCCTCTTGAGAATTTGTCACCAGAACTTCAGGTAAAATACCCAAACAGCGTGAATTTCACGCCGGAGGGTTTCCCTAATTTTTCACCTTACGCACGAGCGGAAGTAGATATTGAAGGACTCACCGGCAACATTGCAAAGGATTCCGCCATGGCGAACAAGGCCGTCGGCCTGGAGGCCACGCCGTCGGGATATACTTGGCATCACGTTGAGAATGGAAGTACGATGCAACTTGTTCCCACGGACCTACACGGCGCCGTCCGGCACACGGGCGGGGCTGCGGTGATCAGATACGGAAGATAGCGCAATGGCGATCAAGATCAAGCAAGCTAAACCCGCTCCTTCTAAAGACCAAGTACTTGGCGCGGAAACTGAGCTGGGTGTCACGTTGCCCGCCGAGTATGTGAAGTTCTTGAACACGGGCAATGGCGGAATACCGGAAACCAACATATTTAGGATTTCTGCCGACAACGAAGGCGGAATCAATGAATTTATCGCGCTCAATAGAGTTCCCTATGAGGCGGCGTTAATCAAAGAACAAACCGGTTCGAACTGTGTCCCAATCGCATATGCGGAAGGTGGCAACTACGTCTGTATTGTGGCTGCCGGGCCGGAGGCCGGGAGCATCTACTTCTTCGATCACGAAATTCCAGGGACGGACGCGCTAACAAAATTGGCGGGCTCGTTGCGTGAGTTTCTTGACGTTGTTGTGCAGCCTTTCGATCCCAAGCAAGTCGAACTCAAGCCGGGGCAGGTCAAAAGGGTCTGGATCGACCCGAGTCTTCTAAAGTAGATTGGTACGCGCGCGGGTATTTCCCTTGCGGGTGGCGGGGTGAATTCCCGAAAGGGAGGGTGGTGATCTTTTGATCGGAAAATGCGCAAATTTGCTGTGTGTCCATGCCAGCGCACAGCTTCTCGATCCGACGAAGTCGCCCTCTAACTCCCCCCCCCCCCCTTTCCAAAGGCGTACAAGCTCGATCTTGAAGAAGCTTTTGCGAAGATCAATGAAAGTCTAGACACCTCCAGCGCAGAAATCGGTGACATGCACAAGATGCAACGAATGCGGCAGCTGTCTGCCGATGCCCATGAAGCATACCGCCGAGGCGACGATGTGAAAGGGGCGCACCTGCTTCAAGACATGGCACAAGCGCTGAAGAAAAAGGCCGCATGATGAATTGGATCAACAAGAGCTAATCGCCGTCCCGCTGAGCAAACCGAAACTGGCGGCGCTGGTGGCGGTTCCCGTTATTTTGTTGCACTCGGCATCGGCCTTTTTTTCCTGGTCCCGTCTCTCCCTCCGGTCAAAGCTCCTCTGGCGGTCGCGGTCGGCGCCGCATGTATTGCCATCGGTGCGGTGATGCTCTATTACTTCGGTAAGATGTTTCTGGATTCTGCGCCAGGCCTTATGATCAGCTCGGAGGGAATAGTCGACAACCCCACCCCCTTGGCCGCCGGAAAGGACCTTGGGACGAGATAACTAGAATTGCAGTCACTAAGGTGGAATCGCCGGTTGATAGTGAGAGCTTTGCCCCGCTATTCTTCCTGGCCGTGCATGTACGTCATCCTCGTCGTTATTTGGAAAAGGGGAACGCCCTAGAGCGCATGCTTCGCCGTCAAAACCATCAATGGTTCGGCACCCCTGTACGCCTTTCATCGATAGCGCTGAAGATGAAATTCAACGAAATGACCAAGATCATTCAGGAAAACTTCGAGAAGTACCGCCGCGCCTGACGTGTTCCGCACGCGGAATTTGATTCGCCTCCGACTATCTGAATCCGTCCATGCAACATTGGTTCCTCACCTATTTTCCTCGCCCCTTCTTCTGGTTCGCCGCGTTATTGGCGGGATTCGGCGTTTGGGCCTTCGTTTCCGAGCGCAAGGTCAGGACCCCGCATCCCAAAGCGCTCCGGCTGTTTCGCCTCGCGCTGGAAAGCATTTTTTTTTTGGGATCGCGATATCTACTATGTTGCTCGGCGCGGCGTACTTCTCTGGCGGGCAGATCGGTCGCGAGCTTACAGCCGTATTCGTGATCTTAGGAATTGCCGGCGGGGGCGCATACTTCGTGTGTCCGTTTCTTGGTTACAACTTCGTCTGCAACATGCGCTTCTTCAGCGGTCCGGCGCCGTTCTTCCTGCTGGCTTTGATGTTGTTGTTCGCTTACATGGGAGCGCAGGCGCAGTTTGGACTATGAGTCAAAACCAGCTCGTGAAACGGTCCTACAAGGCCGATAGCGACATGGTGTACGTGGGTCAATCAGGAATTTAGAGTGTTGAAAACCAGATCGCTCACTGTCGCGGCCCTATTCGTCACAGCCTCGATGGCGGCTTCTTTAGTCGAAGCAGAGAGCACGCAGGGCGACTGGTGCGAGCAGCAGTGGGAGATCGTTTCCGGCGACCCCGGCGAAGGCCTGCAGCCTTCTTACAAGGACATCCTCGCGCGCTGGCAGCAGTACGGCGGCAAGTGCGCCGGCTCCGTCGCTTACGAGGCGCGCCTGGCGATTCTATATGCGCAGATGAACGAGCCGGCGAAGGCGCGAGAGGTCCTCAAGAAGGTGGCCGGGAAGAAATCCGATTACGACCATCTTGTCGAAATAGCGTCTCTGCAAACCGAGATGAGCGAGGTGTTCGCGGACAATCGGGGCGACAAGCGGCCACAGATGAAGGCCCTGGAAGGGAAGTACGCGGCTTTCGTCAGGAAGTATCCGAACTTCATTCCGGGCTATTCCATGCTGGGCGGCATCCAGAGCGCGCTGGACGAACATCCTGAGGCGATACAGACCTTGATCGCCGGGCTCAACAACACCCCAAAGGACAAGCGACGCTCCCCGAATCTCTGGAGCATGTATCGGAATCTGGCGATCAGTTATGCGGGAATCGGAGACTACCGCAAGGCGCTGGGGGCGGCCGACGTGGCTTACGAGCTAAAGAAGGGCATCAGCTCGGATCGATATTTCATGTATGCGATGGCCAAGGCGTGCGCAGCGACCGAGGATTTCAAGGCCGCGCAGGACGTGCTGAACGTGGTCGCCGCACGAGTACCGGAAGTCAAGAACGACCCGAAATTCCAGAGCACGGTCAGGTTCCTCGCGGACAAGATCCAGGAATCGAAGCAGCAACAGAAGTGATAGAAAGACAAAGCCGTCGTCGCATCTCGCCGAATCCCGAGGCGCAGCGGTGGGAAATTGCACGCGCAGGGGCATACTTCGTGTGTCCGTTTCTCGGCTACAACTTCATCTGGAACATGCGTATCTTCAGCGGTTCGGCGCCGTTCCGGTTTCTGGTTTTCTGGTTTTGACGTTGCTGTTCGCTTATATGGGAGCGCAGGCGCAGTTTGGGTTTTAGCGCCAATCCCGGCTCTAACGTCGCCGACCCCTCCCGGAAGACGGGGTTGCGCTTCCCGGCTTCGCCTCCGAGGGAATGCCGGAGGCGATGGCGGACACGACGGGCGCGACGCCTTTCGCGAGTCCTTCGAAAGCTTCCCCGGCATTGGCGAGGAGCGCCTCGAAACTCGGGTAGGAATACTTGGAGTCGACGGGCAGCACGGTAGTGCCGGAGCTAAGGTACGTGTCGCCGTATACGACTCTCGTCGAGTGCAACACGGCTCTCGACTTGGGGTCCCTCAAACTGACGAGGGCCCGTATGTTCGGGTGGTAGTCCGTCACAGCGTGTTGCGCCCTGAAACCGGGCGATAACAGGATGACGGATAGAACCGCGTCCGCTTCTTGCTGTGGCGCGTCGGGCTGCGCGTCGGTCTGGGAATCTTCGGGACTCTCGACCTTGACGTCTTTGCCTCGGATGATCTCGTAGCCTCTCTTTGCGAGCTCCTTTTCCAGGCCGTCGGCGATCGTTGCACCGATGTCGGGGACGCCGAGTTCGCGTGCCTTTTCCGTCAGCTGCTTGGATTTTTCCGCCGTATCCGAGCTCTTTACCGCGCCGCCGATCGCTCCGAGTCCGACCGCCCCGATGGTCACGTGATACGCGGTCACTGGCGACACTGCAACTATTATGCGTTTGATTGGAACATCACCTTCGGCCGCGCGGCCGAATTGAACGACGCAAACGCTCAGCGACAGCACGATGACGTGCAGTATGTTCCGGATACGACCGAAAGTCTTCATGTTGGGATCCAAGATGTTCCGGCGGGGAAATTCTTTTTCTCCTTGTCGCCAGCGACCGAATGTAAGCGGAAGAAGTCTACCGCTTTCCCAATTCTTACCTTTCAAGTCACGGGCCAGGGTTCTTGATCCAGTTGGCGATCAAGTCAACAGTCGACTTTTCCGCATTGATGTAACCGTGCCAATGCTGGTTCCCGCACGGGTCGCCTGCCGGATCCGATCCGTCCTTGATCAGAACGAGTTTTTTTGTCCGCGCCGCCGCCAGTCCCCTAACGATTCCACCAGCCTCATAAGGTCTGCATACGGGACAGATGTCCTTCTCGTGGTGAACGACGAGCACGGGCACCGTGATGGAACCGAGGTTCTGCGTGGGAACCGCGCCGATCTTTTTGCTGGTCACGCTCGAGGTCAGGACGAGACCGGCAACCTTGTTGTTGCCCAAGGCGATCGTGGCTGCGGTCCCGGATACGGTGCCCCGGCTTGTTCCGACGATCCACACGGGCTTCCCCGTCTCCTTGATGGCGTAGTCGACGACGACGCCTACGTCATGAACATGTTCGCTGCTGATTCTGTACCCGTAGTCCAGGCCGTCCTGATCGCTGACCCGCCCCATCACGACGACATTGAGGCCGTTTTGGAAGAAAAGCTCGCGGCTTCGAACGAGGAAATTGTTGCTGGTTGGTTTTCCCTCCGCAATTTTACCGATGCCGCCATCGCCGCCCGGCAACAGGACGACCGTGGCAGTCGCGTCGTCGCGGGTCATTACATAAACGGGAGATACGACATCTCCGCGAACGGGTAAGTTGAGGAGCTTCTCGGCCGCAGCTGCGCAGCAGAAAGAAAAGAAAAAGATCAATCCAGCGACGAGCTGGAAAGGCGATATGGTTCGTCTGCGTTGGATTACGCTAAGCATATTCATCTCCACAATGCGCTACCGGTGCCGTTCAATGGTAAAGCAAGAGTCCCCTGGACGCTCGTCCGCAGCTGAAAGTAGAACAGATGTGAGGCAGTCCTTCAAGGAGGAGGCCACAACCGTCCCTCCAGCCAGAAGCGCATCAGGAAGGGTCCACCGGCCGGAATATAAACTTCCGTAGCTGGGCTAAACATTTTCCGATGCGCGTGGAAAGATTACGGATGAACAACCAGCTCCTGACCGAGCCGCCCGGAACGATGCCCGCGGCGCTTCCCGCATGGCGCGGAGTCGATCAGGGCACGCACGGGCTGCGCGTGGTCAACGCGGTAGCGGAACAGACTTTCGACTCCGAGGCGGCGCTTAAGTCGCGCCTCCTGCTCACCGATTTCACCAAAATCGACGACCATCTCGGAACGATCGTATTGTCCAGCTTTCTTCTGCGGCAGCTGCCCTGCCCGAAGCTGGAGTTCCCGAACGTCACCGGCACGCTGTACGAGCAATGGCTCGATGAGACCGTGCGCCGCGGCCAGAACGTCCAGCACGGCGCGTTGCTCAACTGGCTGCTGGTCGCGCCTCCGAAGTACGTCCTCTATCTGATCTTCCTGTTCAACTCCCGGTACGGCGAAACCTGGAAAGTCCTGCGGCGGCTGCTCAAGTCGGAGAAAAAAAACCCGCCGCCGTATCTCTTCCGCGTGATCCCGAACATCCTTCTCCATTACTACCCGGCCGACGAGGTCGCCTCCCTGGTCGAAAATTCCGGCGATCTGGAGCGATGGGCGCCGTACATACGCGAGCTGACGCGCTCGGCGGAGAAGGTCGAGAAGTGGCTCGCGGAAAAAGCCCAGCCGATCCGGTTCTACGGCGGCAAGACCAACACCGTGCTCGGGATGTACGACGCCTACTTCGACGACAAGACGGGCGCGAAACGCTTGAACCCGGACGCCGACGTCTATTACGACCTCGGGGGCGGGTACAACACTCCGGAGATTCGCAGGCTTACGGGTTTCCCGTTCATTTCGGCCGATCTCAATTCCCCCCGCCTGGAGGAACACGATTCCCGGCTCCTGCTCGTGCGCAAGGTCGCGGGCAAGGAGGTGGCGCTGCCCGAAGCCGAGCGCGCGGAATACCTGAAAAGCCTGCGGGAAACGCCCTATTTGAAGTTCGACGTCTTCGAGAACGCATTTCCGGAATCCTACGACTCGTACGTCATCGCGTCGACCGGCTTCCTCACCTCCACCGTCCGGCCGAACGTTTCCGTATCCGGGTTCGAGCGCAACGGCGATCTGCTGACCTCCGCGATGGCCGTCTGGCGGGTCCTGCGGCTGGTCCAGCTCGGAAAGGACGTGGACCTGTTCACGATCCAGAGGGCGACCAAGCGGCCCTACGCTTACAAGACCGTGTTCTTGCAATTCCGGGCGGGCCGCGTGGCGACCTTGGTCGTGACTGGCGACCGGACCATACACATGCGCTTTTCCGAAAACCACAGGGCAACCATTCGAAAGATGATCGACCCTGCGACCTCGCCGTTCCGCAGGTTCGTCGATATGCCGGAAGCAGGGGCGGCCGGCAGGGAGGAACCCGCACCGTTCAGCTGATCGTCAGGACGGACTTCGAGCGGCCCGCCGGGCGTTTTCGGACTCCGCGGGGAACGGCGTGGAGCGGCGCACGGCACAACCAGGTTCAGAAATTCACCCTAGCTCGACAGCTGTTCCTCCCGGCAATTGGACTGCGTCGTGCTTGCCGCTAAGATATCGCCCATGCGCTTGTTCATCAAGAACCGGACTCCCGCCGAGGAAGCGGCCGGCGAGGGCAAGCTGAATCTCCTGCTATCGGGATTTTCGCGGCAGGACGTCGTTCCGGTCGACGACATCGTGCGCGCCGTCGATCTGCTCCCCAGCTTTCACCTGGAGGGCTTACGCGAAATCGCGTATTTGCCGGAATACGCGCCGTTCGCGAGCGCCTTCTCCTATCCCCGTGTGCCCGACTCCGAGCCGAAGGGAGAGTTCGTCCAGCGGGAAAGAAGGATCTACGTCTACGACTTCGGCAGACGGGAGATGTTCTTCCAGATGCTGTTTCACGAAATCGGCCATTTCGTGTTTTTCCTGGCGATCGGCAGCCGGATCAAGAAACGCTGGGTGACCGAGGTTTTCCCGAGCTCGCCGTGCGTGACGGCTTACGCGAGCGTGAGCCCGTGGGAGGATTTCGCCGAGACGTACGCGTACTACGTGCTCCATCCGGGCGACCTGGAAAAGGAGCTGCCCGAGAAGCACGCGTTCATGCGCGACTGCGTGTTCTCGGGAAGTCCGGACACCCTGAAGGAATGCGTTCGGGGCGGAACTGGCTAGCGTTCGCGAATCGACATCCCGGGACGCTTTCCCCCCCTCGGTTTATTGCCCGTAGGCGATTAAACCCCGTCCGGAATGTCCGGATAAATTGCACGTAGCTAGCAGCCCAGCGCAGGCCGGGGCCTGCGCTGCGGCAATTTCCAAGCAAAAGAACGAATTGGACCGATCCCACTAACCGGCTCGAGGGTAAACACCATGAAACAGGTTTCGTTCACTTCCTTTCCTCCCACCCATGGGGTATTGGCGGACATGCGCAACGACGCGTTCCCCACGAGCTTGTCCGGATGGCTGAACGACATACTCGAGCTGCCTTTGGGGGCCACGCATTTCGGCTTCGTCCACGAGGGCGACACGACCGTCAGCTGCAATTCCGGGCAATTCAAGCTGAGCGCGGGAATGTATTTCTGCGTGCCCGGCAACGGCGCGGTTTCGGGGAACAGCAAAGGCATCGTGATCTCGCGCCACGGTTACGACGGATTTTTCCAGGTTGGAGGGCCCGCCGAGGAAACCGGCCGCCTCAATTATATCGACGGGTGCACGGACTCCCTGCTCGTCGCGCCGATCCTCATGGGCGATCCCTGCCTCAATCTGCTCTGCTTCCCGCCGGGAATAAACCAGACGCCGCACACGCATCCGTCCATGCGCGTCGGCCTGGTCGTGAGCGGCCGTGGCAATTGCGTCACAGCGGACAAGATGATCCCACTGGTTCCCGGGCAGATCTTCATCATCCACGCCCATCAGTTGCACAGCTTCACCACCCAGGATCTTCCGATGCGGGTGATCGCCTACCATCCGGACAGCGACTTCGGCGCGACCAACGAGGACCATCCGATGATCAATCGTACGATCGTCAATGGTGTCTCGGCCTCCGAGCTGCCGACAATCCAGACCCGGTAGTCTGCTCGGGGAAGCTCGGGCACAGCGGAAAGACGCGAAACCGATCCCATGCTCGCCTACGCTTTGGTCACGTTGAACCTTTGGCTTAACCAAGAGAGGAACGACAATGCTAGGAGCCTACCCACTCAAGCCGGTCATCACGAGCAATTCCATCTTGGCCTCGCTATATGACGATCACCCGGACAGCGTGACGCTGACTTCGGGGTGTCTGACGCCGGCGCAGGCGGCGCAGCTGCTGGAGCAGGGGGTGATCTTCGACACGGTGGTGCTGTTGAACGGCGAGGGCGACGAGCTGATGGAGCGCCTGGTGCCGAGAGAGCCCTGCGATCAGGAATTGTTCGCGCGGGTGACGCGCATCGACGTGCCGGTGATCGACCAGGAAGCGGTGGTGCAGATCCATCGGACCCTCAAGTCTCCGCGCCTGCGCGCCTTCTTCGCAAGCGGCGGATAGGAGCCGCTGTCATGCCTTTTTATAAGGGCGATCTGCTGAACCATTTCAAGAAGATCCAGTTCGCCCTTGCAAATATCGGCGGTGCGGGTCGGATGGACGCGCGCACATTCGCGCTCGAAGTGGGGGTAGGACAAAAAGCGCGCATCCTATATCCGCAATTCATTACATCGGATAACGGCGTCAGGCGGTACACCTCGACATTCGGCCCGGCGACGAAACGGTTCCTCGGCTGGTGTCCGTACCAGAGCAGGTGCTGGGAGATGGCTTCCGAGAAACTCACGTTCAAGGCGTTCGCGATGCGGAACGAAATCCGTACTCCTTCGTACTCGACGAATCCGGGCGAAACGATCGCTTGCGTGGTGGTGAAAAACAATATTTCTTCGCCTGCCAGCACCATCAAAGGACCCTTGCGATCGTCTTTGGAATACCGTTTGAACAACGCTGCCGGCGAATACTACGAGCGCTTCGTACCCGGAATGATCACCAAAATATGGTACTGGACCAGACTGCCGGTGTGTTTAGAGTTCGAGAAAATGCCCTCTGTGATAGGCGACGATGTGGCGACCGTTGGACGGCTGGTAGAGCGGCGGGGGCGCGGAACGAGGCAGAAACTGAAGATCGACTCTTTGATTCCCTTCTTGCGCTACCAGGGCATTACGCCGGACAGCGTGCTCGCGAAGGGACAGGAGCTGCTCGTCGACTTCCGATACGGGTCTCCATTGCTGGACAGAGATTTGATGCGCAACGTTGATCTCATCGAGGATACGATCCCCGCGCTCGCGCGGCAAATTTCCGATATCGGGGACAAGCTATGGCGCGGAATTCCGCAAGAAGTACGCAGCGACGCGGTCTTTACCGTCGACGCGGTCATAGATGCAGAAGAACGGGTTTGGGCGCTGGAGATGAATTCGAGTCCGTTCATGCATCCGTACGTCTATCCGGTCATGCTGAACGGGCTATTCGCATCGGAAAAAGAGCCGCGAAGCATGCACTGACGCGACGACCTATATCTATGGCCACGGCGCCGGCTAAACCCGTTTGAAATACGGCGGATACATAGTGAGTCCCTTCTTTTGCGTGATCCCATGTCGTTCTACAAACGCGACTTATTGAATCATTTCAAGGCGATCCAGCCAGCTTTGTTGGAGCTCGGCGCGGAAGCGTTTCTCGATCCAAGTACTTTCGTGCTGAGGGCACGCTTGGGCGCCGCTACCCGAACCCTATACCCGCAGTTCATTTCGTTCGCCAAGGGCTTGAAGCAATACACCCCGAGCCTCAACGCGGACGCAAGGCGATTCATCGGCTGGTGCCCGTACGTGAACCGGCGCTGGGTGCTGGCCTCGCAGAAGCTGGCGTTCAAGCAGTTTGCGGTCGAAAACTCGATTAGAACACCGGATTACTCGACCGACTCCGCGGCGGAGATGGAGGACGTCGTTGTAAAGAGAAGCGTGTCCTCGTTCGGCTCCACGATAAAGGGTCCGTTCAAACGTTCCTCGGAGCACTCCCTCGACGTGCAGACACAGGAATACTTCGAGCGTTTCACTTTCGGCAGGATCGCGAAGATCTGGTACTGGAACGACCGGCCGGTTTGTGTAGAGTTCGAAAGGATGCCGATCGTCGAGGGCAACGGTATCGCAACCATGCGCGAGCTGATCGAACGGCGCCTGCGCCGGCGGAAGAAACGCGCCATGGAGAAGCTGGAACCGTTGCTCGACTACCAGAATGTCACCCTCGACACGGTGCTGCCGAAGGCGCAGGAGAGAATCATCGATTTTCGTTACGGCTCGCCCTTCGCACGTCGCCGACACGAGCGGGACGTGGATCTCGTCAACGAGATGATTCCGTCCCTGGAGCCGCAATTGCGCGCCTTCGGGTCCAAGCTGTGGCGCGGTATACCGGACCAGTTGCGCGAGGACACCGTGTTCACGGTCGACGCGATCGTGGACGAGCGGGATCGTATCTGGGCGCTGGAGATGAATTCCAACCCGTTCATCCACCCGTATGTCTATCCGGTGATGTTGAAGGATTTGTTCACTGCAAAAAAACCCAACCTTGCGGGGGCGGCACTGCAAACATAATTTCCGAATTCTCCTTCGCCGGCGCGTGCTTGCTGGGCGTTGGTGAAGTGAATTGTGATCACGTCAGATTTTGCAAGACATCGACTCTACATCGGCTCGGGGTGTCGGAGGCGATGTGCTCGCTCATTTATCAGTTGACAAACGCTCGCGATTGAGACTAGCATGCTCTCGTCATCTACATTTCCGGTAAATATTTAATAGACGCCGCCGATATTTAATAGACGCCGCCGGGTTCTCATCGGACCATCGGACGGCGCCGGGGGGGATCCGATGAGAAGCGATCTCGCTCTCCAACTCATGGGAGAGCTGTTCTGGAACGCGCTGGTCATCTGCGCGCCTGTCTTTGCCTTGGTGCTCGTCGTTGGGGTGGTGATCGGCGTCTTCCAGGTCGTCACACAAATTCAGGAAATATCGCTCACCTTCGTGCCGAAGATCGCCGCGGCGATGATCGCGCTGGTGACTTTCGGGTCGTGGATGCTGCACAAGCTGCTGCTTTTCGCCTCCAGGCTGATCGCCAACATCCCGTCCTATTTGTAACCCGTGGTAGTGGAGGTTGATCCAGGATGGGCTTTCGCCGTTTTTCTGCTGTCGATCAGGCTGGGTGCCTTCCTAGCCGTGACGCCGATCCTAAACAGCGTCTCGATCCCGCCCTCGGGCCGCGCGCTGCTCGTGCTCGCGCTGGCCGCCCTGATCGTGTCCGGCCTGGACGTGCGCTCCATCGCGCCGACGGGATTGGGCGAAGTGTTTGTTGCGGCGGTGACCGAAGCGGCCCTGGGCGCCATTCTTGCGTTCGGAATCTTTGCCGCGTTCGCGGCCTTCTCCGTGGCGGGAGGACTGCTCGATGTCCAGGTCGGTTTCGGTGTCGGCAGCATTTTCGATCCGGCTACGCGGCGCAATGCCCCGGTCATCGCGGCGGCGCTCGATTTGTTTGCCGTG
>WNGK01002998.1_pt1 | contig 19564 bp, 18 predicted proteins | sample 5400601 | NCBI WGS metagenome assembly WNGK01 (sample SAMN13153376, study PRJNA577476) | soil metagenome | isolation source: 60 cm soil or saprolite under Garry oak tree replicate 1 | place: USA:California | collected 2016-06-15
TGGTGGTGGTCGACCACGACGTGGACATCTTCGACGACCGTCAGGTGACGTGGGCGCTCGCCACGCGCTGCCAGCCCGATCGGGACATCTCCATCATCACGAACGCGCGCGGGTCGGATCTCGATCCGTCGACGAAGGAGGACGGCTACACGGCGAAGTGGGGGGTGGACGCGACGGCGAAGCCTTCGCTGGGCGCGTACACGCCGCGGCATCGCGTGCCGCCTGAGGTGTGGCAGCGGACGAATCTCAAAGATTACGGGTTGTAGTTGTCGGGGACTGTGGTGACTGATAACGCGCCAGACGGGACCCTGCGCGGGTGGCGCCGCCAGGGGTGCCCTCGTTCGCTCAACCTCCTCGCCTCGCGCGCCACCTCGCTCGGGCGCCTCCGCCTGGCCCCCCATCCCCCGAGACGGGGGTCGCTCGCCGCCCCGCCTGTGGCGGGGACGACTCGCGCGGCGGAGACGCCCTGCGCTTCGGGGCGCGCTACGGCTCGTCGGATTCGCTTCCGAGGGCACCCCTGGCGGCGCCACCCGCGCAGGGTCCCGGTTCCTCTCTGCGGTTTCGCTGGTCCTGCATTTGCCTTGCTCAGCAGTGGGGGAGGCTAGTGGGGGAGAATTTTGGGGGGCTGCTCGATGCGGTGGCGCGACGGCGAGGCGATGCGGCGGCGATTCTTTGGGACGACGGCGCGCTGAGCTGGCGGGAGATCGAGCTTCGGGCGGGGGGCGTGGCGCGTCGGCTGTCGAGACAGGGTGTGCGGGCGGGAGACACGGTCGCGCTCCAGCTTCCGAATGGGTGGGAGTTCGTCGCTGCGGTCTGGGGCGCGCTCAAGGTTGGCGCCGTTGTCTGCCCGATCAACCCGCTGCTCTCCGGGGAGGAACGGCGGAAGGTCCTGGAGCATCTCGACCCTGCGCTCGTGGTGGAGGAGGTGCGGGAGGAGGAGGCGGTGTGGGACAGCGTGGGGGCCACGGGCCCGGCGCTTGTGCTCTACACGTCGGGGTCGACGGGGGAGCCGAAGGGGGCTGTGCTGTCGCATGCCGCGCTCCGCGCGGCCAATGAATCGTGGGCGGGGCCCGTGATGGGGCTGGTGCCGGGCGATATCGTGCTGGCGGCGCTGCCGCTCGCCCATTCATTCGGGCTCAATGGCGCGCTGCTGGCGCCCCTCCTCACGGGCGCGACGGTGGCGGTGCTCGGGCGTTTCACTCCTGAGGCGGCGCTGCGCGCGATCTCGCGCCATCACGTCACCGTGCTTCCGGCGGTGGCGACGATGTTCCAGCGCATCCTCGAGCTGCCTGGTCTCTCCCGCGATGATCTCGGGTCTCTGCGTCTCGCGCTGTCCGGAGCGGCGCCGTGTCCGTGGGAGCTGGCCCGGCAGTGGAAGGAGCGCACGGGGGTGAGAATCCTTCGCGGCTATGGCATGACGGAGCTCTTCCGCCCCATCTCGTATCTCGCGGGCGCTCCGACGGACCGGCCGGAATCGATCGGGCGGGCGGTGCCGGGCGTGGAGGTGCGGATCATGAGCGAGGAGAAGCGCGCGCTCGGCGCGGGGGAGATCGGGGAGCTCTGGATCCGGACGCCGGCCGCCCTCGATGCCTATCTGCGTGCGCCGGAGGAGACGAAGGCCGTGATCGAGGACGGATGGTTCAGGACGGGCGATCTGGCCACGATCTCGGCGGACGACTTCGTCACGATCGTGGGGAGAAAGAAGGACCTGATTCTTCGCGGCGGCTACTCGGTGGTGCCGGGGGAGATCGAGGCCGCGCTCCTCGGGCACCCCGCGGTTGCCGAGGCGGCGGTGGTCGGGGTCGCTCATGGCGAGCTGGGGGAGGAGATCGTGGCCTTCGTCGCCTTGCGCCCCGGCATGCGGGCCACGGGCGAGGAGCTGGTGGCCTTCTGCCGTGACCGGCTCGCGTCGTTCAAGTACCCGCGGCAGGTCTCCATCGTCGCGGACCTGCCCAAGAGCGCGACGGGAAAGATCCTCAAATCTCGCCTGCCGCAGGCGTGACCCTGCGCCTCAGCCCGCGAGGATCTCCTCGGCGATTCGCTTGACGTCTCCCGCCTCGACCTGGCCCTTGTGAGTCTTCATGATGTCGCCTACGAGCCGGCCCGCCTGCTTGGCGTCGGTGATGCCGAGTGCGGCGAGGCGCTCCTTGACGAGGACGCGAACGGCCGCCTCGTCCATGCCCTTGGGTAGGTAGCGCTCGCAGAACTCGAGCTCGAAGCGGAGCGTGGCCGCCTGGGCGGCCCCACGCTCCCCGATCTTGTCATACTCGGCGATGGCTTTCTGGAGCTGCTTCCGGTAGGCGCCGATGACATCGAGGACGAGGGCGTCGTCCACCACGCCCGCGAAGCCCTTGGCCGTCCGGCGCTCCTGCAGCTTGGTCTTGAGCATGCGCACCACGTCCGTCGTGCGCCCATCCTTGTCCTTCATGGCTCGCTTGAGCGTCTCGTCGAGCGTCTGTTCGAGGGTCATGATGCTCGTCATAGTAGCGTGGGTGCCTCGACCGAGCAAAGAAAGCGGTCGGACGGCGGGCGCCCTTGCCGTGTCCCGGGTCTCCGACTATCCTCCTGCCATGGCGCGCAACTTCGTGGGCTATGGCGAGACGCCGCCGGAGGCGCGCTGGCCCGGCGGCGCCCGTGTGGCCGTCAACGTCGTCATCAACTACGAGGAAGGCTCCGAGAATCGCGTGGAGGACGGGCAGTCTCACCGTGAGACCATGGGGGAGTCGCTCTCGCCGGTGCCGCCGGAAGAGCGCGATCTCGCCAACGAGAGCTTCTACGAGTACGGCAGCCGCGCGGGTTTCTGGCGCCTCCTGCGGGTGCTCGACGAGCGCAAGGTCCAGGGCACGATCTTCGCCTGCGCGGTCGCCCTCGAGCGGAACCTGGAGGCGGCCAAGGCGATCACGGCCCGAGGATGGGACATCTGCGCCCATGGCAATCGGTGGGAAGAGCACTACCTGATGGATCGAAAGAGCGAGCGCGCGGCCATCAGCCGAGCCGCCGCGTCGATCCGGGAGACCACCGGGCAGGCGCCGCTCGGCTGGTACTGCCGCTACGGACCCTCGCCGATCACTCGCGAGCTCGTGGCCGGCCAGGGGTCGTTCCTGTACGACAGCGACTCCTACGCCGACGACTTGCCGTACTGGGCGCCCACGTCCACCGGCCCCTGGCTCGTCGTGCCCTATGCCCTCGACACCAACGACATCCGTTTCTGGCGGGGCTCGCTGCACCTCGCCGCCGACTTCTTCGCCTATCTCCGCGACGCCTTCGACCAGCTCTGGGAGGAAGGCGAGACACGCCCGCGCATGATGTCGGTGGGGCTGCACTGTCGCATCGCGGGGCGGCCGGGACGCGCGGCCGGGCTCGCGCGCTTCCTGGATCACGCGCAGGGCCGGGGACAGGTGTGGTTCGCCAAGCGCGGGGACATCGCGCGTCACTGGAGCCAGGAGCATCCCTCCCGGCGCCCTTGACCGCGGCCGCCCGCGACGGATGGTTGTGATGGAAGCGCGAAGCGCGCTCTGGGTGGCGGTGACGGCGCTGATGCTCGCTGCGGAGCCGGGCCGCGCGGCCGATCTCGGTGGGCTCCGCACCGATCTCCGCCGGACCCTCATCCCGCTCGACGAGATCATCGGAGGCGGGCCGCCGCCCGATGGGATCCCGCCCATCGACGCGCCCGTCTTCGTCTCGCCCGCGGCGGCGGATGGATGGCTCAGGCCAAAGGAGCCGGTGCTGGGCGTCCGAGTGGGCTCTGACGCCCGCGCCTATCCGCTGCAGGTGCTCCTCTGGCACGAGATCGTCAACGACGTGGTGGGCGGTCGGCCGCTCGTGGTCACCTATTGCCCTCTGTGCAATGCGGGCCTCGTGTTCGATCGTGTCGTGGACGGGACACGGATCGACTTCGGCACCTCGGGGAGGCTGTGGAAGAGCGACCTGCTGATGTATGACCGGCAGACGCACTCGCTTTGGTCGCAGATGGAGGGGCGAGCGGTGGTCGGTACGCGGGCCGGGGTCCGGCTGGCGCGGGTGCCCGCGAACACCCTTTCGTACGAAGAATTCAAGGAGGCGTATCCCGCCGGTCGCATTCTTTCGCGAGAAACGGGCGTGACCCGCGCCTACGGGCGCAATCCATACGAGGCATATGACCAGGTGGACAGTCGTCCCTTCCTGTTTTCCGGTGCCCCCGACCCGCGCCGACCGCCCAAGGAGCGGGTGGCTGGCGTGACTCTCGGCGACGCCGCCCGCGCGTATCCGTGGCCCGTCCTGGCTCGTCGCGGCGTGGTGCACGATGACTGGGAGGGCGAGCGCCTCGTGATCCTGTTCCGTCCGGGCACGCTTTCGGCGCTGGATCGACCGCAGGTCGCCGACTCGCGGGCGGTAGGGGCAACGGCGGTCTATCGTCGTCAGATCAAGGGCCGCTCCTTGACGTTCGAGGCGGTGCCCGAGGGCTTCCGCGACGTCGAGACGGGCAGTGTATGGAACCTGGTTGGTCACGCCCTCTCGGGACCGCTGAAGGGTCGCGAGCTCCACCCGGTGCCGCATGTGGACGCTTTTTGGTTTGCCTGGGCCGCCTTTCACCCCAAGACGTCCATCTTCGGCGACCCGTGAGGCCGCCCCGCGGGTTCTTGACAGCCGCCCGAGCCGGGGCGTTAGATAGCGCGGTATCTCGGCGCGGCATTTCACCGTCCGAAAGGAGAGTCACGTGCGGAAGAACACGGTGCGGGAGATCTGGGCTCGCGGTGAGGCGGTCGTCAACGGCTGGCTGTCCATTCCCTCGAGCTTCTCGGCCGAGGTCATGGCCCATCAAGGCTTCGATTCACTGACGGTGGACATGCAGCACGGGGTCGTCGACTATCAGGTGGGGGTGTCGATGCTCCAGGGCATCTCCACCACGGAGGTCATCCCGCTCGCGCGTATTCCGTGGAACGACCCCGCGCGCATCATGAAGATCCTGGACGCGGGGGCTTATGGCGTCATCTGCCCCATGATCAACACGCGCGAGCAGGCCGAGGCCCTCGTGCAGGCCTGCAAGTATCCGCCCCGCGGCTACCGGAGCTGGGGGCCCGTGCGCGCGAGCCTCTACATGGGCGGCGACTACGGCGATCACGCCAACGACGACGTCATCGTGATGCCCATGATCGAGACGGCGGAGGCGGTCAAGAACATCGACGATATCCTGAGCGTGCCGGGCGTGGACGCCATCTACGTCGGGCCCTCGGATCTCTCGCTGGCCCTGGGTCTCAAGCCGCGGCTCGACCAGACGGACCCTCCGGTGGTCGAGGCCCAGCAGCTGATCGCCCGGGCGTGCAAGAAGCACGGGGTCATCGCGGGCATTCACAACGCCACCGCCGCCTACGCGGTGAAGATGATCGAGCAGGGCTATCAGTTCGTGACCCTGGCGAGCGACAGCCGCTTCATGGCCGCCAAGGCGGGCGAAGAGGTGGGCGTGGTTCGCAAGACGGGAGCGAAGGCCGGCAAGCTTCCGGCGTACTAGCGCCTCGTGCGCTTCGATGAGGAATTCCTCGTGCGGGCGCGCGCGAACGTACACGGCTTCGAGCGCCGGGGCGTGGCGGTCGACGGGCGCAAGGCGGCAGCCGTGGCGGTGGTCCTCGTGCCGGATGAGGAAGGGCGCGCCTGCTTCCTTCTGACCAAGCGCGCGCCCACGTTGCGGGCTCACACGGGGCAGTGGGCGCTGCCCGGCGGGCGGGTCGATGTGGGGGAGACCCCGGAACAGGCGGCCCTCCGGGAGCTCGACGAGGAGGTGGGGCTGCGTCTGCCCGGCGGCTCCGCGCTGGGCCTGCTCGACGACTATCCCACGCGCTCGGGTTTCGTCATCACGCCCGTCGTCTTCTCGAGCGATCATCTCGGTCCGTTGACGCCCAACCCGTCGGAAGTGGCGCGCCTCTACCGGGTGCCCTTCGCCGATCTCGAGCGGCCTGACCTGCCCCGCCTCGTCTCCATCCCCGAGAGCGATCGTCCGGTGATCCAGCTGCCGATTCTCGGCGCCCTCATCCACGCCCCGACCGCGGCCGTGATCTACCAGATGCTCGAGGTCGTGGCGCGGGGCAGGTCGACGCGCGTGGACCATTTCGAACAGCCCGTCTGGGCCTGGCGATAGATCAGGAGAACTTCATGGGACGGCTCGATGGGCAGATCGCGATTGTCACAGGGGCGGGAACCGGCATTGGCCGATCGACGGCGCTCATGCTCGCCGCGGAAGGCGCGCACGTGGTGGTGACGGGCCGCCGCCGCGCGCCCCTCGACGCCGTCGTCGCCGAGATCGAGAAGGCGGGCGGCAAGGCCGTGGCCCGCGAGGCCGACGTGGCCAAGCCCGCCCAGGGGCGCGCGCTCGCGGAGTGGGTGATCAAGGAGCAGGGGCGCGTGGACATCCTGATCAACAATGCCGGCCACTCGAGTAAGGCGCGCAACGCCCGCTGGGTGCCGCTTGACGAGTGGGAGGCCGTGATCAACGTGAACCTGACGGGCGTGTTTGCCCTGACCCAGGCCGTGCTGCCGAGCATGATCGAGCACGGCGGGGGCACCATCGTGACGGTGGGCTCGATGGCCGCCCTGAAGCCCGGGCTCATCGGCGGAGCGCCTTACGGGGCGGCCAAGGCGGGGGTGCTCAACTTCATGGGGCACCTGCACACCGTGCTCCGCGACAAGGGCATCCGTGCGACCACCGTGATGCCCGCGGAGGTGGACACGCCCATCCTCGACAATCGGCCGCTGCCCCCCGATGACAAGGCCCGCGCCACCATGATGCTGCCCGAGGACGTGGCGCAGGCCATTCTCCTCTGCGTCACGTTGCCCGCGCGCACGGTGGTGGAGGAGATGGTCCTGAGCCCGACGCGCACGCGCGACCAGAGCCGGGACATCGAGGTCTCCCGCAATCTGGGAGCGCCTCCGGGAGCGAAGTAGTCTCAGTTACGCGCGATAGTCTCGGTGCCAGAGATCCAGATAGTCGCGCGCGTTCTTGAGGATGTCCTCGACCTCGGCCGGGCTCATCTTGCGGATGGGCTTGGCGGGCACGCCCATGACGAGCCAGCCCGCCGGCACCACCTTGCCCTCCGGGACCAGGGCCCCGGCGGCAACCTGCGCGCCTTCCTCCACCACCGCGCCCGTGAGCACCACGGCCCCGATGCCGATCCGCACGTTGTCCATGATGGTGCACGCGTGGACCACGCAGCGATGGCCGATGGTGACGCCGGCTCCCACGATGCACGGAAACTCGGGCGTCACGTGCAGGACAGAGTTGTCCTGGACATTGGAGTTCCGGCCGAGGGTGACGTAGTTGTCCTGGTCGCCCCGCAGCACGCTGAGCGGCCACACGCTGGCGCCTTCCTCGATGGTCACGTCGCCGATGACCTGGGCGGAAGGATCGACCCAGGCCGCGGGGTGCACGCGCGGCGTGCGGCCGGGGACGCTGCGGATCACGGCCGCTCCTATTTCCCGGTCCAGCGCGGCGGGCGCTTCTCGAGGAAGGCGGTCATTCCTTCGCGGAAGTCGGCGCTGGTGTAGGTCAGCGAGATGAGGTCGTCGCCGCCTTCGAGGCGGCGGCGCTCCTGGATGCGGCGCACGGCCTCCTTGGTCACCCGCAACGTGATGGGCGCGTGCGATGCGAGCTCTGCCGCCACGGCTTTCACGCGCGCCTCGATCTCGGCGCCCGGCACGATCTCGTGGACGAAACCCGCGCCGTGCGCCTCCTCCGCCGTCAGGAGGCGCGCCCGCATGATCATCTCCTTGACCCGCGAGGGACCGAAGAGGTCCACGAAGCGCGAGTAGTTCTCCATGGAGAGGCAGTTCCCGAGGGTGCGGGCGATGGGCGCCCCGAAGCGCGACTCGGGCGTGGCGATCCTGACGTCGCAGACAGCGGCGATGGCGAAGCCGCCGCCCACCGCGAAGCCCTCGATCTGCGCGATGACGGGCTTGCCCACGCGCTCGAGCCGCCCCGTCCGGCGCTCGCCGTCCCGCTCGTACTGGATCCCGTCCTCCGCGGTCTTGAAGCTCTTGAACTGCGAGATGTCGGTGCCCGCCACGAAGGCCTTGCCGCCCGCCCCCCGCAGCACGAGCACGCGTACGGAGTCGTCGGCGTCCACTTCCTCGCAGGCCTGGTAGAGCCGCTCGTACATGTTCCACGTCAGGGCATTGCGGGCCTCGGGACGGTTGAAGGTCAGCGTCACCACGGGGCCGTCGCGGGTAAGGAGGACTTCCTGCGCCTGGCTATCGGTTGCCACGGTGTGAACCTCCCTGAATTGGCTGCCCGGCATGGTAGCACGCCGACGGGGCGCGGCAGGGAGGTGACGGAATCTGCCAATCGACTTCAGGGAGGCTCATGCAAGTGGCTGCGCGATTGGGGATTTCTCGTCGGCCCGAAGCTTGCTGTCCTGGGGGCTAAACGCTTGCGTTCCTGCCTGCGTCGTACCGGCAGTGCAGTGACTCTCACCCATGGAGGACGACCGATGGCTCGATGGACGACCTTGGTAGTGAGCGGGGCAATCTTCGCGACCGCCTGGATTCCCGCCGCGTGGGCTCAGACCAGTTCCCCGCCGGCGCCGACGGCGCCGCCCACGCCCGATCCTCAGGTGCAGCAGGACCGGCGCGAGCTCCGTCGCGATCGCCGCGACCTGAGGCAGGACCGACAGGACATCAGGCAGGACCGGCGCGACATCACGCAAGACAAGCAGGACATCCGTAGTGACCGGAAGGATATCTACTCGGACCGGCGCGATCTCCGGCAGGACCAGAAGCAGCTCCAGCAGGACAGGGCCGCGGGCAACACCGAGGCCGTGAAGAAGGATCGGGCCGAGATCGCCGGCGACCGCAAGGATCTTCGTGGCGATCGGCGCGACCTCTACCGTGACCGCAAGGACCTTCACAACGACCGCAAGGATCTCCGCGCGGACAACCGCGATCGCCGCGAGGACCGCCGCGAGGTCAACCACGACAAGGCGAAGCTCTACAGGGACAAGAAGGCGGCCGGCGCGAAGTAGCGTGACCACGAGCGCGCACCGATCTCGGGCGATCCTGAGATCGGAGCGCGCTCGGACCTACCGGCGGGGCTGATCGAGGCGGAAGACCATCTGGGTGGGCCGGACGAACCGCAGGGCCACGAGCAGGACGAGCATCACGGTGACCATGTACATCACGGCCATGGCGTCGACGGAGTACACGGGTCGGACGCCACCCGCGAAGACGTTGTAGAAGAGGGCGACGACGAGGGTCTGCGAGCCCGCCCCGGAGACGAGGAAGGTCAGCTCGAAGTTCGAGACGGTGTTGACGAGGATGAGGATCCCCGCGGTGAGGAGGCCGGGCACCGTCAGGGGGAGAAGGATGCGGCGAAAGACCTGGAACCGAGTGGCACCCATCATGGCCGCGCCCCACTCCAGATTCACGCTGATCTGCTCGATGAAGGGCATCAGGATGAACACGGCCAGGGGCACCATGGGCACGAGGTTGGCGAGGACGACCCCCGTCACTGTCCCCCCGATGGCGTAGCGGTACAGGGTCGTGGCGAGGGGAATCCCGTAGGTCATCTGGGGAATGAGAAGGGGCAGGAAGTAGAGCAGGAGCAGGAGAGCCTTCCCCCGAAAATTCCTCCGGGCGAGGATATAGGCGGCGGGGAACCCGAGGACGAGGGCCAGGACCACGACGGCGAGGGCCACGAAGACCGTCACGCCGAGCACGCGCCCGAGGTCGAAGTTCGTCCACGCGTACTGGAACCATTCCGTCGTGAACCGCGCGGGCAGGGGGGTCCCGAACCATCTCTTGGCGAAGGCGCTGACCACCACGTGGCTGACGATGCCGAGAAGATTCAAGATGAACCCGAGCACGAACATGTAGAGGGCGAGATTCCACAGACGTCCGCGCATGAGAGCTAGCGCTTCCCGACGCCCATGGTCGGGGCCATCACCAATCGCCGCCTGAACAGGACGATGACGACGAGGCCCGCGAGCTGGAAGAGACCCATCACCACCGCGATGGCCGAGGCGTACGACATGTCGTAGTGCTCGAAGGCCTGCTGGTAGGCCGCGATGGCGATGGTGCGCGTGGCTCCAGCGGGCTGGCCGAGCAGGATGGCCGAGGGAAATACCCCGAAGCTCAGGACGAACACGAGGGCGAAGGCAATGGCCAGCCCCGGGGCGATGAGAGGAAGCATCACCCGGGAGAAGACGATCCACGGCCCGGCCCCGAGAGTCCTCGCCGAGCTCTCGAGGCTCGGATCGATGCCCGAGATGTAGCCCAGGAGCATGAGGAAGCAGAAGGGAAACTGCTGCATGAACAGCGACAGCATCACGCCTGTGTAGTTGTGGGTCAGGGTCAAGGGCTCCTGGAGCAGGCCCGCGGCCAGGAGGATCTGGTTGAACCAGCCGCGGCCTCCGTAGAATCCCAGGATGCCCTCGGCGAGGAGGATGACGCCGAGGGAGATGGGTAGCACCAGAATGGTGGTGATCGTCCGCTCGAGCCAGATCCCCCGTCGCATCCCGTAGGCGAGGAGGAGGGCGACGGCCACGACCACGACGGTGTTGGGGACGGCGATGCCGAAGGTGATCCACACCGTGCGGTACTGCCACTCGTCGGAGAAGAAGGCGACGTAGTTCGCGAGGCTGAGGCCGATCTGCTTGGCCGGGCGCAGGCTCAGGTAGATCCCGTTGAGAAACGGGTACACGAACATGATCACCACGTAGAGAAGCGAGGGCAGGAGACAGACGACGGCCATCGCGTCGAGCTCGCTCGCCCCGCCCACGCGGCGCCGTCTCACGCGGCGGGCTCCCGCGGGAGGAAGATCACCTTCTCGGCCGGGAACGTCACGGTCACCGGCTCATCGGGGGCGAGGGAGCGCGGCGTGCGCATCCACACCCTGGGCCCGGCCTCCAGGGTGAGGACCGCCTCGTTTTCCCGTCCGAGATACTCGACGATCTCGACCTTGCCCCGGAATCGATTGGCCCCTCCGCCCTCGGAGGCGAGCTCGACGTCGTCGGGGCGGATGGCGGCCACCGCGGCCGCGCCCGGCAGCAATGGGTGGCGCGCCCGTCCCCTCACGCGCATGCCCTGGCCCGCTCCCTCCACCCCGTGGGCGTCCACGGCCGTGACCTCCACGGGGAAGAAGTTGCGGAACCCCATGAAGTCGGCCACGAAGAGGCTCTGTGGCCGGTCGTGGATCTCGGAGGGTGGGCCCGCCTGGACCACCACGCCGTCCCGCATGACCACGACCCAGTCGGAGAGTGAGAGGGCCTCCGTCTGATCGTGGGTGACGTACACGGAGGTGAGGCCGAGGCGGGCGTGGATGCGCTTGATCTCCGCCCGCATCTCGATCCGGAGCTTGGCGTCGAGGTTGGACAGGGGCTCGTCCATGAGGAGCAGCCGCGGGTGCAGGACGAGGGCCCGCGCAATGGCTACCCGCTGCTGCTGGCCTCCGGAGAGCTGGCTGGGGTAGCGCTCCTCGAGTCCCGGAAGCTGCACGAGGTCGAGCATCGCGCGCACGGCCTCCCGGATCTCGGGCTCAGAGCGGCGCTGGAGCTGGAGGCCGAAGGCGATGTTGCCGAAGACGGTCAGGTGAGGGAAGAGGGCGTAGTTCTGGAAGACCATTCCGAAGCCGCGCCTCTCCGGGGGAAGGTGGTCGATGCGCTCGTCATCGAGCCACACCTCTCCGTCGCTCTGCGGGATGAGCCCGGCGATGATGTTCAGCGCCGTCGACTTGCCGCACCCGCTCGGCCCGAGGAAGGTCACGAACTGACGGCCGCGCACTTCGAGGGCAAAGTCGCGGAGGACCGTCTTCGCCCCGAAGCGCTTGGTCAGCCGGAAGCGCAGCGAGTGGAGCGGCTGGCTCACTGCTTCTTGATCTTCTGCGCCCCCACTTCCTTGTCCCAGCGCTCGATGGCGTAATTCAGCCTCTTCACCTCGAGCATGGGCGTCACCTTCCATTTCTTTCCGATCTCGTCGTACTCCGGCCGCCAGATCTCCTTCACGTATGTCTGCAGGTCGGGCGGAGCCTTGTCCAGGGTCGCCGCCTTGATGGAGGGCCCGATGAACGCGCGCCACGTCAGGACCTGCTGCTCGGGCCGGCGCATGAACTTCATGAGGTCCAGGACCACCTCGAGCTCGGCGGGGGAAATGCCCTTGGGGATGGCCCAGTAGTGGCCGTCGATCACGAAGGTCGTGTTCTCCAGGATGGTGATCTTCGATTCGGGCGGGATCATGCCCTCGGCGCGCGGCTTCATGTCCCACTCCATGATGCCGGCGATCATCCACCGCTGCTCCTGGGCGAACTCCTTCAGGGTGAAGCCCGTTCCCGTGGGGTAGTACTCGATCGATTGCCCGAGCTCCTTGAGGAAGGCCCACGTCTTGTCCCAGCCCTTCTCCGGATCCTTCGGGTCCCGGTCCTTGAGGACATAGGACATGCCGGCCAGGATGGAGCGCCCGGGGCCGCTGTTGGCGGGGCGGGCGTAGAGGAACTTGCCGGGATTGGCCTTGGCCCAGGCCAGGAGCTGCTCCGCCGTCTTCGGCGGGTTCGGCACTTTCTTCGGGTTGTAGATCAGGACGGGCCCGCCATTGCTGACCACGGACGGCAGCAGGTACCCCTCGGCCTCGTCCTGCAAGGCGCGGCCGGCCTCCGTCAGCTCGTCCTTTGGAAACATCTTGTCGTAGGTGGGAAAGAGCTTGACGAGCTGGCCCGCGGAGACGAGCTGGGAGGCCGCGGACTGTCCGGTCATGATCAGGTTGATGTCGAGTCGGCCCGCGTCCTGCTGGGCCTTGATCTTGGCGGGCAGCTCGGGCTCGGGAGCCCGCTGCGTCTTGATCTCCTTGACCTTGTTCGGGAAGGCCTTCTTGTAGTTGTCCAGGATCACCTGGACCGAGCTGAGGTCACCGGCCACGTCGATCACGGAGATCGTGACAGGCTGCTGCGCTTCTGCGGTTCCAGTCAAGACGCCACTCCCGTAGGCCGCCAAGGCGGCGTCCAGGGAGAGGAGCGCGAGCACGGCGAGAAGCCACCATCTGTGCGGTCGACGTCGACCCATGTAGAGCCTCCTGCGGCCCATGATCCGGGCCGGCGTCACGAGTGGGGAGCGGAGCACGGGCTTCGGAAGAGGCGCGAGCGCGACGCGACTATCGGGTAGAGCCTTGCCCGTGTCAAGATCGTTCGTCTCCCTCGCGCCGTCGCAGCTCGAGGTAGCCGGGCGCGGCCAGGGCCGCGAAGGCCGTCGCCACCGGGAGATCTCTTTCCTCGTACCAGCTGGCCTCGTGCAGGAGGTTGATGGTGCCGAGCGTCCGCTCGTTCCAGACGACGGGCACGTTGAGCACGGACTGGCAGCCGAGAGAGAGGATCAGCTCGTGGTCGAAGAAGACGGCGCGGATGTCGTCGGCCGTCCGCCCCACGTACGGCCGCCGCTCGCGAAAAAGCCGCTCCGTCCATGCCGAAGGTGTCACCGGCTTACGCCCGCCCACCGGATAGGTCGCGGGCTGGTTGCTGTAGTGACGCTCCGACTGCGCGGCGTCGGCATGATAGACGAGCACGGTGAAGAGCTTGTGACCGATGACGGCGCCCATGGCGGTATCGAGGGCCGCGAAGAGCGCGTGGGGCTGGCCGGACTCGCCGCCGGCCCGCGCGACGGCGACCAGGTGAGGCAGCGGATCTGCGAGAAGCGTCATGATGGCGGGGATACTACCGTATCCGCCGCAGCGTGTGCGCTATACTCCCGTCCGTCGATGATCGCCGCCGTGCTTGCCTGGTGTCTCCTCGTTTCGGTCCTCGTCGAGCCCGCCTGGCCGCAGGACCAGCCTCCACCGCCTCCGCCCATTCCCGTGCCGGAGATCTCCGCGCGGTCGGAGGAGATCGTGGCCTCCCTCAAGGCGCTCGACGAGCGGCTGGCCGTCAGCGCGGAGCTCGCGAACATCGAGGCCCGGCTCCCCGCCATGACCGGCCGGATCCAACGCCAGCTGATCGAGACTCAGCGGCTGCTCGACTCCGAGCCGCCGCTGGCCGTGCTGGCCAATCTCGCGGACGCGTGGCGGGGCATCGCCACGGATATCGCGGCATGGTCCGACCTCTTGACGCGCGAGGCGATCGTGGTGGAGGGCGAGCTCGACCGCCTCAACCGGCTTGCCGATCAATGGGCGCGCACGCGCGAGGAGGCGCGGCGCTCGCAGGCGCCCTCGACCGTGCTCCAGCGTATCGACATCACCACCACCGCCATCGGCCTCAGCCGGAACACCGCGCTGAGTCGACGGGCCAGCATTCTGAGCCTTCAGGCCCGGGTGGCCCAGCAGCTGGCCCTCGTCCAGGATGCGCAGGCGCGAGTGGCCCGGGCGCGCGGACTGGATCTGGCGATGCTCTTCCGCCGCGACAGCCCCCCGGTGTGGCGCGACGCCGACCGAGGGCCCGTGCCCTGGCGGGAAGTCCCCACCAAGCTCTGGGCGGGGCTGGTCAGCGAAGGCAGGCTCCTCGCGCAATTCATGGCCGACCGCCCGGAACGAGCCATCATCCACGCCTTGCTCTTCGTGGCCTTGCTCATCTTCCTCCGGATGGGTCACCGTCGCGCGCGACACTGGAGCGAGGACGACCCGGATCTGGCGCGCGTGGCCCGGATCTTCCGGTTCCCGATCTCCGCGGCGCTCGTCCTGGCTCTCACCGCCACTTTCTGGCTCTATCCGCGACCGCCGCTCGTCCTGCGCAATGTGGTCGCGCTCCTCATGCTGGTGCCGGTCATCCGCATCTTGCGACAGCTGACGGCGCCCACGCCTCCCATCGGGTTCTTCGCGCTGGGAGCCTTCTTCCTGGTCAACCGGGTGCGTGAGCTTGCCCTCGACGTGCCGGGCCTCGAGCAGCGGATCTTCGTGGTCGAGATGCTGGTCGCGGTAGCCGTGATCATGATCGAGCGAGGTCTGGTGCGCCGGAACGAGGCCGCGGCCTCATCCGTGGCCTCTTCATCCAGAGTGGTGGTGCCTCCGCCGCTCTTGTGGATCGCCCTCGCGGCGCTCCTGCTCGCGCTGGGGCTTGGCGCCGGCGGATACATGCCGATCGCGCGGCTCATCGGCGACGGGGTCCTCCGGAGCGGCTATGCCGCCATGCTGCTCTATGCCGCCGTCCGGGTGGCTGACGGCCTGCTCGCATGGGCGCTCCGCAGCTGGCCGCTCATCGGCCTCCAGATGGTCCGGCGTCACCGCGCGCTGCTCGAGCGGCGAGTTCTGCGCCTTCTCCGGTGGGTGGCGATGTTCCTGTGGATCGCGTTGACGCTCGACGCGCTGAGCCTGCTCGATTCCGTCCGGGAGATCCTCTCCGTCGGTCTGGCCGCCTCGGTCACCCGGGGCACCATCACCATCTCGCTGGGGGACGTCCTCGCCTTCGTCGTCACGGTCGCCCTGGCGTTCCTCGCTTCGCGATTCGTGCGGTTCGTGCTCGAGGAGGATATTTATCCTCGACTCTTGCTCGCACGGGGCCTGCCCTATGCGCTGTCCGTCCTCATCCACTACGCCATCCTGCTCCTGGGCTTCCTGCTGGCGGTGGCGGCCCTGGGCGTGGACATGAACCGGGTCACCTTCCTGACGGGCGCCTTCGGTGTGGGCGTGGGCTTCGGCCTGCAGTCCGTCGTCAACAACTTCGTCTCGGGCATCATCCTGCTGCTGGAGCGTCCGGTCCAGGTGGGCGACGTGATCCAGCTGGGCGACCTCGAAGGGATCGTCCGCCGCATCGGGATCCGCTCCACCACGGTCCGCACCTGGCCGGGCGCCGAGGTGATCGTGCCCAATGCCAGCCTGATCTCCGACCGGGTCACCAACTGGACTCTGTCGGATCGCCGGCGCCGCATCGACCTGCCGGTCGGCGTGGCCTACGGGGCAGACCCCGAGCGGGTGCTCGATCTCCTGCGTGTCACGGCGCTGGCCGTGCCCGGGGTCATCTCCGAGCCGGCGCCCCTCGCGTTGTTCAAGGACTTCGGGGACAGCGCGCTCGATTTCGAGATCCGCGCCTGGACGGATCGGTTCGAGGATTGGCTGATCGTCAAGAGCCGACTCGGCGTCGCGGTCAATGCCGCGTTCAAGAACGCCGGGATCGTCATCCCGTCCCCCCAGCGCGAGGTCACCATCCGCTTCCCTCCTCGAGAGGAGACCTGACCCATGTCCCGGAAGTCCTTCACCGTCGCCATCGTGGGGCTCGGCTTCGGCCGCGCCCACATCCCCGCCTTCCAGGCTCACGGCTGCGAGGTGATCGCCCTCTGCCAGCGCGATGAGGCCACGGCGCGGACGCTGGCGGAGCGCTACGGCGTGCCTCGCGTGTTCGACCGCTGGGAGCGGATGCTGGCAGAGTCCAAGCCGGAGATCGTGGTGATCGCCACTCCGCCCGCCCTCCACGAGGCCATCGCCCTCGCCGCGCTCGGGGCGGGCTGTCACGTGCTCTGCGAGAAGCCGCTCGCCATGAACGCGGCGCAGGCCCGGTCCATGGTCGAGGCCGCCCAGCGGGCCCGCCGCACGGCCATGACGAGCTTCAACTTCCGGTATCCCGCGGCCATGCAGCGCTTTCACGCCATGGTCGAGGCGGGAGCGCTCGGGCGGCTCTTTCACGTCAACCTCCGCCACTTCGCCCCGCGCTTCGCCGATGAATCGGTGCCCTCGACATGGCGCATGGACCGGGCCCAGGCCGGCCATGGGGCGATGGGGGACATGGGCGTGCACCTCATCGATCTCGCGCGCTGGAACTTCGGCGAGTTCAAGCGGCTCACGGCCCAGGCGGGCATGGCCCATCCCGCCCGTACGGTGCCCGGCGGCGAGAAGCCCGCGGACGCCGAGGACTACTGCGCGGTGACGGGAGAGCTCGCTTCGGGCGCCCAGGTGACGCTGACGGTGAGCCGCGCGGCCTACGGCGTGAACGAGCAGACGCTCGAGGCGTACGGCACGGAAGGCGCGCTCCTGTACCGCCTCGATCGGGAAACGCCCCGCTGGTGGCGCGGAGAGCTGCGCCATGGGGGCAAGGGGGCCAGCTCCGCGCCCATCAAGGTGCCTGCCGGGCTGCCCAAGGGCGCGGGCGAGGGCGATGCCATGGAGGTCGTCGGCAAGACCACCATCGCCCCGCTCGTGAAGCGCTTCCTCGCCGCCGCGCGCAAGGGCCAGAGCCCGTCACCGTCCTTCGAGGACGGCCTCCGCGCGCAGCTGGTCCTCGACGCGGTGCTGGAGTCCATTGCGTCGGGCGGCCGGATGGTGTCTATTTAGGGCCACGCACTCACGAATCCTTTCGCCACGCCCGGGGGGACCGCCGATGGAATTCGAATACTCCAAGAAGACGAAGATGTACATGGAGCAGCTCACGGACTTCATGAACAAGCACGTCTACGCGGCGGAGCCCGTCTTCGCCGAGCAGCTCGATCAGGGGCCGACGAGATGGCAGATCCCGCCCATCATGGAGGAGCTCAAGGCCAAGGCGCGCGAGCGCGGTCTCTGGAATCTCTTCCTCCCCGAGAGCGAGCGGGGGGCGGGGCTGACCAATCTCGAGTACGCGCCGCTCTGCGAGATCATGGGGCGCTCGCCCATCGCGCCTGAATCCTTCAACTGCTCCGCCCCCGACACGGGCAACATGGAAACCATCGAGCGCTACGGCACACCCGAGCAGAAGAAACAGTGGCTGGCGCCGCTCCTCGAAGGCAAGATCCGCTCCGCGTTCGCCATGACCGAGCCCAAGGTCGCCTCGTCGGACGCCACCAACATCGAGTCCAGCATCACGCGGGACGGCGACCACTACGTGATCAACGGCCACAAGTGGTGGACCTCGGGCATCGGCGATCCCCGCTGCAAGATCCTCATCTTCATGGGCAAGACCGACGCCAAGAACCCCGACCGGTACAAGCAGCAGTCCATGATCCTGGTGCCGCGCGACACGCCCGGCATCAAGGTGCTCCGCATGCTGAAGGTCTTCGGCTACGACGACGCGCCCCACGGCCACGGGGAAGTCGTCTTCGAGAACGTGCGCGTTCCCGCCTCCAACATGCTCCTGGGGGAGGGGCGGGGCTTCGAGATCGCCCAGGGCCGTCTGGGGCCCGGCCGCATCCACCACTGCATGCGCCAGATCGGCGTGGCCGAGCGCGCGCTGGAGCTGATGTGTCGCCGCTCGACGAAGCGCATCGCCTTCGGCAAGCCGCTCGCCGACAACGACATCACCCTCGAGCGCATCGCCCAGTCGCGCATCGAGATCGACCAGGCGCGGCTCCTCGTCCTCCACGCCGCCTACATGATGGACACGGTGGGCAACAAGGCCGCCAAGCAGGCCATCGCGGAGATCAAGGTCGCGGTGCCAAACATCACCCTGGCCGTGGTCGAGCGCGCCATGCAGCTGCACGGCGGGGGCGGGGTGAGCGGCCGACGACGCGCATGTTTCGTTTAATGCCGACGCGCGCCCGGGTGTATCTCTGGGGATACACCACAGATCATTATTCGCTTGAGTGCTTCGTCGCTGTGGCCCCGTGATGTTCAGTCGCCACAACCCTGGCCAGATCGCTCGAGTGCCCGGTGACCGTTATTCGACGATCTGATCCGCTCGCGACACGAGCGACGGGGGAATTGTCAGGCGTATGGCCTTGGCCGTCTTGTTGTTGATCACCAACTCGAACGTTGTTGGTTGCTCGACAGGAAGGTCCCCTGGTTTCGCGCCCTTCAAGATCTTGTCCACGTAAACGGCGGCGCGCCTCCACAAATCCAGAATGTTTGGACCGTACGACATGAGGCCCCCCGCCTCGACGTATATCCGATGCGGATATATCGCGGGCAGCCGGTTCCCGGCCACCGCGTCGACGAGTCGAACACGGTGTGTCACGAAGAATGGGTTATCCGCGTTCAGCACGCCGTCGATGCCGCGTAGGGCCTTGAGCGCGGACGCAAACTCGTCCGGGCCGCGTACCGGCACCTCTTCGAACTGCACGCCCAACGTGCGTGCGGCGGCCATCGCCCCCTGGAGCTGCATTGCGTTGGTCGGATGTGGTGGATGCGACAGCATTGCGACTCTCTTGAGCGTGGGAACGAGCTCCTTCAACAGCTGCACGCGCTTCGCGAGCATATCTTCGACATTGATCGCGACTCCCGTGATGTTGCCGCCGGGGTGTCCCAGACTCGAAACGAGGCCGATCTCAACCGGGGCGTAGACGCTGACAAATACGATAGGTATCAACGCGGTTGCTCTCTTGGCGGCTATTGTGCCTGACGACGACCGAGCCACGATGACATCCACCCTCAATCGCACCAACTCCTCAGCGAATTGCTGAAGTTGGTCCAGGCTGCCGTCGGTCGACCGCAACTCCCACACGAGGTTTCGACCCTCGGCGTATCCTCGTTCTCGCAGACCCTGCTGAAGCGCCTCGACATAGGCCTTGGGGAGCTGCCCCTGGCTCAAGAATCCGATCCGGTAGACCTTTCCTGCAGGCTGCTGTTGCGCGTATGCAGGGCCGACGGGCCCGGCGCCAACCGTGGCGGGAGGCGAGAGGAACGCGAAAAGCACGAGCACGCCGACGCGAACCACTATGGCTGCGTGACGGAGTCGACGCCGGCGATCGTAGTCACTCATCTGTACAGCGTTCCCTGGTGCGGCGAACGC
>WNGK01002599.1_pt1 | contig 19562 bp, 17 predicted proteins | sample 5400601 | NCBI WGS metagenome assembly WNGK01 (sample SAMN13153376, study PRJNA577476) | soil metagenome | isolation source: 60 cm soil or saprolite under Garry oak tree replicate 1 | place: USA:California | collected 2016-06-15
ACGATCCAGTTTGGATGCGCTCCGGAACGCGCGGACGATCTGATCAAGCGGGTCTTTCAAGAGATTGAGAAGTTGAAGACGAACGGGCCGACTGAGAAGCAGGTTACCGATGAGAAGGAAGCACTGCTGCGGGAGTTCGAGACGAGCAGCAAGTTGAACAACTACCTGCTGAATCAGATCGCGTTGAGGTATCAGGCCGGCGAGGATGCCGCCGGGATCTGGAAAATTCCGGAGTATTACAAGAAAATCGACGGGGCGATGATTCAGCAGGCGGCGAAGACCTATCTCAACACCACCAACTACATTAGAGTGACACTGCTTCCCGAAAGGAAATAGACAAATGGCTAAAGCAAAGAACCCGATTCCCGAAGGCTTCCACACCCTGACACCTCATATCACTGTAAACGGCGCGTCGAGCTACATTGACTTTTTGAAGCGGGCGTTCAATGCGGTCGAGGTCTCACGATCGCCCGGACCAGGCGGCAAGCTGATGCATGCCCATGTTCGCATAGGCGATTCCGACTTGATGTTTAATGACGACTTTCCGGAGATGGGGCACCGACCGATCGCGGAGGGTCGGTGGCCGATCGCCTTGCACATGTATGTTCCGGACGTTGACGCTGTGTTTGCGCAAGCGGTGGCTGCCGGGTGCGAAGTGACTATGCCGCTTGCGGATCAGTTTTGGGGCGACCGTTACGGTCACGTGAGAGATCCGTTCGGGTTCACCTGGGCGATTGCTACGCACATCGAGGACCCGACACCGGCGGAGATCCAGGAACGCGAAGCGAAACTCTTCGGAAGCGCCGGGGCGAAGCCATAATCGCGCGTGAGATGTGGACTGAATGGTTCACGCAACTTAGATAAGGATGCGAGTTTGGCCACGATCCCGAAGGTTCTGCACGAGCACATCAATTCTGCGTTTCCGGTGAACGTATGCCTCGTCGCCACCGTGTTGCCGAATGGGTTTGCGCAGGTGACGCCGCGAGGCAGCACCATGGTGTTCGACGACGAACATCTTGCGTTGTGGGAGCGCGGCAAGGGCACAACGAACGCCAATCTGAAGGACGGAACCAAGGTCACGGTCTTCTTTAGAAAACCGCAACTGCGAGAGGCCGGCGTGCTGCCCAAGGGTGGCATCGCGCGCTTCTACGGCACTGCGGCGATTCGCAAGTCGGGAGCGGAGTACGAGGAGATCTGGAAACGACTCATCCAGCCGGAAAAGGACCGCGATCCTGAAAAGAAAGGATTCGGCGTTCTCATCAAGGTTGAGCGCGCTGAAGACCTGGACGGCGTTCCGCTCGATCTCAAATCGTGAGCGTCGGAAGAACAGAACGCGGCTAAAGCCCGAGACTACATGCGTGGATAACCTCTCATGTGCGCCGAGATTAAAGCCCGTACACGATGATGACGGGTTCGCCTTTCGTCTGCAGGATATTATTTTCCAAGCCCGTGGCCACGGCGAAGCGTTGTTTCCCGCCAGCTTGATAAGTGACCACGCCGCCACCCGCGGGCTGCTGTGTCGGTATCCGGCGAAATACTTTGCCTGTGGCCGCATCGAGCGCGATCAAGTCGCCGTCGAGACCTGCGGTGAAAACGATTCCCGTGGCGGTAACGGCGATACCTGCAACCATTGGCGCGGGAGTTTCATGACGCCATCGGATAACTCCGGTGTCTGCGTCGATGGCCGTCACCCGCACACGCCACCTCAGACTACAGTTCGATGCATCTACGGCGTACGTGTATTCGCTGGTCGTGAAGTACATGGTTCCGTTCAACACGACGAGGCTGCTTTCAAACGTCGATTGTTCCGGCAAGGCGTAAGAGCAGATCTGCCGCAGGCTGGACACATTTTCTGGCTTGATCTCCGAAAGCGGCGAATATCCTGTCGAGCCGTAGTCGCGAGCATACAGCGGCCAGTCCGCAGGCGCGGAATTTTGAGTCCAGGCCACCGGCGGACCGAGGGTCACTAGAAAACATGAAAGGAGAAACATTGTCCATCGCATGTCGCAGGAATCTAGCACCACTGAGCTGGGATTGAAAGGTTAACGATTTGAGTTTTGAAGGAGGGGAGTATATTTCGCAAATGATGGTTTAACCCTTGATCGCGGTGAGTTCGATGTCGATGTTTTCTTCTCTTTGAATTGCGGCGAAGCGATCGCGCAGTTGATTGATGTTGGTTCGAGCCGGTACGGCAAGGCTAGCTTCAAGCTGGAAAAGCGGTGCGCCACTCACCGGCGCGGAGTAGGTCTTGGTTTCCATCGATTCGATGTTGATGCCCAGAGTGCTGAGTACGCCACTGACTTGGTAGACGATCCCGGGATGGTCCATACACGAAACCGTAAGTTTGTAGGGGAGAAAAAATTCCGTTGGTTTTCTCGTCGACGGCCTCTTGACAGCGAAGGAAAGACCGGTTTCTGTTTCCATCTCGCGATAGTCGCTCGCAATCTTGACAAGGCTGCCACCGTCGCCGCTGATCAAGACGATGACGGCAAACTCGCCGCAAAATACGGCCATCTTGCTGTCCTCAATGTTGCAGCCGTGCCGGGAGATAAACTCGGCTATCTTCTCGACGAGGCCGACTTGATCGGGCCCGATCGCGGTTAAAATCAGATGGTCTTTATCTGCCATGAATTCCAATGAGTGACGATGCCAGGAAAAGGATGACAAGCGTGATTCTGAAGACCATGAGAGCCTCCTCGACCGGAAATCGTAAACCAGAAGGTATGAAATACACAAAAAAGACGGATTCCCCTCCTTGCAAAGGCTTGCCATGTCCCACATCTTTTGCTGGACACGGGGCATTGAAAACAACTGAAGAGAATGCCGAAGTCCCCTCCTTGGACAAGGAGGGGTGGCTGCGCCCATTAAGAAAATGCCGCGAAGCCTCCTTAGCGGGCGCAGACGGGGTGGTTGGTTCAAGCCACGATTATCGGAAGTTGAACGAACCACCCCGGTCTTGATGTTTCGCCCTACCGGGCTCACGCTTCGCGCCGCGCCTCCAAAGGAACGGGACCATCTACTTGATGGCGCGGCCACCCCTCCTTTGCCAAGGAGGGGACTTCGGCTTTCCCGCCGATTGTCCCAAGCGCCCGTGTCCAGCGGACGACTTGTGGGTAATGATCAGCCTGCAAAGGAGGGGAATACTAGTCCAGGAGCCTGCGGGCGCCTTTCTCAAGATCGAGAAGATGTTGCTTTCTCCACAGGCCACCGCCGTAGCCACCGAGTTTCCCGTCCTTATTCACAACGCGATGGCACGGGATAACGATGGCAATTCGATTCGTGCCATTCGCGTGGCCCACCGCGCGTTGTGCATCGGCCGAGCCAATTCGCCGAGCCAGGTCTTCGTACGAGCGAGTCTGGCCGTAGGGTATGCGCAGCAGCTCATTCCACACACGCTCCTGAAACGGAGTGCCCGGATACACCAGAGGAACCGAGAACTGTTTGAGATCGCCGGCGAAATATTGCTCAAGCTCTTTCCGGAGCTGAGTCATGTGCACGTTCTCGCCGGGGACGATCGCACACGCGAAGAGCTTCTTCAACGTGCGGAATTGCGTTTCGAGCATCCGCCGGTCCGTAAACTCCAGAAGGCATATTCCGCGATCGTTGGCGGCGGCGATGAGAGGTCCGAGAGGACTCTCGAACCACGAAACGACGATACAATCCAGGCCGTGGCTGGTACCGGGTGGCCGTCCGAAGGTGCGGCTAAATGCATCTCGGAATCCACTGTGAGATTCGTACCCGTTTCCGAGCGCAACGTCGTCGAGACTTGCTCCTCGCCGAAGTTGATCCAGAGCGCCGCCCATCCGCTGCGCCCTGCAGTAGGCCTGAAATGTCATACCGTAGTGCTTTTGAAAATATCGCCGAGCTCGAAACGGATCGATGCCTGATCGTCGCAGTTCAGCATCCTTCATCCTTTCCTCCTTGCCATTGACGAGCGCCAAAGCGCGGACCACCCACTCCGGCGGCCGGCCATTGGTATCCAGCGGACGGCAGCGCTTACATGGCCGGTATCCCGCGAACACGGCCTCACGGACATTCGAAAAATAGTCCACATTTTCCGGCAGCGGCTTTCTGGCCGGACACGATGGACGACAAAATATTCCCGTCGTGCGCACCGCCAGAAAGAAAATGCCGTCATATGAGACGTCTTTCTCGATCTGTGCGCGTTGCATTTCTTTCACAGACAGCATTGTGTTCATGACCCCATTGTTCCTCTACGCATAACAGGTATTCCACCGATTTATTGACACTGATTTCTTGAAGGTCGCGGCCTCGATGCACGAAACCAGCGCGCAAAAATGAAAGGAGGATTGTTACGGCAGCGAGCAAGTTTCAATCTTGATCTTCAGGCGGGCGCCACGGTGTGACGACACCAGTCAGGAGGTTATCGATGTTGCCCTCCATACAGGAGTACTCCATGACCTCGACATCCGGTGTGAGCACAAAGACTCGCTCGTTCTTTATTGGCCTGGTATAGGTCTTCGGGTCGTCAAGACCCCAAGTGAATTGGATGTGCCCAAGATCCGGCCGTTTGAACGTCATCGTGAGCTTCGCGTCCTTGCTGAAGGGATGGCCACTGGTGTCCAGTTTGGCCCAACCATTGAAGTTCACGGCCTCAAGGATCAGCGTGTCTCCGTCCCATTTGCCGACGGTGTCGCCAAACCATGTGGGCGGGTAACCCTCCCGATGCGGCCGCCCATCGGTGGGAACCACCGCAAACATCGTGCTCTGCTCAAAAAGAAACGCGATGTGCTCATCGTTCTGAACAATCTGCATGGGATGAGGCGAAAAAGACCGGATCCAACCAAACGGCATACAACTCCCCGCATAGTCACCGTTTTTCGTCGGATTATAGTCGTCCCACTGCTTTTGTCCCCAGGCTGTGAACGGAAGCACCGCCTCCCCTTTGTTACTGGTCCCGTCCCGGTTCACAAATGACTTGGTGATATCCGGAGTATAGGGCCGCGCCCAGGTTCCCCGGAAATCCGGTTTCCCGTTTGGAAGACGCGGAGTGGGCCCATTCGTATTTATTGTCTTTTTTGCCGTGCCGGCCTGGGCGGCGGCGGGAGTGGGCGCCAGGAAAATGGCCAGTATCACTACCGCAATAACGATCGGACTCAAACGACTTTTCATGGTGGGTTTTCCTTTCTGGAGAAGCAGAAGTGTAAGACCTTTCGGGACCACGAGGAATAGCAGCAAACGTTTGTGATTTCGGCTTCGCATCGCGTTAACCTATCTCAGCCGCGGATTACGCGGGGAAATCGGTACGCTTCGTGACATCTAGTTCGCGGCGCTGACCGTTTTCAACTTCAGCAGTTTCTCCGCGTTACCCTGATAGATCTTTTCCTTGTCCGCAGCGCTAAGCCCCAGGTCCTCCACGCAACGGATTGTCTCGCGGGCATAGAGGCCGGGCGCTGGTTCAAATGGCATGTCTGAAGCGAACACCACGTTATCGACGCCGAAGAAAGCCAGGCCGCACTTGGTCGCGGGGCCTGCTCCGAAAAGCGCCGTGTCGGCGTAGAAATGTTTGAAGTAGTCGATGGGCCGCTTGTTCATGGAATTCAAAAGCGACTTGTAATCGGCGTCCGACGTGCGGGTGCCGAGTTGATCCCAACCGTAGCCCACGCGCCCCTCGAAGTACGGGACCATGCCGCCCATGTGATGGGTAATGATCTTGATGTTCGGGTAGCGGTCGAGAACACCCGAGAAGACAATGCGTGACATGGCAACGCTTGTCTCGTATGGCCAGCCGAACGTCCACCAGATCTCGTACTTGGATTTGTCTTCAGATAAATAATCCGTGAAATCCGCACCGCGAGCGGGATGCATCCAGATGGGAATGTCACGACGCGCTGCTTCTTCAAAGAACGGCAGGAATTCGGGAGCATCGAGCGGTTTGCCTGCCACATTCGAGTAAAGCTGAATGCCGCTGGCGCCGAGCTGGTCCAGGACACGAACCATTTCCTTCTCGGCTTCTTTCGGATTATTCATCGGCAAAGATGCGGCAAAACCAACGAAGCGATCCGGATGTTTTCGCACCAACTCTGCGAGTCCGTCATTGCCTTCTCTCGCCAGTTGAGGCGACTTCTCTGGCCCAGCCAATATTTCCAACGGCGGCAGAGGAAGCGTGAGGACCTGCCGATACTCGCCAAATTCGTCCAAGATCCGGAAGCGCTTGTCCAGATCCATGATGGTCGCGATGTTCTGCACGCGCTTGCCGATGTCCTTTCCGCCGGCTCCCGCGTTGATGTATTTGTCGAAAAACTGTTTCGGGAAAAAATGGTTAAAGATGTCGATTTTCACTTCAATTTCCTTTTCTGACCATAAGGGCCGCGCCAGATGCCGCGACCGTTGCAATTAAGACCGGTATGGCGGCCGCCCAAAAGACATGCCTTGTTTGGCCGCCCATGGACAACAGCGCTCCCCCAAGAGTCGGACCGACGATCGAACCGATTCTACCAATTCCAAGAGCCCAACCGATACCGGTTGAGCGAATCGCGGTCGGATAGAATTCGGCCGCTAGCGCGTTCGAGCCGGTTTGCCCGCCAATGACGCAGAACCCGGCGGCCGAGACCGTCAGGACGAGCAGTGCAATCGAAGCCCCCGCCTCGCCGATGAGAAATATGCTGGCGGCCGCTCCAAGATAGGCGCACGCAAGGAATGCAAAAGATAAGTGCCGGTCGAAGACTCTTCCCAGGAGAATGGAACCGGCCGCTCCTCCGATTTGAAAGAGTGTTGTAATAATGATCGCGATCTCGACCTGGATTCCGTTGTCATTCATCACAGTGGGAAGCCAACTATTGAGGAAATAAAGATCCAGGAGGCTCATGAAGAACATGACCCAAAGGAATGGAGTCACTCGTGCGCGTCCTTCCGTGAAGAGCCGCTTTACCACAAATCCGCCGGATTGGTGTTCGTCGACTCCGACCGACATTTCTTCGAAAGGGCCACTGTTTGGGGCGATCCTCGATAGATACCGCGTCACTCTTTCTCGATTCCCTCCCCTCAGAACGAGAAAACGAATCGACTCCGGCAGCAGAACCATGGAAAGAACCGCAATAACTAACGGGAGAATTCCCCCCACGATAAATACGGATTGCCAACCGAACTGTGAGATCAGCCCGGCAGCCACAAAACCACCGACAGCAGCGCCAATGGAAAAGCCGGTAAACATCGTCATGACCGCAGTGGCACGGAATTTCTTGGGCGCATATTCTGAAGTGAGGGCGATGGCGTTGGGCATCGCTCCACCCAAACCCAATCCCGTAAACAGGCGGAAAAACAGCAAAGACTCCAGCGAACCGGCCGTTGCCGTAAGAAGCGCTCCAAAGCCGAACACCAACGTGCATCCCACTAATACCGGCTTGCGCCCAAACCGATCCGCGAGCGGGCCGCAGACGAGCGCACCAATCATCATCCCGAACAGTCCGATGGAAATGGCCGGGCCCAGGGCGGCGCGGGTGATTTTCAGTTGCGCCGTCAGCGCAGGGGCCACGAATCCCATCGCCTGGGCATCGAAGCCATCCATGAAAACCATGGCGCCACACATCACTGCAATCAGTAGTTGATAGCGGCTGAACGGCTGCTCGTCAATGAACTGACGGATGTCCAGAACCATTGCTTGCTTCATAAATATTTGCTCGTCTTCCAGGGCGGGAGCGGAGTCTATTTCAACTCCATCTCCATGGTGTCGTACTGTAGTGTCCCTACGGGGCCTTGCAGGTGAAGTTCGCGGCATCGTCCGTGCTGCCGGTGCCTTTGTACTTGGCAACCTGCGGATAGGGGCACAATGGCCGCGATCGCGCGACCTTGCCATCGGAAATACGAGATGCAACGATCTGCTCGGGCGCCTTTCCTTTCTCTACCCACTGCTCGAGCGCGGTGACCATGTCGAAGCGATTTGGACCTTCGCCACCGCCGCAGTGAGCCATTCCAGGGACCATAAACAGACGTAGCCAATCGGAGGTCTTCGAACCGCCGCCCATTTTGTCCAGCACGCTCTTGTAGTAATGGATGGTCGACAGCGGAGGCACATTCTGATCGCTCCAGCCGTGATACATCAGAAGCTTGCCGCCGTGCTTCGTGAACGCCGAAAGGTCGGGGTTGATCGCATTGATCGTGCCATTGTCGATCTTGTCGGCGAGAGCAACGTCGGTCTCGATATTAAACGTCCGCCAATCCCAATTTGGATCCTTGAAGACGACGTACTTGAACTGATCGACATTATTTGGGTTTGGCTCAGGTCCTCCCGTTTGGGTGGCCCAGCCGAGCTCGGTGCCCAGTGATAAGCCGGGATAGACCTGTTCTCCGGTGCGTGGATTGATTGCAGGAGCCGTGATTTTCTTGGCCGCTTCGACTTGTGGAGCCGTCAGGCAGGACGTCGCATCCTCGCCTTTGCACTGCAGCGTCTTGAAATCGAACTTGCAGCGAGTTGGATCATCGATGATGCCGTCCTTGACTCCGTCGCTGGCATCGCAAGCCTCAACTACCGCCTGGTGAATCACAGGATACTTGCTGGAAGGGATATAGCTCGCCTTATCTTTCAGAGTGATCTGCCCCATATACACGCCCCATGAGGCCAGGCGCGTACGAGGGTTCGCTGGCGCGCCTGCGATGACGCCGTCGAAGTCACTCGCGTAACTCTGCACTTCGCGGAGTCCTTGCCGGCCTCCGGTTGAGCAACCGTTCCAATAGGAGAATTTGGGCGCATTGCCATAGAAGGCATCGATGATCGCCTTCGCTTTGACGGTCATCTCATGTTCGGATCGATATCCGAAATCAATCAATTTTTCAGGGTGGCCCAACGCAAAGCTTCCGCCTCCGCTCGCATGTCCGGTATCGGTCGAACTTGTCGCGTATCCCCGGCGCACCGCCTCTGCCATCGCCGGGTAGCTGATCGACCCCGCCCATCCTCCATTACCAACAGCCTGAAATTTGTTGTTCCAATTCGCGACTGGCATCCAGACCTCGACCTTGATGTCGGAATCACTGGATGGCTTCAACGTGGCGGCCACACGGCAGAACCCCGGCAACTGTTTGAAAGCGGCGTTTTGTTGCGCCGCTCCACGCCCACTGGCCGGCAAGGTAAACGCCCCAGCAGCAACGGACTGAGCCAATGTGATCGTCGTGTCCGGCAGAATCAGTGAGACCAAGCTCTCACACGTCGCAGCACCCGCTGGCGCCGCATTGAGCGTGATTTTGGTGATCAGAACCGCAAACAAAGGAACGCTTACGCTTCGCAAGTTCATGGCAGCACTCCGGATTAGGCAAGATTGGTGTAATGCGCGGCATGATAGCACGCTCTGACGGAAGCTTCGTAGAAGTTTGCCTGACGTGCAATCGATGGCTAACTAAGGGTTTAGAACTCCCTCCAATGCCAACATTCGGATGATAGATCATTTGACACTCCGAAACTCGTTTGTTATCGTGGCGCCGCGTTTTGAATTTCAAAAGACACAATTTGGCGGCAGACCAAAGTCTCGTGCGAAAAAGTGGGACGTTCTTTCGCATTAAAGTGGAGGGAAAGATGAAGGGCCGGAAGGAGCGCAGGGATAGAACAAAGCATTTCTTTGAACGCGTGTGGAGAAACGCGCTGACAGGATTGCTGATTTTTGTGTTGAGCTGTGCTGTTCTGTCGGCGCAGACAACAGCTTCGGTTAGCGGCTCTGTGAAAGATCCGAGCGGAGCGGTTTTGCCCGGTGTGGAAGTCACCATGACTCAGACCGACACCGGCCTGAAGCGGAGTGCGGTTACGAATGAGACCGGGTCGTACACATTGACGAACCTGCCCGTCGGTCCGTATCGGTTGGAAGCGGGTCTGCCGGGGTTCCGCACCTATGTGCAAACGGGAATCCTGTTGCAGGTCAACGACAATCCTGTGATCAATGTGGCGCTCGAAGTTGGCCAGGTTACCGAGACCATCGAGGTTCAAGCGAACGCCGCTCTGCTGGAAACGCGAACCACGACCATCGGTCAAGTGATCGACAACCAGCGCGTGCTGGAGTTGCCGCTCAATGGCCGCCAGGTGACCGAACTGGTCTTGCTTTCTGGAGTCGCGAACATCGGCGGTGTCAACGCCAACAATTCGGGAATTCGGAATTATCCTACGACCACGATTTCCGTTGCGGGTGGCGCTGGCAACGGTCTGGTGTACCTGCTGGACGGAGCGACGCATAACGATCCGTACAACAACATGGGTCTGCCGATGCCGTTCCCGGACGCATTGCAGGAGTTCAAGGTGGAAAGCAGCGCCGGACCAGCCCAGTACGGGCAGCACGCGTCGGGCGTGATGAATGCGGTGACGAAGTCGGGCACGAATGAAATCCATGGCGACGTCTTTGAATTCCTCCGCAACGGCCGCCTCAACGCCCGCAATGCGTACGCTCTAAAAAGAGACGACCTCAGGCGCAACCAGTTCGGCGGAACGGTCGGGGGACCCATCAAGAAGAGCAAACTCTTCTTTTTCGCCGGTCACCAGACCACGACGAACCGCCAGACGCCTCCAGAGGACAGGCAATTCGTTCCTACCGCGGCGATGCTCGCCGGTGACTTTACCGCATTCGCCTCGGCGGAGTGCAACAATGGCCGGCCGCTCACTTTGAGGGCCCCGTTCGTCAACAATAAGGTCGATCCCCGGCTGTTCTCTCCCGCTGCGGTGAGGCTTGTGACCTGGAATAAGGACGGACTTGTATTCCCCACAACCAGCAATCCATGCGGCGAACTTCGGTTCGGCCGCAAGTCGGCGGATACCGAACACATCACCCTCGGAAAAGTGGACTTGCAGAAGAGCGAGAAGAGCTCGCTGTTCTTCCGTTATCAGGAAGCGCGCCGGTTTACGCCGAACGACCTGGATCCCTCCAACTACTTGACGTTGAGCATCGGGAACTTGGCTCAGAACGTGTTTTCGGCGGTAGTGGGCAACACCTACTTGATCAGCCCTGACATGGTCAGTTCCTTCCGTGTGTCGGGAATTCGAACGCGATTGGACAGGACCGCTCCGAAGGTTCTCGACCTTAGCGACATCGGAATAAAGAACGTGTTCAATCCATACCCGCACTTCATGCGCATGGTGATCACCAACGGGTTCAACTGGGCCGTGAACATCCAACCTGGACACTACAGCACGGTGGCTGAGCAGGTCTCTGAAGATCTGAGCTGGGTGCGAGGAGCACACCAGTGGGGATTCGGCGGGAACTTCATCCACACGAACCTGAACGCCAACTCCGGCGTCAATACGAACCCTACGTTTACGTTCTCGGGTCAGGCCCAGTCCGGCAGTGGGCTAGGGGACTTTTTGCTGGGGAGACCGTCGCTTTTCGCGCAGGGCAACGAAAACGTAGGCAATGGCCGCCAGCATTATATTGCGGCGTACGTGCAAGACACATGGAAGGTGAGCCCCAAGTGGACCTTGAACTACGGCGTGCGGTGGGAACCTTTCCTACCGGGGTACGAAGCCAATAACCAGACGGCGCATTTTGACAGAGCGGCGTTTGACTCGGGCGTACATAGTAAGGTGTACGTCAACGCCCCGGCTGGCCTTCAGTTTCCCCCTTTGCGTGGAACCAGTGGGCGGAGCGAGGATGGAAGGACAAACAAATATCACGACAACGCCTGGTGGCATTTTGCGCCGCGCCTGGGATTCGCTTTGGATCCTACCGGCGATGGCCGCATGACGATTCGAGGAGCGGGCGGAATCTTTTTTGACTACGCCCACCTTTGGACGTACAGCTCGCAAGGAAGCAATGCTCCGTTTGGCAATCAGATCCAAATTTTCCCGTTGAGTTTTGACGACCCATACACCAGCATCGGTTTGCCGAATCCTTTCCCGCAGTTCGCCAACAAGAATTCCACTTTTTCGCAGTTTGGTTCTTACAACAGCTATCGGACGAATCATCATGCGCCTTACGTTTATCAGTGGAACCTCAGCATCCAAAGACAGATTGGGAACAACTGGCTGGTATCGGCCAACTACCTCGGCAACAGCACCATGCACTTGTTGGGCGACACCGAACACAATCCCGCTATATACCTGGGATCGGGCGCGTGCACCATCAATGGCGTGAACTATACAACGTGCTCCACACTCGCCAATCTCAACCAGCGCCGCGCGTTATTTCTGGCAAACGCCAGGGAGGGACAGTACTACGGCTATGTTGAGGATGTAACGGATGACGGAACACAGAACTATCACGGGATGTTGCTTTCGGTCCAGAGCCGGCGGAGCAAGGGTTTAACCGTGCAGGGGAATTACACCTGGTCCCACTGCATCGGCGATCCTGGAGACAGTCAGCCCGGAATCGGTACGGCTGCGCAGTATCCTGGCCGTCGATTCTATGAACGCGGGAATTGTGATGGAGACCGCCGGCAAGTGGCGAATTTCTCAACGGTGTATGCGACACCGCAGTTTTCCAGCAAAGCGATGCAGATCCTGGCCAGCAACTGGCAGATCTCGGGTCTTGTCCGTCTGCAAACCGGCAGCTACTTTACCGTGACGTCCGGCTTTGATACCTGCCTTTGCGGCGCGCAGGGGAGAGACCGGGCGAATCAGCTCCTCGCCAATGTCTATGCTCCGGACAAGAGCCCCACTCAGTACCTGAACCCTGCGGCCTTCGGGCGGCCAGCGGATGGCCAGTGGGGAACCGGCAACATCAATACTCAGGGGCCGGGACAAATCGATATCAACGTGGCTCTGACGCGAAAGTTCCACCTCCGGGAAACCCAGACGGTCGAGTTTCGAGCCGAAGCGTTCAACCTGCCCAACCATCTAAATCCGTACAATCCAGGGGCGAACGCTCCGGGGCTGGCTACCCAGAACACGAATGTTCTTAGTAGTGTGAATTTCGGCAAACTACTGAACGCCCGCGATCCGCGAATCATCCAACTCGCGCTGAAGTTTGTGTTTTAGAGAGACCAAGGCTGCCTTGACAGTGTGTAGCGCGGGGCGTAGCATCGGCGAAAATTACTCGCCGCTGAACATGGACTCCATTTTGAAGGGTGCCGCATGAAAGGGAACCTGGCAAAGTTTGTGACATTGGTTATAGGCCTTCTGATGGTTGGCGACCCGGCGTGGGCGCACCACGTGATCGCGGCAAAGTTCGATCCCAACAAACCGGTAACCCTCAGGGGAACCGTCGCAAAGATTGATTGGCTGAATCCTCACGTTCACATCTTCATGGACGTACAAGACGGCCGTAGCATCACGACCTGGGCAATCGAATTGGAGAGTCAGGTGGATCTTCAGAGGAGTGGCTGGAACCGGGAAACGCTTAAGTTTGGAGACGCGATCACCGTGCAGGGAATTTCCGCCAGGGATGGAAGCAAGCAGGCGTGGGGCAACTCGGTTGTGGTCGCGAGCACCGGCAAGAGAATTTTCACTCTGAATCCAGTGCAGCCGCGACGTGACAATCAGGCCGCTCGGCCAACACCCCGCTGGCCCGACGGAAAACCGAGATTGGGTCCCCCGCCAGGCGAACGGGGATATTGGGGAAATCCAAGCTTGACCGCGCTGATGCAGACTGGAGCCAACGTTCAGGTCGATGCCGATGGCCTTTTGCGCAACATCGCCGATGTCGACAAGGTGGCGCCGTTTCAGCGTTGGGCCAGAGACTTGTACGAACTACGGCAGCGCAATCTCTTGAAAGATGATCCGTTGTTTCTTTTCTGCAAGCCGCCGGGTGGACCGCGGCAGTTTCAGCTTCCTTACGGAGTTCAGTTTGTTGAAGAGGCATATCGCCAGCGCATTTGGGTCCTCATCGGTGGTGGCAATCACAATTGGCGTTTTATCTATACGGATGGCCGGGATCCGCTGGACCCCACTCAGAGGGACTTTGGCCATCCTCTCTATTACGGCCGTTCCGTTGCCAAATGGGAAGGAGATACGCTGGTCGTTGACACGAAAGATTTCAACGAGGAATTTTGGTTCAGCAACGGCGGTCTTCCGCATACCCATCAACTTCACTTGATTGAACGCATCTCGCGGCCCGACTTCAATACGTTGAAGTACGAAGTCACCGTCGATGATCCAGGCGCCTATACGAGAACCTGGTCCGGCGGGTGGACTCTTCAGTGGATTCCTGGAGAAGAACTGCCCATATACTTTTGTCAGGACAATCGACCTTAATCGAGAGAACGGAATTTGGTAGTGTCTCAGTTTGAATTTCTCTTCTTATAAGGGCCACGCGATTTCTTCTCTGGTGCGGCATCGTCGATAATCCCAGCAAGTTCCTCAAAGGTCCAAACACGTTCCGTCAAACCGACCTGCATCGCAGGAGTGACGCGAAGGCTTTTGTGAACCTTCAGGAAGTTATAGAATATCGCGTAAAGTGCGACCATCCAAACGTGGTTCGCGAACTTCTTGCTGAAGCCATTCGTGAGCCGCGTAAACCGGCGCATGTGCATTCTCATCGTAAGATTCTGTCGTTCAACGTGAGACGTGCTGATGTGGTCACTATCAGGATCGCCGGATACAATGTAGGTGCGCGTACCGATGCACTCCGATGGGCTGTACTTCCGTTCCGGACTGTCCGTCATCTTGGCTTCGCCGTACAACTTCACCAGCATCGCGTAATCGACATCAGCACCGAATGCGCCTTCGACGGCATCCACGTAAGCCTTAAGGCCGTCTGTGGTGATCTGAACGCGGCCAGAGAGCCGATTCTTCACATCGTCCATCAATATCTTCGCATGGCGCGCATCGCGCTTGCCGACAAGCCAAGAGACGAGCAGCTTGCTGTCGCTGTCCAGCGCCGTCCATGTCCAGGTATCGCCAGCGCCAGCAGGAGCGGCTTTTGCCTTGGCAATATTCTTTTGCTTCGCGTAGGTGAAGCTCCAAATCTCATCACACTGGACGCGTTTAGAATTCACTCTGACAATGTGTTACGCGGCGCGCTCACGCAGGTGTTCAACAACAGCATGGTCCAGGGTCGAACGACAGCGGGCACGCGCGTGATCAAACTGGCGTCAGAAGATATCAACAGACAAGAACAAGATTGACCCTTCCGTTCCCATTCTTCTCTAAGAGAGCGGGAACGGAAGGGGTCGTGGTCTGGCCAAGGAAACCAATAAGGAGCGCCGGTAAAGAACGCTCGGCGGCCGTCGCATTGGTTCTCCGAGAGGCTCTCAGCTCAGAAAACCGATCCGGCTGGAGGGGAGGCAAAGAAGAACCCCCGCCGGAATATCAAACCCGGCGGGGGATTGTGGACTGGACGGATCAGCCGTATTCGGATCCTCGCCTCAGCCCTCGGGCCTGCCTGAACCGGCAGGCAGGTTTCACCGCGGCGCGACCCGCGGCGAACTGGATTCCATCATGATCAGTGGCGAAGTGGAGTTGGACGCCAGCAAATAACCTTGAAGTAAGCGGACGATTTTGCGTTGCTCTAAGAGTTGTCGAAGAGCTTCAACGAGCCGCTGATTGCGGACTTGAAGACTGGACCGGATGCTTTCGGCGGTGCGCGGCTCGGAAGATTGGCCGAGCAAAACCAGGATCTGTTCCAGGAGAGGATCGTGGGGTGACTCCGCAGGATGGACCGTGGATGCGAGTTTCAAGTATGGTCCCGATTCGGAGTTCGCCAGTTCCAGCGCCAAGGGCCCAGCGCTAGAGGCGGAGCGGTGTTCGGCCGAAAGCAGGAGTTGGCCGTGATGGCGGCGCAAGTAGAGGAACGAATCGACCCACGCATAAAGATCGGAGGAACCACGCAGACTGTAACCGGCGCCCCCAGTGGCCGAGACGTTCTTGCGCGCATGGTGGACAAGAGCAATGGCTGCGCCGGTCTTGCGTTGGAGCAGGCGGAGGTAACCGAGCAATGCGGCGATCTCGCCGGCCGCGTTTTCGTCGATGGCATGAAGGCGGACCAAGGGGTCGAGAATGAGAAGAACCGGGCGGTGAAGCGTGAGGGTGGCTTCGAGCCGCTCTTGATCGGCCGTACGATCCAGGCGTAGAGAATCCGCGGTGATGACACGAATGTCCAAGTACGCCAGATGGAGCGCGTGGTGATGGACCAGCGATTCCAGACGCCGCCGCAACGCGGATTCGGAATCTTCAGCGGCGTACAGAAGCACAGGGCCTGGTGAGGGAACCGCGAAGCTGGCCAGACACGCGGACCCGGAAGCGACCGATACGGCTATTTCCAGCGCCATCCATGTCTTCAGACTTTTCGGCGCCCCACCAATGATTCCGACGGCACTCGCCGTCCAGAGTTGATCAATCAGCCATGGCGCACTGGAAGCGGCAGATGTTCTCAGATCCGAAGGCCGGACGACGGGAAACGGCGCCGGAGCCGTTGGGGCGCTCACAACAACGCCTCCGCACAATCGCGGATGGCGGCTTCGGCGATTGTGACATCCACGAGGTTCGACTTTCCTTTGGCAGCCAACTCCAAACATCGTGTGGCGAGCACGTCGATGCGGCGCATGATGCCGCCGGTGGCTTTCGATATCAACAGCAGGCCGTCATCGGCGAAGACCTCGCGACGGCAACCGGCCGCTGTCATGCGGTGGCGGACATACTGTTTGACTTGATCGGAATCCAACGGCGGAATGTGAATGCGGATCGGAATGCGGCCTGTCAGCGACTGAAGCACATTGCGCTTGAGTGTCTCGCGCAGTTCGGGAAGACCGACCAGAATGATCGACAGCCACGGTTTCGAGTCCCGTTGATAGTTCAAGAGGATGTGCAACTGATCCAGAACCTGGAGCGGCAAGAGGTGCGCTTCATCCAGTAACAAAACCACGCGCAGCTTATGCTGGCTGGCCTGGTCCTCGATATGCTGGCTGATCGAGGCGAACAGCGCAGCAAAGGTCGCGCGCGGCTCCAGTCCCATGCCGATGGAGAGTTGCCGATAAAAGTCGCGGCGATTGACCGTCGCATTGTGCACGTAATGGATGCGGTAGCGGCCTTGGGGAAGATCCTCTTCGATGGCGCGCAGCAGGCAGGTTTTGCCGGAACCGGAATCTCCTGTCACCACCGCCGAGGCCCGGCCTTCCAGCGCAGCCTTCAGACGCTCACGCGCTGTTTGCAAGGCTTCCGTATCCAGCATCTCCGAGGCGGGAAGATCCTTGCTGAAGGGAAGCCGCGTCAGACCATAGGTCGATAGCATTTTATTCATCGCCGCCTCCTTTGGGATCGATGCCCGCCGCGCGAGCCAGGATGAGTTCGGCCACATTGAGTCCCGTTGTGGGTGTGTCGCCGGCAAACGCAGTCGGGCCCGCCGCCGCGCGCGAGCGGTGCGCATTATCGACGGGTTGGACACGGCGTATCGGAATCTCGGTCCCGCCATCGAGCACGGAAACGCGCCTGGAATCCAGCAATGCATAACGCAGGCGCACTCGTTGGCGGCGAAGATAAGGCGGAACCTCATAGAACACACCTCGCCACTGCACGGTGGAATCGTTACGGACCAGCCGCTCGACCTCACCGTAAAAACTCTGTTCGAGTTGGCCGTGATCCTCCACCCACCGGATCTGAGCTGCGTCGCTTTCCCAAACTTCCAGCGGCGTGCGGCCGGAAAGTGACGAATGCGGCTGGTGGTGATACTCGGTCTCGACCCAAGTCCAGAGGCGCAGATTGAACTCATCGATCGTCGTGACACGTTCCAGATCCAGACGCTCGATCAGTTGACCACGGAGTGTTCTCCATGCTCTTTCAATCTTTCCTTTCGATGGAGCGTCACCCGGCCGGCTGTGCACCAGGTGAATCCCGAGCCGTGCGCACAACAGCCGCAGATCATAGCCGCTGAAGCTGGCATGATTATCCAGCAAGAGTTTCCGCACGATGCCGCGCCGGGCCATGGCTTGATAGAGGACAGTGAGAAAACGTTGTTCGGTTTCGCCAAAACCGCCTTCCACATAAGGAATCAGCCGGCTCCGGTCATCGATGAGCCCGAAGACAATCACGCGTTGGGTTCGTCCTGTTGCGGGATTCATCAGTAGGGGCCCGTGCAGCGCATCGGCCTGCCAGAGTTCTCCGCACATCGAGGCTTCCCATCGATATCGTGCGGCATGATCCCACTCCATGCGTGGGACCGACAGACCATGCCGGTGAAGCAGCCGTTGCACACTGGACACGCTGGCTTGGCCCGCGGCAATCCTTCCGGCCAGTTCCAGTTCCCGCAAGATCAGATGCGCCGAGCGGCCTGGATCTTCGCGTTTCATAGCCAAGACCAGCTGTTGTAAATCCTCAGCCAGAACCCGGCTCCTGTTGCGATCCTTGCGCGGCCTTGGCTTGAGTGCATCAAAGCCACCGTTGCGGTACTTGTAGAACCATTCCTCCAGCGTCTTGTAAGCGACGCGGCGTGATCGTCCGTGGTGATCTTCATAGGTTTGTTGCGCGAGCTGTTTCAGCGCAGGGCGTAGTTGTCCGCGACGCAGATTCCGGCTGAGCACATCGCCCAGAATCGCGTGCCGAAACAGTGCTTCATGATTCCGTTCATCGTCCGTCATGAGTCCCTCCTCGTGTTGTTCACGTGATGGAACTCAGCATGACTAGCTCGGTGGCCCGCGGGCAGGGTCTTCCTCTGTGGGCAGTACTGTTGGCTTTGCTCCAGAATCAGATCTCGATGGGCTTCCCGGACGGAACTGCGCCGCTGGCCAAGCCTGCTGCCGGTTATGAACCAGTCCGCTCAAGCTCGCCCATACCGCCCCCGCCAACTCGTCGAGAACTTTTGCCGCCGATTCCCAAGCGATCCGCATCTCGCCCAGCAACCGCGTCAGATGCAGCCGACCTTGCTTTCGACTCTCTGCGGGCTGGCTGATGCCCAGCCGTGATCCAAGCCAACCCCACAATGTCGGCGATACCAACAACTGCGCACGCCATCGCCGCAGACTTCGCCATTCGCTCGTCTCACCGCTACGCCCAAAGCGGACGCCAATCGCGCACGCTGTCTCACCCAAAATCAAATGCCGGTATAACGCTTCAATGATCACTGCCGCCGCATACCACCGCCACGGATGCAGCCAATCGGGCAAACGGCTCATCGTGTGGCCGCAATCCCGGCATAGGTACCGCCGCACCCAAACTACAATCCATCCCTCGCTTAGCCCGCAGACCTGACGGCTATAGCAGCCATGCCCTTGCACCCGCACTCTTCCGCCATCCCGCGCCACTCGCCCGCATTGTGTACAGAATCGCGGCCGAAGCTCTTCAATCGAAGGCGCGCCCGCACTTCGCGCGCAGAGTTGCTCGACGGAAATCGCAAGGCTGTGTAGAATGACCACCGTCTCTATCGGCGGTGGTTTCAGGCTTGCAGTCTCGCCAAAGAAAGCTTGGCCTGAATCACCGCCTTTCCTTTCTCAATCGACGGCGATCATCCTACCCAAATCCTCAAAATCATGTGTTCTTGCGGCGCGCTCTGGCAGGAAATCCTCGATCTGGAAACGGCAGTGAACCTGGATCAGGATGATAGGGGAACTCTTCCTAGGACTGGTTCAATCGGCGGCGTAATACCTATTATGTCGCCCGCTTTTTCCAGCGTGCTGCTGCTGCTTTCTTAGCGATTACAGACCGTTTCTTCTTGGAGAGTTTATCGGCCCGCGCCATGCCGCCCTTAGATGCGCCCAGACGCGACAAA
>WNGK01002601.1_pt1 | contig 19554 bp, 10 predicted proteins | sample 5400601 | NCBI WGS metagenome assembly WNGK01 (sample SAMN13153376, study PRJNA577476) | soil metagenome | isolation source: 60 cm soil or saprolite under Garry oak tree replicate 1 | place: USA:California | collected 2016-06-15
CGTCGCGCAGCAGCACGTTGTACCTGGGGCGATACTGCTTGATATAGTTGCTCTCCAGTACGAGCGCTTCGACTTCATTTTTCACGACCAGGAACTCGATATCATCGACTTTGGCGACCATGCTGCGGTTTTTGGGGCTGAGGTCGGTGGATTCCTGGAAATAGGAACGCACGCGGTTATAAAGCGAGATGGCTTTGCCGACGTAGATAATGGTTCCCGAGGCATCTTTCATGAGGTAGATGCCCGGTTTATGCGGCAGGGATTGTAAGACTGATTGGATTTTTTCGTTCATGCCCCTCTTCCAATGGCGGACCTTTTGCTAGTGGTGTTTTGGAGTCGCGATGTGCATCACCATTATACCACACAGAGGCCTCCGCTGTCAGGCGGGATATCATCTCTTTTGCCTCAACATGTGCCACCTGAACGAGATAGCGACGGTTACGGTGCACAAGATGACCCCGTCCAGGCGGGAAATCGCTCATGCGAACTCCTAAGACGGGCAGATCGTTAGGGATTGATGCAGATTGCCTCGCTCGGCGGCACTTTGCTTTCCATTCGCACAAAGCCCTTGACTTGCTTCTCCTGAGGAATGCTCAGCAATAATTCACAGATCATGATTCATCCATTGGAGCATAGCTATAATGGACTTATTAGTCAGGTATATCTTGCTGAGATGCGGAGAATGAAGTTGATTTCCAGGTGGCACTGCTTTGTTTCATTTTCAAGAGAGACGTTGGCTTCAAGTTTTGACGTGACCTCAGGCTCAAAAAAATTATAGGATTGTGACATTCATATCACAACTATTTCATGAAGCAGATCGGTAGAAAAAATGAAAAGTGACGATTTGGAAAGCGTTTTGCAACTAAATACGATGCTTACCAATAGCCTTGATTTTGAGAAGCTGACGCAGGAATTTCTGAACAAGATACTCACCTTACTCGATTTAGAGCTTGTAGCGTTGTACCTGACCAGGTCTTATCAGTACATTCAAAGCCAGGCCGCGGAATTGGAAATACGTAACTACGAACAAGAGTGCTTGAACAATCAACTCCTACACCCGCGCGATGAACTCACCTTATTACATTCGGTCTTGAAAGAAACTTATCGGGCACGTAACCAGTTTCTTTCTAAGATGTCGCACGAATTGCGCACGCCGCTGACTCCCATTATCGGCTTCAGTCAGGTTTTGTTGAGCGAGGCAGAAAATGCCAATTTTAGTCAGTGTCAAAAAAACGACCTGGAGCGCATCCTGAAAAACGGGAAACACCTGCTTCTACTGATTAACGATGTGCTGGACCTGGCGAAAATTGAGGCGGGTCGTATGGATGTCAACTATAGTCAAGTAAACCTGGGAGAATTGCTTTCCTCGGTGCTAGAGGAGACGCAGCCAATTGCCATTGAACAAAAGCTCGTTTTGAGATCGAGTGTTGAAGAAGGGGCGGACTCCCTCGAAACTGACCCTGTGAAATTGCGCCAGATTCTGCTTCACCTGGTCTCAAACGCCTTAAAGTTTACTGTGCAGGGTGAGGTTACAGTAACGGCTACACGAGCAACATCCTCAAACAACGAGGCAGAACGTATTGCTATTGCCGTGAAAGACACGGGGATTGGCATCGCTCCGGAAAAACAAGCACGCATCTTCGAAGCATTCTACCAGGCTAATAGTGGTACCACGCGTAAATTCGCTGGTACGGGACTGGGCCTTTTAATTGTGCAACAGTTGACGAAGTTGCTAGGGGGGACGTTAGAGGTAAAAAGCAGTTCAGAGCAAGGCAGCACCTTTACTGTTACTCTTGCGGCCAGTCTTGATGAAAGACAACTTGAGCAGAATAATCTGCGTTTGCATACAGCGCATCAACAAGTGGTTCCTAAACTTCCAGCCTCTTCTGGTGAACTAACGTCAGCAGTGCGAAATGAGCTATCTGATGGTCCTGTAAATAGAGAAACCACGAGTGCAGAACAACGCCTGATTCTAGTGGTGGACGACAACCCGAGTGTTTTAGCCCTTATCACATCTATCCTGGAGAAGTCCCATTATCAGGTTGTAGGGGTGCAAGACTCCTTAAAAGTTGTGGAAATGGTTCGTGAGTTGCGTCCCAGTGCCGTCGTTCTTGATGTGATGATGCCGGATTTAAATGGTTGGCAAATTCTCCATCAGTTGAAGACCAACCCGGCTACGGCTTCCATTCCCGTCATTATGCTTACCGCCACCTCAGAACCTACAACAGGCTTTGTGTTAGGGGCGGACGAATACCTGATTAAGCCCTTTGAACCCGATGTCCTACTCAACATTCTTCATCAATTAGTTGTGCCCTGATCATAATAGGAAGTCGTACTGAGGCAACCCCTCAACTAAATCGTTCTGCCTTTCAGAAATATGGGCATTTCTCCGATTAGGTATACCATAGATTTTTATGAGGAGTCTCTCCACAACTGTATTATATTTGCATTAGCCAGGTGAATCCATAGGCATCAAACAATTAATGCGTGACTACCTCGGCCCGGATGGGGTACTTGCCGAAGCTACTAAAGAAGTAAAGTAGACGAGAACGATGTGTATATGCAGCAAACTGTTACAAATCTAGAGGCTCAATATGGAAGCCAGCCGGATACTGATAAGTTGCAAGGAGGAGGCATCGCAGACTCCACAATTCATCACGCTCCTGCATCAGGAGTTAGCCCTGTGCGTGAGCCATTTAATCGACCCCCGCGCATTTGGACTTTGCCTCCTCAAGGTACCGTGGTAATTCCAGCTCCACCAATAAAGGCGCCTCTTCCTGAAAAGCCGGGGATGACTTCGATATTGCTTCCATTAGTGATGATAAGTGTTCTTTTGGGTACCAACGTTGCTCTCAATCCAAAAAACTTTATGCAACAACTTACATTTCTGCTGCCAATGGCTCTCTTTACCTTGATGATGCCCATGATGAACCTGATGGAGATCCATAAAAAAAATAAAGCCGCACGACGGAAGTGGCCTGAGAGCGATAAAAAGTATCGCAAGGTCCTGACAGGGCTACATACGCAATTAACCCAAAAGAAAGAAGAGCAACAACGAATTGCATTGCTCACCGACCCTGATCCGTCGTGCCTCGAGGAGCGAATTCGCGAACGTTCCCGTCTCTGGGAACGTCGTCCTGAAGATCCTGATTTTTTGTCGGTGCGTGTAGGCAAAGGGCAGCGCCCATTTTCAGCCACATTACAAATTCCTCCCCTGGATGCTAACGACTCCTTCCTTGCTGAAGTAGAGCAGTTCAAGGAAGACTTTACTTCTGTGCAGGATATGCCTCGTAGCATCTCGTTGACAAAAGTAAAGTCTTTGGGTATCACTGGCCGACGACAAGAGGTGGCGGCGCTGGTGCGTGGGCTTGTATGTCAGATTGCCACACACCATGCACCTTCGGACGTGCGTATCTTCTGCATTTATCCCATATCCGAGAAGCATGACTGGGAGTGGATGCGGGATTTGCCACATACGGGACGATTGAGGACGGCCACACAGGAGCGGTTATTGGCTGCTGGACAGGATGAGGCACACCAGTTACTCAAAAACTTGCTTGAAGAACTGAGTCAACGAGTCTCGAAAAATGCTGAAAAGAACGAAGGCGAGTATAGGCAGCCCCTGCCACATTTAGTGGTTATCATACACGATGACGTAGAGGCAGGCAGGCATCCGGCCATTACACATGCACTCAAACTGGGAGAGCGACTCGGCATTTCAATGATCTACCTGGTTGCCGAGCAGCAGGCGATTCCAAGTGAGTGTCAGGGAGTTCTCCGTTTGTCGGATAAGGGCCATATTATCTATGCTGCCGTCGGCTTTGCTGGTGAGCAATTCAAAGACGTGATTGCCGACACTGTGGACTTGCAGACGGCGCATCGTCTTGCCCTGGCCCTTTCTCCATTGCAGCAGGTACGGGATGGTGAAGATCAAGTTAATTTACCAGCCAACGTTCGACTCCTGGATCTGCTGGGTTTGCCTTACACTGATCAATTGGATGTTGAGCGTTGGTGGGGTATAGGTGAAGCGTCGTCTGACCTATCTCCTCGTTTTGGGCACTTGCGTGTCCCCATTGGGCAGGGAGCCAATGGCCCAATCTGGCTCGATTTGACTGAAAATGCTCACGGGCCACATGGAATTATTGCCGGAACCACCGGATCGGGTAAAAGCGAGTTGCTTCAATCGCTCATCGCCGGTTTGGCGATCACGCATCATCCACACGTCGTCAACTTTGTGCTGGTAGACTTCAAAGGTGGTGCGGCCTTTAAAGCGTTTGAAAAGATTCCCCACACCGTCGGTATGGTGACCGACCTGAGCGGGAGACTGACCGAACGCGCCCTCGTCGCCCTCAAGAGTGAATTGAGGAGAAGAGAGCATATCTTGGGCAATGCCAACGTCAAGAAAATTGATGAGTATCAGGCCATGCATGCGCAGGGAAAGAACCCGGAGGCCTTAGAACCGCTGCCACATCTCTTGATTGTGATCGATGAATTCGCCGAACTAGCCAAAGAACATCCCACGTTTATGAATGGCCTTGTCAGCGTCGTACAAAAAGGAAGAAGTCTGGGCGTGCATCTCATTCTGGCAACCCAGAAGCCGACGGGGGTGGTCAACGCTAACATCTGGTCGAACCTCAAGTTCAGGATATGTTTGCGCGTTGCCTCTGTGCAGGATAGTCGAGATATGCTGGCCAGCGCGGAAGCCGCGCTCCTGCCCAGTACTCTGCCGGGTAGAGCCTACTTCCAGATCGGCTCTGAGATCTTTGAACTGTTCCAAAGCGCTCGAACCTCGATGCCTGCACGTGTCTTGGATAAAACCGCCTGGGAGTCGAAACGTAATGGAGCAGGAGAGATTTCCGACCTTCAAATGCTCATGGATGCCCTCGTACCATATCAGGCCACCTTGGGCCGGGAGCTCTTTCGGCCCTGGCCCGATCCATTACCGCATCGCGTCATTCTTTCAGACGTCTACCGGCGTGTAGGGCCGCTGGCGCGCGCCCAATCGGCACAATATCAGCCGCCCTTTGGCTGGCTCACCTTCCCCATGGGGCTCGTCGACCGTCCTGTTGAACAACTACAAGAGCCATGGATGCTCGATATGGCACGCAAGGGCGGGCATATTTTGGTTGCCGGTGCTTCCGGAAGCGGCAAAAGCGTCTTTTTGCGGACGATGATTACCGCACTCGTCAAGACCCACAGCCCTTTACAGTTGCACCTCTACCTCATTGATTTTGGTGGGCAGGCCTTACGTGTCTTCGAGAAAATGCCCCATGTCGGCGGTATATTCGGCGAGGCAGACGACCAATATATTCGCCGCCTTCTGCGCAAGTTGCAAGATATCATCGAAGAACGCAAACAGTTCTGCATGACTCATCAGATCGAAGATTTTTTGATGTATCAACGACGCCGGAGTGAGAATCCAGACCTGCCTGAGTTGCCAGCGGTCGTTCTCGTGATCGATAAGTTCACCGAATTTCGCCAGGTCTATGACAAAGAAATGGACCTCTTGATCTCTCTGGCCCGTCATGGTTCTACCTATGGAGTGTACCTTGTCCTGACAATGGGTCGACCCGTAGGAATCCCAATGCAACTGATGAGTCTTATTGAGATACGGGTGGGGCTGCGCCTGGTAGAAGCAACCGATTCTCTCATTTTGCTAGGGAAGGGTGATGCGGCCACGCTGGATTCTGCATCGCCAGGCCGTGGCTATATACGTAACAAGATACTTCAAGAGGTACATATTGCGCTTCCCACACTTGGAGAGGACGATGATGAGCAGACCCGGCAACTTGATGAAATGGTCGAGGCTTATGCTCTCGCCGTCGCGACGGTAAATGGAAACAGTGCAAAGGCCGGGTTTGCTCCAGCTATTCGACTCCTGCCAGAGCTTGTGCAAGCCGATGACTTTCTGCAGGATGCTCTTTCTAACACGGGAACTGCCGAGTCACAAGCCCTGAGTCTCCACTTTGGCATAGAAGACTTTTCTTTACGGCCATTTGCCTTGGAACTGAATGCCGATACACCGCATGCCCTGGTAGGCGGTGGCTCAGGTAGTGGGCGAACGGGTGTGCTGCATACTTGTCTGCTCATGCTAGCAGCGACAGAGGCCTACAGGCATGCACGGGTCATCCTCGTCGATTTCCGTCGTACTTCGCGTCTGTTGCGACGTTTGCCGAATGTGTGGGTGTACGCTGACACTGAGGAGCGGTTAGTCGAGGCTATCAAAGCATTGAAGGCAGAAATGAGTGAGCGCCTGGTCCGGCTACGTGAAGAACTCGAACGGCAACAGGACTCGGATGATGAACTTCTCGAATGCGCCTTTTCTCCTGTTTTGCTGGTCATCGATGACTATGATCAGCTCAGCATCCTTACCAATAACCCCCTGAATGATCTGCGAGAAATTTTGCTCCAAGCGCGTGACCTGGGTTTGCACATTATCGTCGCAGGCACACCGGTTGATTTTACGCGCAGTGATCTGTTGCTCCGACAGGTACGAGCGTGTCGTATGGGGATCGTGCTGGGGAGTGATCCTACGGACCAACCGCTGTTGGGCGTCCGTATGAGTGACTTGCCACCCGGTCGAGGCTACCTTGTGCGCAGCAAACTTCGCTACATGGTTCAGGTTGCTCATCTTGCACCCGGGACAATGTTGCCCTGGGTGAAACGTTTGACGCCGGCGCCTACGCCGATGCTGGCATCAAAGATGTAGGAGCGCGCCAGTGCACTCCTACACTGCTTTCCAGTGTTGTGTGTCTACGCCGTTTCGTCAACCGAATCAAACTGTCCGGCCGTTTGCTGGAGGTGAGCACCAATAGAATCGCCTTGCGTTATGACGCTATTTATGGAACTATTCCAATCGTCTAACATTGTTTGGTAACGCTGACGACTTAAGCCTTGCCAGTCAGCCTCAAGGTCACTGGAGTTGCTAGTAATCTGCGGCAGAATCTGATTCTGAATCTCATCGTTGAGTTGAACAAAGATTTGACCGAGATTGCGCATCAGGTCGGTGTTTACATGAATGACAGCCATTATACTGTTCTCCTTTTACTAGTAATGACACTAAAATCGTAGGTCCTACCGATGTGTTTGCCCACTAATTTTAGTATACAGACCCTCACCAAATGTATTTGCATCTGCCACTGTTTGTGAGACGGCCCTGGCAGCCATGAGATTGTCGTTTAGCTGCTTGAGGAGTTGCTCACGGTCTGTGAAGAATGGATTGCGAGGGTAAGGGACGTTCCAGATAGTCTTTCACTATACCCCAAGCATGCGTCCTGGATGAACCAGGTCGAAATCTGGCTGAGTATTCTGGTGCGCAAGGTGCTCAAACGATGCAAGGAGTTGCGCCTACGGCTCAGGCAGGCTGAAAGGAACGTACTGCTTTGCTAGCGGTGTTTTGGAGTCGCGATGTGCATCACCATTGTACCACACGGAGGCCTCCGCTGTCAGGCGGGATATCATCTCTTTTGCCTCAACATGTGCCACCTGAACGAGATAGCGGCGGTTACGGTGCACAAGATGACCCCGTCCAGGTGGGAAATCGCTCATGCGAACTCCTAAGACGGGCAGATCGTTAGGGTCGCCACCAAGGATCATCCCTATACGGCAAGAGTTTACTTGTTGCAGCAAGGCATCAAAGCGGGCGAAATCGTTTGGTGATCCTGCCACAATAATGTGGAAACGCAGGTCTCGTGCCCGCAACAAAAACTCTTTGAGGTTATTCAGGGGGTTTTGGGCCAGGATGTTGAGCATCTCATAATCGTCAATGACGAGCACAATGGGGTCCATCTTCTCCCCTCTCGATGCTTCCTCTTCTTCTGACTGTAGCTCTTCACGTAATAGGGCGGTACGTGCTTCCAGTTCACTCTTCAATGCCTCTACGACTTCTAAGAGGCGCTGCTCGGTATCTGCATACATCCATACACCAGGGAGAGAACGCAGCAGGCGTGAACTGCGCCGAAAATCTACCAGGATAATGCGTGCCGATGCGCGAGATAGAGAGCTGGAACTCTGGTGATTTGCCAGGGCAAAGAGGCAGGTATGTAGCACGCCTGTGCGACCACTTCCTGGACCACCTGCTACTAACACATGGGGAGTTTCTGCGCTCAATTCGAGTGCAATAGGAAGTAAGGATAGATCTTCGATCCCCAGGTAAAGACGAAGAGCTGTGGGCGATCCAGCATGTGATTCTGTCAATTGCGAAGTTTCTGCAAGGAGTTCGCTGAGTCGCACATACTCTGGCAGGAGTCGGATCGCTGGCGCGTGTTGAACATGATGTGTTTCCGCTTCCTTTGCCACAGCAGTAATCAGTTCATCGAGATGTTGATTCTGTTCGTCTTCGTCCTCGCCCACTACAGGTAATGCGAACTGTATCTCTTGAGGAGTTTTCCCGCGCTTGTAGCCGCGGCCCGGTAGTGAGGGGTGCAGGTAAGCGGCTTCATTCTTTCCCAGTAAAATAAGCGAATCGGTTACCTCGACCAGGCGGAAAATGATGCGTAGTTCCAAGAGGCTTGTGAACTGCATGGGCAATCCTCCAGACCGATCAATCGTTAGTACCAGGTACACTCCATAGGTGCGACCGAGACGGGCGAGGGTCAGTAATATCTCCATGTCTTTCTCGTGTATCTGCCGGAATTCAGAGAATCTATCAATTACCAGCACGACGGCAGGCAACTCCGGTAAAGCGAGCGTAGCATTACTCTGTCGAGAGCGCTGGTAAGCAAGGAAGTCATCAATCTGATAGTGAATAAAGATCTGTTTGCGTTCTTCAATAATCCCTTGCAGTTTTCGCATCAGTCGGCGAATGTACTCTTCATCCCCCTCACCAAAAGTGCCCCCAACGTGAGGAAGTTTCTCAAAGACGCGCAATACCTGCCCACCAAAATCAATCAGGTAGAGGTGAAGTTGCGCAGGAGAGTGTGTTAAAGCAAGAGATGTAATGATGGTGCGTAGAAGGGCGCTCTTCCCGGTTCCCGAGGCACCGGCGATCAACATGTGCCCTTCCCGAGGCAGGTCAAGAAAATATGGCTCTTGCCGTTGTTCCGTGGGCAGGTCAATAAGACCCACAGGAAACCTTAGCCATCCATATGAAGGGGTCATTGAAGCATATATATTCGAGCGTACAAAAGGCCTGGAACGCTGATACACATCTGGCAGGTAGATACGGTGAGGCAGCGGATCAGGCCATGGCCGAAAGAGTTCTGCGCCCAGCGTTGCTTGATACGGTTCAAGCAGGCCCATCAATACTTGCATATCGGTCATTTCTTCATTCATCTCTGCTGAGCCTGATGATGGGATATCTGAGATACGTGCAGGGAGTGAGGTTCGTGCGCTCTGGAACAATTCAAAAATCTCGGCACCTATCTGAAAGTAGGCACGCCCTGGGATAGTACTTGGCAGGAGTCCGGCCTCGGATCGTCCCAACATATCCCTGCTGTCTTGCAACGAAGCAACGCGCAGGCAGATGCGAAACTTGAGATTAGACCAGATATTGGAGTTAACCGAGCCCGTCGGCTTCTGGGTTGCTAAGATGAGATGCACACCCAGACTGCGTCCCTTTTGCACCACGCTGACAAGGCCCTCTATAAATGTTGGGTGCTCCTTGGCAAGCTCGGCGAATTCATCGATGACAATAAAAAGGTGTGGCAAGGGTTCAGAGATGGCGAAGTTTTGTGGATCCCGCCACATAGCCAGGTACTGGGTAATATTCTTCGCATTCGCCTGGCTTAGAATATGCTCTCGTCGCCTCAACTCGCTCTTAAGAGCAACGAGTGCTCGCTCGGTAAGTCTCCCGCTCAGATCCGTCACCATACCTACGGTGTGGGGTATCTTTTCAAATGCTTTGAAGGCAGCACCACCTTTAAAATCTACCAGGACAAAGTTGACAAGATGCGGGTGATGGGTGATGGCCAGACCAACAATCAGCGACTGGAGCAGTTCACTCTTGCCCGCTCCGGTGGTGCCAGCGATAATGCCATGTGGGCCATGAGCAGCTTCGTTCAGGTCGATCCAGATGGGTCCATTGATCCCCTGCCCAATAGGAACCCGCAGAAAACCAAAACGCGGATCGGCATTCCACCACTGCTCTACATCATGCTGATCTGCGTATGGCACCTCCAGAAGATCAAGTAATCGTACGTTCATTGGGAGATTGACGGTATCTTTCCCCTCTTCGACGACCTTTAGCATGGAGAGTGCAGAGGAGATACGCTGTGCTGTTGTCAAATCCACAAGATCAGCATAGACATCCTTTAGTATCGCCCCTGCGAAGCCGGCAACGGCATAAGTCAGGGGAACTTTCCGCTGTTGGATGTCCGCATGCTCTTCAGTAGACAAACGGAGAATTGCACGGCAGGCGCTCGGAATTGCTTGTTCCTGCGCTACGAGATAGATAACCGACACACCCAATTGTTCCCCCAGTTTGAAAGCGTTCGCCAATGTAGGATGTTGGCGCACTTCTACATAGTCATGCACGATCACCACCAGGTGTGGGAGAGCAACATCTGGAGCAGCAGATTTGCTCTGAGGGCGTTTTCTTTCACCTGCTCCCTCTTCCTCAAGTTTCGAGGCTCGTCGACTCAATTCCTCCAACAGTATGTTGAGCACCTGATTTGCCTCTTCTTGACCTTCAGCCACTAAGCGCCTCTGTTTTCCCATCTTCAGCGGCATAGTATGTGGTAGCTGTTGCAACCATTCCCAATCCTGTTTCTGCGATGCGGGATAAATACCCAGGATACGTACCTCTTGCGGTGAATGATGGACGGCGATCTGACAAAGCATTCCATGGACGAAAGCCGCAACATCTTGTCGCCGGCCGGTAATCCCGAGTGACTTTACCTGCGGTAGGGAGATACTGCAAGGAACGTCCTTCACAAAAGCGAAGTCGTCTTTGAGCTGTTGCAGCTCTTGTGTCAAAGGCGAACTCGTATGGTGATGAGAAGGAAACTCCATTTTTACTGAGAGTGGTTGCCTGCCTTTCCCCACACGTACCATGAGAAAGTCAGGATCTTCTGGGCGACGCTCCCACAGAAGAGATCGTCCCCGAACTCGCTCTTCTAGATCTAGAGGATCAGGATCTGTGAGTAGTCCTACTCGTCTCTGTTCGGTGGCCAGCTGCATCAATTGTGCGCGTGTCTTTGCTATGTCCTCCATATGCTGCTTATGCTGCGTGGCCTGCTTTCTTTGTAAAGCTCTGCGCTTCTGTCGCGCATCTAACATACCGGTGAGGGGATTGATGAGCATAAAGATAGCCATAGGCAGCAGGAATGCCAGTTGTTGAAACGAACCATGGCTCAAGGTGATAGTGACGCCCATGAGTACAACTATTGAGAGCATTGGGAGCAGTAGTGTAAGAGGACCTGGCGGTTGAGCTTCTTTCTCTTGCTCTGGAGGGAGAGGAAGAGTCACTCCTCCGTCTGGCAATGGGGGCCAGATACGCGGCGGTCGATTAAAAGGTTCCTGTTGCGTATCGCCTACACCATGCTCAATGTGCTCCATCGCCAATACCTCCTCTTGATTACTTGTTCCAGACGGCGGGCGACGCAAGCGTCCCAACCCCACTCCATACCGCTCCCGCCCCGACGGGATGTCGCCCTGGATTGATCATCGTGGAAGTCCTTTGTTTTTTAGCTTCGGCAAAGGTTGATGCTGCAAGTAGTGCTGAAAGTCCTGAGAACGTTGGGGCAACTATTTGGAGGGGGTCTATATACTGGAAGCGAGTAGGCAAAGGTATGTTGCCTGGGGCAAAGCTTACCGCTGCTACCAGCAGATACATTGCAGTACTCAAGAGGGAACACTAGCACCATAATGAGGAGGATAATACAATGGCTACCATTCATGTAAACACAGACACGATGCGTCAACTGGCACAGGCGTACCTCAACTGGAATAATACGCTCCAGAGCCAAATGCTCCCACAGCTGCAAAGCTTGATCTCCCAACTGGAAGGGGACTGGATCGGCTCAAGTAAGCAAGATTACGATAATCAGCTTCAGAGCTGGCAACAAAGTCTTAACAGCCTGATAGCCTCGGGACAGAGTCTGGGGAACCATGTGTTGAACACCGCCAACCAGTTCGATTCGGCTGACCGCTCCTAGTCGTCGGTCAGTACTTGCTCGTCCTCGCAGGACGAGCACGTCTCGTAGCAGTTGCGCCCTATGTTGCGGGAAGCCAGGCGAGAAGGGACTTCCATTGGTGGTGCGAAATGGAGCGCCTCCACCAGCCGCTCCATCCGAGCAGTGAGGACACCAGGTGCCGCTTTGATGCACAAACGGTGTCACTTCCCTGGCATCATGCCTCGTGAAGTCCCCTCCCAAGCCAACCTTTTGAGAGCGCAAACCTTCTACAGGATGCACTCTTCTTTTTCACCTCCAACTTTTGAGAAGCCCTGCCATTAACAAGGAGGAAGCTTTGCCAAAGCGTTATTTTATGCCATTCATCGATAAGATTTTATATATCGCCGGGGCATTCGTCTTTATTCTCGTGGGTTTGAGCGCCTGCGGCTCGTCGACCTCCTTGACCTCAAGCACGCCCACCTCTATCCACCAGGGGCCCATTACCATTGGAGCCTCACTCTCCCTGACAGGAGACTTTGCGGCCGACGGCCAGGCCACAGAGCAGGGGTACCAGCTCTGGGTCGATAACATGAACAAGGGGGGTGGCATTCTTGGCCACCAGGTGAAGCTGGATATCCTGAATGATAGCACCAGGCTGAACCAGACTATGACCAACTACCAGACGCTGATTACCGTCCATCACGACGACCTCGTCGTCGGGCCTTTCGCCGATGATTTCACGCTCGCGGCGGCACGCGTTGCCGCTCGCTATGGCTACGCCCTCGTCGAGGGCTCAGGAACGGCCCCAATTGTGTTCCAGGCGCACATGCACAATCTTTTTTGCGTCTCACTGCCTGCGCAGAACACCTTGTCCGGCTTTGCGACCTATATCCTGTCCCTGGCAGCGTCAACGCGTCCCACGACCGCGGTGTATGCCACCGAACAAGACCCCTACCTGCAGCCGATTGTCGAGACCGCCAAGGGCCTGCTGGAGCAGGGAGGTGTGAAGACATCTCTCCACGAAATTACCTATCCCTCGTCGACCACAGACTGGAACCCGATCGCTGACAAGATCATTGAGGCAAACCCCGATATCGTGGTGCTGGGCACCCTGACCAATGATGCCATCGCGTTCGTACAGCGCTTCAAACAGCAACGCTTCAATCCCAAAGTGCTGCTCGAGGTGTCCGGACCCGACCAGGGGGCACAGTTCTCCGGCCCCATCGGCGGCGCCAGGGTCGCCGAAGGCATCTTCGTCCCCAACGGCGGCTGGTTCCCGGACCTCTCGACCTTTCAGAATACACAATTCCAGCAGCAGTACATCGCCAAGTTCGGCGGCTCTGCTGCCAACATTGGTGGGGACCAGGTCCAGGCGTACTCGGTGCTGCAAGTGCTGAAACAGGCCATCGACAAAGCGCAGAGTATTGACAACGCCAAACTGATACAGATCCTCGGCACGAACACGTTTCAGAGTGTGCAGGGACCAGTCAAGTTCGATGGCGACGGTGAAAATACGCTGGCAGCCGCCTACCTTTTCCAATGGCAGAATGGGAATCTCACTCCCGTGTACCCGGCAACTAATGCCCTGGGTACTCCGGAGTATCCTAAGCCGAACTGGCCCTCCTAGCTACCACCATTTCGCTTAGGGGATATTGAATGGACCATTTGTGCCGATTGAGGTGAGAGAACGTAAGCATTAATTTTGGGGATGAGGATGGTCGCAATGGTTTCAACACGACAGACCAGGACGGGGAGTCATTTCTCTGGAGGTACGAATGCCATTCTCTTCTCACCGGCAGCTAAAACTTGTGCACCTGGTGCGTCTGGGTTTTGCCCTGCTGCTGCTGTGTATGATGGTGACATTTAGCGCCAATCTTGTGGCCAATACCCAGTACCAGGCCACTACCGATCGTCTCATCGACCACCTGTTTCCTGCTCGCCGCCAGGCCAATGAAATAGCCAGGCTCGCACTGGCTATCGATGACACTGGAGCCTGGTACGTGTTATCGCACAATCCTCGTCAGCAGGCGCAACTCCTGCAAACCTACCAGAAGGATGTACAGGCACTACGCGTTGCTTTGTCCTCGGCTACAACAATGGCCGATACAGCGGAGCAGCGTGCCGCGCTCTCCGATTTTACGTACTATTTCTTCGGAGACGGTGGCTATTATGATAGTCAACAATCCTTTGCCCAGAAGCGGGCCGGTCAGGATCTCATCGCCAGCGAAAACTATGTGAATAACCCATTTCTCTCGTCTTTCCAAGACGATATACAAGTCTACACCGATGTGGTAAATCGTGAAATCGCGCAGGAGGATGCCAGACAGAATGCGTTAACCACGCTCGTTCGATTCCTCAATATAGGTTTAGGGGGAAGTGCCAGTCTCTTTGGGATAGGCATCGCTGTTTTTATTACTCGCTCTATTGGACGCTTGTACCTACAGATCGAGGAGAAAAACGCCATGCTGGCTGAGAACAATATCCTTTTGCAAGCGCTCTCGACGACCGATCCACTGACCGAACTCCCTAATCATCGCGCGCTCCTCTCGACGCTCAAGCGGGAGTTGGAACGGGCTCAGCGCTACGACCGCCCCTGCTCGCTGCTCTTCCTGGATCTCGATCATTTCAAAGCGCTCAATGACGGCTACGGGCACACGGCTGGAGATACGGTTCTACGTGAGTTTGCCGGTGTACTCAGCACCACCATTCGCAACATGGATACCGCAGGTCGCTGGGGAGGAGAAGAGTTTGTCGTCATCTTGCCAGAGGCAACCGCCGAAGAAGCGCTGGACATCGCGGAAAGAATCCGAAAGGCGGTTAGCTTCTCTTCCTTTGAGATCAGCGGAGGGTTGCATCTGACCTGCTCGGTCGGGGTCGCGTGCTATCCGGAGCATGCAGCTGACCAGGATGCGCTTCTCACGGCGGCCGACCAGGCCATGTATGGAGCCAAGCGACTGGGGCGCAACCAGGTTCGTATGGTATGTGATCCCGCTATCAGCGCGCTGCTCACTACAGAGACTGCCGAAGGAGGAAGAGAGGAAACCGCATTACACGGGACAGTGGAGGCCCTGGTCACGCTCGTGGAAAAGCGGGATTGGTCTCTGGGGCACCACTCGCAGCAGGTCGCCGACCTGGTACGTCAACTCGCACTTGCGCGTGGAATGTCCCTAGAAGAAGTACAGGTTGTGGCTTTGGCAGGGCAATTGCATGATATTGGCAAAGTGGCCATCCCCGACGCGATCTTGCAAAAACCAGGCCCCTTGACGGAAGAGGAGTGGGAGCAGATGAGGAGACATTCGATTGTGGGCGCGGAAGTGATCAGTTGCATTCCATCCCTGCGTCCCCTGGCTCCGGTGATCCGCGCTCATCATGAGCGGTGGGACGGGCAGGGATATCCCGACCACTTGCAAAGTGAGCAGATTCCCCTGGCAGCACGACTCATCGCCGTGGTTGACTCCTACGCGGTCATGATCACAAATCGGCCCTATCAGCTAGCCCGTCCACAAGCTGAAGTGCTGGTGGAATTACAGCGCTGTGCTGGGAGCCAATTTGATCCACAGGTAGTTGAGGCGATGATCGGTCTGCTGCAAGGCACACAAGATCAATCGCAACGTGAGGTGGCGAGCGTAGCCTAGCGAGTCACTTGCCAACTGCGATGGCATTCACTATTTGCATTGAAGCCCAATGAGGGAGGAGAAAACAGTAGTATGGCGTTTTGTGAAAAATTACCGTTGCCACACATGGTCAGAATGCGGCTGCTGTTGTATACTGGGTTCGTTGTTATCCATCGCATTTCATTAATGCTCCTAGCGGGACTTGTGGTTTTACGGCATGAGTTGTATAGGGACTGCCGGGCATATCGATCATGGGAAGTCGACGCTGGTGAAGGCGTTAACGGGCATCGACCCTGATCGACTGGCAGAGGAAAAAGAGCGCGGCATGACGATTGACCTGGGCTTTGCCTGGTTAACGCTTCCAGGCGGGCGCGAGGTCAGTATTGTGGATGTGCCGGGGCACGAGGGCTTCATCAAGAATATGCTGGCGGGTGTCGGCGGAATCGACGCGGCTTTGCTGGTGGTCGCCGCCGATGAAGGCGTGATGCCGCAGACGCGCGAACACCTGGCTATTCTTGACCTGCTGCACGTCCGACGCGGCGTGGTTGCGCTGACAAAGGCAGACCTGGTTGATGAAGAGTGGCTGGAACTGGTGCAAGAAGAGATCGCTGAGCAGTTGCAGCCGACCACGCTGGCAGGCAGCGCCATTCTCCCTGTTTCAGCGTATAGCGGGCAGGGTTTGCCCGCGCTGGTTGCTGAGCTGGAGCGTATTCTCAATGAGGCGCAAGAACGGCAGAATATCGCGCGGTCCCGCCTGCCTATAGATCGCGTGTTCACCATGACAGGCTTTGGTACGGTAGTAACCGGTACGCTTTTGGATGGCACTTTCAAGGTCGGGCAGGAGGTCGAGGTACTGCCACCTGGAATAAAGACGCGCATTCGCGGTCTGCAAACACATCGACACGCGGTTGAAACGGCCAATCCCGGCAGTCGTGTTGCCATCAACCTGGCGAATGTGCCACGCACAGGCTTGCAGCGTGGAGATGTGGTGGCACTGCCGGGACAGTTCCAGCAAACAATGTTGATCGATGCGCGGATTCAACTGCTACCCGATGCGGCGCGGCCACTCGCCCATAATACGCAGGTGGACTTCTATACCGGTTCGCAGGAGGTTCCCGCCAGCGTGCGGTTGCTCGATGTGGAAGAGCTAAAGCCGGGGGAAAGCGCGTGGGCACAGCTGCGTTTGCGTCGCCCGGCGGTGATGGCGCGTCGAGATCGTTTTATCCTGCGCCTGTCCTCTCCCAGTATGACCATCGGCGGCGGCGAGGTCATCGATGTCCATCCGCGTTACCACCGCCGTTTTCAAGCGGCGATACTGAACACGCTGGAGACGCTGGAACGCGGTTCACCGGACGAACTGGTGCTGGCTGCTCTTGACAGAAGGCGAGAAACAAGGAAATCAGGGGGGCGCGAGGCGAAACAAGGATCGCACGGGGAGAAACCAGGATCACATGAGAAACTGGGAGCGCGCGAGGGGAAACCAGGGGCACACGAGAAACCGGGAGCGCGCGAGAAACCGGGGGCACACGAGGCGAAACCAGGGCCGCGCGAGGCGAAAACAGGATCACATGAGAAACCAGGGCCGCGCGAGGGGAAAACAGGGCGACCGCAAGGGTCGCCCGTACCCTATACGGGGCTGGTGGGGTATGAGTGGGTGGAGGTTATGAAGCAGAGCAATTTGCCGCAAGATGTGACGCAAGAGACGTTGGAGACGTTGTTAAAAGAGGGACGGGTGCGGCGCGTGGGTGCGTTCTGGTTCGCACATGCGGTATGGGAAGCGCTGCGGGAAGTGACGATACGGCTGTTACGCGAACACCACCATCAATATCCGCTGCGCAGTGGACTCTCGAAAGAAGAATGGCGCGCGCGGCTAGGGCTGCCGCCAAAGATGGCTACGGAGGTGTTGGCAGCGTTGGAGGAAGAAGGGCAGGTGGCTGAGGCGACAGGGGCGATAGGCGCGGCGAGAGCGATGGGCGGCTACATGCGGCTCCCCGATTTCACAGCAACATTTACTCCTGAGCAGCAGCAGCAGGTTAACCGGTTACTTCATCAATTTCGCGAACACCCCTTTACTCCTCCCGGGCGCAACGAGGCGGAAGCCATGGTGGGAAATGAGGCTTTGGGCGCGTTGATGGAGCAGGGAACGCTGGTGAAGGTGGGGAACGGGGCGGATGCCGTGTTGTTCCTGCGCGAGAGCTATGACGAGGCACTGTCGAGGTTAGTCGCCTATCTGCGAGAGCACGGTAAAATGACGGCAGCTGAGGCGCGCGATGTGTTGGGAACCACGCGCAAGTATATCTTGCCCCTTCTCGAACACATGGATGAGCGACGAATCACGCGCCGTGTCGGTGACGAGCGTGTAGCGGGTTTAGCAGGGTTGACCATATAAAGAAGCTATAAATGGATGAGATCAGTAGTAAATTGGTGGTACAAGGTGTTCCATAAAGTAGCAAAATGCGTTACAATAGTGTGCGCGGGCAAGTGGTCTTTAGACCAGTCCTTAGAGTCTGCCTGAACGCGAAGCGGCAGCACGCAGCGCGTTGGCTGACTGGATAGAGACCAGGTGCATTTTTGTGAACGGGTTGTGAAGTGAGAAGCTTCCCTTCACACATGGGGAGAGCAATGCAGATCGAAGTTCTGGGTGAACGATACCAGTTACAGGAACCTATAGGGCGCGGTGGTATGGCCACGATCTATCGTGGGCGGGACCTGCGCATGGATCGAACTGTAGCCATTAAGGTGCTGCGCGAAGTATATAGCACCGACCCAAAGTTTGTGACACGCTTTCAACGTGAAGCCAAAGCGGCATCGGCGTTACAACATCCCAATATCGTGCAGGTCTTTGACTACGGTCAGACCGACGGCAATTATTTCATTGTCATGGAGCTGGTGGAGGGGACGGATCTGCGCCGTTACCTGCGTTCTCGCGGCGTCCTGGACGTGGACCGAGCCATCATCATCGCGCATGATGTGGCCCTTGGACTGGGAGCGGCTCATCGCCGGGGGATCGTGCACCGGGATGTCAAGCCACAGAATGTGCTGGTTGGCCGCGGCGGCTCCATCAAACTCACCGATTTTGGCATTGCCAGCGTCTATAAAGATATCAACGCGGAACGTCTGACGACAACAGGAATGACGCTTGGCACGGTGCAATACTACGCACCGGAGCAGGCGCAGGGGGAAATCGTCAGCCCGGCAGCCGATGTCTACGCGCTGGGCATCGTGATGTACGAGATGCTGACGGGGCGCACACCCTTTGATGGCGATACGCCGGTAGCGGTTGCCATGCAGCATATCCAGGACCCACCCGTGCCTCCCAGCCAGTACAATCCCAGTATCCCCGTTGCCCTGGAAGAGATTATCCTGCGCTGCCTGGAAAAAATACCGGAGATGCGTTTCCGAGATGGCTCACAACTGGCGCGCGCGCTTGAGATGCTGGGTGACGCGGAACTGGGAGAGACGATACCGTATACTCCAGGGCAGACGCCTCTACCGGGGCCTGTCACCTCGATACCTCCACGCCCAAGTACCAGCGGCCGCGGTTCGGCGCGCACGTCGACTTCTTCACCAAATAACATGATGCCGACAGGTGTCTCACCTGATCAGAACGGTATGGGCCAGGTCCCCACTTCCCAGGGGCAACAGCCGGTGTATCTCGATCAGCAGATATATACACCTCCTATACCACCGCCGGATTCAGGCATGACACGCCCATACCAGCGCGGCGTCAGCGTGGCTGGCAATGACCAGCGCGATTCGCATTTCGCCACTATTATCACAGTACTTATCCTCCTGGCAACCTTATTATTGCTAGGCTTTAGTGTTTACCTGGCGATCCAGCTGGGCTTCATCAGCATACCACCATTCAACAATGGCGGAGCGACGAC
>WNGK01004792.1_pt1 | contig 19536 bp, 12 predicted proteins | sample 5400601 | NCBI WGS metagenome assembly WNGK01 (sample SAMN13153376, study PRJNA577476) | soil metagenome | isolation source: 60 cm soil or saprolite under Garry oak tree replicate 1 | place: USA:California | collected 2016-06-15
AAATCAAGCGAGCCGATACCATAGCCCACAAAGTAATTGATTGAATATTTTTTGCTTGGCCGGGTGCCGCCAAATGAATAAGGAAAGTATTGGCGCGTCGAGCGCTCTGGTCCGCCAAAGAACGCACCAAGTTGTGTAGCCGTTCGCTTAACACCGAACTCCTCCTCAAACAATCGCTCATAGCCATTCGAAAGACCTAGGCCAAGATAAGTGTTGTGCTGGAAGTTGAACGAAACATTCGATTCCTCTCCCCAACCCAGACTATGGCGCTGCCAGTTGAAATCGATGTTCGCGGAATGATTCATGTGCCACGAGATCATCCTGGCCTTTGGTTTGGGTTCAGAGTTGTAGCCGAAATAGATCCCTTCTCCGTTTATGTTTGTTCGCCGCGTGAATCCTAAGTCCGCTCGATAGTCGCGTGTTCTGCCGTTGCCGTTGGCGCCGTAGTAGAAGTGGCGCCCATCCTTGCCGTAGCTGAAGGTGTAAGCCAAGCCGTTGCCGACGCGATAAAAGTTGCGCGTCGTGCCGCCGTTGTAACAAGGCGCGTTGATCGAAGGCCTATAAAGAGCGGCGCTCGGATCAGAAAAACATCGGCGCGACGTTGTACCGAGAATTTGAAAATTGAAGGTGGTTTGCTTGTCAAGCTTGAATCGTCCGTCAATGCCTGCAAGCTGATTATGTTTCTCGATGAAGTTGTAACTGGTAGCTAAAAACCCAAGGCTTGATTCTTTGCCCACGTCGTGTTTCAGGCGCAAGATCGCTACGTAAGCATTCTTGTCGAGGAATCGAAAGTTCACCGGATTAGTTCGTTCCTCGCCGCTGAAATTCCCGGGCGCATTATCACTGGCTAACAAAAGGCCGAATGTATTGCGTCGGCGTTTTCCTGTCAGCTTAACTGCAATGTCAGGATCGACAATCGCGCGTGTGTGCACCGCCTGAAGCCGGGTTTGAAAAATGTCGATGCCTTCGAGAAAGAACGGACGTTTCTCTTCAAAGAAAATGGGAAAGCGTTGATTCGCCGTGACGACCGTTTGATCGGCTTCGACCTGAGCGAAGTCCGGATTGATTGCCAGGTCGAGAGTGACCGTCGGTGTGATGCCGTATTTCATTGTCAATCCAACGTCGGCTTTGATGGGCTCGTTGAGCATGCGACCCGGATCCATCAGCGCGGGATTAGCCGCCAGTTGCGCGGCGGAAAATGCATTGACTCGTTTGCCGGTCTCGGAAAGCGTCAGACTGGGAATTAGCTCGAGGGTTCGCTCGGTTGAGATTCCTTCAAGCCCGGTCAAGTGCGCTTCCTGGGAAAGAGTGCCGGAGACGTCGCGGCTAATCGGCACCCATGAATCAGTTTCGTCATTGAATCGGAAAAAGTTGCGCCACACGTGAAAGCCCCAGAGTTTTCCTTTGCCTGCTTCGTAACGCAGTGACTTAAAAGGTATGGCGACTTCTACGGTCCAGCCGTCGCTGGTGAGCATTCCCTTCGACTCCATCACGATGTCCACGCTGAAATCCGTGCCGGAGCCTTCAGTCATGATTCCGTCTTGCTGGATGCCGAGCGCATTCCAGCCGAGCACGTAGGCCCGGCGCTGATCATTAAAGGTATCGAGAAACACCCTTATGTTATCGTCACCGAAAACTTCATCCCGCTTGGCAACGGTCGCTCGCACTTTCTCGGGCTCGTCGAAACAATGAAATCCGAAATAGAGAAATTTTGAATCGTAGCCGATAAATACTTCCGTGGGTTTCGAGGGCGCGATGTTGTCACCCGGATTAATCTGATAGAAGTCTTTCAGCACTACGGCTTGTTTCCAAACTTCGTCGTCAAGCTTGCCGTCAATCACCGGCGGCTTGTCGAAACGCGGGATGCGAATCGGGTTTGCTTTTTCGGGTGGAACTGTCACCCGCGCTTTGCTTGCCTTGTTTTGCGCTAGATTGGAAGCAGGACTTGCGATCGGAGCCGGCTCAGGTGTCGGCGAAGCGGTGGGCGCGGACGTCTTCCCGTCAGAGGTAGTCATCCCGTTCGACTGCGCCACAGCCGATTGCGGAAACAGCGTCAGAGCAATAAGCAGCAGAAAGATTTTCTTCAAAACGAGCAGCGCAAACTTGGATCAAACTAATTGGGTTAATACGGCTCGGGCCCCTCGGCGATTTTACGCCCGGTCATTGCTTTGGTTCCAAAGAAACTTACGACTTTGAAAGGCTGCGCCGAAAGAGATAAGACATCTTGATAAAGAACGTCCTGCCATTGCGCCTGAATCCGGGCTCGAGTTGGCCCGTGAAGTGATTAAAGCCGTTGCGGTTCAGATCATCGTTGTAGCCGACGTAAATGGCCGTGCCTGGATTCGGGGTGTAGCCAAACAGAAATTGGGCCTTCACATTCGCAGCAATCGAATCAAAGTCCACCCGGCCGCGCGCAAATATGAACCGCGTGAACTGGTAGGTCGAGCGCAGCGAAATGATGTTTTCGTCAAACGCGACTCGCCCGGTGTCGTAACGCACGAGTCGTTGTTTGTTGAAGTCTAAACTCGTTTTCAGCGCGGCCGTCGGCTGGTAAACGAAGCTTGCCTGAAAAGTCAGGAAGTCGCCGGGCCCGGGATCCTGAGGCGCATTAGGATTGAGTAAGGCACCCGGGCTGACGCGCGGGAATTTTGGCCCTGCGCCAAAATCGTAATCCAGTTGGCCCCAGAAACGATCAATCTCTGCGAAGAAATTGTATTTCTTCGACGGAGTCGCGCCGCCATAAACATAAAAGCCCTTGTAAGCCGCGGAACGAGCGCTATCGTTTCCAGCAAACGTGCATGGATCATTTACCGTACAGGGCCGCGCCAGCGTGCGCTTGCGTCCAAACTCTTCTTCGAAGACACGCTCGTAACCTTCGGCGACGCCAATGCCGAGAAACCCCTGAAGTCTAAAGTTAAAGCTTAGCTGGGTATTGTTATTGAAATTCTGCGAGTGACCCTGCCAGTCAAAGTTGGTCGACGGAGCCGTGAATATGCGCCATGAGATCAGCTTCGCTTGGGGCCTAGGCTCAGAGTTGTAGCGAATGAACCAATTGTAGCTGTTGGTGTTTACTCGACGGTTGAAGCCGACATCGGATCGATAGTAGCGAGTGCGTCCCACAGCCGACAGCTCGTGGCCAAAATGCCTGCCGTTCTTGTTGTAATCGATGGCGTAAATGAATCCGTTCTCGCGCCGCTCGAGGCTTGTTCCCTGCTCTGGAAAAAAGAAGGACCGGCGCGAGTGCGTGCCTAATACCTGCCAGCTAAAGGTTGTCTGCTTATCGATGCGGAAGCGACCGTCGAAGCCGCCCAACTCATTATATTGATCTACAAATCTGCGGTGAGTGCCGAGGAAACCGACAAAGGAATCTGATTTACCGATGTCGCGCTTCAGCCGCAGCACACCAACCGAAGCATTCTTACCTATGAGCCTGGGATCGACGCTCGCTTGCTCGTCCAACGTGAAATTCCCGGGAGCGTTATCCGACGCCACCAACAGACCAAACGTGTTGCGGTTGACCTTTCCTGACAGTTTTACGGCCACGTCAGGATCAACAATAGCACGCGTGTGCACCGCAGCGATCTGCGTCTGAAAAATATCGATCCCTTCAAGGAAAAACGGACGCTTTTCCGGAAAGAAAATCGGAAAGCGCTGGTTCGCCGTGACGACTAGTTGATCAGCTTCGACCTGGGCAAAGTCGGGATTCAACGCAAAGTCCAGGGTGACGTTTGGCGTGATGCTGTACTTGCCCGTGAGACCGGGATCAAGCTTGATTGGTTCGTTGACGAACTTACCGGGATCCAGCAAAGCCGGATTGGCGCTGAGTTGCCCCGGCGTCAACGTGGCCTTACGCTTTCCGGTCTCGGAGACGGTGAGGCTGGGAATCAATTCCAAAGTGCGTTCGGTCGATAGTCCTTCGAAGCCAGTCAGGTGTCCTGCCTGCGCCAGCCAGTTCGACTTATCTCGATCGAGCGGCATCCACATGTCCAATTCGTTATTGAATCGCTTGATGCGTCGCCAGAAATGCACTCCCCAGAGTTTGTCCTTGCCGGACGCATAGCGCAGTGACTTAAAGGGCAGGGCGACTTCAATTGTGTAACCATCGCTTGTCACCATCCCTTTGGACTCCATCACGATGTCCAGGCTGAAGTCCTCGCCCTGTCCTGAGGTCCAGATGCCGTCAGCCTGCACCCCGAGCGGATTGAAATCAAACTCGTACGCTTTGCGCGTATCGTTGAAAGTATCGAACAGGATGCCGACGTAATCGTCGTCGAAGATATTATCTCGCTTCGCGATGTTCGCGCGCACCTTGTCAGGCTCGTCATAACAATGGAAGGCAAGATAAAGAAACTTGGCATCGTAACCGAGCATGACTTCCGTCGGTTTCGAAGGCGCGATGTTGTCGCCCGGCTGAACCTGAATAAAATCCTTCAATACCACCGCATGCTTCCAGACCTCATCATCAAGCTTGCCATCGATGACGGGTGGCTTGTCGAAGCGTGGGAGATGAACGGGTTGTGCTTTTTCAGGAGGAAGTACCAGCGCAGCTTTCCCGCTTTTGAAGTCTACGGGCTTGGCTGGTTGTGACGCCGACGGAGCATTGTCCTTTGGCGGTTCCCCCGCCGGTGCTGGAGATGGCGACTGCGGTGCTGATTGGGCCGTTTGCGCGTAAGTGCCGTAACTTCCCAGGAGAATCACGGCGAAGCACAGCAAAGCATTCCTAATCATTCAGTCTCTCCACGAATTCCTTGAACGACCTCAGGGGAGATTTGTAGCCTGCGTGTATTGTCCTTGGTTGCCCTGTTCAGTCTTGCAACTCATCGTTAGACGGAACAGCTTGAAATAATGTTCCGCATTCCTGGGGCGCGTGCAATATTGCCCGCTGCGGGCTGGATGCCGCGCTCGGCGGGTTAGTGTGGCCGCAGAATTACTCGGCCGTCGCCGGTGTGAAGCGTAAACACCGCGCCGCCATTACCTACCTTCCAGCGCTTGACGCGCGTTGAAGGAGAAACATCTTCCGAGACGTTCAAGCCTTCATTGGTGATCGCATCGGCGTTGGTCTCAACTACGAAGCTTGAGCCGGTGGGCACAGCCAGCGAGATCGACCCATCACCCGTGCGCGCCGCCAGCGCCGTAAATTTGCCTCCGAGTGAAATCGAGCCATCGCCCGTGCGCGCGTCGACTTGTCCGTCGAAATCCTGAATGCTGATCCGGCCGTCTCCGGTATTTGCCTGCAACTGGCCGCGGCTATTCGTGACTTCGATCGAACCGTCTCCCGTACGCAAATTGAGATCTCCTGAGACGCCCTTTGTCCCAGCCGTGCACGATGACGGCGCCGTCAAACGTTCCGACGTTTACACTTGGCGTGCCGGTGACAGCGAAACTTTTTGTCTCGCGATCAACGAAACTCCGGCTCGAGCCACCGACATACTCTCTTTCACGAATGGCTTCCTCACGCGCCTGCCGAGCCTGTTCACGCGCCTGCTCACGCGCCTGGCGGTTTATCTCACGTGTTTGTTCCTGTGTTTGCCGTTCGATCTCTTTCTGCATTTCGCGCTGCGCGCGGGCAACTTCCTGCTGCGCTTCGCGAATAGAGCGCTCCGCTTCGCGCTGGGCCTCGCGTGTGGTCCGCTCGATTTCCGTCTGGCTCAGCGCCTGACGGCGGGCTTCTTCTACGTTGCGACGAACCTCTTCACTCATTTCGCGCTGCGCTTCGCGAAGATCCTTTTGAGTCTTGTCCTTGTCCTTGTCTTTCTCGGACAACAAGCTTGTTCCCTGGCTCAGCGGACGGCCGTCGCCGGCGTGTCTGATTGTGACAGAGCCATTGACATTGCCGAGCCGGATGCGTGGTCCACCAGTACCGACTTGGCCGTAAAGGTCATGGCCGACCCATTCGCCGTCCTGAACAGTCAAGCCAAAATCGTTGGAAATGCCGCCGTGAACGGTGCTGGCCTTGAGTGTGGCATTGGAATCCGAAGGAATGGTGAGCAGAACGCGGCCATTAACCGAATTGAGCGAAATCGGCTTCGCTTCATCGAGGCGCGCGAAACTCGCATCCAGAGCGCCGTTGATGGTCGAAAGCTTGACCTCTCCCATCAATCCGCGCGCGGTCAAGCGTCCGTTGATGGACGAGGCCTTCACATCACCCTCGACGCCTTCGACTTCGAGCGAGCCGTTGACGAGTTCCGCTGAATCTATTCGCGCTCTGCGGGGAATCGTTAGCGAGTATTCCACGATCGCGGGGTTGTCATACCGTCGGCTTTCTTCGTTGGTGAACGTCCAGTTTCGATCTTCGTCTGGATATCTGGTTCGGATTCTCACGGCGTCGTTGGTAGCGTCGATCTCTACTTGCGCCTCATTCAATCGTTCGCGCCTGTACGCGCGCTTGACTCCGTCGATCTTGACTTCGTTTTGGTCCCAGACAGAGATACGCACGCCGCCGTTCAGGTTCTCAATGCTTACCCGGCCGTTGGCCGCGAGCGGAACGCTCCGGTGAAACTCTTCGCGCAACTCGTCGCTGGTCGCTGTCTGCGGGCCGAATAAGTTAACTTGCGCCGCTCGCAAATTATGCAGGCGCGCCGCGGTGCCGTGATTGCTCGCCACGATCAAAAGCGCGGAGCCGAATACGAAGGTTGTTACCAGTCCTCTTTTCATCATCTTGTTTTCTTTCCGTCGTTTTCAAATTGTCCGACAAACTTCAATTTGTCGTTAAGGATTCCTGAGCAGGCGCCTTTTCTTGAACAACACCAACGGCAAACTGAAGTTTGCCGGACTGCTAGCTTGTGCGTCTCAGACGAATACTTCCGTTGAGAGTTTTGAGCAGCAGCTCTCGACCGCCGTTTCCGATGGTCCCGCTGATATGCTTGCGGCTAATGCGGCCCAACATACTCAAAGGAAAGTCAGAAGAGATGTCACCGTTGAGAGTATCGGCCTCGACTCGGGTGCTGGTCGCCGCGGGAAGGTCGATCGTGATTCCACCGTTTACCGTCTTGAAAGAAAGCGAGTCAGGCCAGTTTGCTTCACCGAGCCTGGCGTTGATTTCTCCGTTGACGGTCTTCGCTTCTGCATAGCCTGTCGTCGAGAGGTCGATGCCGCCATTCACGGTGGATGATTCGATGTTGCCGCTCAGGGAAACGGCGCTGATCTCGCCGTTAACCGTACGGCCAACGAATCCGATTCCCACCGGCACGCGCACTTTGAAATCGACGCGCACATCATTGTTACGCACGTTCATGCGGCCGTTTCCCTTCCCTGGCTCGCAAGTGTTCGGTTCGTCAGGATATTCGCTCGGGTAGACCGCGCAGATCGTGACCCCGCTGGGATGCGGGACCACTTTGATTTCTACCGCCGCCGGATCGCTCCGGCGCGCTTTCTTTGTCGCGACCACTTCGATCTCGCTGCCGGGGGCCGGATCAGCGCTAATGCTTCCATTAATACCCTTGATTTCGATCGACTGACCAGGTGCAACGCGCCCGCTCCAGTGAAACTGATCGGACGAAGTCTGGACGAGAGTCTCTGCGCAACTGCGCTCGGCCTCAGACATGCCGCTGGCCTTCACCGAGGTCAACCCCGCATGAAACAATGGCGAGATCCAACTTTGAAGGTTGCCGTTCAACTGCTGCAAAGAATTTAGGTCCCTGAGAGCGCTAGCGACCGCAGCCAGAATCAGTAGAATCAGCAGAAATCTGTTGTGTTTTGCCTGCCTCGAACTTCGAACCGTGTCTCCATTAGTCATTTCATCACTCCCTAATTCTCCGGGCCGAGGACGGCATTTGCCTCGTAGCTTCTAACTGCTGCCCCCGGCCCGTCTGCGTTGCTCTATTACCAGAACACCGTACCGGATTTCTTTGTGGCAAATAAGAATTCGTTTTGGGGAATTACTTCTTCCGCAGGTGTATCGTGCCGCTAAACGAAGCAACGTATATCGTCGCGTCTCCGGTACCGTAGATGGCGTAGAAGTGCTTGTACCCGGGTATCACGACCACGACTTTACGCGTGGAAACTATGACGCCCTTTTTCGAACCGTCATCTCTCGGAGCCTTGGCATCTGTTGGAGGCGCTGCTGGAGTGGGGGGCATTGAAGGCTTAGCCGGAGTGCTCGCCTCAGTCGTTAAAGTGACTGGGAAGTCAGTGATGATCTCGGCGTTTTGCGAAACCGTGGCGCTTAACTTAAAGGACGAATCTGCGGGCAGCGTCAGAGTCACGTCGCCCGATAAGGTCTTGAAGCCATAATTGCCGCCATGAGCGAGTGGTCCACTCATGCTCAAACTACCACTAGTTGTCCGAGCGTTGACATGCGCATGCCCCACACGATCCAGAGTTATGTCGCCACTCACGCTGCTAACGTCGAAGCTGTCCGCCCCTTCCGCCGGACGAACGCCGATCGCTTCGATCGAGCCACTGAGCGAATGCAGACTAATGCGTCCGCTGGAATCCTTCAGAGTTATGTTTCCGCCGATGCAACCGGCGTCAACCGATTGCGACGCGCGCTCGAGACGGATGTCGCCGCTTTGCGTGTTGACGTATGCCTTGGCAACGTCAGTCACATTTATGTTGCCGTCACGCGTTTGCAGTTGCACAGTCGCGCCGCGCGGCACATCCAATTCGATGTCACTGAATGCCCGGCATGAGCTAAGCCTGCCCGCCGGCCCTTCGGCTCTGTCGGAAATCAGCACCTCGATCTTCTTAGCCGGACTCGATTCGGGAGTTGCATCCCTGCGACGTAACTCGAGATCCGCAACATCCCTGGATCGGGCGCGCACTTCGGTGCGGTCCCAGCCACGAACACTGATGGTGCCCGACGTCAAACAAACAGAGACCGCCACATTGGAATCCGCGCTGGCCGTACGCTCGACCTGTTGAGCACGAGCTTTGTCCTCTCGCCTATCGTCGTGCCCTAACGCGAAGGTCGCGACCGTCCACGCGAGAATCAATACTGGAATGATAAAAGCCGTTCGAAACTTCATTACTACTTTGACCTGGTCCCTTTCAATGCGGTCGATTGGAAAGCCGCGCGTCAGCCACCTGGTTCAAAAGATCCAACTTGCTCTGATATGCCGCAAACATAAACTCAGCCGCATCGGGATCGTTCGGATTGCTCTTCGCGGCACTGCGTGTCTCCGCGATCGCGCGGTCGACCAGTGCCAGGTTACGCTCGTACTCAGCCTGCAGCCCCGGCCTCATCGGCCTGCTGCTTTCAGACTTAATAGTCGTGTCCAGCGACGCGATCTGCTTTAGGTAGCTGCGTTCGCCGGGAAGAAGTTTTACTTCTCGTTTTGCAGTTAATTCATTTGTGGCTACGCGATGCCCGGGGCTCGTTCTCTTCGGTTTGTATACAGCTTGAATCGGAGATTCGATCGGAGATGGCGTAGTTGCGGTTTTGGGTGGCTTTGTCGGAGAAAGGTCAGGCTTGGCTGAATAACCCTTGTCTCGGTTTGCCTGCGCATTCTGATTGTCGATTCGAACCTGGTGCCAGTGAACCAACCCAAAGATAGCGGCAAAAGCAATCACCGCAGCCAGACCGGCATAACCAAACGCGCGCTGAGGAGAAAGGGTAAACAAATCGGCAATCGATTGCCGCCAACCGCGTACACGCGATCCGTGCGAAGCGACTGGGCGGACCAGGTGCAATCCCGCAATCGCGGCGTCAAGTTGATGACGCAGCCGCTCGGTCGGCACTGGTACAGCAAACTCCGGCTCCAGCGCCTTGGAAAGCAAAAGACTTTCGCTTTCCAATTCACGCGCTGCTCGAGCGCAACTGATGCAGACCGCCAAATGCGACGCTACGCTTTCCGTCTTCTCGCCCGAAAGCTCGCCGTCAAAATAGCTCTGCAAAATTCCTTCGTCGATACACTCTCTCATCGGCTTCCTCCGATCTTCCCGTAAACCCTGGCAAATTGTTTCCTACCCCTCGCGACCAGGCTACCCACGTTTGTCTCTTTAATCGACAACGTCGTAGCGATCTCGCGATATGACAGCCCCTGCTGCTTTAGAAGGAGGCAACTGCGCATCGGCTCTTTTATTTTGTCGAGCGCACGCCGCGCCTCTTCAATCTCCAACCGCCGCTCATATTCTTCCGCGGGCGCGACCCAGCCGTTACCAATCGTCTCCTTCGAGTACTGGGTATCGCGCGCGACTGAGCGGCTGGCCCCGCGAATCGTGTTGCGGGCTACGTTGAGCGCGACTCGCAACAACCACGGTCGCAAAAGCTCGTCGCCTGGCGTCGAATCCAGATTCCGATAGAGCCTGAGAAAGACCTCTTGCGTAATGTCCTCTGCCAACGCGGAGTCGCGCACAACCGCCCGAGCGGTCCGGAAGACAGCGCGGTGATGAAGCGTGAACGCTTCGTCAAAGCTGAGCGAAGGCTCCGCAGTCGCGATTTGGTCAGGCATGGAGTCGATCAAGGCTCGGGCTTGTCCGCTCATTATCACCGCTCTCTCAGAATACAAACACCACTAAGTGCTTATTTGTGGCAACTTTCTGTGTCCTGCTCGCTACCGTTTTACGGGCGGTATATTGTAGTCTGAATGACGATTCAAACCAATCAGATCGAGCGGCGACGTGGCAAACTCTGTCAATGCGAACAAAGCCCTGAACGAAAGGCCGAGCGGGAAAGTTCAGCGCCTGCCGGACCCAGGAGAGGACAACGTTTGAGCGAAGAAAGCAGTTCCAATCTGACGGAGGCGCTGCACAGCAGCCCATTCATGCGCGCCTGCCGTCACGAGCCGGTGCCGTACACGCCCATTTGGTTGATGCGCCAGGCCGGCAGATACATGCGCGAATATCGCGAGGTGCGCGCTCGCACCAGTTTCCTGGAACTTTGCAAAACACCTGATCTCGCAGCGGAAGTGACAGTGAACGCGGTGGAGCGGCTGGGTGTCGATGCGGCTATCATCTTTGCCGACATTTTGCTGATTATCGAACCGATGGGGATCGAGCTGGAGTTCACGAAGGGCGAAGGTCCAGTGATACACAATCCTATTCGCAGCCCTGCGGACCTCGATCGTTTGCGCGAAGTGGCGGACGTCGGTGCATTGGATTTTGTGTTTGAAGCGATAAAGCGAACCCGCCGCGATCTCCCAGGCAACATCCCGTTGATCGGTTTTTGCGGCGCGCCATTCACGATCGCTTCCTACATAGTCGAAGGCGGTGGGTCGAAGAATTACATTCATACAAAACACCTGATGTACAACGACAGCGGCGCCTGGCATGCGCTGATGTCGTTGATCTCACGGGCTCTGGCGAAATACCTGAACGCTCAAATCGCCGCAGGCGCGCAGGCAGTTCAGTTGTTCGATTCCTGGGTTGGCTGTTTGAGTCCCGACGATTATCGGGAATACGTTTTGCGGCACACGCAAAGTGTTATCAGAAACATCACGCCCGGCACGCCAGTGATCCATTTCGGGACCGGCACTGCTGCTTTGTTGGAGTTAATGCGCGAAGCCGGAGGCGATGTGATCGGTCTCGATTGGCGCGTGCGTCTGGACGAAGCGTGGCAACGCCTCGGCCACGATGTGGGAGTGATGGGGAATCTCGATCCGGTCGCACTATTCACCAACGAAGATCACATTCGCAAAGCAGCAAAGAAGATTCTCAATCAAGCCGGCGGGCAGCTTGGGCATATCTTCAACCTGGGGCACGGCATACTGCCTGAGACTGCGGTGGAGAATGTCATCGCTTTGGTTGGTGCCGTGCATGAAATGAGCCACAGATAGTAGGGGCGGACCTGTGTGTCCGCCCGTGGGCGCACACGCAGGTGCGCCCCTACAGACAGAAATGGACACCGTCTACGACGCAATTCTGATCGTCTCCTTTGGCGGTCCCGAAGGTATGAACGATGTAATGCCCTTCCTCGAAAACGTTTTGCGAGGCAAGAATGTGCCGCGCGAGCGCATGCTGGCAGTCGCGCAACGCTACGAGCTGTTCGGCGGCGTCAGTCCGATAAATGATCAGAATCGAAAATTGATCGCAGCGCTAAAGAACGATTTGGAAGCGAATGGTCCGCCCTTGCCAGTCTACTGGGGCAATCGCAACTGGCATCCAATGCTGGCGGACACGATGCGACAAATGACCGATGATGGAATAAAAAACGCTCTCGCGTTTGTGACGTCCGCCTACAGTTCTTATTCAAGCTGCCGGCAGTATCTCGAAGACATTGCGCGAGCGCAGGAAGCCGTTGGCGCAACAGCCCCGCTCGTCGATAAGATTCGCGCGTTTTACAATCATCCCGGATTCATACAGGCAAACATCGAGAACGTTCGCAACGCGCTTGAGAAGATTCCCGAATCGCGCCGGTCCGCCACCCAGCTCGCTTTCACGGCGCACAGTATCCCGCGTTCAATGGCCGATAATTGTGAATATGAGGAGCAGCTTCAAGAGGCCAGCCGTCTTGTGTCTGAAGCTGTTGGCCACGATCTTTGGAAGCTTGTTTACCAAAGCCGCAGTGGTCCGCCGACGCAGCCTTGGCTCACACCCGACGTCCGCGATTATCTTAGGGCGTTGAAGGACGACGGAACAACCGACGTCGTGATCGCGCCGATCGGTTTCGTTTCGGACCACATGGAGATCGTTTACGATCTTGATACGCAGGCGCGGCAACTCTGCGCAGAGATGGGAATGAACATGGTGCGAGCCTCAACAGTAGGAACTCATCCCGCGTTCATCGGCATGATACGCGAGCTGATTCTCGAAAGAATTAATCCGGATGCAGCGCGAAGGTGTCTGGGCACACGCGGCGCGAAAGAAGATGTCTGTGCCGTGAGTTGTTGCCTGGCACGCAAAACAGAGGGACTTTGATCGCCAGTCGTGCAAGCAGGAAGTTTCGCGCAAAGGCGCAAAGACGCAAAGACATGGAGGCCACTAAGTACAGTAGCGCAGAACGAGACTCAGGTCCTATGGAAACGCCTTTGCGTCTTTGCGCCTTTGCGGCAAGTCTGATGGCCTAACGAATGCTCAATCAGCAGGAAACTCATCGACGACGCATCGTCATCATCGGCGGCGGCATCACGGGGCTGGCAGCGGCTCACCGACTATTCGAACTTGCCAACCAAACGGATCAACAAATCGACGTCGTCCTGCTCGAAGCAAGCTCGCGACTGGGTGGAGTTCTTAAGACTGAAAATCGCGGCGGCTTTCTGATCGAAGCCGGGGCGGACTCGTTCATCTCGGAAAAGCCCGAAGCGATCGAACTGGCAAAACGCATCGGTCTCGAGTCGCATTTGATCCAAACGAATAAAGACCATCGCCGCAGTTTCATTGTGCGCAACGGCCGGCTGCGCCCCGTGCCGGAAGGTTTTCAATTACTAGCTCCCGCCCGCTTCTGGCCGTTCATCACCACGGACATCTTTAGTTGGTCGGGCAAAGCGCGGATGGCGCTGGACCTTTTCATCCCTCGACGCGAAGTTGCAAACGGCGTTGATGACGAGAGTCTCGCTCAGTTCGTGCGCCGCCGGCTCGGACGGGAAGCATTCGAGCGCATGGCCCAACCGATGATTGGCGGCATCTATACTGCGGATCCGGAAAGACTCAGCGTGGGCGCGACGCTGCCTCGTTTTCTCGAAATGGAGCGCGAACACGGGAGCGTCATCCGGGCGATGTGGAAACAAGGCAGGAGCCCGACTGTCAGGGAGGGCTTGAAGAAAGCTGCGTCCGCTCAATCAGGCACCAGCGGCGCGCGCTACAGCCTCTTTCTCTCCTTTGACGGCGGGATGCAGATGCTTGCAGATCGTCTCTCATCAAGGTTGCCGTCCGGAGCGGTTCAACTAAACACGAAAGCAAAGGCGCTGTTGTTCGACGCCGCAACCCGGCAATGGGAGATTCGCTTGAGCGATGACAAATCGATTAGAGCCGATACGATCTGCCTCGCCGTTCCCGCCTTTGCGGCAGCCTCGTTGCTGCGCGACACTGATGTCGAACTTTCGCGCGCATTGGATCGGATTGAATTTGCATCCACGGCCACGATCAATCTTGCCTATCGGCGCACTGACATTCCGCATCCGCTGGACGGTTTTGGCTTTGTCGTTCCGTTCATCGAACACCGATCGATTCTTGCCTGCACTTTCAGCAGCGTGAAATTCGCCGGCCGAGCGCCGGCGGATCGCGTCCTGCTGCGCGCGTTTGCCGGCGGTGCCCTGCAACCGGAAATCTTTGAGTTAGACGAAAACGAAATGATTAGTCGCGTGCGGTCAGACCTGCGCGATCTGTTGGGGATTGAAGAGCCTCCGCTCTTCACTCTGGTCGAGAAATGGCAACGCTCAATGCCACAGTATAACGTCGGGCACTTGAAACTCGTCTCGCAAATTCAAGCCCGTGTGTGCGATCTGCCCGGACTGCAGCTCGCTGGAAATTCCTACGACGGCGTCGGCGTGCCCGACTGCATTCGCGGCGGCGAGTGTGCGGCGAGCGGGCTTTTCCAGTCCGCGATCTTTCCTTCCAGTTAGCTGGTTAGTTCTTAACGAATCGCCGGAACTCCAAAGGAATGTTCCGAGGAGGTAACTTCCAGTTGACTCTCAACTTGATCTGACATACAAACTTCACCTGGTTATCAAGAGATGGCGCGGAGGAGGTGAATCATGGACGGCTCGGCACAGGCGCAACGCTCGCACATCAAGATCGAGCAACAACTGCGACAGATGAATGACGAGTGGGTCAAGGCCCTGGTGCGCGGCGACGCCGCCACCCTGGATCGGATCATGGCCGACGACTTTGTCTTCACGTATCCGTTGGAAGGCGACGACAAGACGCAGTTCATCACCGATGTAGTGTCAGGCGATCTTAATGTGGAGTATCTGAACCGGGAAAACGTTAGCGTGCGCATTTGGGGAAACACGGCCGTCCTCACCGGACTCGATTCCGCGAAGTGGTTCTATCAGGGTCGGGAGTTCAGCGGGCAATATAAGATTGTTCACGTCTACGCCAATCGCGACGACGAGTGGCGACTGGTCGCGGTGCAAGCCTGTCCCATGAACGAACCCTCCAGACCTTAAAATCGCCAAGACGCCCGGAGTGCCAGGAAGAAAGAGATTGAGAAAGAGAGCAATACGGGGCCAGCGTCGTCTTTTCTTAACCGAAAAGTCCTATCTTGTATTGTTTGAATTCCTGGGCGCTCCTGGCGTCTTGGCGGTTCACTTCCGTTTCGCCAGCGACTCGATCCACGTCGCATTAGTCTGCATCATCGGCAGAAAGGCCTCGCGCGGCGCGGTAGTCTCAACGTGCATGTTGTCGTCCGTGTTGATGACCGCGCCCGCAACCGCCGGCGCCAGTCTTGTTTCATCACACACATACCACGCGCGCACATCCGCCTCGCTTTTGATACCAACGCGCGACAGCTCTGCTGAAATGCGCGCGTCGCGCAATCGTTCGCCGAGGCGATCGAGACTTATTGCCGATCGGCTGCCCGCAAGAATCAAATCCTTGCCTTTGGTCGTGCCGCCAACGCGAAAGATCATCACATGGGGAAAGACTTTTTGAAATGTACCAAGCACTGACCGCAGGCTTTCCGTCGAAAGTTGATAGAGCTGCAGCCACTGCACGAACACGCCGTCATCGTTCAGACGCTCGCGTCCCAGGGCGAAGAACTCTTCCGTAAACAGATTGGCGACGCCCGGCACCCAGGGATGACTGGGCTCGCTCATGATGATGTCGTAGCGCGCCGGATTCACACGCAGATAGGTGCGCGCATCGTCAATCACCAGATGAAACCTCAGATCGTCAAGAGGATGACCGTTGACGTGCTCAAACAGCCGCGAAGCGTTGATGGTTGTTGGTTCGAGTTCTACCCCCGTCACGGATTCAATTGGCGAATGCAAAATAGCGCCTGCGCTCACTCCGGTTGCGAAGCCGACAATCAGACCGTTGTGGAGGCGCGGCGCGAGCAATACCGGCAACTGCGCCAGCATCACTTGCGTCGGCATGTCGCCTTCGCTATCTGAGGCGTTCGTCCGTCCGTTGATTGCGAGTGAAGTAATGCCCCAGTCCTTGCGAACCGAGACCGTCGAGGTCGGCCCTTCTTCGTAAAGCAACAGTTGATGGCTCTCCGCACCGTTCTTTGCCGCATTTTTTTCTTCGATGTCCCCGCGCGCGTGGGCCAGTACGCGTACCAGTCCGTCATAGGCGCCGATGGAAAGATCGTCTAGATTCAGAGAGGGCGTCACAACAAACAAGACGATAATCAACGCGACGGCTCCAGCGGCGCCGAACGCTCGGTCGAGATCGCGATCCTTGATCATTGTCAAAGCGGGAAACGCCAGACCCGCAACGATCAAGCAGAGCGCCGCAGCAAACAGAATTGTGATTCGCGTGCCAGCTTTCGGAATCAGAACGAATCCCGCACAGAAGGCGCCCGTGATCGCGCCTATGGTATTGACAGCGTAACTGCGCCCAACCAATCGCACCGAAGAATCTGAACGCGCCTTGGCGGCCCAGACCAGAACCAGCGGCATCACCATTCCCATCAGGAAAGCCGGCAGTAAAATTAGCAGCGCCGCTGAAAGTATCTGGAGCGACAACAAGCCGCCCCAGGTCGAGACTTTCAATTGCATTCCGGCGTTTACGAGCAGCCCAGGCATTCTGTTGATGATCGGGATACTTAGCCAAAGGCTGAACACAGTGAATAGCTCGATGCGGAAAATCGCCGGCCGCAGTTTTTCCCAGCGCTCTTTACGGCCAACTGTGTAAGCTCCCGCAGACAGCCCAACAAGAAAAAGCGCGACTACGACGCTGAACGCGTAGGTGCTCGAGCCTATGATCATCGTCAGCACACGCGTCCACGCGACCTGCGTGCTAATGGTCACGAAACCGGAGACGAAGGCGCAGCAGAACCAGAACCCTGTTTTTTCTAATTCGGGATCACTGATTAGCGCGACGCTGTCAGTGGTGGGCTCCTGCGGTCGTGTACGCACGTCCCCCGGCTTATCCGCTGGCGCCTTAACGCTTCCCAACTGATCGACTTGCGCCGTAGCCAGGCGGTCGATAACGAGTGCAGACACGCCGATGAGGAAGTTGATTGCCGCCGCGACATAGATCGTCTTCCGCAATCCTAGCGCCGGCAGGAGAAAGAAGCCTGCGGCAATCGTTCCAAAGATCGCTCCGCCAAGGTTGCAGGTGTAGAGACGCGTGATTGAGGTTGATTTGAATGTCGGCGCGCGCAAGACGGCCGCGGAAAGAACGGGCAGCGTTGCGCCCATCAGCGTTGTCGGGACCAGCAGAGTGGCGCACGAGAGCGCGAAGCGCCACAGGCTAAACGCGTAGAAGCCGGGATGGAGTTGTTGCCAGATGAGCGCGTAGCCGTTATCAACCAAACGGAACAACAGCGGCACCAGCAGCGCATAAACCGCGATCGAAATCTCGATCAGACCGTAAGATCGCAAAGGTCTTGTGACTCGGGCCGCCACTCGCCCCGCCAGCGCGCTGCCAAGCGCCAGGCCGCCCATGAACGCCGCGAGCACCGTACTGACGGCTAGCGTCGTCGCCCCAAAGACCAGGCCCAGCATTCGCGCCCACAGCACTTCATAGATCAACCCGGTCGCACCAGACAGAACGAAACAGAGACCGATAAGCCAGAGGCTGCGCGAAGAATACACCGGCAGGGTGCTTTGGTCCGCGCTTGAATTGTCTGTCATCAAATGATTCGTCCTCAAAAAGGGTCGAGAGCTTTCGTGAAGGCGGGAGCTGACACTACAAATATATCACATGCGAAGAGCGCCAGACTCTTGAGGGGATCGAACCAGGCGACGCAACGGTCAGGAGTATTGCGTAATGGCCCTCAGCACCGGCTCGGAGAGGGCTCTGGGTCTCCAGCTCAGCAACGCGCGAAAAGAAATCCGTGGTCTGCGCTTGCGGCGCAACTAATGCCAGGCGTCGCAGGCAATCGTAAAGATGCTCGAGGCCTGATCCGTACTTGCCGCTGTCGGTGCCGAGTATCAATCTGACGTCCGCGCGCTCGTCGATGAAGTGACTGACCAGCGAGGCAGCGAGTGTGACGCCACGCTCAAATGTTTCGGCAAACTTCGCTTTCTCATTGTCCGGCGCCGCGCGCGTGTCCAGGATGATCGTGATGCGCCGCTCATCTTCCGAAGTGAACTCGCGAACGGTCAGGCGTCTCGCGCGGGCCGTGGCTTTCCAGTCGATATGCCGAAGATCGTCCTGGGGTTGATAATCGCGCAAAGAGAAAAGGTCGTGACCGGCGCCCCGGCGCAACGAAGCCATCCGGCCGGCGTACATCGGCAGCAGATGAAGCTCGTCACTGATAGGTTCCGGTTTGGGATAAACGATGAGATCAACGTTTCGCGCTCGCAGTCTGCGGCGGCGACGAAAGAAGCCGAACGGAAAGCGTGTGGACAGCTCGAACCCATCGATTAGCACGTGACCCCGTTCAGGAAAGAGTTGTTCGACTCGCTGTTCCGCGGCCGCGCGATGGGGCACGTAAGTGAAATACGAGAGAGCTCGTTTGCGAAAACGGCGGCGTCGCTTCTTTCCGTTTCCTTCCCCGTCGTCGATTGGTCCGCGCGCTTCGACCAGCGTCGAAAAGGAAGGAAGCACACGTTTCAAATTCCGCAGTGTTACTATCACCGGCGCGGCTTCACCGGCGAAGATATGATCGGGAAAACGCGCCGAGACAACCAGGTCGCGAAGCGAAGCGCGGGCGGCCATCCAGCCGACGAAAAGCGTCGACGCAAGGACTGAGAGGATCAGGAACAGAAGGTTATTGCCGGTGTTCCAGGCGGCGAAACCCACCACCACGACGATCACCAAAAAGATTCCGCCGCCGGTGGTTACTTCAAAAGGGATATCGAGTCGAGCGATCTCAAGGCGCGCCGAACGAGCCAGTGGCGGCACGATGAAGATAATCATTAACCCGGCGATGATCAGGGAAAGAATGGCCGCGGCCATTGCCAGGCCCGAATCATTTGTCCGATGCGCCAGGACGGTGACCAGCGCCGCGCCAAGACCCGAAAGCACCAGCAACGTTCCGAGCACCGCATTGCGCCACTTTGAAAAGGATGAAGGATGAAGGATGAAGGATGAAGGTCGAAAAAGCAGGTTGGCTGATCGAGAGCCGCGAGGACGACGTGATTCAATCTCTTTGTCATCCTCTCCGCGTACCGGTGACCCCGCATCTTTCCCGCTCTTCATCCTTCATCCTTCCGCCTTCATCCTTCTTAGAGCGGCACGCTGACTGTCTTGATGATCTCTTTGAGTACAGCTTCGGCTTCTTCACTGCGGCGCAATGACGATGAGAAACGCGAGCTGACGAGGATGCGGTGTGCAAAGACAGGCAGCACGAGTCGTTTGATGTCGTCGGGGATGCAGTAAGAGCGCTCTTCGGTGAGCGCGAGCGCCTGGGCCGCGCGGAACAACGCCAACGTGCCGCGCGGACTGACGCCTAAATCGAGCATCTCGGAATCGCGAGTCACGGAAACGATGCGCATCAGGTATTCGACCAGTGCGTCGTCGACTGAAACCGCGGAGACGTTCTCCTGCAACTCGAGCACCTCACCGGCGGACATCACCGATGCTAAATCGTCAAGCGGATCGTTG
>WNGK01004461.1_pt1 | contig 19530 bp, 14 predicted proteins | sample 5400601 | NCBI WGS metagenome assembly WNGK01 (sample SAMN13153376, study PRJNA577476) | soil metagenome | isolation source: 60 cm soil or saprolite under Garry oak tree replicate 1 | place: USA:California | collected 2016-06-15
CCCCGCCGCAGCGACGTCCCCCATCGCGGCGACGGCCACACCCGTCCCCAACCCTGCGTCCACACTCGCGTCTGGAGGCGCTCAATGACAACAGTCCTTGAATCCATCCCCGAAACCCTCGGCGCCACCCAGCCCTGGGTCGAAAACGGCGGCGTCTTCTGGTTGAACTACCCCAACCTCAACGTGCGCGAAGTAGCCAGGGCGATGAACGCGCTCCAGGCCCGGTTCGTCACCATCACCGCCTATCAACTCCCCAAAGATGAAGGACTGCGCCTCGAATACCACTGGGACCTTGACGGCCTGTTGCTCGGCTTTTCCTTTCAACTCGCCGGCAACTCCATCGAGAGCATCTACGACCTCTCTGAAGCCGTGGATTGGATCGAGCGCGAAGTGCACGAAGGCTTCGCTGTGGACTTCATCGGACGCGAATACGAACCGCTGCTCCTGCGCCAGGGAGACAAGCTCGGCATGAACATGCGCGAGGAGGTCAAGTGAGCTACAAAATTCCCATGGGCCCCTACCACCCCGCGTTGGAAGAGCCGTACAAGCTCGACCTCATCTGCGAAGGCGAAACCGTCGCCGATGCCAAGCTGCATATCGGCTTCAACTTCCGCGGCATCGAACACCTCGCCGAAACCCGCAACTACATCCAGGTCATCGCGCTCATGGAGCGCGTCTGCGGCATCTGCTCCAACATCCACACCCTCACCCTCTGCCAGGCATTGGAGAAACTCACCGGCCTCACCCCACCGCCCCGCGCCCAATACATTCGCGTCGTCATGGCGGAGTTGGAACGCCTCCATTCGCACGTCCTCTGGGCCGGCATTGCCGCCAAGCTCATGGGCTTCAAAACCATGTTCATGACCTGCTTTGAACTGCGCGAAAAAGTAATGGATGTGCTCCAGGCCATCTCCGGCAACCGCGTCAACTACTCCATGAACCGCATCGGCGGCGTCAATCGCGACATCGAAGATCCCCTCGCGCTTCTCGGCATGATCGACGCGCTCGAACGCGAAATGGTCCGCACCATCATTCCCATCTTCACCACCAGCAGGACCGCCCGCTCACGCTGCGCCGGCATAGGCGTCCTCACCCGCGAGAAGGCCGTCTCCTGCGGCGTCGTGGGCCCCGTTGCACGCGCCTCCGGCGTCGGCCAGGATCTTCGCCGCGCCGCTCCCTACGCCGCCTACGCCGAAATGGATTTCGAAGTTCCGGTTCAGTCCGACGGCGATGTCCGCGCCCGCCTTCTCGTCCGCGCCCTCGAAATCATGGAGAGTTGCAAGATTCTCCGCCAGGCACTCACCAAAATGCCCTCCGGCGAACTGCACTCCGGTGACGGCAAGTTCAACTTCATCACCGGAACCGCCTTCAGCCGCGTCGAAGCACCTCGCGGCGAAGTCATGTACAGCGTCTCGTGGAAAGAACACTCCCGCAATCCCAACCGGGTCCACGTACGCACCCCAACCTTCGCTAACATGCCTGCAATCCGCTACATGGTGCTCGGCGCACGCTTGGCCGACACACCTCTGATCCAGGCCTCCATCGACCCCTGCTACTCCTGCACAGACCGCTAATTCACCTTTTCGGGCACAGAAATTGTGCCCGATTACCTCAACAAATCATCCGTGCGGAATGGCTTTCACCAGCTAAGATTTCCCGCGTGTCACGTGATGGGGATCACCGCTGTTGACAGTTGTCCCTTCGTATAACAAGACTAGACGGGAACCGAACCCCCAGCGCTGCACCCCAAACGCTGCGCGTCTCTTCCCGCAAAACGGGAGGAATCGTGCCAGCATTCACACCCCCACCGCTGCCCAGCGACGATAAACGATGGAAGATCGTAAACGGCACCATGCGCAAGAATGGGTTCGCCCGCCACGCGCTGATTGAGACCCTTCACACCGTGCAATCTTCATTCGGCTATCTGGACGACGACGCCATCCGCTTTGTGGCCCGTTCTCTGCGTGTGCCGCTCAGCCAGGCCTACGGCGTGGTGACCTTCTATCACTACTTCAGCCTCAAACCTCCGGGCAAACACACGGTCACCGTCTGTGCCGGAACGGCCTGCTACATCAAAGGCGCCGACAAGCTCATCGCCGCCGCCGAAAAGCACCTCGGCATTCCCCAGGGACAAACAACCAAAGACGGCAACATCAGCCTCATGACGGCCCGTTGCGTCGGCGCCTGCAGCCGGGCCCCCGTGGTGCTGTCCGACGGTGCCGTATCCGGCGAAGTGACCAGCGAGCAGATGCTTGCGCAACTGGAAAGGTGGGCGGTCGAATGACGATCGAAGAACTAGAACAGATAGCCAAAAGCGTTGGCCATGAAAACGCCAAGTACGACTACGAAGTCAACGTATGTATGGACCTTGCCTGTGCCAGCCAGGGCGCTGACAAGCTGAGAGAAGCACTCGTTGCCGCGGCCACAGCGTCCGGCAAAAAGGTGCTGATTCGCCGCACCGGATGCATGGGACCCTGCTCCTCCGGGCCGCTCGTCCGTGTCGATCCCGACGAGACTCTCTATCACCACGTCAAAAACAGCAACGCTGACGCCATCGTCGCCAGCCTCGGTGGAGCGCCCGTCCCAGAATTGCAGTGCGACCTAAATGAGCACTTCGACCTCCAGACCCGCGTAGTTCTCGAAAACGCCGGCCACATCGATCCCGAAAAGATCGACGACTACATCTCCCGCGACGGCTACAAGGCGCTGCTCACCGCACTTGCCGAGATGACACCCAACGGCGTCGTCCATCGCATCACCGAAAGTGGCCTCCGGGGACGTGGCGGCGGCGGCTATCCCACCGGTCTCAAGTGGGGGACCGTTGCCAAGGCAGGTGGCGATCTCAAATACGTAGTCTGCAACGGCGACGAGGGCGACCCCGGCGCATTCATGGATCGCAGCGTCATGGAAGGCGATCCCCATCGCGTCATCGAAGGCATGGCCCTTGCTGCCTACGCCGTCGGCGCGAGCAAAGGCTTCATCTACGTCCGGGCCGAGTACCCCGTTGCCGTTGCCCGGCTCACCACCGCCCTGCGCGATGCGCGCCGCCGCGGTCTTCTCGGCAGCAACATCAGCGGCACCACCTTCAGCTTCGATATTGAAATCCGCCTCGGCGCCGGAGCCTTCGTCTGCGGCGAAGAGACAGCACTCATCGCCTCCATCGAAGGCCGCCGCGGCACTCCCAAACCTCGTCCGCCCTACCCCGCGGTTAGCGGACTTTGGGGCAAGCCCACCCTCATCAACAACGTCGAAACTTACGCCAACATCGCCCCCATCGTCCGCAACGGCGGCAAGTGGTTCGCCGACATGGGCTCGGAGCGCAGCAAGGGCACCAAGGTCTTCGCGCTCACCGGCAAAATCACCAACACCGGCCTCGTCGAAGTTCCCATGGGCATCAAGCTGCGCCAGATCATTGAAGTCATCGGCGGCGGCGTACCCGGCGGACACACCTTCAAAGCGGTGCAAACCGGCGGTCCTTCCGGCGGCTGCATCCCGGCTGAAATGCTCGACCTCGGCGTCAGCTACGATGCTCTTCTCGCAGCCGGCTCCATCATGGGGTCCGGCGGCATGATCGTTATGGACGACACGTCCTGCATGGTCAACGTCGCCAGGTTCTTCATCGAGTTCTGCATGACCGAATCCTGCGGCAAGTGCATTCCTTGCCGCGCCGGCACAGCACAGATGCACACTCTGTTAACGCGCATCTGCGAAGGCTCCGCAACCATGGACGACCTCGAACTCCTCGAAGAACTCTGCGCCACGGTCAAGGAAGCCAGCCTCTGCGGCCTCGGTCAGACCGCACCCAACCCGGTCCTCAGCACGCTGAAGTATTTCCGAAGCGAGTACATCGAGCACATCCTTCATAAACGCTGTCCGGCCGGCGTATGCACCATCCAATCTCCCGCTGCCGACGAAACCGCCCTGGAGGTGTTGGCATGAGCGAAGCCGTAGACGTCAAAACTCTTCAAATCAACGGCCATGAAGTCAGCGCACTTCGCGGCCAGACCATCCTGCAGGTGGCACGGGAGAATGACATCGACATTCCCACCCTTTGCCACCTCGACGGCCTCAGCGATGTGGGCGCGTGCCGCATGTGCCTGGTTGAAATCAAAGGGAGCAACAAGCTCCTCCCGGCCTGCGTCGCCACCGTCTACGAGGGCATGGAGGTCAGCACCAACACCGAGCGGCTGCAGAGACACCGCCGCACCATCCTCGAGTTGCTCTTCGCAGAGCGCAATCACATCTGCTCGGTTTGCGTTGCCAACGGCCATTGCGAGTTGCAATCGCTGGCGCAGCAAGAGGGCGTGACGCACGTGCGTTTCCCCTACCGCAACCCCGAACTCACCGTAGACGCCTCGCATGAACGCTTCACCGTCGATCACAATCGCTGCATCCTGTGCACTCGCTGCGTCAGGGTTTGCGCAGAGGTTGAAGGCGCGCACGTGTGGGACGTCATGGGCCGCGGCATCAATTCCATGGTCATCACCGACCTGCATGAGGAATGGGGAAAATCCAGTTGTACGCGCTGCGGCAAGTGCGTGCAGGTATGCCCCACCGGAGCGCTTTTCGACAAGAGCAAGATCGGCTCCGACCAACCCAAGTATCCCGATTTTCAGACTCGCAACTTGCTGGCTCGACGGATGTTCCGGATGCCACATGTCGTTCCTTGATATGGATGAACGCCTCATCGAACTCGCAGAACTCGTCGACGTCGTCTACAGCCCCATCGTCGACACAAAAGAGTTCCCCGATGAAGTCGATATTGCCCTCGTTGAGGGAGCCGTAGCCTCCGTCGATGACGAGAAGAAGATCAAGAAGATTCGCGCCCACTCCAAAATGCTGATCGCCATGGGCGACTGCGCGGTAGCCGGCAACGTGCCATCGATGCGTAATCCCATCGGCCCTGAAGTGATCCTGAATCGCGCCTACATTGAGAACGCTTCCGCTCAACAGCAGATTCCCTGCGTCGTGGTGCCCAAGCTTCTCAAGGTCGTGCGGCCGATCCACGAGTTCGTCAAGGTGGACGTGTTCCTGCCCGGTTGTCCGCCCTCTGCCGACACCTTTCACTCGGCGCTCGTCGCGCTGATAACCGGCGAACCGCTGGACATTCCCGCGCTCACCCGCTTTGGAGCCTGAGCCCTTTGGAGATCGAATCATGACCCAGACCATCACCATTGATCCCGTAACCCGCCTCGAAGGGCACGGCAAGATCACCATCCAACTGAACGGCCAGGGCGAGGTAGAAGACGCGCACTTTCATGTAACCCAGGTGCGCGGCTTCGAGAAATTCTCTGAGGGCCGCCCATTCTACGAGATGCCCAGCCTCATGGCCCGCATCTGCGGCATCTGCCCCGTCTCACACCTTATCGCCTCGGCCAAGGCCTGCGAGGCCATCATGTCTGTCAGGATTCCCCACACCGCCGCCCAACTGCGGCGTATGTTGAACCTGGCCCAGATGGTGCAGTCCCACGCCCTCAGCTTCTTCTACCTGTCCTCCCCCGACCTCCTGCTGGGCATGGAGTCCGACCCCAAAAGCCGCCACGTCTTCGGCGTGGTAGCCGCCGCGCCCGAGTTGGGCCGCGCCGGGGTCGCCCTGCGCCGTTTCGGCCAGCACATCATCGAACTGCTCGGCAACAAGCGCATTCACCCCGGCTGGGTCATCCCCGGCGGCGTGACCGAACCCCTCGCCGCAGCCAAGCGCGACGAGATCCTCGCCATGCTGCCCGAGGCCTACTACGGCATCAAGCTGGCCCTCACCGCCTATAAGCAGATCGCCGACAGCTTCAAGCCGGAGATCGAAGTCTTCGCCAACTTCCCTTCGCTCTACATGGGCCTGGTGAACGAGGATGACTCGGTGGAGTTTACCGATGGCGCGCTACGGTTGATCGATGCCACCGGCAAGATTGTGGAAGACGGCATCAATGCGACCCGGTTCAACGAAGTCATCGGCGAGGCAGTTGAGAACTACAGCTTCACCAAGTTCGCCTACTACAAGCCGCTCGGCTATCCCAAGGGCAGCTACCGGGTAGGTCCGCTGGCCCGGCTCAACATCGTAAAAAAGATGGGAACTCCGCTCGCCGACGTGGAACTGGCAGAATTCAAACAGTTGGCCCCGGGGCCGGTTCAAAGCTCGTTCTACTACCATCACGCACGGCTCATAGATATCCTCTACGGCATTGAGAAGATCGAACAGATCCTCACCGACCCGCTCATTCTCGACAAGCACGTCCGCGCCGTTGCCGGCGTCAATCGCCTCGAAGGCTCCGGACAGGCCGAAGCCCCGCGCGGCACCCTGAACCACCACTACAAGGTCGACGAGAACGGACTCATCACCTGGGCCAACCTCGTCATTGCCACCGGCCAGAACAACAACGCCATGAACAAAGGTGTCCTGCAAGCTGCAAAGGCCTACGTCAAAGGCGGCAAATTCACTGAAGGCACGCTCAACCGCGTCGAGGCCGTGATTCGCACCTTCGATCCTTGTCTCAGCTGCTCCACCCACGCGTTCGGAAAAATGCCGCTGGCTCTTACGCTGTTGTCAGCCAATGGCGAAGTCGTCGACCAGCTCATCCGTTCCTGATTTCGCGCAACCAAATCGAACTGGGTGCCCCAGGTCTCGTCCGCCGCGGCGGAAGACCTGGGATTTCCTCCATCCCATCCACAAGTCGCGCGACAATAGAACCATGAACAAAGCTCCCGTCAAATGCCTCATCCTGGCCTGCGGAAACACTCTCCGCGAGGACGACGGCACCGGGCCGTTTCTGGCCGAATGGGCCGCGGTGCGCTTTGTAACAGAGCCTGCAGTGCGCGTTCTGATTCGGCAGCAATGGACTCCCGATTTGGCGGCAGAAATCGCCGAAGTAGATTCGATCCTGTTTATCGACTGCTCCATCGAATCTCTACCGGGAATCGTTCGCCTTATGCCGGTAGAACCCGTCGCAGCCGGCCCCGGACTCGCCAGTCACCACATCGGCGCGCCGGAACTCCTCGCACTATCACAGGAACTCTATGACACCCTGCCTCGCAAGGCACTGCTGTTAACGGTCGGCGCCGGCTCAACAAACCTCCGCGAAGCCTTCAGCGCCGAAGTCTCCGCCGCTCTCCCCGAGGCTCGCAGTTTTCTTGAAAGCACGGTCGCACAGCTTCTCGCTTCCTGAAAAGCCGCCGCAGATCAGCGCGCATAGCCCGCAAGTTTGAATGTGTGGGCATAGTCACCTTTCAACTGCCCCGGAAGCGCGATGCTCAAATTGGCGCCCTCCGCTTTCGCAGTCAGCCCTTTCGCGCCGCCCAGTTCAGTCACCGCCCCACTGCTGTTCAACGGCAAGTCATCGATTGTCAGAGTTTTTGCCTTGGGCGTTCCAAGCACCGTCACATAAAGGTCACTGCCCTTGCGCGTAAACCTCAGATCGTCGCCTTCGGCCGACTTGCCCACCGCGCGCGTCCACGGCGTCGTATCGTAGATCGCCTCGCCATTCTGTTTCAGCCACGCGCCCAGCGCCTTCAGCCGCTCCATCTGCACCGGCGGAATCGTCCCGTCCGCTTCCGGCCCCACATCCAGCTGCAGGTTGCCATTCTTGCTCACAATATCTACCAGCAACGCAATCAGTTCGCCCGGCGCAATTGTCTCCGCTTCGCCCTCCGCCCGGTTGTAGCCGAACGAACGCCCTAGCCCGCGGCACTCCTCCCACTTCTTCTCGCTGATCTTGTCCAGCTTCTGATACTCGGGAGAAGTAAAATCCGAATGCGCGATCCCAAACCGATCATCGATCACCCCATCCGGCACTGCGTTGTAATAATCAGCCTCCACCTCGAGCGCCTTGCCCGTCTTCGGCCAATCGATGTCATTCCACAACACCGCAGGATGATAGCGCTCGATCAATTCGTGAATCTGCGCGTTGGCATACTTTCCGTACTCTTCGCTCTGCGGCTTCACCGACTCATAATCGGCGTTCGTCTTGATGGGGCCGGGAACGAACGTCCAGTCGTAGCCACCAGAGTAGTAGATGCCCATGCGCAAACCCTGCTTGCGCACCGCGGTCGTCAAATCGCCCACCAGGTCGCGCGTGGCGTGCTGGCGATCCTTGGGCAGCGTGGGATTGGGCGTTGAGCTCGGCCACAGCGTGAACCCCTCATGATGCTTGCTGGTCAGAACTACGTACTTCGCACCCGCATCGCGAAAAGCCGTCGCCCACTGGTCCGGATTCCACTTCTGCGTCTCGCGATCGAAGACCGGCGCAAAATTGTAGTAGTTGTAGTCAGCGCCAAAATGCTCGCGATGATACGCCTGTGTAGGCGACCCATCGATCCGCATCACGTTGTAATACCACTCGGCATACGGGTTGTACTTGATATAATCGGCCGAACTGAAATCATGATTGGGATGCGAGAGCGGCGCCCATCCCGGCACCGAATACAGCCCCCAGTGAATGAAAATCCCCAGTTTCGCTCCCGCATACCACTGCGGCAGAGGATGGCGATTCAGCGACTCGATCGTCGGCTCATACTTCGCCGGCGCCTGCGCAATGGAAACAGAGCCGACAGCCACGAACGCCGCAATCATTCCCCTGAGCACTGCCTGTTTGTAAATCATCCGCACTCCTTCAAGAAGTCACACGGAATCATAATCGGCCGAAGCAAACCTGCCAACTGTTCCGCAGATTGGGCCGGCTGTGACACTGATACGCTGTTTGGGTTATTGCAGCCTTTTCACACCACAGGCATCAGCACGCACAAGCGCAGAAAAGCCAACGGCGGCCGCACCGGTTAGTGCGTCCGCCACTGGCCTCCAGGGAACTTCTTTGTCTTCGTGCAGCGCCTCTAGCCCTAAAACGCCGCGACCGTCTGACGCAGGCTATACGAACTGAGCGTCTTGATATAGTTGCCGCGATCGAGGGGCGACGTGTCGGGAACCGAGCGGCGGCTGAGGCATCCGCGCGTCTCCGACAGCGAAGTATATTCGCGCTTCTCCAGCCAATAGCTCAGGTCCGCCATGACTCTTCCGATATGCTCGATTCCGTGAATGTGCAGCGCCGACACCATCATCGCCACGTTAGCGCCCGCCATCACCGACTTCAAAACATCTTCAGCCGAATGCACTCCACCGGTAAGGGCGATATCCACACTGGTATGGCCGTAGAGAATCGCCGCCCAATGCAAGCGAGGCAGTAACTCTGATGGCGTTGAGAAATGCAGCGTGGGCCGCACCTCCAGCGTCTCGATGTCGAAATCCGGTTGATAAAACCTGTTAAAGAGCGACACACCGCGCGCCCCCGCGTCTTCGAGCCTGGCCACCAGGTTCGGAATACTGGTGAACGACTGCGACAGCTTCACCGCAACCGGAACCTTGACCGCACGACAGACATTGTCAACCAGCTCCAGCAGTTGCAGCTCAAGCTCGGCAGAGGTCTGACCACGATCCGTGGCTAGCGCAAAGGTATTCAGCTCGATCCCATCGGCTCCCGCTTCTTCCATCTCGCGGGCATACCTCACCCAGCCCCCCGTTGTCGCCCCGTTAAGACTGGCCAGGATCGGAATCTCCACGGCAGCCTTCGCGCGCCGCAGATGATCCAGGTAAACCTCATGCGTCATGCGGTAGTCGCTAAGGTCAGGCAGGTAATCGAGCGACTCCGCAAACGACTCCGTTCCCCGCGAAAGGTCTTCATCGAGCGCACGCGATTCCAGCGCCAGTTGCTCCTCAAAGAGCGATGTAAGCACAACCGCCGCGGCGCCTGCATCTTCCATCCGGCGCAGGCCATCGAGCGACTCCGACAGCGGAGTGGACGCAACCACAATGGGCCCTTTCAATTTGAGCCCTAGATAGTTCGTTGAAAAGTCAATCATTCTGTTCCTCCGGCGCTTACTGGCTCCAGTTTCTCAGCCGGTTTTTCCAGCGGAGCAATGTTGGGGGTTTCGCCGCGGCCAGGCATGCCGGCACGCGCGGAGTAGACGCGCCACTGGCGCTCCACATCGTCTTGTGCCTCCTTCAGCAGTTCCGCAGCCAGCTCGGGGTTCCCGCGTGCAAGCATCGTGTAACGCGCTTCGCGATAGGCATAGTCCTTCAGCCGTATCGACGGCGCCTTCGAATCAAGTTGGAATGGATTCTTGCCCGTCTCGCGCAGCGCCGGGTTGTACCGCATCAACGGCCAGTATCCCGACTGAACAGCCAGCTTCTGCTGCTCGAGTCCGTGCACCAGATCGTATCCGTGGGCGATGCAGCTCGAGTACGCAATGATGATCGATGGACCTTCATGCGCCTCGGCCTCCTGGAACGCCTTCACAACGTGGCTGTCGTTGCCGCCCAGAGCTACCTGAGCCACGTAGACATACCCATAGCTGACGGCCTCCATCGCGAGATCCTTCTTGCTGTTCATCTTGCCGCTCGCCGCAAACTTCGCAACCGCGCCCCGCGGCGTAGCCTTTGACATCTGGCCGCCGGTATTTGAATAAACCTCGGTATCCAGCACCAGCACATTCACGTTCTTGCCGGAACCGAGCACGTGATCCAATCCGCCGAAACCAATATCAAACGCCCATCCGTCTCCGCCCAGGATCCACACGCTCTTGCGGACCAGCGTATCCGCAATCGCAAGCAGGTTGCGCGCGTCAGAGGACGCCTCTCCCGCCAGCTTCTCGCGCAAAATCTTCACCCGCTCGCGCTGCTGATTGATTTCAGATTCGGTCTTCTGCGATGCCGTGAGCAGCGCAGTTACCAACTCATCGCCCAGCGCCGGCGCAAGCCGCGTCACCAGTGTCTCCGCAAAGATCTTCTGCTGGTCGAGCGCAATACGCATTCCAAATCCAAACTCGGCGTTATCCTCAAAGAGCGAATTAGCCCAGCTCGGTCCGCGGCCTTGCACGTTGGTGCTGTACGGGGTCGTGGGCAGGTTGCCGCCATAGATAGATGAGCAACCGGTGGCGTTCGCAATGTACAGTCGATCGCCGAACAATTGCGTCAGCAGCTTAACGTAAGGCGTCTCACCGCATCCCGCGCAAGCGCCTGAAAATTCAAACAGCGGTTGCAGCAGTTGCAGATCCTTCACCTGGCCATGCGATAGCTTGTTGCGATCCACCTCCGGCAAACCGAGGAAGAACTCCCAGTTCTCGCGTTCGGCCTCACGCAGCGGAGCCTGCGGTGCCATGTTGATTGCCTTATGGCTCGCATCGCTCTTGCTCTTCACCGGGCAAACCTCAACGCACACCGCGCATCCGGTGCAATCTTCAGGAGCCACCTGCAGCGTGTAGCGATCCTGCTCCATGCCCTTCCACTTGGGCTTGGCCCATTGGAAAGTTGCCGGAGCGTCCGTGGCGAGATCAGGGCTGTACACCTTGGCGCGGATCACCGCATGCGGGCATACCATCGCGCACTTGCCGCACTGGATGCACAGGTCCTTATCCCACACGGGAATGAACTGCGCGATGTTGCGCTTTTCCCACTGCGCGGTGCCGGTCGGGAACGCCCCGCCCGCGGGAATCGCGCTTACCGGCAGCAAGTCGCCCTTGCCTGCGGCAATCTGCCCCAGCACGTCGTACACAAACTTCGGGGCCTTGTCGGAGAGCGATCCCACCATGTCGAACTCTGAAGTAGCCGCGGAAGGTAACTCAACCTTTTCCAGGTGGGCAAGTGCCGCATCCACAGCCGCAAAGTTCTTTTGCACCACCGCCTCTCCCCGCTTGCCATAAGTTTTCTTGATGGCTTTCTTGATCTGCTCAATGGCTTCTTCGCGAGGCAGCACGCCGCTGATCGCAAAGAAGCATGTCTGCATGATGGTGTTGATGCGCGTTCCCATGCCGGCATTGCGCGCCACCGTGTATCCGTCGATCACGTAGAACTCGATCTTCTTCGTCAGCATCTCCTGCTGCACCGTCTTGGGCATCTTGTCCCAGACCTCAGCGGCAGAATACGGCGAGTTCAACAGGAACACCGCGCTCGGCATCGCTGCTTCCAGCACATTCATCTTCTCGAGGAAGCTGAAGTTGTGGCACGCTACAAAACTCGCACGCGTAATCAAATAACTCGAGCGGATCGGCGTCGGCCCAAAGCGCAAATGCGACGTCGTCATCGACCCCGACTTCTTCGAGTCATAAACAAAATAACCCTGCGCAAAGTTCGGCGTCTCCGTTCCGATGATCTTGATGGAGTTCTTGTTCGCGCCGACCGTACCATCCGAGCCTAGTCCGTAGAAGAGCGCACGTACCGTCCTCGGATCTTCGGTCGAGAAAGTCGGATCATACGTCAGGCTGGTAAAGCTGACGTCGTCGTCGATGCCGATGGTGAAGTGGTTCTTGGGGGAGGGCTTCTTCAACTCGTCGTAGATGCCCTTCACCATCGCGGGCGTGAATTCCTTCGAAGAAAGACCGTAACGCCCGCCGATTACCTTTGGCTTGGCGGCAAATGGCAGCGCGTCCGCGTTCTCAGCCAGCACCGTCACGATGTCCTGATAAAGAGGCTCGCCGGCGCCGCCGGGTTCCTTGCAGCGATCGAGCACAGCGATGGACTTGACGGTAGAAGGCAGCGCGGCCAAAAACGCCTTCATATCAAAAGGCCTGAACAGCCGAACCTTCAGGATGCCGACTTTCTCGCCTTGCTTCACCATCACATCGACGGCTTCTTCAGCGGCTTCCGCTCCTGAACCCATCAGAATGATCACGCGCTCCGCGTCGGGTGCGCCGTAGTAATCAAAAAGGTGGTACGCGCGGCCGGTCTGCGCCGCAAAGCGATCCATCACCGACTGCACGATTCCCGGAACAGCTTCGTGGAATGGGCTGCATGCTTCACGCGCCTGGAAAAACACATCGGGATTCTGCGCCGTCCCGCGAATGATCGGACGATCGGGGCTGAGAGCGTTCTGCCGATACTGGATCACATACTTGTCATCCAGCAACGCGCGAATCGTCTCGTCGCTGATGGGCAAAATCTTGCCCACTTCATGCGATGTTCTGAAACCGTCAAAGTAGTGAATGAAAGGAATGCGCGATTCGAGCGTCGCGATCTGCGCCACCAGCGCCATGTCCGCCACTTCCTGCACTGAGTTCGAGGCCAGCATCGCCCAACCAGTCGAACGGCAAGCCATCACGTCAGAGTGATCGCCAAAAATCGATAAGGCGTGGGTCGCCAGCGTGCGGGCGGTCACATGCATCGTGGCCGGGGTCAACTCACCGGCAATTTTGAACATGTTTGGAATCATCAGCAGCAGGCCCTGCGATGCGGTGAACGTAGTGCCGAACGCGCCCGCCTGCAATGCACCGTGCAATGCTCCGGCAGCGCCGCCTTCGCTCTGCAGCTCTTCCACAATGGGCAATGCACCCCAGATGTTCTTCTTCCCTTCCGAACGCCACTGGTCAGCCCACTCAGCCATCGGCGACGAGGGCGTGATGGGGTAGATGGCGACAACTTCAGAGAGTCGATAGGCAACCGAGGCCGCAGCCTCGTTCCCATCCATAATGACCATTTTTTGTTCGCTCATTTGCTTTGCTCCATGCCGCGGCCGCAGGAAAAAACCGCTACGTCGAGTCTCCTCGCTCGGTGGGTAAGCCGCCTGTGATGCGGGACACATGGAACTGGATGAATACCATATTATGAATAAGTTTCCATATTGCGACGCACACCCTGCTCCGCAATGATGGTCTCCAAATCTGTGGGTTTCGACAGCACACGATCAGATCTGAACGCGGCTTTTATTAGCTGCTATAGGGCCTGTCTTCAGGCGCGACGATGTCCCGCACAATATCGCGGGCTCTGCGATCCTCGATCAGTCCAAAATCGCAAACCGTGCCAAACTTCAGTTCGCAGCTTTAAGCCCGTTTACCAGCGCTTCCCATTCGGCCTCGAGAGTCGGGCGTTGAAACTTGCGTCCTGCCCTCTCATACCAGTAGTTGGCATTTGAATCCTTGCCTTCCTTGCGGTGCAGATAAGCGTGAACGGCCATTCCTTCGGGGGTCTCCAGTTCGTCCACCATGATATGGGCCTGGATCCAGTCCCCTTTCGCGTCCCACCAGAGTGCCGCAAGGGTAGCCGGCAGTCCATGGGGAGGAGCTTCTGCGGAAAGTGTGGCACGGAACTTTTTCACTTCCATGACACCCCTTTTACACCTTTCCTTGTTCCCTGTGAATGCCTAAAAGTCCATTCCTATCCACTTCAGAATCCTGTTGACATCCTCGAGAAGCGCTCCTAACATCCTGCCCACCGACGGCTTGTCGAGTGTTTCCCCACTCTAGCGCCAGATCCCCTGAAAACCTCGCACCTGTCGCAACACGTCGAGCATTTCGCTCAACTCACACCTAACTCGACTCAGGCCGGGAGCCTGATGGAGGTCACATGTTTGAAGAAAGGAAGCTGCTTGTGCTTTCGCCCCTGTTCAAACGCACGAGGCCAATTCTCAGCCTTGTTGGAACCGCCGCGACCATCGCTGCAATCGTGATGTTCGCAACCGTGATCAAAACACCCCGCATTCACGCTGGGGAAGAAAATGAGCGAGATAAGGAAGAATCAAAGATCGCGATCGGTTTCTCCATCGCACCAGTTCCTCTCAACCTCGCCGGCAAGAATAGGAGCTTGGTCGGCCTAGGCAGCTACATTGTCAACGCGCAGTCTGGCTGCGATGGATGCCACAGTAAGGGCACTCAAACCGAGTATCTCGCCACAGGTAACCCATACTTTTTGCGCCCGCCCAAAGGACCATTCAGTGGGGTTCAACAGATCAATCCGGCGACCTATCTCGGCGGCGGCAGGGATTTCGGTCCTTTCCCCGGCCTCCAGCACCTGTACTCTCGCAACCTGACTCCTGACAAAACCGGCAAGCCCGAAGGAGGCCACACCTTCAAGGAGTTCCTCACGATCTTGCGTACAGGCAAGGATTATGACCATATCCATCCAACCTGTACCGGAGCTCCCAACGGCACATGCGTGCCTCCTCCGTTCAACGGTGCCGTGCTTCAAGTCATGCCATGGCCCGTTTACCAAAGCATGACCGACCACGACATTCGCGCCATCTACGAGTACCTGAGCGCAATCCCCTGCATCGACACTGTAGTCGCGGGCGCGCCAATACTCCGCAACGAATGTCAATAATTGAGAGGACGGCGGCCGGTCAGGTTTCTCGGTGACCGGCCGCGCTTCCCCGGGTAACTTTGCCGAGCGCGTGCAATCGGCATCAAAAACGCAAAAAGTAACTGAACTTCGCAAACACCTGGCGATCTGTCGAAGTTCCCGGCATGCGAGTCACCGAGTACGCCGGCGTGGCAGCACCGTCAAAGTCCACGTTTTGAAATGCATCCGCATAACCCAGATAAATCGCCGTTCCAGGATGAGGCAGATAAGTGAACAACAAAGTCGCATCCGCCTGCTTCGAATACCCACTCGACACCAGCGCATGATTCGGCAGCAGCGAGTTATAGTCCAGAATCGCTCTGAACGAGTAGTCGCGATTGAACTGATAGTTGATCTTCGACCGAATCAGGTGATTCGTGAAGATCGTTCCACTTTGCGTCCATCCTGGCGGCAGCGTGTTTTCGCTCGTCGCCAGGCGCGTGTAGTAGTACATCTCGTCCAGGCGTAGATGCGACTGCGGCCGAAGCGTCACAATCGCCGACGCATTGTTCGCGTCGCCAAGAAACGGCAACACGCCTTCCGCCGGATAGTAGTTCGGCGAAGACCCCTGAGTATACGTGCCGGTAAAATCCACCCACTTGTACCACGACGTCATGAGCGACAAGGTCGTGAATTGCTCGCGAAAACCAAGGTTGGCATACCGCTCGTAACCCTCCGCATGAGTCATCGTCAACATAGTCATATTGGCCAGGCTGAGTGAGAAGCTTGGCGCCGCATACCAGTTCTGAAGCCGCCTTTCATGGTCATAGATCAGCGTCGCATCCATCCCCGGCCCGTAAGCAAAGACAATCCGATTGCCCGGAGGTTTCCATTGGTAACCTCCAGACGTCTCCCAGCGCCGAATGTCCGTGCGGCTGATATAGCCAAGCGTCGAGTTCATTCCTGGGCTGCGGTCCGTATAACGCGTTACAAAGTTCTTGTGGTTATCCCACTTCTTCAGGCTAAGGATGTAACCCGGACCGGCCGCATAGCTCCCGTCCTTCTCTTCGGTCTGCGTGGTAGTGGCCTGCCCGCCGAGCGTCCAGTTGTGCGGCGCCAGGTATCGAAAATCGATCGACCCCACCCGGTTCGACGTCGATTTAAATTTGCTGCCGCCGAGGAACAAGCCCACGTGCGATTGTTGGCCAAACTCCCTCTCGGTACGTAACACTCCATCGACCGCGCGATCGCCGTGGCCCGTCTCGCCCTGTGCCAGCACCTCGCCCGGCGCCCGGTCGTCCGAGGCCAGCACCCCTAGACCCCAGCGCCCCACCGCGCCTGTCAGCTTCACACCATACTGCGGGTTCACAATCCGCCGCGAAAAGAAAAGCTGCTCAGGCATCGTGAAGATTGAAGCATTCTCTAGAAAAAACGGCCGGCGCTCCGGAAAGATAACCTCATATCGCTGGTTCACCTGCACCTGCGGGTCGTCGGACCCGATCTCGCTGAAGTCAGGATTGAAAGCCATGTCGAGCGTCAGCGCATCGCGAATTACGGCCTTGGCGTCGAGGCCCGCGTGATACTCCGTCTGGCGCTGGAAACCCAGGCTCGGATCGAGATAGCTGTCGCGCGAATAGAGTCCGTAGGGAATCAGCTGAATGTTTCGCCCCGGCGAGATATCCTCATCGATCTCAATCGGCGCAAACTGTCCAACAAACTGCGGCAGACCCGCATGCGAAACGAACGGCCATATTGAAAATTCGTTATTTCGCTGTATGGCCCGCGCCAGGCAGATATTCCACACCTGCTTCGAAGCCCGCGGAAAGCGCATGCTGCGGAATGGAATCGTCTCCAGCACCACGTAGCCGGTCTCGGTAATGCGGCCTTCGGAATACCACAACCCCTCCCAGCTTGGGTCGTCTCCAATTCCGTCCGTCGTCCGCCCGTCATATTGAATGCCGTAAGGGTTCACATCGAACCAGTAAGCATGTTTATGATCCAGAAAAGTGTCGATATTGATCGTGACGCGATCGTCCGTATCGATCTGCTTCCGCGGCGCCACACGGGCACGAATCTTCGCCGGATCATCCTTGCAGATCCAGCCCACGTAAAGATTCTTGCTGTCATAAGAGAGGTAAGCCGCGGTGGCCTGGCTCACAGGCTCCCCGTCATGCGGATCGAACTGCTTGAAGACCGTAATCACCAGCTCGGCTTCGCGCGGTGTGCCAGTCAAAAAGTCTGAGAGCTTCGGCGCCCGGCTCACACGCGGAATTTTCAGCGGCGCCCGTTCGACCGCCGCGCAATTATGAGACAGAAAAGCGGCCGCAACCATCACCGCCGCGCTCAGCCAAACGCGGCTGAGATGAGAAAACCAAGTCATATAGCCTCAAAACGTTCAGAGACTCAATGCCGGTCGCGAAACCCGCGCCAGACGTAAAAGGGGATGAGCATCTAGTCTACCAAGACTGGATGCTCAAGGTTATCGGTCACTCCAGACACGGCTAATCATGCTTTGCTCCGCGCCGCCGATGAACAAAACAAGTTCCTCTCTCGAAATCGTCTGCTTTCGAACGATCATGTGATTTAGGTCACAGAGGCCCGTTGGAAACTGCTGGTAAAAACAACACAGATTCAACGAAAACGGGTGGGGTCCTCGAGGGGGAATGGGAGAGGCCGTCATCTCGAGATGTCCGCCTCCCCCTCCCGGAGGGTCGAACGATGCCGCAAGTTTGCAACTCAGACCTAAATGGTCGTATACTGAAGTCCGACTATTCTGGTCGTAGTTCTAGGGTGCTGCCCTTTCGGCGGCCCCGCGGGGTCCGGCAGGTGAGTGTGCTGAGCGAATTGAACGTTGGCGAAAGTGGGGTCGTTGCGGCCCTCAACCTTCCCGAATCGGTTCAAAACCATTTGATGCATATGGGCTTTGTGCCTGACGCGCTGGTCGTGGCTTTGCGCCGCGCCCCCGCTGGCGACCCCACCGTCTATTGCGTCGATGGCATGGAAATCGCCCTCCGCCATGAGACCGCAGAAGGCATCAGGCTGCGCTCTCCCGAGGCCGAAAACAGTGACAACGCGAGCGAGCTTGAACTCGTCCAGGCGGTGCGATGAGCACGTGCTGCACCACTCCAGCCTTTGAGCCACCCTCCACACCGCCCTCCGGAGCGCTCCGCACCGTCGTCCTCATCGGACCGCCCAACTCCGGCAAGTCAACTCTTTTCAATCGCTTGACCGGCCTGCGCCAGAAGGTGGCAAACTATCCCGGCGTCACCGTCGAGCAGCGCATGGGCCTCATGGCCGGTGTGGGACACGACGACCTCACCCTGATCGACTTGCCCGGCGTCTATTCCCTCACCCCCTACTCTGAAGATGCCCGCGTCGCCGTCGACGTGCTCAAGGGCAAAATGCCCGGCACTCCCAAACCCGATGCAGTAATCGTCGTCCTCGATTCCCTGCACCTCACGCGGCAGCTCATGCTGGCTGCGCCGGTGCTTGCGCTCGGCCTGCCCACCCTGGTCCTGCTGAACATGAGCGATCTCATGGAGGCCCGCGGCGGCTCCGTCGATCCCCTCAAGCTCGCCAAGGAACTCGGCGCGCCCGTGGCCCTCATCAGCGCCACCCACGGAACCGGCCTCGACGCCGTACCCCTCTTCCTCAACCAGCATTCGTCTCATCAGGCTGCCGCCAGGCAGCTCACCCTGCCCGTTCTCGGCAATGCCGCCAGCACTCACACCTGGGCTTCTCAGATCAGCCGCCGCACCGGCTATCATGCGCCGCTCTCTGCTGCAGGCAGCCGCAAGCTCGACAACATCCTCCTCCATCGCATCTGGGGACCGCTCCTCTTTCTCGTCGTCGTCGTGGGCGTTTTTGAAGTTGTCTTCTCCATCGGACAGCCCATGGCTGACGGCTTCGGCGAAATCCTCGCCCGCGCTGCGGAACTGATTCGCCCCCTCATCCCAGGCTCCTGGCTGCAATCTCTCTTGCTCGACGGAGCGTGGAAAGGCATCTCGTCCGTTCTGGTGTTCCTCCCCCAGATCCTCCTCTTGTTTCTCTTCATCGGCGTGCTTGAAGACACCGGCTATCTGGCCCGCGCCGCGCTCATCGCCGACCGCGTCATGCGCACCACCGGGCTCAACGGCAAGGCGTTCATTCCCCTGCTCTCGGCCTATGCCTGTGCCGTTCCCGCCATCATGGCCACGCGCACCATCGAAAACAAGCGCGATCGCATGGCGACCATCCTCGTCACTCCCTTCATGACCTGCTCCGCGCGCCTGCCGGTCTACATGCTGCTCATCGCGGCGTTCATTCCCAACGTCACCTATCTGCACGGAGCTCTCGGCCTGCGCACCCTCGTGATGCTCGGCCTCTACGTCGCCGGATTCGTCGCCGCCATGACCACCGCCTGGCTGCTCAAAAGCTCCGTCCTCAAATCCAGCGAGACCCCCTTCATTCTCGAACTGCCACAATACCGCATGCCCACCCTGCGCTCCCTTGGCATCCGGCTCATC
>WNGK01002605.1_pt1 | contig 19525 bp, 19 predicted proteins | sample 5400601 | NCBI WGS metagenome assembly WNGK01 (sample SAMN13153376, study PRJNA577476) | soil metagenome | isolation source: 60 cm soil or saprolite under Garry oak tree replicate 1 | place: USA:California | collected 2016-06-15
AGGAAGCTGCCAAAGATGAGCCCCAGCCCGACTGTCCCGCATGCGATGACCGGATCCACCCAACCTCCGCCTACACGTTTCCCATGACTCTAAAATGCATTCGGGCCTGATTATATGTCGCGGCGGCGGACGCCGAGTAGGTACAGAAGTCTTTGGCCGGAAGGGCATCGAGAGTTATTCGGCCGGCCAGGCGTCAAGCGCGAGATTGAGTCCCGCAATGCTGAGTAACTAAAGTACATGTACGTCGGTAACCAGATGTGCTCGGTTACCCCTGATTACTTTGCGCTAGGATTTCAGGGAAGAAAAGGACCGAATGAATAGTCCGACTAGCGCCGCCGCACGCCCCACGCGATGCGTTTCGACAAGCTTACCTCCGGGAGTTGGGGCGGGCATCGAGAGAGCCAGGTGAATCGCCCTATGCCACAGCACATTCTTGTGGTGGAAGATGACGACGCCACGCGTGCAGTCATCGTCTCGATGCTCTCTTCTGCAAGCTACGCTTGCCGTGAAACCGAAAATGCGCGAGAAGCCCTGGCCGTGCTTGAGTCAGGCGAAAAGGTTGAACTCGTACTGTCCAATTTGATCATGCCCGGCCTTGATGGCATCGGCTTGTTGAAACGCGTCAAGGCCAAATATCCCGACACGCCCTTTATTCTGCAGACAGGCGTGCGAGACGATTCCTCTCGTCTTGATGCCATGAGCAATGGTGCCTACGATTACCTGGTGAAACCCCTCGACCGCGACCAACTGCTCGCGACCGTGGGCCGGGCCCTGGAATATCGCCGTCTGAAGTTCGAGAACCGCGCCTACCAGTCCAATCTTGAAGCTCTCGTGACCGCTCGTACTGAGCAACTGAGGCAAGCCGTGACAACACTTGAACGCTCTTACGACATTTCTCTGGAAATCCTCGGCGATGCGCTGAGCCTGAAAGACACACAAACAGGAAGACACTCGAAGCGCGTTACCGCCTTTACGATCTCCATCGCCAGCGAGATGGGTCTGTCCGCAGATCAGGTCAGGGGAATCGCTCGCGGCGCTTTCCTTCACGACATCGGCAAGCTCGCGACTGCCGACGCCATTCTGTTCAAGCCGACAGTCCTCACCGAGGACGAAACGGCGGTAATGCGCCAACACTGCTTAACCGGTTATGAGATTCTGAAGAAGGTCCCGTTTCTCGCGGACGCCGCGGAGATCGTATGCCCATCACGAACGCTACGACGGAAATGGCTATCCCTGCGGATTGAAGGGCGAACAAATACCGCTCGGGGCAAGAATCGTCGCCCTAGCGAACGCCTTGGATGTTATTACTTCTGATCTGCCCTACCGCCCCGCACAATCGTTCACCGCGGCGCGCGGAGTAATCCGCCGCAATTCGGGAGCTCAATTCGACCCCAGCTTGGTCGAAACCTTCATGGCGATGCCCGAACACCTTTGGGGCGACCTTAGGAAAGAGCTCGAATAGCAGAATTAACCGGCTGACGGAAAGTCAGGCAGCCTGCGAACTCGCCCTGCCGGGCGACTCCGGCAGGAAAACCGCAAACACGGTTCCGCTGGTTCCCTGGCTTGTTCGGCTGGCTACCCTGATCCAGCCGCTGTGCTTCTGCACGATCCCGTAAGCCAGCCACAGACCCAGCCCGGTGCCGGTTTCCTTTTTGGTGGTGTAGAAAGGTTCGAAGATATGTGGCAGGTCGGCAACCGTAATACCATTGCCGGTATCGGCAATCGTAATGCGAACCCCGGGGCGGCGTTTGTTCGACCACTCATGTGCCCGCACCACCCGCAACCGCAGCCGGCCGCCATCCCGCATGGCGTCCATGGCGTTCAGAATCAAGTTGGAAAACAATTGCCGCAGCTCGCCGGGGTATCCGAATATTTCCAGATCTTCGCCGGAATGCTTTTCCAGTGCGACCTTTCCGGCCTGCAGCTTTCGCAGATAGAGCTGCACTACCTCTTCCAGTATCTGCCCTGTATCCAGCCGCTCCGGCGTGGCCCCTTCGCGGACAAACCCCAACGCCTGTTGCGCAATTGAGTCCAGTCTTCCGATCTCTTGTTCCGCCAGCCGCAGATACTCATCCCGTCCGGCAGCGTCGCGCCTTGAGAGATACACGAGATTGGTCAGGGCCTCCAGTGGATTTTTGATCTCATGCGCAATCGCAGCTGTCAGCCTTCCTGCCGTCGCCAGTCTTTCATTGCGTCGCAGTGCTTCCTCGGTACGCTTCTGCTGGGTGATGTCACGCGCAATCGCTGACGCCCCCACCAGTTGGCCTTCCTCGTTGTGGATCGGGGAAATTGAAAGCAGCACTCGCAGGCGCGTTCCGTTCCTATGTACTCTCTCAGTTTCGTAGCTACCAACCGGCTCCTCGCGGTTAAGGTGCTCCAGATTCTGCTCCAGTTCCCCCATCCGGTCCGTAGGCACAAGCACCGCCAGGGGCCTCCCAGTGATCTCTGCCGCAGAGTATCCGTATAGAGATTCCGCTCCCCGATTCCAACTGGTAACCATCCCGTCCACCGTAAAGCTAATGATGGCATCTTCGGACGAAGTCACGATTGCGGCCAATTGTTGCCGCACTTCGTCCGCCCGGGTTTCGGCCCGCGAGCGTTGTCGGGCCAGTCCCGCCACCAGCACCGAGATGAGGACGAATATCCCCACCCGCTGGAATTCGTTTTCAGAAACCGCCAGCCCCAGCCGAGGCCGGAATACGAAGTAATCCAGTACCAACGCCGAGCTGAAGGTGCACAGTACCGCCGGCCCAAAGCCAAAAAAGCGTGCTGTGAACACCACTCCCAGAATGAAAATGACGAAGGGATCCTTATGCATCACCGGAGACAGAGCCCATACGCACAACGAAAGTGCGGTCGCCGCCAGAGCGGATCCATACCACGCGACTCGGTCCGACCATTGCGGCTCAAACCTATAAATCGAGATTTGCCGTTTGCTCATTGCGCGTTCAACCGGGTGGCAATAATTGAAGAAGCGGCGGGAACTGCAGCCTGCGCTCTACCGAATCTAGCACGAATCGGGCGGCCCGATCACACTCCGGTGCACAAAAAAAGCGCGGCTGCAAGCCGCGCTTTTGAAACCGCAAAATTTTTCACTGCTGGGTACTGCTCTCAAGCTTCTTACCTTCGCGCGCGGGCTTGGTCGTGGGTACTATAGTAACCGGCGCTTGCAGCGTGAAGGTGAGGATTTTCTCGGAAGACAGTTTGATATCCGGCTTCTTACTTGCAGCCTGCACTCCGCCGCCGGCACCCGCGCCCGCCGCCGAGCCAATCGCCGCACCCTTACCCCCACCGAAAATTCCCCCCAAAATTGCTCCCACAACCGCACCGCCTCCAACTTTCTCCGCGGTATTTTTCCCCCGCGAACCAGTCTCTTGCTTGAAGTGGTCAGTCTCCACGTTGTACCACCTCTCTCCCACCTTGATTTTGTCGAGCTGCAGTTCCAGCAGTGCGCGTCCGGCAAATTTTCCCGAGGCTTGCGCGTTCACAATGTGGCCCTCCGTGTCGTAGTGCGCTGGGATCACGACCTCTCCATCCACTGCCACCGGAACGTCGAGCGTAGCGTGAAACCGGTCTCCGGTCTGCGCGGTTGCGCTGTCGATCGTATCCACCAGCCGCACTGCCAGCGATGCTCCGGACGGGAGCGTGACTTTCTGCGGTTCCGGCGGTGGCGGAGGCGCAGTTGCTGCCTGCTGAGCGGCCGCGGGAGGCGGAGCCGTTGCCTCCGCCGGCGCGCCTGATGCCGATCGCTCCGCCGATGGAGCAGACTGTCCCATTTGGTCTTGCGAGTCTCGGCGCTCCGCCTTTCGGTAATGCGTTTTCGCCGAAGGAGACGGCTTCTCCGCCTTGGCGGGCGCAGGTTCCGCCGCAGCCGATGCTGGCGCGGCCTCCGCACTCGCCGCCAGCGAAGCCACCTGCAGATTATTCACTACCTGTTTGACCCCCCGCGCCGAAGCTGCATACTTGGCGGCGGCCTCCCGTTCAGCGTCATTGTCCACCGTGCCCGAGAGTGTCACCGTCCCATTTGCCGCCTGCACTGTAAGTTGCTTGTTCTGCAATCCAGAATCGGCGGCCAGCTTGGTCTGGATATCAGAGGTGACTTGCGCGTCGCTTGGCGGCTTAGCGCATCCCAACCCAAGCCCTAGAACCCCAACCAACAGAGTGGTGCGCAAATAGATAGAAGATATTTTTTTCATGGCCTTTTACTCCTGATTATAGAAACGGGTTTCCAACAGTTTAGATGCAAGCGGTTGATCTGTTCAACGCTCTCCCTGTTGATTAGGTTCTCACCCCGAACCGCTGATTTCGTGCAACATGCAAATCGGTCACAAAGGGAACGGTTTCATTCAGACGGAAAGAAGGTTAATCCGCGAAATCCGCGGGGCGGTGCAGTCTCTTAGTGTACGAACTTGTAGTCGAGAATCGAAGTCGCAAACGCTTGCTGCTCTGCGTCGGCATGCGATTCCTTAATGCGGATCACGCGTCCCTGGCACAGCACTTTGCTGTTCTTCTGGCCGGAGATTTCTTTGGGCATCTCGAAGACCATCTCCACCAGCGTGTTCTCAGGAAAGCGCTGGGTGCCGCGCAACAAAACCCCGGACTGGCTCAAATTCTCAATCGTGCCCTCGCTCCACGTCCCCAGGTTCTTGACCCGGTAGCGGACCGGAGCGTTCATCTTGATCCTGCGCGCCCGGGGCACCCACTTCGGCTTGCGCACATGCTGCCGGCGCTTGGACGAGGCTGTGCTCTCCATAGCCTCCTGACTCACCCGCTCCGTCCGGCGCATGGTCGTCCAGTCGTAGTGGTATTCGGCGGCACACAACAGGCACACCTGGTAGTACTGGCCATCGGCGGCACGCCGCGGCCATGAAAACTCGTGGGAGCAGCGACCTAGGAGCAGAACATCTAGCAACTTCTGGGGCATTGGATTTCGCCTAACTGGGAAGCACCCGACACATCATCCAACGGATGCGGCAAATTCGATAGGTTACTTTCGTGCAGCAGACAAAGTTGTCCGATGGCTGGTTCACCCGGTGACAGTGAAACAGGTTTCTAATATCTCTTTTCTAATATCTCTTGCGGCTCCTTGTATCATCGCCACGTGCATCCCATAACCGCCTTCATCCTGGCTGGCGGACGAAGCGCCCGCATGGGTTCCGACAAAGCCTTTCTCGATCTCGCCGGACGCTCCTTGCTTTCCCGCGCGCTTGAGCTGGCCCGCGCCGTCACTCCCGACGTGCGAGTTGTCGGCGAGCCCGAGAAGTTTGCCACTTTCGGAGTAGTCGTCAACGACGTCTATTCCGGCCGCGGCCCGCTCGGTGGTATTCACGCCGCCCTCGTTAGCTCCGTCACCGATTGGAACCTGATTCTTGCCGTGGACCTGCCATTTCTCGATCTCCGATTTCTTCATTACCTGGTTGCTGAGGCGCAGTCCGCCGGCGCCGTCGTCACCGTGCCCTCGGACGGTGGGTATCTCCACCCGCTCTGCGCCGTCTATCGCAAGCGGTTCTGCGTCACCGCCGAACGCGCGCTCGCAGAAGGCCGCAACAAACTGGACGCGCTCTTTTCCGAAGTCCCGGTCCGAATCCTCGGTGAAGAAGAACTGTTGGCCGCGGGTTTCAATCCCTCGATTTTTGGCAACCTAAACACTCCCGACGACTGGGAGCAGGCAAAGCGGCAATTTGCCAGCCCACAAGAATGACTTCTGTATTGATTTCGATCCATGCGTGAAAATCGGTGGCCAAATGAATTTGATGTTCCAGGCGACCATGCATTTATGATGAGCGGGGTAGCGCTGACCCATGTCTGACGCCCATGCCTGACGCCCCGACACCAACCGACTCCACCCCGTACATCGAATTTCGACACGTCTCGAAAGCCTTCGGCGAGAACCGCGTGCTCGATGATGTTAGCTTCGAGGTTAATCCTGCCGAGACCGTCTGCATCCTCGGCCGCAGCGGCGTGGGAAAGTCTGTCTCCCTGCAGAACATCCTCGGTTTTCTAAAACCCGATGCCGGGCGCATTATCGTCGCTCACCAGGACATCACCGACTATTCCGAAGCCGAAATGGAACTCATCCGCAAGAAAGTCACGATGGTCTTCCAGAGTGGCGCGCTCTTCGATTCGCTCTCTGTGGCGGAAAACGTTGCCTTCCCTCTGCGCGAGCGCAACGACCTGCAGGAAGACCAGATTTTTCAGATTGTCTCTGGCCTGCTGGAAATGGTGGGAGTGAAAGAAATGGCCGAGCAGTTTCCCTCAGAACTTTCTACCGGAATGAAACGCTCCGTCGCGATTGCCCGCGCCCTGGCTTCGCAGCCGGAATGTGTTCTCTACGACGAGCCCACCACCATGGTCGATCCCCTCATGGCCCAGCTCCTCGGCGACCTGATGAAACGCCTCAAACTCCAGCTCCACCTCACCAGCCTGGTTGTCACCCACGACATGCGCCTCGCCAAAAAACTCGCCGACCGCGTCGTATTTCTCTACGAAGGCAAAGTCATTTTCTTCGGAACCTATCCCGACATGGAAAAATGTCAGGAGCCCATCGTGCAGGAATTCTTGACGCTGGATGAGTTGGATATTGGCGCGTGAGAGGAGGAATGCATCATGACGACCCGAAGGCGACAAATCGTATGGGTCGCCACGTCCTTTGCCATCGGGATCGCGATCGCAGTTCTCGCACCTTGGATGTTCCGAGCCGTCGGCGATGTTATTTTCCCGATCCCGCGCAAAGAGATCGCTCGCGTAACTTCGCCCGACGGCACAGTCGACGCCGTGATGATTGTCCTCGGCTGCGGACCTACATGCTCGGATACTTACCTGGCTATAGTCATTCCGAAGGGAGCGAAGGCTCCGGTCGACATACAACAGTTCAACTTTTCTGCGGATACTCAAATGCAATGGAAGCAACCACATCTGCTTGAGGTCGCCTACAACAGGCCGTTCATAAATCAATTCCGGAATATTTCGTACTCGTTCGCCAAGTTCGGTAGTCCGGAAACGTGGGACTATAAGGTCGAGATTCGACTTGCGCCTACTTCGACCGGTTTCTCGTACCTGAAAGAGCCGGCGAAATAAGTTGCGGAAGACGCTCAAAACCCCGCCCTGACCAACTTCTCCACCGTAATCGAATTCCCCGCCTTCTCCCCCGCCATCATCTTCTCCACATACTTGGCAATCACATCCACTTCCAGATTCACCGAATCGCCCGGCCCCAGCGATCGCAGGTTCGTCACTTCAGCTGTGTGCGGAATAATCGCAACTCGCACCTGCGTTCCCTCAATCGCCGCCACCGTCAGGCTTATCCCTTCAATCGCCAGCGATCCTTTGTTCACGATATACCTCGTCAATTCCGACGGAACATTAATCGCCAGCACATAGTCATTCCCATCCGCGACCTGCACGAACGAGATCACCGTCCCGACTCCGTCCACATGGCCCTGAACCACATGTCCGTCAAAGCGCCCGCTGGCGCGCATCGGAAGTTCCAGATTCACCAGCGCTCCCTTTTTCAATCGCGCAAATGAGGTTCGCCGCCAAGTCTCCTGCGCAAGGTCAGCGCTGAAAGATTCCGCCGTGATCTCGACGGCCGTAAGGCAAACTCCGCTGACCGAAACGCTGTCCCCCTGTTTAAGTTCCGCCAGCACCTTCGAGCAGAGAACAGTCAGCCGCCGCTGCTCTCCCCTAGTCTTGACGGCGGAAACGCGCCCGACCTCTTCGATGATTCCACTAAACATAAGAAAAACCAGCCACGGATTAACACGGATCAGAAAAGAAATACAAATCCGCGAAGATCCGGTGCAAATCCTTGGCAAGCCTTCGATCTTAGTCCAGATAAGGATCTCTCAAGTATCCCTCCACAGCGAAGTCCTCTCCAAACCGATGCAGTCGAAACGATTTCAAGTGCGCCGCATCGCTCATCCGCCGAAAGCCAGGGCCCGCCGCAAACGGCACCGCTCCCGCGCCCGCCAAAATCTTTGGCGCATAGTACAGAAACACTTTATCCACCAGGCCCGCAGCCAACGCCTCCCAATTCACAAATGCGCCGCCTTCGATCATGAGGCTAGTGATTTCCCGCTCCGCCAGATGCCGGCAAATCGCGTGCAGATCCGGGCGCCCATCCACTCCTGCCGTCGCCACTTGCTCCACCTGAATTCCGTGCTCCACAAGCTGCCGCTTCTTCTTCTCTTCCGCCAGCGAACAAAAAATGATCACGTCATCTTTCACCGTTTGCACAATTCTCGAATTCAGCGGTAGGCGCAGCCGCGAATCCAGAATCACGCGCAACAGCGGCCGTCGGCGCCGAAGCCCGCTGCGATCGGTCAGCAAAGGATTATCGGCGATCACCGTTCCGACGCCAACCAGAATCGCATCGTGCTGGTGGCGTAGTTGCTGCACGTGAGAGCGCGCCTCATCGCTGGTGATCCATCCGCCGGTCGGCCCAGCAGCGCCGAGTTCCTGTTGTCCAGGCAAAAGTCCAGACGAAAGACCAGACAAATCCTCGGGCGGCGGCGCAATCTTTCCGTCCAGCGTCATCCCCGCTTTCAGCGTCACCAGCGGCAACTTGTAGCGGATGTATTTGGCGAACGCATCATTCAGCGGACGCGCTTCTTCCTCAAGCAGTCCCGACGCCACCTGAACTCCTGCCTGCCGCAAGCGGGCAAATCCGCGTCCACTCACCGCAGGATTGGGATCGGCCATACATGCCACTACCCGCCAGATTCCCGCCTCAATCACCGCATCTGCACACGGCCCGGTCCGCCCGTGATGCGCACATGGCTCTACGTTGATGTATAAAGTAGAACCACGCGCCTTTTCTCCCACTTTTTCAATTGCTAGAATTTCGGCATGTTTGACGCCATCGTAAGTATGAAACCCTTCGCCCACCACATTGCCGCCGTCGTCCACCAGCACCGCGCCGACGTTAGGATTCGGCGATGCCAGACCGACGCTCTGGCGCGCCAGTTCCAGGGCGCGTCGCAGAAAGAACTCGTCGGATTGGTGCGAGAGAATCATCGGAGCACTATTTCACTACAAAGACACAGAATGAGACGCATCACATTGACCGCGGGGGAAAGCAATCAGCGAGACCGTCATCTTCGGGTTCTTCGACAGCTACTGCGGCTGCTCGTCCTCGTGGACCGCGTTTTTGGGGAGCCGGCACAAGCGCCAGCGGATCATCAGCCGGCTCAGCCGGTGCTCGCGGCCGCAGCAGCTTGCGAATGAGCCACCATACGGACCCAGCGGCCAACACTACGATCAAAATCTGAATGAAAGCGGCAATCATGCTAGTAAGTTCTGCTGTGTGCTTATGAGAAGAGCGAATCCACAAATTCCTTCGGATCGAACCGCAATAGATCCCCCGCCTTCTCGCCGACGCCCACATACCGCACGGGCAAGCCCAGTTCCCGGGCGATCGCGACTACAACTCCGCCCTTCGCTGTTCCGTCCAGTTTTGTAAGCACGACCCCGGTGACCGCCGCGGAGTCAGTAAACTGTTTGGCCTGCTGCAATCCATTCTGTCCCGTGGTGGCATCGATCACCAGCAACACCTCGTGCGGCGCCCCGGGAACCAGCCGCTGCGCCGTTCGCCGCATCTTTTCCAGTTCCGCCATCAAGTTCGTTTTCGTGTGCAGACGCCCCGCCGTGTCCACGACCACGCAATCTATGTGCCGCGCATTCGCGGCCTCGAGCGCGTCGAAAAGCACGGCCGCCGGATCGCCTCCAGCTTTCGTGCGAATGACTTCCGTTCCCGTGCGCTGTCCCCAGACTTCCAGTTGCTCGATCGCTGCCGCCCGGAACGTGTCCGCCGCGCACAGCAATACCGTCTTGCCTTCGGAGCGCAGCGTCTGCGCCAGCTTTCCAATCGTCGTAGTTTTGCCAGTCCCATTCACTCCCACTACCAGCACCACCTCCGGCACACCATCCGGCCGCTCCACGGGAGGCGTATTCGCTGCGCTCAGAATCGCCAGCAATTCCTCTTTCAGAAGCCGCTTCAACTCCTCAACGTCCTTAATCTGCTTGCGATCAGCCCGCTCCCGCAGCTTCTCCAGCACCTGATGCGTAGTAGCGGACCCCAGGTCCGCCCCAATCAGCGTGGCTTCGAGATCGTCCAGGGTGTGGCGGTCAATTTCCTTGCTGACCCCTACCGCTTCTTCAATCCGCTCACTCAGATTCTCGCGAGTGCGCGATACCGCCTCCTTCATTCGTTCAAAGAGGCCGGGCTTTTCCTCGCTGCTGCCAAATAATGTTTGGATCATGAGAACTTTCATTATGAAAAGTTGATGTTTTCATTATAGCGATCACGGCAGGCAACTTCGGTTGAGGTGAGTTAGCGAGCGGTGACTAGATTCCCGATTGTCCCAGCTCTTGGAACTCGGCTTCAGAAACCCAAGTGAGATTGCAAAGAATTCGCCCAGGTAGATCAGGCGGCAAGTCGTCTGGCTTCGGCCAGCGCTCCACGGCAGCAATCGCGTCGGAAGCGCCCCGTTCGACAAAGCGCGGCCATGGTTCACTAGGCTCGCGATTCGTCACCCATGGGTACACGCCCGGTGGGCCGTGCCGTTGGGGAATGATGCCAGTCCAATCTGCGAATCCATCGCGTACCCACCACAGCTCCCCGCCGAGAATCCCAAACTCATGAGACTTCAGGAACTCCACCACCAGGGGAACCTGCGGGCGAGTCCACCCGAATTCGCCGTTGCTAGCTCGAAAGGCATCCCGCTCAAGCTCGGGCGGAAACATGAAAACTCCTCAGGTGCATCCAGATGGATTCCTATTATAGAGCGATCGCAGTAAGGGAATTTCGCGAAAAGCGGCGCCTATGTCCGGGTCCAGCTCCAACCCCCGTTGGTTTTCTGGCAGCTGATAGCTAACGGCTGCTTTACGTCCGGTCCAGCTCTAGCCCCGCGTCGTTGGGTTTTTGGAATGCCACGCTAGCCGGGACGTTGGAAGCGCCCGCCGCAGCTTTGGCGGTCATGGGGACAGTGCGTGGAACGCGAATCTCGCCGCGCTGGTAAATCGCCTGCAGCGCCGCAACCGCTGCGGGATCCAGCCGTTTCCCGGAGATCGAATGAATAATACGCAGCGCGTCTTCGCAATCGTGCGCTTGCTGATACGGACGGTTCGTAGTCAGTGCATCAAAAGTGTCTGCCACAGCGATGATTCTGGGCAGCACCGGAATTTCATCCGCCTTATACCCGTGCGGGTAACCGCGTCCATCCAGCGACTCATGATGAAGCTCGATACCGGGAATCATTTCTTTCAGTTTCGCCACCGGACGCAGAATGTTTGCCCCCTTGGTGGTATGCGTCTTCATGATCTCGAATTCTTCCGCGGTCAGGGCCCCGGGTTTTTTCAGGATGCGGTCTTCAATTCCGATCTTGCCCACGTCATGCAGTTGCGCCGACACCTGTACGGTTTCCAGAAAGTCTTCCGGCTTCCCCATTTCCTTCGCAATCAGTACCGAATATTTCGTGACCCGGTCAGAGTGTCCACGGGTGTAGGGGTCCTTTTCGTCAACTGCGCCCGCCAGCATCTGGATGGAGCTCATGAACAGCTCGCGGTTTTCCGCGGCCGCGCGCTTTAAATCCTCTACAAAGTGTTCCAGTTCTTCCGACATCACGTTGAAGGTGGCCGCCAGTTCGCCAATTTCCGTGCGGCTCTTCAGTTGCACCCGTTGCGAAAAATCTCCCCGGGCAATGGCATGACTTGACTCGGTCAGAACCTCCAAAGGATTCGTGATGCGGCGGGCTGCAATGATTCCGATTCCAATGCTCAATGTAATCGCGCACAGAGCCAGTATCCGCGCCGTACGCTGCATTTCATAAACGCTGCTGTATGCCTCGTCGCGCGGCTTCTGCACTACCACCGCCCAATCCAGATTGGTCACCGGACTATACGTCCCCAGCAGGACTGTTCCTTCGTTGCCTCCCACGCTGAACTCACGGGTGGCAGCGACCCGCTGCGCCTGTCCGCCCTGCTCCACGAAGTTGCGCACTATTTCCAGGCTGGTCATGTCCTGGCCGGTGGCGTATGTGGGACTTGCCCCCGCCACCAGCCGTCCCTGGCTGTCCACCACATACGGAGTGAGGCCGCCGCGGGTTATTTCCTGCAGGCGGCGAATTAGAAAATCCAGATCAACCACCGAAGCGATCATTCCCAGAGAACTTCCGCCGTAGGTCACCGGGGTGCTAACCAGCATCACCGTCCGCGATGTCTTCCCGTTGCCTACCACCAGAGGTTGTCCGTTGTAAGCGCGCGATTCCCGTGCCGCTGCGTACGCCTGTTCCAGTTCCCGCTGCAAGAATGCGTCTGGCTCGATGCGCCCGGCGGAGACCCCCTTGCCCTCCGAATTCAACAGAGTCGCGTAGTCCAGATCTTGCGAAGACGACACGAAGTTTTCCAGCAGTGCCCGTAATTCCGGGGCCTGCACATGCTCCCCGGTGAAATCGTTTCCGCTCGCCACTTGCAAGGCCGAGGCTAGGTTGGCCTGCATCAGCCGGAATGATTCCTGGTGCTGCGAAATGTCATCCGCAATGGATACCGTGATGGTGTTCTGCAAAAGCCGTTCGTTGGTGATCAACCGGTCCCGGTTGATGGACTGCACCTGCACCGAATAGAAAAACATCGGCACCACGCTGATAACAACCAGCACGCTGAGAATCACGTACAGAATCGGAATGCGGGTGGGCAGAAATTTTAGGGCCAATGTGGCTTTTCCTCGTACCAGTCGCGGGGGGGCCGCGAATCAATTTTATGTTGGCAGTTCCCAGAGAATCACTACTTGAGGGGTGCATCGCATTACTAAAGTACCGGATTACTGGCAGTTTGTTTGCCGTGAGATTGTGATTTGCCGGCGCGATGCTCGGGTAATGCGATTTCCAGTGGAACCGCACTTTAGGTGGAGCAGCGCTTCCAGCGCTGCAAACAGGCGCTCGGATATCCGTCGGCGACATTGGCCGCCCGCGGCTACAGCCCGTTACTCGGCGCTGCTCGCAAGGTGGGTCTCGCGCTTGGAAGTCCGTGCCATCAGTTCCTGAATCGCATCGGCTGGCGATTTCCCCTGATTCAAGATCGCGTGCATCTGCTCGGTGATCGGCATTTCCACCTGGTGCGCACGCGCTAGTTGTACCGCCGCATCCGTTGTAAAAACTCCTTCTGCAACCATGCCGTGCATGTTGGAAATGATCTCCTGCAGCTTGCGCCCGCGCCCCAATTCGATGCCAACGCTACGGTTGCGCGATAACCCGCCGGTGCAGGTCAGCACTAGATCGCCCAGACCCGCCAGTCCAGACGTAGTGTCCGCGCGCCCTCCGCAGGCCGTGGCCAGCCGCGTGATCTCTGCCAACCCGCGCGTAATCAGCGCCGCAACCGAATTGTGTCCCAGCCCCAGCCCGTGGCAGACCCCGGCCGCAATGGCGATGATGTTCTTCAGCGCGCCGCCCAGTTCCACTCCCACCACGTCATCATTCGAATAGACGCGGAAGGCCGGGTCGCTGAATTCCCGCTGCACCGCTGAACACAACGCTTCATCGTTTGACGCAATCGTGATCGCGGTCGGATCACCGCGCGCAACTTCCGCCGCAAAGCTTGGCCCGCTCAGTGCTCCAACTCCACAACCAATTTTCGTCTGCGTAACCGAGCCAATCACCTCAGTCATGCGCAGCAGAGTGCCCTGCTCCAAACCTTTGGTGGCGCTTACCAGAAATATTTCACGATCGAGGTGCGGACTCATCTCCTGAAATAAGCGCCGGCAATGCTGCGACGGCATCGCGCCCACCACAATCGCAGCCTGCTGCAGCGCCTCCTCAAGACTTCCAGTAACCGCAACGCTTTCGGGAATCCGCTGTTCCGGGAGGAACGCTGTGTTGGTTCGGTGGGTTGCAATCGATTCCCGCACTTCTTTCTCATACGCCCACAGCCGCACTCGATGCCGCTGCTTGCGCCCCAGCACTATCGAAAGCGCCGTTCCCCAGGCGCCCGCTCCAATGATTGCAATCTGGCTCATGCGTGTCGAAATCGGAATTTCGGTTCCGTGCCCCGCAACATCCGGCCAATGTTCTGGTGGTGTTTCACGATAATCAGCAAAGCAGCGGCAGCCATCACCAGAACCGGCCTGCGGCCTTCGCCCGTCATCAGAGCCAGCGCCGGAAGGAATGCAGTGGCAGTAATGGACGCCAGCGCCACAAGACGGAATACTGCAAGCAGCGCTACAAAAATGACGAGCGCCAGGAAAATCGCTTTCGGCGTAAGCAGCAGAAACGATCCCAGTCCCGTGGCCACACCTTTGCCTCCGCGGAAGCCGAGCCACGCAGGGAAGATGTGTCCCGCCACTGCCGCCAGCGCCGCAATAAATGCCAGATGATTCTGTTCCGGAAAAATCCTGGAAACTGCCCACACCGCGCCCGCGCCTTTCAGCGCATCCAGCGCCAGCGTCAGCGCCCCCAGCGCCGGAGAGGTCCGCGCCACATTCGTCGCTCCGATATTACCGCTGCCGGTGGTGCGCACATCCTTTCCACGAAACCTCTGCACCAGCAAGTATCCGAAAGGAATCGATCCCAGCAAATATCCGATGGCCGCGCTGATCAGGATTGCCTGCATATTCATTCTTGGATCCATGTAGACGCAGATACCATCAGTCGCCCCGCCGTAGTCCCCGGCTTCGCGCCTACGATCCCAGGCCAAAGCGCGCGATCTTCGTGTACTGCGACCCCTTCGGCGAAAGCTTGCTTCGGTATAAGAAGAACTCGCGGGCCGCCATCGTACCAAAATCCGGTGCCGGATGTTGCGCCAATCGCTGTTGCAGCGTGGCGAATCGTTGATTGACCCTGTCCCCGCCTCGGCGCCCCGGAGCACCCGACCCGCTGCCTATGCGCGCTCCCCCGCGAGCCAGCGTCAGGTGCGGACTAAACGTCCGTTCTTCTTTCGGAATACCAATTCCAGCAAGATTCCCTTCGACTTTTGCTGCCAACTCAGCCAGTCTCGCGTCCGCTTCAATTCCCACCCAGAAAACCCGCGCCGCCTTCACCGTCGGAAAAAATCCGCATCCTCGAAAGGAAACTTCAAATGCCGATGCCGTCACCGAACCCAGCGTCTTCTCAATCTCCGCAACCACGCCTTCCGGCCTCTCCCCAATAAACTTCAGCGTCACATGCAACGACTCCGGCGTCACCCAGCGTACATCCGGCGCCAACGCCCGCACTTCCTCGACGAACTCTGCAATCCGTCCGCGAATTCCTTCGTCAATGTCGAGAGCCACGAAAACCCGCATAGTCTTTCTCTCTGGCTCTGCCATCTCTCCAGCTCTGTCATTCCGAGCCGCCGCAGGCGGAGAGGAACCTGCTTTTCAGCTTGCAGCGAGGTCCATCTCGCAGCTCGCCCCATACGACGAGATAATACCTCACACCTCGGGTAGAATTGCGCTTGTCAACGCGATGAAAACCTCTGCCCTCATTCACGATTGGAATCAGGCCTCACCCGACTTACTCCTAAAGGGTAAGGTCCTGCTCAACGACGAAACTCTTCGCGACGGCCTGCAATCCCCATCCGTCCGTGATCCCTCCATCGCACAAAAAATCGAAATCCTCCACCTGATGGAGTCCCTCGGCATCAATGCGCTCGATCTCGGCCTCCCTGGCGCAGGCCCGCGCGCCATAGAGCACGTCGAAGCCCTGGCCCGCGAAATCGTCAGCAACAAGATGAATATCCGCGCCAACTGCGCCGCCCGCACTCACGAAAACGACATTCGCCCCATCGCCGAAATCGTGCAGCGCACCGGCCTCAACATCGAAGCCGCCACCTTCATCGGTTCCAGCCCTCTCCGCCGCTACACCGAAGGTTGGACCGAAGACTTCTTGCTCCAGACCACCGAAAAAGCCGTAAAGTTTGCCGCCAGTCTCGGCCTAGACGTTATGTACGTCACCGAAGACACCAGCCGCTGTGACCCTGCCATGATCAAGCGCCTGTATTCCGCAGCCATCAACTGCGGCGCGCGCTCCATCGTGGTTTGTGACACATCGGGCCATTCCACTCCCATGGGCGCCTTCGCTCTCACAAAATTTGTTTTGGACGAAGTGGTGCGTCCATCCGGCGAAAAGATTCGCCTCGACTGGCATGGCCATTGTGATCGCGGCCTCGCCGTCGCCAATTCCCTCGCCGCCCTCGCAGCCGGCGCCGATTGCGTTCACGCCTGCGCCCTCGGCACCGGAGAGCGCGTCGGCAACACTCAAATGGACCAGATGCTGGTCAACCTGAAACTGATGGGCGTTTCTCCCTGGGGTAAACAAGACCTGACCCAGCTGAAAGATTATTGCCACGCCGTCGCCAGTGCCACCGGAGTTCCCATCCCGCCCAATTATCCAGTCGTCGGCGGAGACGCTTTCCGCACCGCCACCGGAGTCCATGCCTCCGCGGTCACCAAAGCCATCAAGAAAAACGACATCGAACTAGCCAATTCAGTCTATTCTGGCGTACCCGCCCATCTCTTCGGACTGGAACAGATCATCGACATCGGCCCCATGAGCGGAAAGTCCAACGTCGTCTTCTGGCTAGAGCGCCACAACATCCCCGCCACTGACGAACTTATCGACCGCATCTATCAATGCGCCAAGTCCTCGAACCACACGTTAAGCGAGGCCGAAATTAGGGAATGTGCCGGCAGTTCGTAGCAGGAAGGCCGGCTGCACTTTCGGGAGAACCAGCTCAAACAGATTCTGGCGGTACTGGATGGATCGAGCGTTCTCACCGTCAGTGACCTGCCCCAGTTCACCCAGCGAGGGGGTATGGTTCAGTTCATTTTGGAAGGCAACCGAGTGCGCTTTGAGGTTAACCTGGCCACCGCCAAGCACGCCGCCTGACTCTGAGTTCCGAGTTGCTCAAAGTGGCTGTCAATGTGAGAAGCGCTCAACCCAGAGATTGATCGGCGATGTTCAGGGTTCGCGATTACTCGATCCCCAAGAAACTGACCTGGATGAACATGCTGGTCAGCGGCACAGCGCTTCTGTTGGCAAGCGCGGGATTCTTTGCGTACGACCTGTACACCTTTCGAACCAGCACTGTGCACAACCTAGAAATCCAAGCCCAAATCATCGGGTCCAACTCGGTCTCCGCTCTGGTATTCGACGATCCTCACTCTGCGGAAAACACATTGTCAGGGTTTCAGGCTACGTCTCACGTTATGTTCGCCGAAATTTACACCCCGGAGGGGCGCGCCTTCGCAGGTTATCGGCGAGATCACAGTGGATCCCTTGCGCCGCCGCCCGCAATTCCAGCGGGTCAAGCACAAGTCTACCGATTCCAGAGTCGTCAAGTCACACTAGTCAGATTGATTACCTTTCACGGAAAGCCGGTCGGCACCATATACATCCGGTCTGACTTGCAAGCCATGGCTGACCGCGAAAGGAACTTCGCACTCATTGTCGTCACCGTCTTCCTATTGTCCCTGCTCGCGGCTATGTGGATGTCGTCATTCACACGCCGGTCCATCGCGGAACCCATCGTGCGTCTCGCTCAAACTGCCCGAATTGTTCTGTCGGAAAAGAACTATTCAGTTCGGGCCTCTCCGACCGCGGAGTGCAATGAGATCTCTGTTCTGATCTCGACATTCAATGAGATGTTGGCTCAGATTCAGGAGCGAGATGCAGCCCTGGGAGAAGCTCACGATCGCTTGGAGCAACAACTGCAGGAGCGCACGGCGCAGCTCCATGCGCGAATGCAGATCTCGAAGCTTTTTCCTATTCGGTTCCCCATAATTTGCGCGCTCCTTTGCGTCATATTGGCGCTTTTCCAAGATCCTGAGCGAGGACTATGGCCCGAAAATGGATCCTGATGCCAAGCAACATCTGGACCGAATCCAGAACGGTGTAAAAATTATGGGACGGCTCATCGACGATTTGCTGAAGATGGCGCAAATCGGACGCAAGGAACTGGTGTATGTGGACGCGGACCTGAATTCCCTGCTGAAAGACGTGCTCGCCGATCTCGAGCCGGAGTGGGAGGGCCGTCAAATAGATTGGCTCATTGGAAACCTACCCACAGTGGAGTGTGACTCGGGTTTGATGAAACAAGTGTTTGCAAACCTGATTTCGAATGCTGTCAAATATACCCGGCGGCGCGAAGTTGCTGTCATCGAAGTAGGGCAGTTCGAGGAGGAAGGGGCAATCTTCGTTCGAGATAATGGCGCAGGCTTCGACGAACGCTATGCCGACAAGTTGTTCGGCGTCTTTCAGCGTCTCCACCGCGCCGAAGACTTTGAGGGGACCGGCGTGGGACTTTCCACCGTTCAACGCATCATCAAGAAGCATGGTGGAGAGATCTGGGCGAAAAGCGAAGTGGACAAAGGCGCGACTTTCTTTTTCGTTCTAACGCCCCAAGGCTGCGGTCTTGCTGGTGCCACAAAGGCCGCCGTCAATGGACGGTGAGCCAATTTCCGCCAATCCGGAGTCTAGAAATTCCGGAACTCCGGATGCCGCTCACTCACGGCCTAAGCTGCTGGGCCACGAATTGCACGCTGCTGATTGCCACAGTGGCCGAACCCACGACCGCCACATTCCCAAAACCCCGCCCGTCGAAAGCGGGAGACTCGCCAGCCCGTTCGCGTCCGATTGCACCGTAGCCGTGACTGAGCCAGAATTACTGGCATCCCCGGCTGGCATGGTATAGTTCCTCCCGGGTTGCGAGAAGTTCTTACTTCAGGAGGATAAGTATGCGAAGAATACTGTTGGTAGTGGGCTCGGTGTGCTTGTGCGCTTCCCTGTCTCTGGCCCAGGGCAAGGTGGCGAACGGATGGGCGTGCCCCAAACCGGCCGATGCGCACAGTATCGAGGTAGGAGATAAGCCCGGCCACGCCTACTCGATCGACCAGATCACCTGCACTTCAACCAAGGGCGAAATCGCCGGCGTGAAAGAGAAGGAGGGCACGGGCACTGAGTTCGCCGAGATCAGCGGCAATAGCATGAAAGGCCACGGGGTGTTCGTTGAAACCATGGCCAACGGAGACAAGATCCACTTCGTTTACCAGTTCACCGCGACGACTAAGGACGGGCAGATGCAGTCGGCTTCCAACAAGTGGCAGTCTACCAGCGGGGCTGGCAAGTTCAAGGGAATCAAGGCGAGCGGCACCTGCACTGGAACCGGGAAGGATGGGTCTGTGGACTGGGCCTGCACCGGGACCTACTCCATTCCCTAGTCCTAGTCGGATAGAGACTATCGGGCGGGGGCCAGCCTACCGCATATTTTGCCGGTACTTTACGCGACTTGTGGCCGGTTGGCCTTCATCGTTTCGCGCCGAATGATCTTAGCCTTTCCGATAGGCCATCTGACAAACAGGTCGTCACCATTGACTCTTGCGGGAATGCCTTCGTCTCCTCTCCTCAAGGTTGGAAATTCATCGTCCCGTTTTAAGGGTGGATCGAACACGGCTGTGTAGAAGGTACCGTCGAGTATTTAGCGTAACGCCGCGAATCAGGTCATAGTCCGCGCCAACGATGCTGGCGACGCTGTCTGGAACCGGCCGATCAAGCTTGTA
>WNGK01009549.1_pt1 | contig 19516 bp, 15 predicted proteins | sample 5400601 | NCBI WGS metagenome assembly WNGK01 (sample SAMN13153376, study PRJNA577476) | soil metagenome | isolation source: 60 cm soil or saprolite under Garry oak tree replicate 1 | place: USA:California | collected 2016-06-15
CGGCTCTCGTCTTGAGGAGAGAAAAATGTCTGCTTATTGGAACATGATGAGTCAAATGAATGGTGCCCTCGTGGAATGTGGGCCACTCCACATTTTCCAAGCCAGACGCGCACATGATGCCTTTGGCCGGTGAGGGGCACCAGAACGGAACAGTGCCGAGATCGTGGCTTTTTTTCGCCTTGCGCCATTTTATATGGCAAGAGTTGATGCGAAGAGCGCCTCCCAATAGGTACGCGCCATGTTATGGTGACAAAATTGGCCGTTGCCTTCTTTCCAACGAGCACCAAAGAGATGAGCGAAGATGACACGCCACATGATGAGCGAGACGAGTCTTTTGGGGTGAGATAAGGCTGGGACTGCTTCTCAGCTCTACAGACGCCACCACTCGACTTTCAGAAACGCGCCAAGATATCCAACAAATGACAGCAGCAACAAGGTTACGAAGTACTTTGGCTGCAAATCGCACAATGTCGTCAGTCTGACCGGGGTCATCCTGGGCTTTCTGCTCACCCCAGCCGCTACGACAACCAGCCCGTGGTGGAACTGCTCGACTCATTTTCGCATCACCTTAAGCGGTTTCTTGGGGATGGGGTCTACAATGATGCGGCTCTTCAAAGCTATCTTGTCCAGTATCGCTCGCTGGACCTGCTGGCTCCTGCCAAAGTGAACCAACTGCCAGTACGTTCTCAGCCAACTCAACCGCTTGCGTTTGATCTGCAAAACGGTCAATGCCCAGCTGCAAGAGCAGAAGTGTACCTTCGGCTACCCTCCCTTTACTAACAGTTCCATCTCTTTTGAGGAACAGCTTCATCCTTAAGCAGTTAGAAGCGAAGTTCTACGCTTTTACGTAGTTGACGCTCGATCTTAAGCGCGTGAATATGAGTGAATTTCCACTTGTCTTCTACGCGAACTATAGCGAAGCCGAGTTCTTCAATATTTCTAACGAATAGATCTCGATTGCTAAACCGAGATGTTGATTCGATAATATGGAGCAGACCATCCAGCTTTAAAGTGCGATGTGCTTCACGCACGTAATCTGTGAAATTCACACCCATCAGTGATAGCGAGAAGATTGCCACATCAAGCATTTCATCTTCAAGCGGGACGTGGGCCATATCACAAGAGATGACGTAATCATTGAGCGCAATATGGTCGAAACTGTAGACTACATGCCTATCAGAAACCGCTTCGGCAAGTTTTGCCTCACCACAGCCAAAATCACCAATTACTTTTCCACTCCGTTCCTGGCACCAGCGAATCATCTCTTCGTAGGGGATAACTGGCCAGTCAGACCGCGCCTCCCGATAAAGTGTGTGATATTGTGCCCATTCTTCCGGATTGGCCTGGAGGCGCTTGTGGGTCTCATGGCTTCGTCCCTGATTCCATATACGGTTCATCGTAGAAAACGTGCCATAACGACGTAAACGTCGCTCCCCATCGGCTACATCTACATTTGGAAGTGGAATAACGATCGTGGGACGAGTGATCACGGTCAAATCACCATTGTCAAGGCGCTCCAGCCAGGCCATCAGGTTTTGGTAGGCCTGCGCAGGCGTACGTAGGTGTCCTTCAGGCACCACACCATCAACAGCGGCATCTGCGATAGATTTCTTGAAGCGGAGCCGATGCATCTTCGACTCGCACCAGGACCAGCGCTCGCCGTTGACAATGGCATAGGTCAATGGAAGGACTATTGTCACCTTCTTCTGGCGCTGGCCCTGACGGTAGATGCGCCCTTTCAACTGCTCAAACTCGGCGGCAGTCCAGGGTAACACGTTGATAATCAAATGGTTACAGACTTGCTGCACGCCATCAACCCCTGTACCGACCGCGCTTGAACCAATGAGGACATCGAGATTCCCATTGAGAAAGCCATCGAGACCTGTTTTATCCTCGCCAGTGTAGAAGCCGACCTTCCAACCATCTTCTAGTAATGCATTCCGAAGGAGTCGATCAATTCCCTGCACATAATAGGTATAGATGAGAGTCTTTGGTTTGACATGCTGGCGAATGATGGGTAAACGAGCACAAGTAAGGATTTGTTCAAGTGCGAGCGGGGTGCTATCTTGCCCAAGCGCACGAATCTCATCCAGGAGCGCACTGCAATCGACCTCGATTGTTTCTTGCTCATACCCCATCTGATAGTTGGGCATCCACCGAATGCCTAGCCGTACCAGCCGTTGATGCAGCGCCATACAATTGGATACAGTTGGATGGGTGTCGAGGTCATCATGAGCTGTACTGGTGATGAGTTCCACCATACTTTTACCTTCCTGAAGGTTGTTGATCACTGGAGTAGCTGACATACCCATGACATACAGATCGGGATTACGCCCAGCAGCAAGGGAGACGAGGGCGGCAACGAGTTTACGCCGCTGGGAGATATCCTCAACCTGACGTTGTTTCGCATAGTGAACCTCATCAACAGTCACGAAGTCTATTTGCTCCTGCTCAACAAGCTGACGAACCCGTGCTGCTGATTCTGGCTGTTGGAACGCCTCATAGTTAAGCACAAGGTAGCGATATCCACTTATATCGCCTGCTCCACCAAAACCTACATCATTCATTACGGTGCCCCAATGAGGTTTAAATGTCTTGGTTCCGACTATACTGTCCGAGAAACTATCGAGAATTGCCTGTCGCCAGCCCTCAACGACGCTGTTTGGACAGCAAACAATGGTGAGCTTGGCATTCACTACACGAGTGGAAAGGATTGCCGAAAGTGTTTTTCCTGCACCGGTGCCCGACCAGTTCCCAGCCCGTTTATGATCACGCACGCGGATGGCTACCAGTCGCTGCATGAGGTTCGGAAAGGTAGGTCTTCCGTCAACTTGGAAGGCATAGCCTGGTGGAATCACGAGCTTTTTTGCTTGCCTGTACTCGTCGAGAAATTGTGTTCTGACGCGCTCTGTGTACTCATTACCACTGACCTGCTCGGCCTGGGCAACTGCAGCAGATTCATCACGAAACGCATGGTTCCATATCTTTGTAAGTGCAGAGCTGATGAGAAACTCGACAGCTTCTACATCAGCGCATGATACAGTGATATACCCGAGGGTAGTCAGAACCTCTCTGGTCTCAACAACGGGCAGTGTATACTCGCCATCTTCCTCAGCGTCCTCAACAGAAGCATTGGCGCCATCGAGAAGAGCCTTGTCAAGGTTACTCTTCTCACTGCCCTCAACGTCATTGCTACTATTAAACTGACCTTCATGGTCAAGTAGTTCTCTGGCCTCTATCTCAGACACTTCTAATGTATGATCAGGGTTTTCAATGAATTGATCGACCAGGGAGGGCTCACCTGCCACAAACTTATCTAGTTCTTCTACTGGAAATCGGCCCGTTGCTAATGCCTTTACAAAGGTTTTGCTTTTACCAGACATTGTATAGAGCCCATTCTGCTGGAATAACACGTAGAGTTCCGCTGGCGTAAGTGCAAGAAGGTGTTCCCTGAGTGAGGCGACGAATCTGCGGATGGCCAGGACCGACCATCCCTTGCTGCAGATTGGACAACCGTTACCTTTACACCGGCTATTAATCACTGCCGCCCATTCATGTGACGAGTCTACTTGACATCGCCACCACACTTTTTTGCCACTACCTGGAGTCACATCATCTGGGGTAAGCTTCCTATTTCTCTCAAAGTGCCACTCGTCGGCAAGATCTGGGCGCAGAAATCGTAGAGATGTGGTTGGGGTCGCTACCCGTCCGCTACACATAGGACATCCGTGACCACCTCTCGCCCGATCACGGATCGCCGTTTTCCATTCATGTGTAGATTCCTTTCGGCAACGCCACCATACCTTTTCGCTACTACTTGCTGTTACTTCGTTTGCAGTAAGATCACCATTCTTCTGAAGGTTCCACTCGATGGCGAGATCAGGATGGGTAGTTGTTAAGGGCTCTTTCATTTGATCTTCTCAACCATTTATTCTTTCTTTGGTAAGTGTACTAGGGGCAAACTCTTTTATCTTCATACTCATATTCTCCCTTCCCTCTCAATTAGCCAGAATATATTATTTGATCTTCATTTTAGCCCAAATGTTCAAATATGGAAGGGTTTAGTACCAAAAGGCTGCATCTCGAGGATACAATGCAGTCAATGATATCAAATCCTGCTAATCTTTGATTGGTGACGAGTTCTATCCTCGTGACCAATGAGGGGGTCTTTCAGTTTCTTGATTGTTTCCAGGTATTGATGTTTAGACTGATTTCGCGTTAATCGGTTGTGGTCTGGGTTCATGTGCTTTTCATAAAGTATGGCTTGCATAGCTCTCCACGTTGCTTCGCAAGAATTTGGCCTAATCTCCAATATTATTACAAACAAACAACCTTGCAGTGATATCTTAAAGCTTTCTCTGCTGATGGTCCATGAAAAGGTAGAGACCACCCAGGTTTACCTGCGCACTATTCAAAGTAGACAGGCTAGGCAAGGAAAATCAGTCCTTGATGAGTTGGGAGTGAAGTAAATAGCAGTAGAGAAGCTGGGATGCAGGCTTATAAGCAACAACGAGACTTTGTGTCACCCTTACAAGGGGTAGTTAGCTCACCAGATTGCTACGTAACATCAAAACAGATCATTAACCGTGTAGATGGTGAGACAATAGTAATGGATGAAAGGTGCTACCCGGCTATTAATAAATCAACCGCTGTACAGTGATAAATTAGGTACGGCTGAAAAGCCATAGAGAATGCTTATCGGCATTTGTTATTGTAAAGCAAGAACACATAACTAAGGTGACCAGGGAAGTGAAAGGAACATTTTAAGGATGAGTGACACGAATATCTTTCTGACAGTTGTTCAGGCTGTTGGTGAGTTCAAAGCAAATAAAGGAAAGCTGCCCGCTCGCCTACAAGTGAATGAGGCACACCGGGAAGAACTAGGAACCCATTACAGTTTTGGTGAGTACCTAATTCCAATTGAGTACATTAAGGATTTGGGCATTGGGATTGTTCGATGCATTCCGCCAGAAGTACACCAAGCTGCTACCTATCAGAGTAAGTCGCCATCAGCTCGTGACTTGCCAGATTGGGCAAGCAAAGAACGTGAGTAACCAGGGATAACAAACCGGGTAGTTACCTGTCTGAAGAAGCCTGGAAAGATAATAAGCAATGGTCGGGCGTTCTCGATGGACGCCCGGCCATTTGTCTTATGTAAGAGTTTATTACCGATAGAACTCGCGCAAGAATGCCTCTATACCCTTCTCATTGACAAATTGCTCCTGTATCACGCTCACAAATGAGCAGTGCAAAAAATCAAGCTTGCTCAGCCTTGGCGCGTGCAACTTCCCCCTCTACGCTTACCTCTATGTTCGTGAGTGGCCAGCCCTGCAGGACTTGAGAACCCCGCTTTACTGTGGAAATCGGCAAATAGGCTAACAGCAAAGAAAAGTAGATACATGAAAATAAAGGTCTTGAGTTTGAATTCGAAAACCGCCCTGGCGACAGGGGTGTATTACGTGGCGATTATTACATTGCTTGCCCTGTTGGGTGTGGCTGTATACTAGTTAGTGGTTGAGCCACCCTGTAGCGTAATTGGGCAACATGAGTGTGTGGTAGATGACTGATCGGTCGCAGGACTGGCGGCTACCATCCTCGGTGTTGGAGGAACCACTCTAACTTTACTCGGTGCCTTTGCTGTAGCTTACTCGTGGACGACCCTGCATGAAAAAGTAGATAAGCGAGTAGATGAACAGATAAAGGCAGCAATAGACCCGGCCCTGAAGGAGCAAGAAGAAAAGATCAGAAAGTTTGAGGAAACTGTCTCTAAAATGCAAATAGAGATGGATACCTTGAAAGAACAGGCTTCCAACGTTGAGAAAAGGGTGCAATCTGCAAGGAGAGACTTGACCATTGCAATGACGCAGTTGGATCCCTAGATGATAGAGCCATGGGCATCATAAGATAAAATATAGTTCTGCATTGATAAACACAGAAAAGGACTAGCTCCAGGATGAGTAGACTTATCTATTATGACGCAGATGCTGACTTTTCCATTGTTCAAACTAAGCGATTGGCGTTCATTGGGTATGGCAATCAGGGAGCGGCGCAGGCAAAAAATTTGCGTGACAGCGGGGTGCGAGAGATTCTGATTGGCAACCACGAAGATGATTACAAGGAACCTGTCGAGGTCTTCGACCGTATTGCTGAGCAGGGTCTCTTCAGGCAACTCCCACTGCACTCTCATACCAGCCAGTATGGTCAATTGCGTGCTCTGGCCGCAGATGATGGGGCATCGTTGCGCGAACGGTTTAAACGCGTGTTAGAAGACGACATCCTTTCGGGACGCTTTGCTAAAGAATGGTCAGACGTTCAGGCGCAAGGACAGGAGCGTCTGGAGCAACTGCGAGCAGAGGCACTTAAGAGTTCGATTGCCCGCGCAGAGGCAAAGGTGAGGAATAAATAGTTAGTTGTTTGAGGTCAGCGATGATGACTGTCTATATTCGCGAGGTAACAAAAAGATGAAATTCATCTATACTTATTAATTTCTGCTCTCAAGTGTTCGGTCGCTTTCCTGGCAGCTTGCGCAAAATCAGGCCCTTGTGAGGCGAAGATGATGCTGCGGGAGGAGTTGATAATCATGCCGCGGCCGCGGCTGTCTTTGCCGGCGATTACTGTTGCGGCAACTTCTCCGCCTTGTGCTCCAATGCCGGGAATGAGGATTGGCATGTCTCCAACGATGGTACGTACTTTCTTTAGTTCGGCTGGATAGGTTGCGCCGACGACGAGTGCGCAATTTCCGTTGGAGTTCCAGGTACTGGCTACATGGCGTGCTACTACCTGGTAGAGCGGTTCTTGTGATTCACCTACGGACAGGTTTTGAAATTCAGCGGAGCCAGGGTTTGATGTTTTGGCTAAGACAATAATGCCTTTCTCTCTGCGGGCAAGAAAAGGAGCTAGCGCTTCTTTGCCGAGATAGGGATGCACAGTAATGGCATCGACACCTATTATGTCAAATGCGGCTTTCACGTATCCCAGGTTGGTACTGCCAATGTCCGCTCGCTTTGCATCTAAGATAATGGGAATGTGAGGATACGTTTCCCTGATGTAGCGTACTGTTCTGATCAGCGCTCGAAGCCCTGCATTCCCTTGCGCTTCATAAAAGGCAGCATTGGGCTTATACGCACAGACGAGATCGTGAGTGGCATCAATGATGTCCCGGTTGAAGGCAAACAGCGTTTCTTCCACAGAGTCTAGACTTTTCACCGATTCCGGGAGGTGGTTGTAGTCGGAGTCTTGTTCTAGCCTGGAAATAAAGGTGGGCGTTGAAGTTTCCTGTTGTCCGGTCATCTTAACTAAATAGTTTTCTGTTTGGCTAAGAATGCTTTGCCTTTGCCTAGCTCGGTGTTGATGGGTATTTGCTGCTGGCAAAAAGGGCACTCTGCTTCAGTAAAGGTTTTCAGGGTCACAGCGATGAGTGTGGAAATGGGCACATTACCTATATCTCCAGGTTGGACATCTCCACGATTGCATAATGCACTCAAACCCACGACGTTACCTCACGTTACCTCCGTGCGTGCGCACGAGTTCGATTACTTGACGGGCTGAGCCTCCCGTAGTAAGCACATCCTCAACGACCAGGACATTTTTTCCTGGGATGTACCTGTCATAGCCACGACGGAAGAGGAACTGTTTGTCAGGGCCATCTCCCTCTTTTTCAGCGTAGAGGGCAAGCGTTTCACCTGACGCGCGACTGGAGTTTAGATAGTAGGCGACCCATTGAGAGAGGACAATGCCGCCTAAGACCGGGCCTACCACAACGTCGACCTCGTCAGCGTTATAGGGTTGTGCCATCAATTGGCACAGAGTCGAGATCACTTTTGTATGCAGGTATAGTGCGTCTTTGTTGATATAGACGGAGCTATGCCGGCCAGAACTATATACGAAATGGCTGTCTCTGACAATAGCTCCGACATCTACAAACATCTGTAAGATCTTTGGATCGTTCATTTATGTCGCCCTTCTCTTCTGGTGATTACTCATGAGTCCGGGAGAGATCCTTCGCTGCGCTCAGGATGACAACTCGGGGTTGTGTCATCCTGAGCGCAGCGAAGGATCTGCGGCCCGCATTCGTGTGGCGCGCATGCATCCAGCAGACCTGATTCATGTAGCCTAGCGAACTTATGGGCAATCACCAGTTTCTCTTATAACGATAATGTTCTAAAAATCTGTTTACCTTGAGGATGCCCAATTATTTTACCATCTTGATAGACCAGATTTCCTCGTAGGAATGTTGCAACCGGTCTGCCAATGAGCTTCATTCCCTGGTAGGCGGACCACTGATTTTTTGTGAATAGATCTTCTTTTTTCACTTCCCATATCTGGGTAGTATCAACTACGACGATGTCGGCGTCTTTACCAACGGCCAGGTGGCCTTTTTGTCCAAAGCCGAAAATCTGCGCAATGTTCTTTGAGGTCACCTGGGCAATACGGATAAGTGCCTCTTCAAGTGTGTCATTGCCAAAGTGCCTGACCCAGTTACTAAGTAAAACTGAAAGAGTTTCCTGCATACCAGGCATGCCCGATGCGACTTCCCATACGCTCTTTTTTTGCTTTTCTGCAAGCGTATGAGGAGTATGTTCAGAAATCACAGCATCAATCTTTCCTTCGCGAAGGAGTTGCCAGAGCTTCTGTTGTTCGGAAGGGCTACGAAGCGCTGGCGCTACGTTGATTACATTACCGTATTTTTCGTAATCGGCGGTCGTAAAAGCAAGCTGATAAGCGGCAATTTCACCATAGACGTCGACTCCGATTTTTCTGCCAAATTCTAAAGCAGCAAACTCTTCTGGAGTGGATAGATGTAAGAGATAGAGCTTCACGCCAAATTGTTTCGCAAGCGCGATCATTTCAAGAGCAGAGGTCAGGACCACAGAGGAATTTCTGGCATCGCTCCATACGGCGGGGTCATTTCTTGCTAAAGTGTCTTGGTATTTTTGGGTAAAATAGTTCACGAGTTCCTGGTTTTCGGCATGGAGAAGTGCCATGATCTTTCTCTCGCCTAAAATTTCAAAAATCCGTGCAATATCTCCAAGCTGCGGTATAGTGGTTGGCGTGGTGGCATGACCAGCCGTAAATATTTTTACGCCAGTGATCATCTCCTTATCAACTTTGTTTAGTTCATCGATATCCTCAAGAGCGGCTCCCATATTGATAGCAAAATCAGTATATGATCTGCCCGTGTATCTTTTAACCTGATCTTCAAGGCGAGAGACGGTTGTCGTGGGTGGTCGTGTATTGGGCATGTCAAATATGGTTGTATAGCCGCCAGCAAGAGCGGCTCGCGTACCATGAGGAATATCTTCTTTGTGCTCAAGTCCTGGTTCGCGCAGATGACCGTGAACTTCAATCAAGCCAGGAAGAATATACTTGTTACGAAAATCAAAGGTATGCTCTGTAATTTTCGGGAAGCCTTCTTCTATGCTTTCAATTTTCCCGTTGGCAATGTGTAGCGTTCCCTGGATGATTTGATCAGGAAGAACTATAGATCCGATAAGCGTTGAAGACATGCCAAACCTCTTCTTGCCATTACTCTCTAACTGGAGAGACCACTTTCGTCACAAGTTTTCCTGTCTGGTCTTTAGTTACGCGAATATTTTTCTCCCACACAGGATCCATGTGAGAATAATCAGAACGGTAATGCGCCCCCCGGCTCTCTTTTCTTTCTAACGCGGCTAGAACTATTACCTCTGCCGTTTTCAACATATCTTGTATTTCCAGGCAGGATTGCAATTGACTTTTGCCCTCCGCAAACAACGATTGAGCCTCATCCTGCAACTTTTTAACTTCCTGTTGGGCTAGCATGAGCTTTTCAGCATCCCTTTTATCGATATATTCTGCCGCGTGTATGCCGGCCCGCCTACCAAACACCTGACCTTCCGCGAGCGAGTTACCGCCCAGGCGGTTTGCTCCATGAACACTCGTTGTCACTTCACCAACAGCATAGAGACCAGCGACGTTTGTTTCGCCCCATTCGTTGATGACAAAGCCTCCCATCATATGATGCATAGAAGGTGTTATCTCCATCATTTGCTTGCGGATGTCAATACCTACTTCCATATGTTCGGCGAAGACGTCGGGAACGAGTTTTTCAGCTTTGCCTTCTTCCCAGTGGGTTATATCCAGATAGACTGCACCGTGCCCGGTGCCTCTTCCTTCTTCAATCTCTTGATAAATAGCTCTTGTTACTTCGTCGCGTCCAGCGAGCTCGAGGCGCTCTGGCTGGTAACGTTGCATAAAGCGTTCTCCCAGCTTATTTTTGAGAATACCCCCATTCCCCCTGACCTTCTCTGTCACGAGAGTTCCGCGCTTTTCTGGAGGATAAGCCATGCCCGTTGGATGAAACTGGATCATTTCCATATCAACAAGTTCAGCTCCTACGTCCAGCGCCCATGCATAGCCTTCGCCAGTGTTGCTGGGCGCGTTGGTATTGATCTTATACATGTTTCCACCACCACCTGTCGCCACAATGGTCGCTTTTGCTTGCACAACCTTGTATGTGCCTGTCTTCCTATCAATAAGAAAGGCGCCTGCTACCTTGTCGCCTTGCCTGATCAGTTTCGTCACATAGTGATATTCCAGGTATGGGACGTCAAGCCTGGCAACCTCTGCCAGTAATCCCTGCATCATTTCACGGCCTGTATAATCACCCGCGCACAGGTTTAGGGGAGCAGATTGCTTACCACCTGCCCAGGTAAAATAGGAGCCATCGGGCAAGCGATCAAATTTGACACCGTAACGTTCCAAATCATAAATGCGATTCGGCATTTCTTCCGCAAATATCCTTGCGAGCTTATAATTGTTGATAAACCAGCCACCTTTGATAGTATCTTCGAAGTGAAGCTGTGGTGTTGCAGGCGCCTTCAAAGCCACATTGAGACCACCCATGGCCCAGCCAGTATGAGCATCTTTCAAGAGTTCTTTGGCAATAATTAATACTTTTGCCCCCTTTTCAGAGGCCGCAATGGCGGCTCGAAGTCCTGACCCACCCGAGCCGATAATAAGGATATCTGTATCTATTCTTTGAACAGTGGTAGGTAGGGAAGACATCATAAAGCTCCTTAATATACGAATAAATCAGTACTCGTTCCATGCCTTAATGGGGATAGTGTTTAGATCTTTTTCCACTATCGCCTGGATAAACAGGCGTGCTTGCTTAATTTTAGTAAATAAGGGAATGTTATGGTCAACAGCATAACGTCGCATGGCGTAGTCATCATCTACTTCCTTTTTAACGTGCCTGTCCACAATATTGATGGCCAGATCAATTTTATTATCGCGGAAGTACGTCAGGACATTGGGAGATCGCCGCTCATGTATCTTGTAAAGCATGGTTACCTCAATATCATGTGACCGCAAAAATGCAGACGTTTTCTCGGTGGCATATAGAGGTATCCCCAGAGTACTTAGCTGCCTGGCACTCTCCAAAAACTTTGCCTTTTTATCTTCTCCTCCCAGGCTGATGAAGATACCCTTTTTGGGAATACTACCTCCGGTAGCAAGGATAGCTTTGAGATAGGCCTCCTCCAGGTCTTCGCCGAAGCAAGCGACCTCACCCGTTGAGGCCATCTCTACACCCAGGAGCGGGTCCGCTCCTGAAAGTCGTGAAAACGAGAACTGCGGAGCCTTGACAGCAGTATAGCTGAGAGGCGGAATAGGAACAAGCGGAAGCTCTTTTTCTGCAAAAAGTGCGTCAACAAAGAGCTCGATGAAGTTTACTCCAGTGACTTTGCAGATGAAGGGGAAGGTACGCGAAGCTCTCAGGTTGGCCTCGATTACATACACCTGGTTATCTTTGGCGAGAAATTGAATGTTGAAAGGGCCCGTGATAGCTAAAGCTCTGGCAACTGCTCGGCCGGCCTCTTCTATCTTGCCTGTGGTCTCGACATTGAGAGTTTGTGGCGGCAGCACAATGGTCGCGTCACCAGAATGTACGCCCGCATTTTCTATGTGCTCCGCGATCACAAAGGCTTTGATCTCTCCATTTTGGGCAACTGCATCCAGTTCTATCTCTTTGACCTTTTGGAAAAACTTCGAGACGGTAATGGGATGCTCAGGAGAAACAGCCGCGGCTTCCCGGGTATACTGCTCCAACTCCTCCTGAGTATAACAAACATGCATGGCATCGCCTGAAAGCACATAGGATGGTCTTACAAGAACTGGATAGTTTACACGTTCAGCAAAGCGGATCAGTTCATCGACGCTGGTAAAGGTAGCCCATGGTGGTTGGCGAATATCCACCGTGTCCAACAGCCTGGAAAACTTACTGCGATCTTCAGCCTGATCGATATGGGTAACATTGGTTCCTAAAATAGGTATACCATAACGCTGCAACGCCTTTGCCCGGTTATTGGGGGTTTGACCACCCACCGCGACAATCACTCCGCCGGACGACTCAAACTCACAAATATCAGCAATGCGCTCAAAGGTGAGTTCTTCAAAATACAACCGATCTGATATATCATAATCCGTTGAAACGGTTTCAGGATTACAGTTGATCACAACAGAGCGTTTATGATACTTTTTAAGAGCCTGGACAGTACTGACACTCGTCCAATCAAATTCTACGGAAGAGCCAATACGGTATGGTCCTGAACCCAGAACAATCACACCTTCATTTCCGAGTGGCAGCACATCGTGGTGCTGTCCATTATAGGTCATATAGAGATAATTGGTATCGGAAGGGAACTCTGCAGCGAGAGTATCGATTTGAAACACCGATGGTGTGATGCCAAGTTTTTTGCGTAAGGCTCGTATGGCCAGACCGCTTTTGCCAGTAAGTTCTCCGATGCGCTTGTCTGAGATACCCGCCTGCTTCAGCGCCAGGAGGCGGGGCACAGAGAGGTTCTGGCTGGTTAGCAGGGCTTGTTCTATATCCACAATGTGTTTCATTCTCTGTAAAAACCAGGGGTCAATACCAGTAATAGCGGCAATTTTTTCGATGGAGATATTGTGGCTCATAGCTAAAGAGAGGGCAAATACACGTTTGGGTGTGGGTGTATACAGGTATTTGCTGATAATATCGTCTGTATCATCTATGTCGCCTGCCGTCTCGCTGTTGGCAAAGACCTTATCTGAAGTCACACCTTCAAAATCCAGGTCTAACATACGAATGGCTTTTTGATACGCTTCTTCAAAAGTGCGGCCAATACCCATAACCTCACCGACAGATTTCATTCCCGTCCCGATAGTTTCGTCCACTCCCTTGAATTTCCCCAGGTCCCAGCGCGGTATCTTCACAACCACGTAGTCCAGGCTGGGTTCAAAACAGGCCTGGGTGACACCTGTGACTTGATTGGTAAGATCGGTCAGGCCGTAACCCAGAGCTAATTTAGCTGCGACATATGCTAATGGATAGCCTGTTGCTTTACTAGCGAGAGCTGAACTGCGTGAGAGGCGGGCGTTGACTTCAATCACGTAGTAGGCAGAGGTCTTAGGGTTGAGGGCAAACTGTACATTGCATTCTCCAACGACGCCCAGGCTTCTGACAATGGCGGTTGCGGCAGTACGCAGGGTGTGATACTCGGCATTGGTAAGTGTTTGACTGGGCGCCACCACAATGGACTCGCCGGTATGAATACCAAGTGGATCCATGTTCTCCATATTGCAGACGGTGATGCAATTGTCATGAGCATCGCGTACCACTTCGTACTCTACTTCCTTATAGTGATGCAGGTATTGCTCAATGAGTACCTGCGGAGCAAAAGCCAGGGCTCCGCTCACAATACGCTCGAGCTCTTCGACATTGCCCGCGATGCCCGATCCCTGGCCACCCAGGGCAAAACCAGCCCGGACCATCAGCGGAAAACCAATCTCTGTGCCAACGCGGATGGCTTCATCGAGCGTTTCCGCGCTTTTACTTTGAGGAATGGGGATGTCTATGCCCTGTAAGTGCTGTGCAAACTCGTGTCGATCTTCGGTGAGGATAATGGCGGAGATGGGAGTGCCCAGAATCTGCACCTTGTATTTTTCCAAAATCCCCTGGTGAAATAACTCGATACCGCAATTGAGCGCTGTTTGCCCGCCAAAGGAAAGTAAGATACCGTCGGGCCGCTCCTTCTCAATAATTTTTTCGACGAAAAAGGGGGTGACGGGCAAGAAATAGACCTGGTCGGCCAGCAGTCTCGAAGTCTGAATGGTCGCGATATTGGGATTGACCAGGATGGTGGCAATGCCTTCTTCGCGCAAGGCTTTGAGCGCCTGGGAGCCCGAGTAGTCAAACTCCCCGGATTGTCCAATCTTGAGGGCACCCGCTCCCAGCACTAACACTTTACATAGTGTATGCATGCTAGCCTCTCACTCTCCTAACCCGCTCAAGAAAGTAGTCGAAAATCCATTCGGTGTCCATTGGACCTGGTGCGGCTTCGGGATGAAATTGCACCGAGAGAAAGGGATACTGTCTATGTTGCATGCCTTCGTTGCTGCCATCATTGGCGTTGATAAACCAGGGATCGAAAGCGGGTGGCAGAACACCGACGGCAAAGCCATGATTTTGTGTCGTGATATAGCAGCGCTTCGTGTCATGCAGGAGACAGGGCTGGTTCTGGCTCCTGTGTCCAAATTTTAGCTTATAGGTATCGCCGCCGGCGGCAAGTGCCAACAATTGATGGCCCAGGCAAATGCCAAGAGTAGGTAGATTGCGCTCCAGGGCTGTCTGAATGGTCTGGATCGTTTTCTTGACCATTTTCGGATTGCCGGGCCCGTTGGATACGACGATACCATCGAAGGTAAAGCTATTGGCCGGCGAGAATAGATCATAGTCCCAGGGCACAGTGATTACGCGCACATTTCTGGCAAGAAAAGAGCGCACAATGTTGCGCTTAGCGCCACAATCAATGAGAGCGATAGTGGTATCCCCACTACCCTCTTGCAGGGGTTGCTTAGTTGAGACCTGCGAAACCAGGTTATCGGTATTGGGATCATAAAAAGGGATACCTGTATCGAACACAATCTTGCCCAGCATCGTGCCATGAGTGCGGATATACTGGGTAAGCAGGCGCGTATCTTTGATTTCCAGGGCGGGAACTTTCTCCCGTTGCAACCAGGTACCTAGATTCATCGTACTTTGCGCATGAGAAGGCAGATCAATATAGTTGGAAACAATTAGGCCGGATATATGGATTTTGTCATCTTCCCACAAGGATTGATCTGGTACCCCATAGTTGCCAATGATGGGGTAAGTCATGGCGAGTATCTGGCCCGCAAAGGAGGCATCGGTCAAGGCTTCCGGGTAACCAACCATACCGGTGCTGAAGACAACCTCGCCAGCAGTTTCTCTTCTATACCCAAACGAGGTACCTTCAAAGATCGTTCCATCCTCCAACAGGAGAACGCCGTGTTTGAGCCGGTCCTCGTCAAAAGGCGCTTTATGTCCAGGACGGTCTTCAACAAGCTGATCGCGGTCTATAACAGTATTTTGCATGATCATTCTCTTACACTCTTCCAACTAACAACGCTAGCAATGCCATGCGCGTGTACAGGCCATTGCGAATTTGCGATCTCAAGTAAACCGCTCTTTCATCAGCATCGACTGCCGGGTCTATCGTACCCACCCTGGGCAGCGGGTCCATGAGGATCATATCCTTGCTGGCATACCGGTTCAGAAGTTCAGGTGTCACGATAAATCTATCCTTCACGACATCCTGATATTCCTCAAGTGAGGCAAAGCGTTCTTTCTGTATGCGGGTCCAATACCACAGGTTGCAGTCCCCGGGAATATCTTCTTCGCTAGTTATCTCAATGATTCTTATACCTCGTGCGCTCCAATAGAGGAAATCAGCGCGTGAGAATTGAAGCTGCGGAGGGGACAACAGGTAAACAGTGTTGTTAGCAAAGAGAGAAAGTCCTCGAAGAAGAGAATGAATGGTACGACTATTGAGGGGATCACCGGCAAACAGGCATGTCAGGTTATTGAGCCTGCCAAATTTTTCATAGAGCGTATAAAGATCGAGCAGCGTTTGGGTTGGATGCTCATTGTTACCATCTCCCGCGTTAATCACAGGGATAGAAGTGGCAGTCTTTGCAGCCTGTTTTGCCGAACCAACTATTCTATGACGGAGAACGATTGCATCAGAATATGCCTCAAAGGTGCGAATAGTATCTTCAAAAGACTCTCCTTTGGAAATTGACGATACTGTTTGCGGGTCCTGGATCTCAATTGTTTGTCCACCAAGTCTTTTAACTGCTGCTGCAAACGAACCGAAGGTTCTGCTGGAGGGTTCAAAGAAAAGAAGGGATATGATATTGCCCGCCAGTATATATGATGGTTCATTGTTGATCGCGATCTGTTTCATTTTACGAGTTAAAGTGAAAAGGATGCGCAAATCTTCCGTGGAGAACTGATCGAGAGAAACAATGTCCTTACCTTTAAAGTTGCCGTTAATCTTTGTGGTTTCATCGGTATTGATGGCAACTTCGCTTTGCAAGTGAGATGTGATTTGAAGCATATAACCTCCAAATTGTTTACTATCGTTTCGTACTGACTACAGGTTGACAGGTCCTCCTTTTCTCCCTGGCTGGCTCAGTAATAAGGGCGCCTTATTGCTGAGCAGTTTAGAGAACCGATACTTGACGCCGTTGTCATGTATGGTTATTCGGGACCATCTATCTGGTCAAAAAAAAATTCCTCATCCCCGAAATGAAAGGGATGAGGAAGAAATGCTCTTCGCTAAGACCTCCGGTAAAACGACACCGGGTCCATCAATGGGATGGAATAGGCGACACTTGCGCCGTGCCATTAATTCCCTTGTATGTACCCAATGCCTACTGGTCATAAGAATACCGAGCCTTTTCCACAGAGTGGAACAATCGGAAACTGATTTCAAATTGCTAGAAGTATACATAGTGATTTGCCAAAAGTCAAGGAAAAAGTGAAACCCGTATTGCTTCTTTTACATATACTCTACGCCTTCCCTGGTTTACGAGCACGGATGAACGCGCTGACGAATTTTCCATCTACCTCAGCTCGCTCACTTTGCGAAAGAGCCGCAAGAGAAGCGCGTGCACCGCTCTCAGCGATATCGTCGAGCGAATAGCGCCGTGTGACTTCAACTTCAATATCAGTAAAGCCTGCCTCTTGTAGTAGATTGCGATAAGTCTCCTCTTCCAATGCACCGGCAATGCATCCAGCCCATGCTTCCAGGTCAGCACGGATGGCAGGCGGTATGTGTCCTTGAAAGACAATATCCGAGACGGCAAAACGACCCCCTGGAACGAGTACACGATATCCCTCACGCAGTACCTGGCCCTTATCAGCAGAGAGGTTGATGACGCAGTTGGAGATCACTACGTCAACAGCGTTGGCTTCGAGAGGAATATCTTCTATTACCCCTTTCAAAAAGCGCACGTTCTCTACCCCTGACTCTTTGCGGTTGCGTTCCGCCAGTTCCAGCATCTCATCGGTCATATCCAATCCATAGGCAAAACCTGCTGAGCCGACACGCCTCGCGGAAAGGAGTACATCAATTCCTCCACCGCTTCCCAGGTCAAGCACCTTTTCACCTGGTTTCAACTCTGCTAAGGCCGTGGGATTACCACAACCAAGCGAGGCAAGTGCCGCGGTAATTGGTAACGCACCAAGTTCCGCGCTGCTATAGAGGTCACTAGTAACAACGCCACTATCACCTTGTCCGCCGCAGCAGTCACTTCCACAACAACTGGCAGAAGTACCAGTGCCTGTTACTTGCAATGCTGTTCGTCCATAACGCTCACGTACAGCCTCACGCAATTGTTCGCCATTATCGGGTACGGTATTCATCAGTTTGTCCTTTCTGTTGCTTGAACAGTACGTTCTTTAGATGCCTTATAGACGAGGGTTTTTCAAAAAGGACGCAACACCTCAGCTCCCGGTTATACTGAAGGCAGTATATCCCAAAGGGGTGTACAATTGCTGGCTTACAGGGTAGCAGAAGAGGTGTGGGTTGAACAGCAATCACACCTGGGTTGATAATCGATGACTCTTCCCAGGCGGTCGATTTCGAAATGGCAGCAGTCCAACAGCATGGTCTTCAGTTTCTCCCTGGCCCTCTGTACTCTGGATTTTGCACCGGAAAACGAGATACCGAGCTTTTCTCCAAGCTCCTTTTGCGTGAGTCCCTGGTACTCTGTCAGGATAAGTGCTTCACGGTAATCATTGGGGAGATTGTCAACCATCTCTTTGATGCATGGGGCAAGCTCGGCGACCAGGTCGTCACCAGGGAGATCTTCTGCAATGTCGAGTGTTTCGGGCAAGGGTGAGGTGGCTTTGTAAGAGCGATAATAGTCGTGAATGGCGTTACGCGTAATCTGGAAAATCCAACCTTGTAGTTTCTCCTCATTTCTCAAGGTATCGACATGAGCGTGAATTTTTAGAAAGACATCCTGTAGGATATCTTCGGCGCTCTGTTCGTCTGGAATGCGCTTGAGGATGAACAGTTTGAGTTGGGCATTGAACTCGTGCCATACTTTTTCGGTTGTCGTAATCATGGATATTCATCCTTAGTTCTACTTTGTTAGATTCTTTATGGGCCGCCTTGTTAGGATGTTGCCTGAGTACAACAAGACGTTGTTGTACTACGATGGTGTAGTATACATCCCCATTTTACCATCTGGAGACCAATCCAATGTATGGTTGCTATACCTGTGTTGCTTGTCTGCTGGAGTTTGGAGGCCCGGACGAAGCGCTGCTGCGCTGCTTCCTTCAAGAGGGCTTCGTATCGCTCTCGATGAGCGAGATAATTCATGTCGTTTGACAGCATAATATGTTATCCTTTACTGGGCAAGCCGCCTACAGCGGCGAGAGATCCTGAAGAGCCACTTGTACTTTATTATAGACGGAGATGTAGCAGAAAGGACGCAAGGGAACATCATGCTTATTATCGATGGTCACGAAGATATCGCCTACAATGCCTTAGCAGGGGGGCGCGATATCCGGCTCTCAGCTTATGCTATACGAGAACGCGAGGCGCAAGGTTCTACAGGACACCCAGTTAATCCTGGGGGTATTGCGATGTCAGGACTACCAGAACTTCGGCGCGGGGGAATTGGTATCGTCTTCGGTGTTATTTTCACCTATCCTCTCCACAATGCTTTTTATAAAGGTGCAGGCAACAGTCAAACGTATAGCACTGCAGAAGAGGCGTACAAGATTGGTCAAGAGCAGTTTGCCTATTATCGAGAGTTAGCACGAGAACCGGGCATCTCGCTAGTACTTAATCAGGGCGATCTTAAGAAGGTACTCAACGCATGGGAGCAGGCAGCAGAAGACGACAAGGAACGCCCTCTTGGTATCATCCCATTGATGGAGGGGGCTGATCCTATCCGCACACCAGACGAGGTGGCACAATGGTTCGGCGCTGGGCTACGCATTGTCGGGCTTGCCTGGCAAGGTACACGCTATAGCGGTGGCACACATATGCCCGGCCCTCTCACTCCTGCTGGCAAAACACTGCTCACAGAAATGGAACGCATAGGTATGATTCTCGACACAACCCACCTGGCAGAGGAGAGCTTCTGGCAAGCCCTTGAGCATTTTCACGGTCCC
>WNGK01002607.1_pt1 | contig 19514 bp, 21 predicted proteins | sample 5400601 | NCBI WGS metagenome assembly WNGK01 (sample SAMN13153376, study PRJNA577476) | soil metagenome | isolation source: 60 cm soil or saprolite under Garry oak tree replicate 1 | place: USA:California | collected 2016-06-15
GCGGCTGGTGGAGAAGCTCGGCTACACTGCCGCGTTCATCACCGGCAGCGGCGTGAGCGAGTCGCGTCTGGGGCAGCCAGATGTGGGATTGATGGGGCTCGACGAGAACGTCGCGGCCGCGCGCGCGATGGCCGCGTGCTCGGATCTCGCGCTGCTTGCGGACGCCGACACGGGCTACGGCAACCCTGTCAACGTGCATCACACCGTTCGCGCGTTCGAGCGCGCGGGCGTGGCCGGCCTGATGCTCGAGGACCAGGTGTGGCCCAAGCGCTGCGGCCACCTGAAGGGCAAGGAAGTGATCTCCGCGGAGGAGATGGTGCAGAAGATTCGCGCCGCCGCCTCGGCCCGCGCCGATCCCGATTTCATCATCAAGTCGCGCACCGACGTGCTGGCGACGCACGGCGTCGCGGAAGCGATCCGGCGCCTCAACCTTTACGCGGATGCGGGCGCGGATCTGCTCTTCGCCGACGCCGCGATGTCGGCCGAGGATATCGGTACCATCGCCAAGAACGTGAGCAAGCCGCTGTCGGTGAACATGGGCTTCGGCATCCGGCAGCGGTCGACCACGCCGCTTCTATCTGCGAGGCAATTGCAGGATCTCGGCGTGGCGGTCGTGATCTATCCGCGCCTGCTCACCGCGTGTGCGCTGATGGGCATGAAGCGCGGCATGGAGCTCCTTCGCCAGTCGCTCGACAGCGGCAAGGTGGTCGACCGTCCCGATGCGCTTGTCTCGTTCGAGGAGCTGCACGACATCATGGGCATGCACGAGATCGAGGAGTTGGAGCAGCGCTTCCTCACGCCCGAGCAGCTCGAGACCAAATACGGCGAAGGGCGGAAGGCGGCGATCATGCCGGACGTGAAGCCAACCAAGCCGGCAGCGAAGCCGACTAAACCTGCCGCCAAGTCGAAGCAGACAGCCTGACGATCAGCCTAGCGTTACGCCTTCCGCTCCCGTGGGCCGAGGAAAAACCACAGAATCAAGCCGATCAGCGGCAACAGGACGACCACGACGATCCAAAGCAATTTCTTCTCGTTGGAAGCGGAGCTTTGAAGAATATTGATGATCGCCCAGATATCACCGATGAGCACCAGCACGCCCCAGAGGCTGTATCCCATGTTCATCATCTTTTCGGGCTCCTTCCCGCATCCGATGGTTTATTTTGCCAGGAAACCGCTCGCGGCGAACGTAAACGTGGAACGCGCGCTTCGCGCGTGAGGACTTCCTGTTCGGCGCTTTTGCGTCATCACCATGCACAAAACCTTGTTCTTGCCCTTCAAGCTGCGCAAACTTGCGCTCGCCAATCGCATCGTCGTGTCGCCGATGTGCCAGTACTCGGCCGTGGACGGCTGCGCGACCGACTGGCACATCGTGCACTGGGGACAGCTCCTGGAGTCGAGCGCCGGCATGTTCACGATCGAGGCCACCGCGGTGTCGGCGATCGGCCGCATCACTTACGGTTGCCTCGGCCTTTACGACGACGCGTGCGAGAAAGCTATCGGCGAACGTCTGGCGATCGCGCGTGCGAACGCGCCGCCGATGCCGGTGGCCATCCAGTTGGCGCACGCGGGCCGAAAGGGCTCGTCGCAGGTGCCGTGGGAAGGCGGACAATTGATTCCCGTGGCCCAGGGCGGATGGACGCCTGTGGCGCCCTCGGCGATTCCGCAGCTCGAGCACGAACCGCCGCCGGCAGCGCTCGACACGGCGGGCATCGGAGAGATCAAGCGCGAGTTCGTCGACGCGGCACGGCGTGCGTCGCGCATCGGCATCGACGCGATCGAACTGCATTGCGCCCACGGATACCTGTTCCACGAGTTCCTGTCGCCGCTGTCGAACCTGCGCGACGACGCGTACGGCGGGCCGTTCGACCATCGGGTCCGCTTTCCGCTGGAGGTGTTCGCTGCGGTGCGCGACGTGTGGCCGCAGGACAAGCCGATGGGCGTGCGCATCTCGGCGACCGACTGGGTGGACGGCGGTTGGACGATCGAGGATTCCATCGCGCTCGTGCGGCGCCTCAAAGCTGCAGGCTGCGACTGGATCGATACGTCGAGCGGCGGTATTTCACCCGCGCAGAAGATCCCGCTCGGGCCGGGCTATCAAGTGCCGCTTGCGCGGGCGATCCGCCGCGCCACGTCGATACCGACGATGGCGGTGGGACTCATCACCGACGCGAAGCAGGCCGAAGCGATCGTTGCGTCAGGCGCTGCCGATCTGGTGGCGATGGCGCGCGCGATGCTTTGGAATCCGCGCTGGCCCTGGCACGCGGCGGCCACTCTGGGCGCACAGGTCCAGGCACCCCAACAGTACTGGCGCTCAGCGCCGCGCGACGCGGCCAACGTGATTGCCAATGCGAAGCTCGGCATGCGGTAGCGACTTTGCCAGACGGTGCAACGCTACCCTGCGCAACATCACGCACATGGAAGAGATCAAGGTGCATCCTGCATCAAATCGCACTATCGTTGCCGTCGATTGCCACGCGCACGTCCTGCGCCGTGACGCGCCGCTCGCGCCCGAGCGGCATTCGGCGCCGACGCGCGACTGCACCGTCGAGGAATACTTGAGCGTTCTCGACGCGCATGGCATCTCGCATGGAGTCCTCACCGCACCGAGCTTCTATGGGACCAACAACAGCTTGCTGCTCGACGCGCTCGATCGCGCCGGTGGACGGCTGCGCGGGACCATCATCGTCGATCCCGGAATCGATCGCCAAGCGCTTGCAGCGATGGGCAAGCGCGGGGTGGTCGGCATTCGCCTCAACTGGATCCGGCGCTCGTCGCTGCCGGACGTCACGGCTCCCCATTACCGCCACCTGTTCGCCAACGTGCGCGATCTCGACTGGCACGTCGAGATCTATCTGGAAGGCCCGTTCCTCGCGAAGGTGCTGCCGGCGATTCGAGAAAGCGGCGCCAAGGTCGTCGTCGATCATTTCGGCAGCCCCGATCCTGCGCAAGGCATTGCCTGCGGCGGCTTCAAGGCGGTGCTCGATGGCGTGCGCAGCGGCGACACGTGGGTGAAGCTCTCGGCGCCGTATCGGCAAGGCGGCGTCGATGTGCAGCGGTATGTCGATGTGCTGCTCGAAGCGGGCGGTCCGCAGCAGCTCGTGTGGGCGAGCGATTGGCCGTTCGTGTCGCACGAGGATGAAATCACGTATCGCGACTGCGTGACGTGGCTGGCCGAATGGGTGCCCAACGAGCATGCGCGGAACATCATTCTCGCCGACACGCCGGCCAGGCTCTTTGGCTTCGAAGCGACGGAAGCGCTCCGACCCGCGTGATCCACGCGGAGGGCGAGCTCCGTTGACAAAGATCATCAAAGGGGTTGTTAATCTCGGCACGAAGGCGCCACGGCTGACGGATCCGCAGTCCCTGCGCCTGCGCACGGAAGGGGCGATCGAATGAGGCGGCGCGATTTCATCATCCTGCTCGGCGGCACCGCTGTCGCATGCCCGCCGGCGTCGCGCGCTTTTGCTCAGCAGGCGAAGACGTATCGCATCGGGATTCTCAGCATTCTGTCGCGCCCTTCCGAAAGCATCTTCCGCGACGCGATGCGCGATCTTGGCTATGTCGAAGGCAGGAACGTCGTTTACGAGACCCGCTACGCGGGAAGGGCGGATCGGCTCGCGGAGACCGCCGCGGAGCTAGTTCGTGCCAAGCCCGATGTCATCGTGACCGCCGGCGGTCCCGCATCGGTGGCAGCCAAGGCGGCAACGGCGACGATTCCGATCGTCCTGTGGGGTGCGGGCGATCCGGTGGGCACGGGCCTGGTCGTCAACATCTCGCATCCGGGTGGAAACATCACCGGCGTGACCGAACTCTCGACCGAGCTCACCGCCAAGCGCCTGCAGCTTTTCAAGGACCTGGTTCCGCGTCTGAAGCGTGTCGCGGTGATCTGGAACGTCGAGGACCTGGCGATGTCGCTCCGCTTCCAGGAGGCCGAGGTGGTGGCGCCGCGCCTCGGGCTTTCCATCATGCCCTTGCCAGTCCACGACATCGTCGACTTCGACGCCGTGTTCACGGCGCTGAAGCGCGATCCGCCCGATGGCGTCTTCGTCGTGAGCGACCGCATCACGGCGCAGCGGGAACCGGCGTTGATCGAACTGCTGCGCTTGCAGCGCATTCCTTCGGCGTTCGAGTTCCCGCCGTCGGCGCGTGCCGGCGGCCTGATCTCGTACGGCCCGAGCATCGAGGAGCTGGCCCCGCGGGCGGCGGCATTCGTCGATCGTATCCTCAAGGGGGCGAAGCCCGGCGATCTCCCGCTCGAAGCGCCGGTGCGGTGGCACTTGATCGTCAATCGCCGAACCGCGATTGCTATCGGGGTCGAAATTCCCGCGTCGATTCTCGCCCGTGCCGACGAGGTCATCGAATGAGGCGGCGTCCGGACACGATGGGACGCGGACATGTCGTGTCCGCGTGACACGATTGCAGTTCGAACCTGATCGCTAAAACGGAGGAGATGCTGTCGTGAGACTTACCCGAATGTTCGCTACAGCGCTGCTGCTCGGCGCAGCATCGATCGCGCTCGCGGAGCCGATCAAGCTCATCGTGCCCACCGCTCCCGGCGGTGGCACGGACGGGTTCTTCCGCGTTCTCGCCAAAGAGGCGGCTCCGTTCATCAAGGATCCCATCGTCGTCGTCAACGTTCCCGGCGCCGGAGGGACCATCGGCGTCGCGCAGATGGTGCACTCGCAGCCCGATGGCCAAACGCTGGCCGCGGTATGGCTGGGGCCGGTCACGGTGTCGCCGCACACGATGAAGGTGCCGTACACGCCGAATGATTACATTCCCGTGATCCAGCTCACCAGCGCGCCGTACGTGCTCTGCGTGCATCCGGATTTTCCAGCGATCGACGGAAGAAGCTTCATTGCGGAGCTGCGCAAGAATCCGGATAAGTACACCTACGGCAACGACGGCGCCGGCGGCCCCGGTCAGCTCGCTACCGAGCGCATCTTTCGTGCCATGAAAGTGAAGGCGCGTGACATTCCGTTCAAGGGCGCGGGCGAAACCATGACCGCGTTCCTCGGCAACCATATCGACATCTACGTGGGCTCGATACCACCGGTGCTGCAGCACGCGCAAAGCGGCAGAGCGAGGTGCGTGCTATTGAGCTCGGCCGAACGCGTCGCCTCGCTACCGAATGCATCGGGCCTGCGCGATCTCGGCATTTCGGAGCAGGAGACGATCCTATGGCGCGGCGTGCTCGCACCGAAAGGCACGCCGCCGGCGAGGATTGCCGAGCTTGAAGCCGGGTTCGAGAAAGCTGCGAACGCGCCGGCCACCAAAAAATTCCTCGATGACGCGGGCGAGCAGCTGTTGATCAGGAAGGGCCCTGCGCTGCGCCAATATATCGACAAGGAATACGATGCGCTGGGAAAGCTCGCCAAGGCGCTGAATCTGTCGCCGCAATAGCTGCGCTCGCGCGGTGCGAGCAGGGATCAACGCAGCCGGTACGTCAGCACGTGCCCGGTGCGCGTCGTCGAGCGCAAGCCGAGCCACTCGCCTTCGGGCGAATACCACACCTCGATGCGATTTCGCTCGGTATCGATGCGGAAATGATTGGCCTCGACCGGCTTTCCGCGCACGTCGAGGGATTCCTTCCCCGTGGCCTGAACGGTGATCGGCGTCCAAGCGCCGGTCTGCACGTTGACGAGATGCGTCTGCTTGAGCACTCGCGGATTCCAGTACGCGAAGCTCATGACGCAGGCGGGAAGCTGCTCGTGCCCGCGAGGTCCGTTGATCACGAAGCCGCCAGCTTCCTTGCGACCCGTCATCGTGGTGACAGTCTCTTTTTCCTCGGTGCGCGTATCGATGCGCGCAAGGCAGTCCCCCTGCCAGGATTCTTCGGCGTGCTGCTGATATGCGTGCATGCCCATCATCCCGAACTTCATGTCGCTGCGCACGGTTCGCGCATCGCCGTTTTCCTGCAGGACGAGGTCGTGCGAGCCGATGGGAAGACCGTCGACGCTGACGTCGAAGTGCCATTCGCGCGCCAGCGCCGGCGTAGCCGGAAGCAGGACGAGCGAGAAGACCATCGCGAACATTGATGCGCGGGCAGGATTGGCACGTCGAACAGACGAGCTATCGGTTGCATGAGAATCCGGGATTCGAAGGCGGCGCATTCTACTTGGAGTCGCCAATGGGCCGGTAGTTCGGGTCACTGCAGGGGTGAGGTTGAATTCCGTAAGGCTTTCGCGTCGGACGCCAGCGAGCAAACGCTCGAAGCGGGTCAGGCTCCGCGAGCTTAGGGAATCTCTGCTTTAGCCCGTTCATGGTGAGCCTGTCGAACCATGAACAGGTTCTCATCCTTGTTAGTCAGTTCGTGACCCGCCGCCCTTCGACAAGCTCAGGGCGAACGGACAACTTGTTCAGAGCTCCTTAACCCGACGCCGCCCGACCGGAAGGCACACGCGCGCTCGCGACCGGAACCATCCATACCGCATACCGGTGCGGGTCGCGGACGTTGGCGATCATCTGATCGAAGTACGCCAGCGCCGACTCGCGCGTGATTGGCGTCAGCTCGCCGATCGGCTCGGCATATCCGTCGCGCCAGGCTTCTAAGATCGCCGCGAATGTCTCCCGCGGTACGCGCAGGGTGTCTACGACGATATAGTCCACTCTGATCTCCTCGAGGTTCATCGCGGCAAGGATCCCGAAGATGTTGCGACCGATGAACAGATCGGTTCCGGTTGCGGCGCCGAAACGCGCCGGGGCCACATGCCAGAAATCCCGTGGATCGAGTGCACCGCGCTGGAAGTGCAGCATGCCGTAGTCTTCGGCAATGACATGGATGTAGCCTCCGCTCCGAGTCACACGCACGAGCTCGGCGATCACCCGGTCCGGATATGGTATGGAGTGAATGACGTGGCGGCACACGGTGAGGTCGAAGCTCTTATCGGGGGCGGAGAGCTCGTACACGCTCTGGTGCTCGAATGCGAGCCGCGGCGCCAGATTCGCGTAGAGCGACCGCGCCAGCTCCAGATGCTCGTCGATGATGTCGACTCCGAGCACGCGCGCTTGCGGGAAAAGCTCGGCGAGCCGCGAGGCCGCTTCGCCGGTGCCGCAGCCGGCATCGAGTATTCGGGGCTCGGCGGGGAGCGCATAGCGGCGGATGAGCGGGACTTCCTGCGGCCAAACAGCGCGCGCCTGCGCGGCCAGATTACGCACCATCGACTCGTCGGCCATCTGCTTGGCCTGCGGGTTGAGATCCGTCATGGCGTTCTCCTGAAGGGCGTCAGGTTATCGGAAATCTCGGTCCAGGAAGTCGCATGAGCTGGGCCCTCACCCCAGACCCTCTCCCACGGGGAGAGGGGTGCGCGATAGCGCGCGTGAGGGTCACATGTCACTGTGTAATTCTCAATAATTGCGCGCTTCTTCCCGGACCTATTTTTCTTCCGTGCCGCTCGCCAGCGCTTCGCCGATCAGCGCCTCTGCTTCGACGGGAATGAACTCGACAGGATGTCCCGCGGCGATCCACGCGTCGAGCCCGCCCAGCAGCGGACGAACGCGCTTGAATCCGCTGTCGAGCAGCATCTTGGCGATCTGCGCGGCGGACGCTTCGTTCGGGCACGTGCAGTAGAGAATGATCTCGCGATCGCGTGGCAGATCCTTGACGTGCTGGTCGAACTCCTGAAGCGTGACGTGCACCGCGCCGGGGATGCGCTGCGGCTGCATCGCGCGCCCCAGCGGCGAGCGAACGTCGACGACCAGGGGCGCGTGGCCGGCATCCATCAGGCGGTAGAGCTCGTCGACGCCGATACGTGCCATGCGCAGCATCGCGTAGAAGCTCCGCCGCTCCCACCATTTGAACGCGATATACGCAACGAGCAGCACGCCGAGCACGGCGATGGCGATCGTGCCGAATTCTTCCGCATACGCGAGCAGGCGTTCGATCTGCGGGCCGACCAGCATTCCGCCGCCCACGCCCACGCCGACCCACAAGGCGGAGCCCAGCGTGTTGAAAAGCAGAAAGCGCGGCAAGCCGATGCCGGTAGCGCCGGCGATCGGCGGTGCGATCAATCCCAGCCCGGGAACGAATTTAGCGAAGACCAGCGCGTTGACACCCCAGCGCTCGAACCTCAACTGCGTCTGGCTGACGCACGAGTCCGGCGTAAGCGAAACCATGCACAAGGTCTTCATGACGCGGCCGCCGAAGTAGCGGCCGGCCATGTACCACACGCCGTCGGCTATGACGCATGCGATCATCGCCGCCGCGATGACCGCGATGAGCGAAAGCTTGCCGTTGACCGCCATCGCGCCGGCCACAACGAGCGTCGGGATCGCCGGCACCGGAACGCCGAGCTGCTCGACCAGCACATTGCCGAACACGACTGCGAGCCCGTACTGGGTGACGATCGCGGAAAGGTCGTGAGTCATAGGGGTGAGACTCGCAAATGCCTCGTGGACACCGAAACTAGCGTTTTCCCTACGTTGGGTTCCGTGGACCCGAATTCAATCGCCGGGTCCGGCTCGATGTGGCACGGCAACGGTGATTCAAATAACATATTCTACGAGGCGCTCGGCAAGCTCGCGAAATCGTTTTACTCGGCGTATGGATAACCCCCCACACACCAACGTTGACGGGCACGACCAAACCTTCAATACTCAGGTTCGCGCGATTGAAATATCTTTCCGTCGCGACCCGCAACGAGAAAAGGAAACACCATGCCAAAGGCTTATTGGGTCAGCGCGTATCGCGCGGTGAAAGACCCTGACAAACTTGCCGCATACGCGAAGCTCGCCGGTCCGGCGCTCACTGCCGGCGGAGGGCGCTTTCTGGCGCGCGGCGAGCCGGCAAAGGTTTACGAGCGCGGCCTGAAGCAACGCACCGTGCTGATCGAATTCGACAGTGTCGAGCAGGCTGTCGCCGCTCATGATAGCCCCGGCTACCAGGCTGCGTTGGCCGCTCTGGGGGACGGTGCCGAACGGGAAATCCGCATCGTCGAAGGCGTCTGAGCGTTCGCCGCGGTCGGTGCCGGTAGCGCTACCCGTCAATTGCTCCGATGAACGCTCGTCTGTGTGTGCTTGCCGCCGCGGTCGCGCTCGCGGCGGCCGTCGCGCTCGGCGCGTTCGGCGCGCACGCCGTCAAAACCCGGCTCGCGCCCGAATCGTTCGCCGTCTACCAGACCGCGGTTCAGTATCACTTCTGGCACGCGCTGGGGCTCCTCGGCGTGAGCATCCTCATGGCGCAATGGCCGACAGCGCAGGGACTCGCATGGACCGCGTGGCTGCTGATCGCGGGCCTGTTTCTTTTTTGCGGCAGCCTCTACGCGCTGGCGCTGACCGGGACGCCATGGCTTGGCGTGCTGACGCCGATCGGCGGTGCAGCATTCATCGCGGCATGGTTGATCCTCGCCTGGGTTGCTTTGAGGCAGTGAAAAAGGACCAGGAACTCGCTGTCGTCCGCACGGGTGAAACGCCGTCGTAGCATGTTATGGTCAACTAACCTGTCATCGATCAACGGGGCGTGAGAATGGATCGGCGGAGGTTCGAATACTCCACGACACACCGACCGCGTCGGACGACCTATACGTAATTAATTCTGGTCGGGAGCGGTCGACAATCCCCGAAAAGCATTGGTTTTCGCCACCGCAAGTCGAATTTCAACAGCCTGTTTCGGCCAGCAGTAGCCGTGGGCAGTTGCGGAGCAGGCGGCGGGCGTTTCGATTCGATGAACCAGGAATCCGGTTTTGAGGAGGTTGGTGAGAAATGAGCGACGCAAATCAGGTCAATCCGCAACTGCAAGTGCGCGATTTGCTCATGGGGTTCGTCGTTTCGCGCGCTCTGCAGGTCGCGGCGGAACTCGGTTTGGCGGATGCGCTGGCAGATGGGCCCAAGGATCGCGATGCGTTGGCCCGAGAGGTTGGCGCACATACCGACACGATGAATCGTTTGATGCGCGCATTGGCAAGCTTCGGCGTGTTCGAGCAACTTCCCGACGGACGCTTCGCCAACACGGCACACTCCGAATATCTTCGAAGCGATGCGTCAGGGTCGTTGCGCGGACTCGCTCGCATGTATGGAGACTCCCCCCTGTGGCAAGCCTGGGCGGGACTCGAGCACAGCGTTCGTTACGGCGAGTCGGGCTTCACGCACGTTCACGGATCGCCGATGTTCGACTACCTCGCGGCGCATCCCGAATCCGCGCGTCGCTTCGACGATGGTATGGTCGCCTCGTCGCGCTTGATGAACGATGCCCTCGTCGAGGCATATGAATGGAGCCGGTTTGGCACGCTGGTCGACGTGGCGGGCGGGGTGGGAAGTACGCTGGCAGCGATTCTTCGGGCGAATCCACGTATTCAAGGAGTGCTCTACGACCTGCCTCACGTCATCGAGCGTGGCCGGGATTACTTGGCCCAGCAAGGCGTCGCGGCACGGTGCCGAACGGAGACTGGAAGCTTTTTCGATGCGGTTCCGGCTGGAGCAGATGCCTATTTCATGAAGCACATCATCCACGACTGGGACGACGAAGACTGCCTCCGCATCCTGCACAACTGCAGAGCGGCGATGCCCGACCACGCAAGGCTGCTGGTCTGCGAAAAGGTGGTTCCGCCCGGTAACGAGCCAAGCGTCGCAAAAACTATCGATCTCGTCATGCTGGTCCTGACCGATGGCGGCAGGGAGCGCACCGAGCAAGAGTTTCGGAATCTGTTCGCTCGCGCAAGCTTGCGCCTTGCGCGGGTGGTGCCGACCAGCGTTGACAACAGTATCTTGGAGGTGACTAAGTAAATATCGCGGGCTGCGCGTTCTGGAGATGCGGGAAAACGCAAATGTCCTTTATGCATCGCGACCGACCGATTGACTGGTCGTCGCCGATCGGCCGGGACCGCCCGCTCGCCGATCCACTACTGGATCACTTCGTTGGCACGCACCAGCAACGATTGCGGCATGGTGATGCCGAGCGCCTTGGCCGTCTTGAGATTGATCACGAGCTCCAACCTGGTCGCCCGCTCGATCGGCAGCTCATCGGGCTTCGCGCCTTTGAGGATCCTGTCCACAAAGTACGCCGAGCGACGATACAGCTCGACAGGATCTGGCCCGTAGCCGATCAGACCGCCCGCCATTGCAAACTCCTTGGTTCCGGCTGCGAGAAGCCTTTGCTTTCCCGCGCGGTCTGCAATCTCGATGAAGTTGGCGCGAAAGAGCGTGTCCGACGGAACCACGAGCGCCTCAACGCGCCGTTGCGCCATCGCTGCAAACGTTGCGCCCAGCTCTTTGGCGTTCCGTACCTCGAATGCTTGCAGCTCCAATTTCAATGCGTTCGCCGTCGCGCCTATGACTTGGAGTTGCAACGGGTTCCCGGCGTTCGCTGGATTGATGAGTACCGCAATCCGTGTAATGCGCGGGAATGCCTCCTTGAGAAACTCCAAACTTTTTGCGCCAGCTTCCCGCGAAAACTGGACGGACCCGGTGATGTTTCCTCCCGGGCGCGCGAGGCTGCTGCTAAGGCCAATCGCAACCGGATCGCCCATGACCGGATCGACAATCGGAATCGTCGTGGTTGCGCGCTGGGCTGCCGACACCGCTTTTGTTCCAAAGGCCACGATCACGTCGACCTTGAGCCTGACCAGCTCCGCCGCCAATTCGGACAGCCGGTCGTAATTTCCCTCGGCCGACCGAAGCTCAATGGCGATGTTCTTGCCCTCGACATAGCCTTGGTCACGCAGGCCTGCGCGCAACGCGTCGACGCGGCTGGCCTCAGTGGAAAGCGTCTCGGGAATCAGAAACCCGATTCGGGGAACCTTCCCCGGCTGCTGAGCAAACGACGCGAGCGATGCGGCGAGCGCGCTCGCACCCAGCGCAAGGACGAAGTGTCGGCGAGCAATCACGCAATCACCTCGCGGCTCTGATCATTTCGGCTCCATCGAATGAACGTCCGGAACGGGAAAAATCGACTGACTCTAGGCCGTTGCCCGTAGAGGGTCAAGGAATCATGAGCCGATGACTAGATTGCAATCAGTTTGCGTTCGCTGCGACTTAGGGAACCTCTGCAAAAGTCCCACATGAGTCGCGTTTCTGTCGCAATGGCTTCAGATGCTAGGCCTCAGTTGCCAAATGAGGGCGCAGCGAATAGTTCATGCAATCGCCAAGCCGCGCAACAACGCAGATGAAACCATTGCGGCTAAACCCGGAGAGACGGGGGCTTTCCGGGCGATCTGCTGTGTCGCGCCGCTCGCCAATGGGTCCTGCCATTGGCTTCGCGTCGCTTCGTGCATCTCATCCCGGCAAGCCTCCGTCGCGACCACGCGGGGCTTTGCAGAGGTTCCTCAGCTCAGCGGCAGCATGACGAACTGCTGGTACGCCGGTCGCCGCGCCAAGGTGTCGAACCACCGTTGCACGTTAGGCAATGCCGGGCGCTCGATCGGCAGGGCCATCCAGCGCCAGATCCCACAGCCGAGCGGAATGTCGCCCATGGTGAAAGCGTCTCCCGCAAGATACTCGCGCGTCTTCAGGTGAGCGTCCAGGATGCGGAGCACATCGGCCGTCTTCACGCGTGATTCCTCCAGCGCCCGCGCATCGCGCTTCTCCGGAGGGGTACGCATCAGTCCCAGAAACAGCACGCGAATGGCCGGCCAGAACGTGGTTTGCTTCCAGTCCATCCAGCGATCGGCTTCCGCGCGTGTCTCGAGATCCTCCGGCCAGAGGCTTCCGGCGGCATGCTTGGCCGCAAGGTAACGGACGATGGCGTTCGACTCCCAGAGCACGAACCCGTCATCCTCGATCGTCGGCACGAGGCCGTTGGGATTGAGGTTGCGGTATTGAGGCGTGTTCACGACCCCGAACGCACCGCCGGCATCGGTCCGCTCGTATCCGAGCGCCATTTCCTCGCAGCACCACAGCACCTTCTGCACATTGACCGAATTGTTTCTTCCCCAGATAACCAGCATGAGCAATCCCCTGATGTGAACGGTAGCGCCACCATGATCGACCGTCGTCATCCAATCTGAAGCCGCGTCACTTCGTGCCGAGCGACGGGCGATGCGGCGCAGCGCCTTTCCGATATCGATGATACGCAATTGCGCATCGGCTGACTGGTCCGAACCAACCGTAGCCGATTTCATCCTACCCGGCATGCGAGCTACAATTGCCGCAGGCACACGTGCCCGCTACAGGAGCGGCTTCAATGGAACGGAAAAAGGCGAGCGATTTTCCTCCGGAAGTTCTCAAGCTATTCGATGGTTATGTCCACGGCTGGCTCAGCCGCCGCGATTTTCTGGACGGTGCCGCAAAATTCGCCGTCGGCGGCTTCACCGCGGCGGCCATGCTGGAGAGCCTGCGGCCGAACTATGCTTTCGCCCAGCAGGTCGCCAAGGACGACCCTCGCATCAAGAGCGAATATCTGACTTACCCGTCGCCGCAGGGCTCGGGAACCATGCGCGGATATTTCGCGCGCCCCGCGAACTCCGCCGGCAAATTGCCCGGCATGGTCGTCATCCACGAGAATCGCGGCCTCAATCCGTACATCGAGGACGTCGCGCGACGCTTGGCGGTGGCGAACTTCCTGGCCTTCGCGCCGGACGCGCTCACGCCGCTCGGCGGCTATCCGGGCGATGAAGAAAAAGCGGCGCAGTTATTTGGCCAGCTCGACGCGGCCAAGCGCACCGAAGACCTGATCGCCGCGTACGGCGTTCTGAAGTCGCGTCCCGAATGCACAGGCAAGGTCGGCGCCGTGGGCTTTTGCTTCGGCGGAGGCATGGTCAACACGTTTGCCGTGCGGCTGCCGGACCTGGCGGCGGCGGTGCCGTTCTATGGTGGCCAGCCCAGCGCTGCCGACACCGCCAAAATCAAGGCGCCGCTGTTGCTCCATTACGCGGGCCTCGATGACCGCATCAATGCCGGCTGGCCCGCCTATGAGGCGGCGCTCAAGGCGAATGGCGTGAAATACCAGATGTACATGTACCCGAACACGAATCACGGCTTCCATAACGACACGACACCGCGCTATGACGAGGCCGCGGCCAAGCTCGCCTGGTCGCGAACTGTCGCGTTCCTCAACGAGAATCTGAGAGGCTGATCACGTGCGCCTGGCCGGCATCATGAGCGACAGCCGGCTGTTTCAAAGGCAATTGGAGCCCAGGCTCGAAAATTTCCTCGTTTTGTGTGAATTCGTAAGCGGCGGCCTGTGCGGATTCCTTACTTGAGGAAAACTCGAGCCTGGCCTTTTTTTATCAAGCCCCTCGATCTGGATGACCTCGAGTCGAACAAACCCCGACCCCAGATCGATTATTGCCTCCATGCAAGCAATCATCTCCGTATCGGACCTCTCCAAAACCTACGCCTCCGGTTTCCACGCGCTCAAGAGCATCAATCTGGAAATTCGCCGCGGAGAAATCTTCGCGCTACTGGGCCCCAACGGTGCGGGAAAGACGACGCTGATCAGCATCATCTGCGGGATCGTCAATCCGACCGAAGGGAACATCGTGGTGGACGGTCACGACATCATCACCGATTACCGTGCCGCTCGCTCCATGATCGGTCTCGTGCCGCAGGAGCTGACGACCGATGCGTTCGAAAGCGTGTGGGGGACGGTCTCGTTCAGCCGCGGGTTGTTCGGTAAAAGGGCAAACCCCGGCCATATCGAAAAGGTGCTCAAGGATCTGTCCTTGTGGGACAAGAAGGACAGCAAGATCATCACGCTTTCCGGCGGCATGAAGCGTCGCTTGCTTATCGCCAAGGCGCTTTCCCACGAGCCGCAGATCCTGTTTCTCGACGAGCCCACCGCCGGAGTCGACGTGGAGTTGAGACGGGAGATGTGGGCGCTCGTGCGCTCCCTTCAGGCGAAAGGGGTGACCATCATTCTCACGACGCATTACATCGACGAGGCCGAAGAGATGGCCGAAAGGGTCGGGGTGATCAGCAAGGGCGAGATCATTCTGGTGGAGAACAAGGCCGAGCTCATGCGCAAGCTCGGCAAGAAACAATTGACGCTGCACCTGCAGGCACCCCTCGAGCGGGTTCCTCCCGAGCTCGCCGACTACCGCCTGGAGCTGTCGAAGGACGGCGGCGACTTGATCTATACCTACGACACGCAAGGCGAGCGACCCAGCATCGCAGCGCTGCTCGAAACTCTCGACAAGGCGGGGATCAGGTTCAAGGATCTCCAGACGACTCAGAGCTCGCTGGAAGATATCTTCGTCAGCCTGGTGAGGAAAGATCAGTGAACGTTCACGCCATGCGCGCGATCTACAAGTTCGAGATGGCGCGCACGCGGCGCACGCTGATGCAGAGCATCATCTCCCCGGTCATTTCGACCTCCTTGTATTTCGTGGTCTTCGGCGCGGCGATCGGCTCGCGCATCGCCCAGGTCGAGGGAATCACCTATGGAGCGTTCATCGTGCCCGGGCTTATCATGCTCTCGCTGTTGACGCAAAGCATCGCCAACGCGTCGTTCGGCATCTACTTTCCTAAATTCACGGGAACGATCTACGAGCTTCTGTCGGCGCCGGTTTCCTATCTCGAGATCGTCGTGAGCTATGTCGGGGCGGCCGCGACCAAGTCGATTATCCTCGGCCTGATCATCCTGGCCACTGCGGCGCTGTTCGTGCCGCTCCGCATCGCCCATCCGTTATGGATGATCCTGTTCCTCGTGCTTACGGCGGTGACGTTCAGCCTCGTCGGCTTCATCATCGGCATCTGGGCCGATGGATTCGAAAAGTTGCAACTCGTTCCGCTTTTGATCGTCACGCCGCTGACGTTTCTCGGCGGCAGCTTCTATTCCATCGATATGTTGCCGCCGTTCTGGCAGACGGTCACCTTGTTCAACCCCGTCGTCTACCTCATCAGCGGCTTCCGCTGGAGTTTCTATGGCATCGCCGATGTGAGCGTCGGCATCAGCCTCGGCATGACGATGGTGTTCATGGCGATATCCCTGGCGATCGTGGCATGGATCTTCAAGACGGGATACCGGCTCAAGACCTAGGTGCGGTTACCGGGAGCCGTCAGTTTCCCGGGACCGAATGGGATCGCCGATGCAAGCCGCATCGGGCAGCGAAGCCGCGGCTTCCTTGCGGAACGTTCCTTCTACCACCGCTACAAACGTGCGCTCTTCGCGCAGAATGAATCGCTTCGCCTGCGCCGTCGAAAAATTTGCGCGCCCTTCGGGGTCGGCTTTCAGCCTCGCACGGTAGATTTCGTACGAGGCGAGACTCTCGAACGCGATCACGCCCCAGGCAATATTGTTGGTACCCTCGTGTGGCAGAAAGTAGCCCACGAGGCGACCGCCGCATCGAGGAATGATTCGCCCCCAATTCTTGGCGTATAGCTCGAACGCATCGCGCTGGTACGGATCGATTTCATAACGGATGAAGCATGCAATGTCCATGCGCAATCCCGCTTCGGTTAATCGATACGTACATGATAGGGCTTGCACGGAAAGCATGGTTCGTTCATGATCGAACTATGAGAGACGGACCGAACATCGTCGGCATCGCCGCGCTGATCGGAGATCACGCCCGGGCGGAAGTCCTCACCGCCCTATTGGCGGACCGAGCCCTGACCGCGACGGAGCTTGCCGGGGTCGCGGGCGTGACGAAGCAGACGATCAGCGCGCATCTCGCGAAGCTGGTCGATGCGGGGCTGGTTGCCGTCGAAAGTCAGGGCCGGCATCGCTATTTCCGTCTCGCCGATCAGGATGTCGCACATCTGCTCGAGTCCCTGATGGGCGTCGCATTCAGGACTGGCGCACTCCGGGCCCGCGCCAGTCCGCGCGAGCCGGCGTTGAGAAAAGCCAGGGTTTGCTACGATCACCTCGCCGGCGAGGTCGGTGTGCGCATCTACGAGAGCCTGGTGAAAAGACATGCTCTGGTGCCGGGCGTCGATGGGCTCGAGCTCACCGCCGCAGGTCGGCGCCAGTTCCGAAAGCTTCGAATCGACACTGACGCCCTTTTCAATCAGAAGCGCACCTTTTGCCGGGCATGCCTCGATTGGAGCGAGCGCCGCCATCATCTGGCTGGCGCATTGGGCGCCGCACTGCTGGCTCGTATTGTCGATCTCGGATGGGCGAAGCGCGCCAAAGATTCGCGCGTCGTATTGCTCACGGCCAACGGCGAACGGGCGCTGCAAGAGATATTCGATGCGGGCAGCGGCGCCTGGGCGAAATGAAAGAGGAAATCAGGGGCCGCTCTCAGTTCGTTTACCTGCAAGTGCCTGGTTGAGCTAGCGCCCGGCGTGGCTCGCCTGCCCGCCCCGGCACGCAAGCGGAGAAACGCGTAATGCCTTCGTGGTTCACGGCGTTGACGGTCGGCGTAGCGCTGCTCGGCGCCACGATCCTGTTCTTCAGCATCATGCGCCTCGTCGCGCTGATGCGCGAATCGGAGGTGGCGCGGCTGCCCGCGGCGGCGGAAGGACGCGTGACCTTCGAGGAGGCCGGACCTTACGTGCTGCATATCGAGCAACCGCGCTTCAATCTCGCGCTGCTGCACGCCGAGTTCGCCTTGCACGACCCGCGAACCGACGCCGATGTGCGCTCCTCGCCGGTGATCTTCCGCACCACCACGTCGGGCTTCTCCACGGCCAGCGTCTCGATCCGCCGATTCGAGATCGAGCGTCCCGGCATCTACCGGCTGCTGGTGTCCGGCATCGATCCGGAGGGCGACCTGTCGAAGATCCACTTCATCTTTGCGCGGCCCTATGCGGCAGCGTTGTTCGTGCTGATTCTCTGCACCGTGCTCGGCGGCGCCTGTCTGGTCGGGGGTACGGTCTTTACCGCGCTCCAGTATGCCGGCAAGCTGTAGCCCGGATCCCGTTCGGGAGAGCCGCATGGGTACGAGCATCGGCAGCGCCTCCGCATCCGCGGGCCGCGCAGATTCGCCATCGACCCAAAGGGCAAGTACATGGTCGTTACCGGCGAAAAATCGGACACGATTTCGGTCTACGCGATCGACCAGGCTAGCGGCGCGCTCAAGTTGCTCAACAAGTACCCGACCGGGAACGGTGCGAACTGGGTGGAGGTCGTCAGCTTCGATTGAGCCGCGAGGCCCGCCCTTGGAATGCTATCCTCCCCCCATCTGCACTTTCGCCTCGTGAGCCGATGATGCCTCTCCACTTTCGCCACCTCGCGCCCGCGATGCTTGGGCGTTTGGTTTCCCTCGTCGCAGGCCTCCTCATCGCACTCTGCGGCTGCTCGACCCTGCCGGCCGAGGACGCGCGCATTGCCACCAAGCGCAACAAGACTGTTGTCGAAAATACGATCCGGACGGACCAGGATCGGCGCATGGACGCGGCGCGCCATCCCGCGGAGTTCCTTCCATTCACGCAGGTGAAGCCGGGCATGCAGGTGCTCGACGTTTCGGCGGGCGCGGGCTACACGTCGCAACTGCTCGCGCTCGCGGTGGGACCCGCTGGCACGGTGTGGGCGCAGCGCGAACAGCCGGGCGCGGCGCTGACCAAGCGACTCAACGACCATCCACAGGCCAATCTCGTGGTGGTGATACGTCCGTTCGAGGATCCCGTGCCCGATCAGGCGCCGAAGCTCGATCTGATCACCATCATCCTCAACTACCACGACATCACGTACCTTCCGGTCGACCGCGCCAAGATGAATCAGCGGTTGTTTGCCGCTTTGAAACCCGGCGGGCATTTCGTCGTGATCGACCATTCGGCCAAAACCAGCGCCGATATCAGCGTCGGGAAGACCCTGCATCGCATCGACGAAGGCGTCGTCCTCGCGGAAGTGCGGAAGGCGGGCTTCGTCCTCGAAGCGGAAAGCGACTTCCTGCGCAACCCCGCCGACACGCGCGAGCAGTCTTCCGGCGACGCGAAAATTCCCACCGACAAGTTCGCGCTTCGGTTCGTCAAGCCGTAGAGAGAGACGGGCTCAGGTTCGGCGCGGCCGGCGTCGAACAGCATCCGCGCCGGTCAGACGAAGGCGCTTTCCTTCCGGTCCGAGATCCTGAACACGACGAAAACCGCGACGCCGGTTGCGGCCAGAAGGATGGTCGACAGCGCCGATGCCGTGCCGAATTGCCCGTCGAGCACCGACAGATAGATGCGCACGGGCATGGTCATGGTGCGGCCGACATAGAGGATCAGCGAGCTCGACAATTCATTGATCGCGGTGATGAAGCTCATCAACGCGCCGGCAATCACGCCCGGCAGCATCAGCGGCAAGGTGACCTTGAGGAAGGCGCGCGACGGCCGGGCGCCCAAACTGATCGCCGCTTCCTCGATGCCGCCCTTGATCTGTTTGAGAATCGCGGCGCTGGATCGCACGGCATAGGGCAAACGGCGGATGAACAACATCAGGACGATGATCGCCGCCGTGCCGGTGATTTGCAGCGGCGGCACGTTGAACGTGACCACGAACGCCAGTCCCATCACCACGCCCGGCACAATGTAGGGGACCAGCAGCATGCTGTCGAGCGCGCCCGCCGCCGCCGTCTCGCGCCGGGCGAGGATGTAACCGATCAACGTCCCCAGGATCACGATCAGCGCCACCGCGGCGGTCGAAAACGTGAAGCTGTTAATGATCACATGAGGCACCTCGCCCAGAATCCGGGCGTAGCTGTCCAGGCTGAACCCCGGAT
>WNGK01003507.1_pt1 | contig 19514 bp, 21 predicted proteins | sample 5400601 | NCBI WGS metagenome assembly WNGK01 (sample SAMN13153376, study PRJNA577476) | soil metagenome | isolation source: 60 cm soil or saprolite under Garry oak tree replicate 1 | place: USA:California | collected 2016-06-15
CCCTTTCTCGACGCGGAAACCTTCCCTGTCCCGGCGAGTTTCAGCAGGTGCCCTTGGGCAGTCGCCCAGGCTATTCGAAGCTCCGAGGCTATCTCATCCGGGGTAGCTGGGCCCTCCTCTAGGAAGCCGAGTATCCTATTGTCCAGCTCCGATGACACTTTCAGGCCCATGGTGTGATATATCGTGCTATCCATTTAAAGGTCTATCTCTTATAACGAGTTCTCATTACTATCGGTAACCAGCCGTTTGCTGCCTAATCTATCAGCGTAGTAGGCGTTGATGGTGGATCCGAATACGCTCGCAATCCTTAGGGTTCCAGCGTAGTAGTAGTCGGTTAAAGTTCCGCTCGGTGTCTGCCAGCGAGACCCGTAGTGGTACAAACCTGTTGTTTGGCTGACAGGTTTGCCCGTGAGCCTGTAGGTCCGATCGTTCTCTCGGCGACTCTAGAACAGTCTTGATCTCTTACCAGATGGTTTCGATGCCTTCGAGATCCGAAATCTCTTGGTCGTCGGTTACTATCCCCTTTGAACCCAACTGCCTGTGGGTTGCAACTATCATCCGGTCGTGAAGCTGCGGGAGCGCAATGCTCGCCACATCTCTCGATCCGTTCAGGTTTAGATCCTCAAGTCTCAGGCTTCCCCTACTCTCTATTACATCGTAGAACACTGAAAGCTTTTCCATCGGTATCCTGACGCCAAACACCTCCTTTCCCTTGAGAAGTGTGTAGAGGGTCTCACCTAGGGTAATGGATGGTACGACAAGCTCTGCTCTCCCATCTTCCGCCTTCTGAAACACCCTATCGGCTCTGGAAGGAAGCCGGTCGGCGAGATATCCTAGGACAGGGACGGTATCGATGGTGTACCGTTCATTCTCGTTCAACACGCCACTCTCTTCTGACTTTACCTATGAAAGTGGAGGCCTTCTTCAAGTCAACTTCCTCTCTCAAGAGTCCCCGGAGACTCCGCATGGAATCCATTCTATGCTTCAACAGTATTCCCTCGTTCTCCGGAACCATAAGAACTTCCTCACCCTCTTTGAAGCCGAATCTCTGAACAGATCGAGGTGCCTCTAGTTCCGCTATTTTTTCGTGTATTAGGGAGTGTACGAATCGTGTGGTGAAAAGGCGTTCTCGTTCTAGTGTAACTGTCAACAAAAGAAGGACAAGTCTGACCCAGTCGCTACCAATCTCAGCCTTGAAGAGCTTGACCAAGACACCGGGTTCTCGTGACCAGTCTGACGATGCCGTCTAACTAACTAGGAAGGCTTCTTCAACCCTTTCATGTGGGAGCGAGAACATGGCATGGACCCAGGGTGCGTACTTGCGGTCAATAGGCTTCTTTCTGAGGTCCGTTTGTGAGTCTCCGGAAATCTCCGCGAACTCGGCCCAGCGCAATTCATAGGCGCTGTCTCTGTTCATATTCATAGGACCCCTATGCTTCGCGGCCAGCACGGACAATAGCTCATTCTCACAATACCTCGGGTCCCGAGGGTCTCTGGCAGAATACGACACGCTGAGTATTTTTCGCCAGCTCTTGATCGTAATCCCGAGGTCTTCCTTGGCACACCTTCTCGCGGCTTCAGAGAGGCTCTCCGCTTTGGAAGAGCCATACTTTCTGGGGTGGGTGTCGCCGGAGAGGCTCCAGACCTTGTCGAATATCCTGTGTCTTCTGTGTTGAACGAGGATTCTTCCGTCTTCATCTAGACACGCGATGGTTATCCCTACATGCTTCTCTCCCAGAATAGGACGCTCACGACCATCCCTCACCCTATGGGTCCACCATCTGTCACCGTATCCGATTGTCCGTCCGAATCCATTAACAAGTGGAATCTTGTATCGTTCCATGAACCAGGAACAAATCTTTCGTCGATTGATGTATATATCGAACCTTGTCCTCGTTTCGAGTGTTTTGCTATGCCTATGATTGACGTTTATGCACCGGCAGACCTCTTCCCAGCCGGCGCCGACGGTCGGCTTGGCAGGGAGCTCACAATGGCCGTTCTCCGCGCCGAGGGCGTGGCCACCCCAGGTCCCTTCCACCTCAACAACACAGCCGCTTTCATCCACCGAATGGACCCACACGCGGTTCATACCGCAGCCACCGACTCCGCCCGCACCGTCCGCGTACAGGTCATCACGCCTCCATCAGCGTTGACCCGCGAGGGCCAGAAACAACTCGTCAAAGAGATCACCGAGATTATTACCAAGATTTCCGGCGACCCGACCCAAACCACTCGCACCTGGGTGATACTCACCGAGGCAGCAGAAGGCGGTTGGGGACTCTCAGGCACAGCCTTCGGACGCCAGGAGTTCGCGGCACTCGCCGCCAAAGCGGCCGCGGCGCGCCAGGTAGCCGAACAGCTAGCCTAGGCTCTCTGCTAGAGAGAGCTCTTCCGTTCGGAAAGACTTACAGTCTGCTAGTAGCCCTAGATCCAGATGGAGGAGTATTCTCTGCCATTTGCTCGGCCGATCCTTCTCTACGACAACGATTGTGGAATATGCTCCCGGTTCGCGCATATCGCGGGAAGAACCTCCAGAGGATGGATCGACACCGTAGGCTTATTCACTAGGCGAGGGATGAGAATCAAGTCTGATTTCTTCAGTCCGAGGGATCGTCCTGACGATAATTTCTGGCTCCTGGTCGGAGACGTCGGCTATGGGGGAAGAAGCGGTCTACTACCGCTGGCACGAGAGATTGTTAGAGGTCTAGTCATATGACCGAGAGAGAGGGAGAATCGTGCACTCGACCCAAGAACGCTGTGAGCAGAATACTCGGCACTCTTCGTCGGGGCCGAGTTGTTAGGCGAAAGCCACGAGGGGTCGCCGTTCAGCCATCTCAACAATGACCTTCTCCACCTTCATGTGGTGTATGCGCCGGTGGACTGTTATGAGCGCGAGACACTCCATGCAGACTCTGGCCGTATGATGATCGGCTTGCAGTTCAACAACCTCATCTTCGGGTCTAAGTTCGAATCTAAAATTGCAGGTTACAGCCACGGGAGATTCATCCTACCCTTGCTACAGCCACCCGGTCTCCCTTAAGCGTTGACGACCTTCCATTGAGAAAACGCATACTCAGTCTATATACTCATTTCACGGCCGAGGAGCTTATGGACCAAGAGAAGAGCTTTCTGCGGTGGGGCGGTCTGGCCGGTATTCTGGCTGGCATATTCTTCATTCTCACCATCGTCACTCTAGTTGAGTTCGGGCCTTCGACAACTGCCACCCCTACGCAATTGGTCTTGAACTTCCCCAATGTCAGAACCGGCCTTGCTGTAGGGAATGGTTTCTACTTTTTGGTCAGCGTCTCGCTGGTTGGTCTCGCCCTCGGCCTGTATCGGGCTCTCCGTGGGACGAGCCCCGGACCCGCGCTCTACGGGACAGTCCTATACGTTCTAGGTCTGGGAGTGACCTTTATTGAAGATACCACGCAGGTCGCCTTCGACCCCATCTCCAACCTCTATCATGCTCCAGGGGCGACCGCCGCGGATCAGGCGACACTCGCTCTCTTGTGGCAGGCGACCCAGGGAATGTTCAACGAGTTTGACGTTGCAGCAACACTCCTCCTGTCGACAGGTCTAATCGTTCTCGGGGTGGCTATGATCAGGACCCCGGCCTTTGGCAAGGTCTTCGGCGGGTTAAGCGTGGCGTTCGGAGCTGCTCAGATCTTGGGAATATCTTTGTTTTCGACCAACTCTGCTGCATACGCCCCTTTCGCCCTTCTCGCCTTCCTCATCTTCCCTGCCCTCTTCGGATCGAAGCTCTACAGAATGTCAAAGGTCGCATAGAAGCTATGGAACATAACGACAAAACCTAACGAAGTGGATCTCACGTTCAGCCCCGTCGGGACGGGGACCTTCTCCACCTTCATATGATGAACCCGACGATGAACCGTCAACAACGTAAGACACTCTAGACATACGTGAGCAGTATGATGATCAGCCTCCAACACAACAACCTCATCCTCAGGCCGAACCTCAAACCTAAAACCACAAGTCACAGCCAAAACAGACTCAACCCTCTTCCCGTCTCCTCAACTCGTCCTTAAGCGTTGACGATGATCCAATAATCCGCATCACCTAAGCCTCATCCAAGGGGCGTTCCCCCTCATCGAAGGCCAATCTAGGGAAGGTAAATCGCTCTCAACAAATCAACAAACTGAGCTTGTCTATTGTTCACAGCGGAGAGGCTCCAACCCTTGTAACTGTCGAGTTGCTGTGTAATCTTGAAGGCAGTACCCTTCTTACCGAAGTAAACAGATTTCTTTTTCGAAAAATCGTAATTTTGCGCTTCCGAGTTCTTTCGGCCGCTCAACAAAGTGAGATTTCCAAGAGCGTTTGTCCATTCGTTTCTATCTTTCTCGCTAAATGAGGAGTACCAGGAACTACTCGTGTCAGGATTCTGCGGCAGTATATGTTCGACGGTAACTGACCCTGGATATCCAGTGAAGTTTTCTATCTCCCAAAGTTCTTTGTCTATTCTTAGTAACACGTATCTCGCGAGCTTGCCTCCGTAAATCCAATAGATGCCTGAATCATTCATCTTGTCAAGAAAGGGCTTCTCTACATCTTGCTTCTTCGGGAGTTCAAACTTCCTCAAAACTTCCTCGGGGTCCTTGCTGTCATCTATTAGTTGAATCAGTTTGTTGAGACTCGTGATACGTTCGGTCGGAGACATTCCAATTGCCCATTCTATCACGACTTTTTTCTCTAGAGACATGAGAAAAGTAACTGCGTGCTCTGAGGTCACGAACTTGCGATGGAACGCGAGCAATACCGGCACCCAATCAGCAAACGGCACAAAGCCAATCATCATATTGACGGTGACTTTGTAGTCGTTCTTCTTTCGTGAATCCTTGATTGCGATTTCTCCGTCGAGCACTTGTTTTCCATAGATTCCATTGATCTCGTTGAAATAATCGATAAAGGGAGTTCCTCTCACGAGCGTCTTATCTCTGAAAATCTTCTGAAATTCGTCGTACATACCCAGTTCAGCTTTCACCTTTGTCTTGATGGTGCGCACATAGGCAATGAGGTTACCCAGCTCTTCACGGCCAATGTCTTCTTCGATGTTTCTCCAAATCTTTGCGTATTTCTCCCTCATCGCAGGTTCTTTTATCGCTTCCAGATTCTCGTTCTTCAAAAGGTCGGACGGATCGAGCGGTAAGCCTCGTGAGTTCATCACACTAAATAATCGAAAAGCCGAAGTCTGGCTTGAGGTTTTGATGTAGACTAAGTATACCCTCGTAAGAAGATACTTGACCAACCCGTCCAAGTCGTGGCGGCCGTCAACCCTTTTGTAGAATGTTTGGATTGCTTCGTACAAATGATATTTTGGATCTTCTTGGTCCGGTGTATTTTATTTTGGTCGCGAAGTCTTCAACGAACCGTTGGGTTCCGCTGACTTCGTAAACGTATTCCCTGAAAAGATCCTTGAGTTCTTCCCAAGGCGTGATCCTCATCTTCTCGGGAATATTCTTGAACTCGTCTTTTTGCTGGTAAAGATATGATTTGATGCTGTCCCGAAGAATTGGATTAGTAGTCTTATCTCTTATAGACGCTAGCAGAATTGCGATCGAAGTCATTCTCTGCTGCCCATCGACGAGGTAATACGAATTGTCTGCGAACTCTTGAAGGAGAATCGATCCAAGGAAGTATTGCTGCTGGCCAGAGCTGTTATCTTGGGCTCCAACAATGTCCTCGAAGAGAATGTCGAAGTTCTCGACCGTCCAACTAAACGGCCGTTGGAAGATTGGAACGGTAAATAGGAATTTGGGGCCGAAAAGATCGGCCAGCGATATCTCCTCGGCTTTGATTGTGTCGTGCATGGAAAATTTGTCTATTTGCTGTGACATTCCAACCCCAAAAAATGAGTCCCTGAGCTAAAGGTTACGTCTCAAGACCCTATTCATTGCCAACCATCATAGTGGACATTCGGTCTGGTTCATGATCCAATAGACCCATTCAAAGTTGACTGGTCCCATTCACGATCTATGATACGCACTCATTAGCCCCATTCCAATGGGACAAAAAATTAGGCAAAACCGAGGTTCGGCAAAAACTGCAATTATCACAAATGACATCTATTGTCAGTGAACTATTTCGAAATCTACGACGGGAAAAATGCCGTTAGTGAACCGGACTTGCGCCCAGTTCGAGTCACGATCGGGTCTTTATCAGACCCTCCACTCTGGCTTGCTTGTAGGCTTTTGAGACGACTAGTGGAAGGTAGGTCCGGTTCAGCGCGTCAGTCTCAACTATCATTTGATTCAACTGTCGTGTCGAAGATTGATCTAGCTTCGCTAGTAGCTTCTCTGCGCGTACCTCGCCTTCACTTGTTATCTGCAGGTCATACCTCGTTAGGTCTTCATGCTCTTGGGGGTGTTCTTCTACTAAACCAAAAGTAATGAGATTCTCCGAAGCTTTCGTAACCTCTGGACTGTAGGGACCATAGTGATGTATTCGATATTTTAGTCCCCAGGACTCGCGCAACTGCGTTCCTTTGGTTAGCAGGTAAATTACCTTCTGGACCATCGTTCGCCCCGTCAGTGACTGAAGCTTACTCTGTTGTTGTTTGATTCCATTCAACAGCAATAGTATGAAATCCTCTATATCCAAATCGTCAAGCTTTCCCAAGGTTCCGTACCGTAAGGTCTCACAGACATATATAACAAAACTGTAGAGGCAATTGAAACTGTTCGTCTCGAAGAGGCGTCAACTACTTGCCGACGAGCATCGAATCATCTGTCAACAAAATCTGCGATGAATGGCAGAAGAGACAGGGCGCACTAAGCATTGTTTTTCCAATCGAAGGAAAAACAATTCAGGATCCGATTCACGGGCCTATTGAGATCGAGCCAGAGCTAGTGTTTCTTCTTGACTCCGTGATGATGCAACGCCTGAGACGAATATCGCAACTCGGCCTAGCGAATCTAGTATTCCCGGGAGCAAATCACACAAGGCTGGAGCACTCGCTCGGAGTGATGCACATCGTGGGACGGATTCTTGCGAGAATCAAGAAGGATCAGCGTCTAAATGACAATGACATCCTTGAGGCGAAGGCGGCAGCATTGTTGCATGACATTGGCCATCTCCCCTTCTCACACGTTCCCGAACCTCTCCTAGCACTAAACTCCTCCATCCGGAAGGAAAGTCAAGCAGAGAACATCAAACCTTCTGAACTTCTAACAACTAAGATAATTCAAAGCGACCTTATGAAAAGCATCTTCGAAATTCTCAACAAGAAAAGCAAGACTTCACACCTTGACGCGAAGAACGTTGCGAGCCAGGCCGTCGGAAATGCCCCATTGAACAATCCGCAACGAATGTTCCTCGGAGAAATAAGTCACGGAGACTTCGACGCGGATAGGATGGACTATCTCATGCGAGACGCTCATTACTCGGGATGCCCATTAGGAACGCTTGACGTCGAGAGACTAGTTCGTGCCACGACAGTTTCGAAGGGCTCTGGCGGAATAAAGAGTCTTGCAATGGACATCAAAGGACTTCATGCATTAGAATCAATGATCGTGGCTAGATCTGTAATGTACTCCGTGGTCTACTTCCACCACGCCGTCAGGGCGGCTAACGGGATGCTACTAAGAGCCATTCATTCCAAATTCAAAACCAATCCATTGAATCTGTTGAGATATGATGATCATTCCCTCATTTCTTACATAAGGACGGACCCTGAGGCAGGGCAATTTGTTGAAAAGCTAGAGTCGAGGGCCTTGTTCAAGACTTCGGTGAGATTGACTACCAAGGATGCTCTCAATCAGCCTGCCCTGATGGACTTCGTCAACAAAGCAAACATAGGATCCGTCGTCGCCGATGAAGGTTCGATCAACAAAAAGGTGAGAAACGACAATCGAAAGCATTGTATCATCGACATGCCCCCCATTGAGATCTATTCAGAAATAGACTTCAACATCCGCGAAATTTTGCCTAAAGGCGAAAAAGTCAACCCCATAAGATCATATTCTAGCATTGCTAAAGGAGTCGAGGACGATGCCGAACTCAAATGGAGAGGGTACGTCTTTGGTCCGCAAGCCGAGGTCAAGAAAGTCCGGGAAACCGCTCTAGATTATCTTCAATCGAAGGGTCTAAGTTTTAACTTATAACTTGGCTGAGCCATGACAGTCTAATCCTCCAAGTCGGCGGACGAAGATAACGGAGAATAGACTTACTAACATCCAATTCCTTGGGATGTGTTACTTACATTGTGAGACAAAATGAGCTCACTGTTCCCTGCTATTGGACCTCGTCAAGGCCCGCCTACGAACTACTTGGACTTCTGGAATGGGCTCGAACGTGACGTGACGAAGTATGAATATTATCGTGGTCATCAGCTCAAGATCTTGGACGAGTACGAACTCATTCCTGAAACTGACCGAGATGTCGCGATATGTCTGCCGACTGGCACTGGCAAGACTCTTATCGGCCTTAGCCTGTCCAGATACGCCCAGGTCAGAAGGAAACAACGCGTCCTCTATCTCTCGCCATACATCCTGTTAGCATCGCAGATCCTTGAAGAAGCAAAAGGACTAGGGATTCCAGCCGTCCCACTCTACGGAACCTGGAGCGCTGTTGATCAATCGGCAAAGGATCTCTATTCTTCAGGCGAAGCGGTGGGAGTTGGCACATACTCGACGTTGTTCAATGCAAATCCGCGAGTTGGAAGACCTGAGTTGATCGTGCTGGATGATGTCCATGCAGCCGCTGATTTCGTTCTAAATCCATGGCTTGTCAGAATTCCCAAGAATGAGAATCCAGAGCTTTTTGTCGAGCTTACTGATATCCTACGGGGTCAATTGCCCCGTGGGCAATTCGCAACCTTGGAAGGCACCGCGCCAATAGGCCGGTCGGTGGAAATGGTGAGGGCCAGAGATTGGTTGATGGTCGTCGATAGTTTTCAGTCGATCCTCGACCAGTATGAAGATGGTTCAAAATGGAGGTTTGGATGGAGAGGGATTCGAGATAAGCTAGATAATTGCTTCTGCTTCCTCTCGTCAGACGCGATTACCCTACGTCCTTGGGTGCCCCCAACTTACGAACTGCCAGATTTCATAACAGCCAAACGGAGAGTGTACCTCTCCGCCACTATCGACAGGTGGGGCAACATTGAACACATCATGGGAATTGAACCGATCCGCAGACTAACTCTAACTACAGTACCTATTCCTGGCAGACGACTGATCCTCAATCTGAATCGTCTGATCCCGGGAGTGACTGACTCAAACAGAATTGTGCAAATGGCAACTATGACACCTAAAGCACTAGTCCTTTGCAAGAGCCATTATGATCGGGATACCCTAGCGCAAACATTGAGGGACGCGAACTACGGAGGCTCAATCTTGGGCTCTGGAACACTAGAGGACGACGTAGCGAAGTTTCGAGAAGAGGAGCATGCCATCCTGGTATTGGCGAATTTGTACGACGGGTTAGACCTCGGCAATGGGGTTTGCCGGAACATCATATTATGGAAACTACCTCTAGCAATCGGCGAACAGGAGGCATTCACCACATATACGTGGCGACTAGTAGCTGCGGCGGAGTCTCGTGCGAGACAACGCATACAGCAAGGTATGGGAAGATGCACTAGACGCGACGCCGACGCAGTTCTAGTTGGTCTTGTTGGTCAAGAGCTTGTCGATTTCATTCTTCAACCCAAGGTCCAATCGGCCATACCGAGCAAGTTGCGTGCTGAACTCGAATTATGTGCCAAGCTGCTTAATCCGGGTCAGTTCAAGGCTCTTGTCACGTCTTGCCTCCAAAGAACCGCTGATTGGAAACAGGTTAGCGCACAGGTCGATAGTCTTGCTTCCACTTTGCCAGAGGAAACCTATCCTGACGAACAGGTCATGGAAGTGCACAGGCGGGAGGCCACTTTCAATAGATTACTCTGGACAAGGAACTACTCGGGTGCATCGTCTTGCGCTCAGAGCGCGGCGCAGCAGCTCGTTGACATTCATGCCGAGTCAGCTGCTGGGCCATGGTTCTACCTCGCTAGCGTCTCTGAAGATTTGCAACAGTTTGAGGCTTCTGGGAATCCTTATTCAGTTCAAGGCGGAAGGCTTTTGCACGAATCCAGTTCTCGCCAAGAAGGCCGAACGTGGTTTGGAGAATTAGAGTCGTACGTAGAACTCCCCAAGGTTGCTCCGATCCACGAACTTCAGGTAACAGGGATTGAGACTTTTCTGAGAGCGTTTCCATTACAAACAAGCAAACTCGATGATGATTTCAATAAGTCTCTCTCTAATCTTGCCCAAACAGAATCTGAACATTACCGGCGAGGACTTAAGGTCCTCGGCGAATCACTGGGTTTGCACTCCCAGACTCCTACCCGTCAAGGTGGGGCTGACGCAATTTGGTCACTGGCAAACAATGCCGTGATAATATTCGAAGCGAAAACCGACAAGTTGCCAGACTCCAGCCTTTCAGTTAACGAGGTGAGGCAAATAGTAAACTTGGTCAGTGAAGCTAAGGCCAATGAAAAGGTGAACGCGTCCGATCAATTCTTGCCGACGTGCATAACCAGTGCTAGGAAAATTGCTAGGGAGGTTCAGCATGAAGTCGAACGGTTTGACATAGCCCGCACGAAAGATGTAACGGAGTTCGCTCGGAGGTGGTTTGAGCGGATCAGTCTCTTACACAAGCGCACTGAGCTGGGAACGCCCGAATGCAAGGTCTTAATCCAGGGGGCGTTGAGTCAACTACGTGCCTCCCACACCCAGTTATCTGCTTCACTGGGGATCAAATCAGCCCGGTCTGAACTTGCAGTAGATGCTTCACAAACAGTTTCGCTCTAGTGTCTCAGCAATAGCCGAAAGATAGCTCAACCTTGCAGATGTCGAGTCAGCGGAGCGACTGGCGCGAACGCCTAAACGCCAACCCCTCACGCATGGAACAAAAACTAGCAATCAAACTGCAAGAAGATGGAATACCCTACCAGACACAGGTCGAGATAACAGTAACAACGGCAGACTTCTACTTCTCGTTAGGTTCTAGACCCTTGCTCGCGTTTGTCGACGGCCAGGTCCATCACAGAGCGACGCAGATGGTGAAGGACGAAGAACTACGCTCACTATTACGGAAAAGAGGATACAGAATCTTGGAACTATCCTACGACTACTACTCGGACAAGAAAAGAGACGAGCTATACGAGGAAGTACTCAACAGCCTAAACAGACGGTAGCATAGACCCATTGCACGAAGTCTTGGCCAGCAATGTTCGTACGGGGTCGGAGGTCAGCAATAGGATGCCAGTGATGTCATCAAGAAGCGATGGTAGAGATGTCGATGAAGGAGCAAATTGATCAAGCTCTCTCATTGAACAGACACGCGTACCACGTGGACGCGTCTTTCTTGAGGGCACTCTTCGCGGTAAAACAGAAAAAGGGGCATGGGTCGATTAGACCAAGGGACGGTCAACTCAGACTTTGTGACTCGAAAGAGGTTCGATTCGAACTTCAGAAGAGAAGCGAACGGACAACTCCCTCTGTAACCGGGCCCGCTTACGGTTTTTGTAAAAGGGGCTCAGCCGAATGTCCTTGAATGGGTGTTATCGGTTCGATTTCATCCGCCCCACCGGCCTTCGTTGCCAACAAGTGGGAATAAATTGAGGACCATTCAGCCACAATATCTTGCGCCTTCGACCACCATTCGTTGAATGGAGGTCTGTTCGCGGTCTGTTTCAGTTCGGAATATTGCCCTTTCAGCATTGAGTTTACTGGGGGAATGTTATAGCAAACATTCTCCGAGATGATCCATCTATCATGAATATTGTTCAATAAGCGTTTGTCACAGATAACCCGAAGCTCGGACATGATGTTTCTAGTTCTGAGTTCATCTCGGAACTCTCTAAAATCTCTGCTTAGCTTTTCCAACACTGGGTAGTTCTGGATGCCTGTCAATATCTTCACCTCACGAATCTTGCTTCCATCGGACTCGTCATGAAGAGTCTCGAGCCCCTTGGGAGGAAAGTGTTTGTCGAACCAATGCACGAAACCGTTGCAACTCCGGATTGTTTCCCATAAGTTCCGAAGATTAGAAAAAGGAGTTTCAGGCGAAAGGAATCTCGTCAAGGACTTTGCAGAACTCTCTGTGCGTGGGTTGAACGACACGGTTACTGCGTTGGTTTTCTTGCTAAATCTGATAATGCCACACTGGTTCAGCAACATCAGAAAACTTCCGATATCTTCTTCTCCTACCGCCCGCGTGTCAACATAGTCTTCGAACGCTAGTAGTTCGTACAGATTTACCCTTCTCAGACCAGGCCTTCCCCAGAGGAGTTGGCAAATGGCTTGTGTTGGCTCATATTTCTTAAGAGCTTGTGTCAATATGATGTTAGCTGCACCATTATCGTTCTTGAGAAATCTATTCGTGAAGAATTCGGAACCAAGGGATTTCAGTTCTCTCTTCTCAACGAATTCTATATCTTCTAGGAACCCGCAGATGTTTGCAACAGCAGAAGCTCCTATCTTTCTCTCAAGTAGATCGATATTGCCCAATCCGAGAGCGTGGATAGCTTCCTCACAACGGCCCCAGGATTCCTGCAATAGCCTAAGCTTGGGTCGTTGCACTTTTGGGCCCGGCCCTACCAGTAGCTTCCAATACTATTCTTACAGCTCTCCTGATTTGATCCTCAGGCATGTCAGCCTGAATGAGGACTCCGAGCACAATCGGGATCTTGCCAGATAGAATTGTGTCCTGACTGCTTTCGTTTAGCGCAACGGGAAAACTTCCTACGACGCTTTTAGGTTTCTCACTCCCTTGAGGCGTTAATAGTGCGGGACCATTGCTGAGCGCGAGCACACCATCTTGCTCGACCAATAGGTCCGCGAATTTGATGTATGAGACCAGGACTCTCAATGACGGAGTGTGAATTCTGGGGTCGGCTCCCGCTTCTCTTCCCAATTGTTGAATCAGATCGTCCTCCGCAATCTTGCCTCTAATGGTCAGAATATTCTTGGTCGTCTCCCAGAACCAAGATCTTTCGACAAGTGCACGGATTTTTGACCTGGCATCCTGTTCCTTTTTCCAAATGAGGTCTCGGTAGATGTCAATCGCTTCCTCCGTCGGTTTGTATCGGCCTTGACCTTGGACTTTGTTCAGTATCCCAAAATTCTCGAAGAATTTTGTGTTGCCACTGACCTTAAACGGAGAGATCGTCTTCCCGACGTCTTTGTATGTGACTGGTTCTTTCCCCTCTTTGGAGATAACAGAGTAAGCTTTCACAAGCTCAAGATGTTTGTCAAATGAAAGACCGGGGTAGGGTAGAGGGTGTTTCAGCTGCGTGATGATTCTCGATTTGACTGATGGATCAGAGGACTCCTCACTCAAGTTTTGTATTCTCTCCTGCTTAGATCGTCACGTAATCCCTCTTCAACATAGGGTGCAAATTGGGAAGCGTCGTCCAATCCCGAAGAGTTCAACTGATCGCTTACAACTTTGAGAGATATCTTAGTGGCAGGCAACTCAAGCTCCCGGGCTAGCGCAAGAGTTTTCTCCAGAAGACCACGAGACATAGATTCAATTTTCCCGGGCGTCTCTTCAACGGATATACACGAAATTTCAAGCGCCGTTCGAAGCGCACCGATATCAATTAGCAGTTGGACAAGTCTTCCATCAAGCCTAGGTGGTATTGTCCTAGCTTCCGACACGGTTTCGACTTGAGGAATCTCTTGCACCCCAACAAGAAGCCCTTTACCTGTATCGATGATCTTTCCCGAAGATTTTCCCGATTCAACGAATATGTTGTAGGCCATATCCTTCGAGACGTCTGAGATTCCGTACTCCGTAACTAGAATGTTTTCTAGATTGGATCTGTCGGGTAATTGGTTGTTTTGGAATCTTTCGAAAAGTTGTCGGAATACTTGGAAGTTTAGAAAGGCTTCAGAGAGCCCCTCTTTCTCTTGGTTTGCGGTGGTGGGTCTTAGGATCCTTTTCGCTAGGGCCGTCGTTATGAGAATTCCTTCGTTGTCCTCGACCAAGGCGAAATGCTTCGCAGCCGCAACTCTGCTTAAGAATGAACTACTATTGGGCGATAAATCAAGAGCTACCGCCGTCGCATTCGTTGAAAGTCTACCGGCGCCTTGATCTTGGACCATACGGACCAACCGAAGTGCCTCCGAAAGAGGATATGTAGGAAACCGGATCCCGCGACGTTGCTGTTTCTCCATTGCCTGAGTCAATTTAGGACACGTTAGCGGTATAGGGTCTAGTTAAGCGTTGCTAGGTCAACCTTGGGGTGTTTTTGCCTTTATTCTGTCAGACGGTACTCCAAAGTCCAACAGTCAATGTCGCCCCCATGTCCTAGTATGCGTCCTATTTGGTCTGATTACATGCTTGTCCCGGAGTAGGCTGACGACACACCAGGAAGAGTCACCGCACAACCAGCCCGATGACCATGGGATTCCATATACACTTGGTCGTTGACCACCTAATCTTCCTGCGTAGAACCGTGTAAGCCCCCCTTATGTCGGTTCATGGCAATTCGCACCCTTGTTTGAGATAGTCAAACTACTGAAATAGCAGAGTCCTGTAGTACAGGCGTCCCGATAGTAAGTATCGGACGTTTCCACTAAGACAATGGTGTTTGTCCCGGAGTAGGCTGACGACACACCAGGAAGAGTCACCGCACAACCAGCCCGATGACAGCAGGTCCGCAACGCACTTGGGGCATTGCAGATGACTTATATCGCATGCCATACGGGCTAGAACGCTACACTCCGGTTTGAGACCGTTAAACGTTGGGTTTTGCCTAGTTTATAGGCGAGAGAGCAGTAAGTACGGTTGACAAGGCCCTTCCCGTGGCTCAACCACCATCCAAACTTATCAAGTACATGTTTGTCCCGGAGTAGGCTGACGACACACCAGGAAGAGTCACCGCACAACCAGCCCGAAATGGACCTTAGTCACGTGGATCCAATTCGGGAAAAGCTTCATAAACGGATTATGACCGGGTTAGATCTCCAGTGTATCGGGTAGGACTAGGCTTGGAGTATCGAATCTACGTCGACAGCTCAACAAACGGCGAGATGAGATGGTATAACGAGACTACCGGTGAATTTCGCAAGCACAGAATGAGTGCGGATAGGCCCTTGCACGAGGCAGAACACCTCGCCGTCGTCAGAGCGATCAAAGACAACATAGCGAAAATCAGCTCGGGGGACAAGATTGAGATCTGCTGCGACAGAGAAACCGTGGTGAGTCAGCTGAATCACAAAGCTGGAATCAAAGAAGACTCCGTGAGGAAGTTGGCGGATACGATTTGGTCGATTGAATACAAATCAAAATTAGAGAAAAATGTAGAAGTGAAAATCGTTTGGGTTTCCCGCAAGAATAACCCCGCAGGCAAGATGTTAGGGGTCTAGAAGCGAACAGTGAATGTATAGAAGTAAAGTCATTCACACTTGGCCGAAGAATCCTGATTTTCGATCGACTTCACTGAGGCCAATGGGACCCTTCCTAGAACCTTGAAAGGAAAAATTCTCTCGACACAACCTATTCTTTGGGGAAACGTCACTCCTGTCCATCGGCTATTCTGCTTGACGCTCTCGCAGGTCAAGTAGCCACATGTCTTCTATTCTTGTCAACAGTCTTGGCACGCTGTCCCCGTTCCCGCCCTCCCAGCGGAGTTCATTGTTACCATTCACGGTTACCAAACCCGTTACCATCCAAGAAATCTGAATTGCAGTTGAGTCTCGCGACGAAGCGTCGTGTTTTTGGGAACTCCTCTGGATGCAGAGTTGTAATTTTCAATCTATGTCCCATGATCGCAGATAGTGTAGCTCAACGACCTGATTGTCCCTAGGGAATCGCCTTGAAAACGGCTTGGGGTCCATTCCGATGCTAATGTCAGTGGAGACGTGTGGTCTGTAATAGGGGAATGTTGATGGGTCCGTGTTAGGATCCGGTTAGCCGGCGGCAGTCGAGAAAAATAAGGTATGCGTGCTGGTCTCGCGACGCAGAACTGCCTTCTCTGCATCTGGCTGAACGCTTGGCCGAAGGTTCTATCTGGATTAGCCTAGACACGCTTACGCTCGTTGACTGCGCAATTTAGGGGAAGGTTTCTTGATCCGAACGTTCCGTTTGCGCTTATTCCGAGTCTCGTCTGGTGGTTCGCGTAGGTCTAGTAGCCACATTGCTTGTAGGCTTGTCAACAGTCTTGGCACGCTGTCCCGGACCCGACTGGTTCGAGTATTGCTTCGCCACAGTTTTGGCAGACTAGTAGTCGGCCTACGAACTGGTAGTCTGATCGGTATCGGATCTCGCGATATGTGGGTTCACGGCAGGTTTGACAGAAGACCTGGTAGTCTAGGCTCTGCATGGTCCCAGGTGGAGGTTTTCGAAGTAGAAACGTAAGACAGGAAGAGAAAGTATTGCTGAAGAGACCCCGGCTTCTAACTCTCTAGCCCGATTCTGTCACCATTCACGGTTACGAAACCCGTGAGCCAGAAGGGATGGCCTCACAGAGAGAGGGCTACCTCAGTTCAAACGAGGTTCATTCGTCCAACCCCGCAGTTGAAACAATATTCGTAGAGATGCTGGTATCGATCATGGAAAGGCTCAAACTACGATGCGGGGTAAGAGGATTTTGATGAAGCGGGGAACGGCAGTCTTGGCCCTTCTGTTCCTTGGCGTAGCAATTGTTGGCTTTGCACTGGAGGTCTCAGTTCTGGTCGCTTTAGCTGGGGAAAATAGCCAGGTAGGATGTTACAAGTACACCCCGTCGACGGGACAGCAGAGGGTAGATTGTATAGATCCATATCGACCATTCGCAATACTTCCACCATTGCTTACTGCTACAACCGCAGTAGCTATTGCCGCGAATCGCACCGCGAACAGACGACTATCCTTTCGGTTCCCCGGCATCGTACTGGCACCGACGGGAATATTATTCCTCATACTTGGAATAAATGGCCTTCAGAGTAGTGCCATCCCTTCGGGAATCGGCTTGCTACTTGTCTCGAGAAACATCCGGACAGACGGGAAGGTACCGTAACTAGAGTGCGCGTCGAGCTGGCTTCCATGCACATACGAAGAAGATGGTAGAGCCTCCAATGAAGGAGCCTACTTTTTATGGATGAGACTACTTTTCGTTGAGAGGGAGTTAGCTTTCTGACATCTTGAGGTCATGGAGCCTACCTATCATCCTTCTCCTTCTGGTAATTCTATTCCCTATTGGCCTGTTGAAAATTCCTATCATTCAGAAAGCAAACGCAGCAGTAGCAACTATTTCACTAGTAGGATACGCGAGTACTGGGTGGGTAGGCACTGACGGCACAGTAAATCCGACAATAACCATACCGCATGGAGAACTCTTGAACATAACAACTTCCAGCGGTGATGGCAAACTGCATCAATTCTACGTGGATGTGGACGGCAACGGTATACGAGACTATCCCCTAGACTTAATGGCAGACTCGGCCCCGCCCACCTCGACGACTACGCTGGGCTATGTTGCGCCTGGGACGTACACTTACTACGACGTAAACTACCCTGCGACCATGCACGGCACATTCATCGTGCTGCCACCGCCTGGGTCGAACTTTGCCATCACTCCGAACTGGTGGTTGGCCGTCATAGTCCATGGTTCCCAGACGAGCTCTACTACAATCACGGTGTCAAGTGTTAACGGCTTCTCTGGCACAGTGAACTTCTCTCCACCGAACGGCCCTGCAGGCATTACGGGAACCCTTTCCAAGTCGAGCGTCTCAGTAAGTCCGTCAACGCCCGGGACCACCCTGCTCAACTTGACCGCAGGCGCTTCTACCCCAGAAGGAAGGTACAATGTCACACTGACTGGTTCTGATGGTGCAGGGTCCCAGACCGCGAGTGTCATGACTCTAGTCTTTGTAGCAGATTTTCAGCTGAGCGGAACAACGACCATGCCGGTGCCTCTAGGATCCTCGCGGAATGATACCTTCAGAGTGATTCCTACATGGGGCTTCTCTGGCAACATAACCCTAGCAATAGCGGTTTCTCAGCAAGGACCACGAGCATTTCTGAACGCAACGCAGGTGTCCATTACTCCGCAAAAGTGGGCTAAAGTGTTGCTGACTGTTGATACTGCTGGGGTCCAGCTGGGAGATTACAACGTCACCATAACGGCGACTGCAAGTCGATCGAAGTCTCATCAGTTAGTATATCACGTGTCAGCTTGGCCCCAGTCGACAGCGTCTCCTCCAGGACCCGTAGTTCAAACACAATCTCTGGTTGTGATAGGAATCTTGATCTCTGTAATGGCTTTGATCATGCTGGATAATTTATGGGATAGAAAGCGAGGAAAACAGCCTCAGACAAATCTTCAAGGTTTGAACCTCACAAAGGGTTTCCAACTTTAAGCGGGGATTCTGCGAACGTTTACGGTTACAAGACCCGTTACCAATCGTGAAATGTTCAGTTGCACTGGAGTCTCGTGACGCAAGTCTCGTGTTCTGGAAGTTCTCGGAGCGGGAGGGTTGCAGCCTTCAATCTGTGTCCCTTGATGGCAGATGATACGGGCAACGACCTGATTGTCCCTAGGAATCGCCTTGAAAACGGCTGAGGGTCCATGAAGGTGTTAAGGTCGGCGAGAGATCCGAGACCCTTGATACGTACAGGTTGATGGGTCTGCGTCAAAAATCCGGTCAGCTAACAAGCCCCTAGAAGATTAGGGTATGCGTGCACGTCTCGCGGCGCAGATCTGTAAGATCCTATTTCTGGTTCTAAGCTAATGTGATTCCTGCGTACTTTTCCCTAGGACACCAACCTAAGACTCGCAAATGTTTCTTGAATTATGGTGTCGCTAATTGGGCAGTGAATTATCTAGTGCCAAGCGAGAGCTTCAGAAATATCCCGGGGACGAAATCCCGGTTAGTGACGCGGTTTCCATCGTGGCCCGCGTAACGGGTCTTCGGGTTCATCTTTTGCGGGATGACGAAATATCAGAAGCGTTAGAATACGCCAGACGACTAATCGCCTCAGAGAAGGTTCGACAGGGCCCTTACAACGTCAAGAACGAAATCGTGAAGGCATCAAGGGAGACCTGGGCTGATCTAACTCCTGGGGCAAGGTCGCTTGTAGGCACACTATGGGCGGATAAGACCGGTGTCGACCTGGTGGTCACAACTTTAGATCCTGTACAGACCAAGGAGAAGATTCTATCTCTGATCGCCAGTATTCTTGAACAGAAAAAACGATATCCATTGGGTCTGGCCGCTGAATCTGCTAGGTCTTAGTCTCTCCGATTCTCGTCCTGTACGATTGTATCGATGCTAGTATGTCCCGCTCCGTCGGTCTCCGCTTCCTCTTGTAGCGCTCGTCGATTTCGCGAAAGAGTTCCTTCAGCTCCTCGCCCAAGGGTGGAAGTTCCAGCTTCGTTACGTCGAGCTTGTTCCTCTCATGTCGACCGCGAGTCTCGTCTTAGTGCTTAGGTTTCGGGGCAGGATTAGGGGTTTTCCTAGTTTAGTCGCAGGCTCTTGTCTGCGTCAAAGCCTGGCTACCATGATTCGACGACCAGTCCGGGCACTTTC
>WNGK01002608.1_pt1 | contig 19508 bp, 13 predicted proteins | sample 5400601 | NCBI WGS metagenome assembly WNGK01 (sample SAMN13153376, study PRJNA577476) | soil metagenome | isolation source: 60 cm soil or saprolite under Garry oak tree replicate 1 | place: USA:California | collected 2016-06-15
CAACCAGATGAAAGGCTGTCTTGCCGAGATCAATGCCGATCGTGTGTAGCTCCATGGGATGCCTCCTCCGTTCACCTCTTATACCCAAGCTGCTGGCTGGGTAAAGGCGGCGGACCATCCCATTAGTTATCCAGAAACGGGCTTCTGGCAAATTGCCCGCAACGAATCCCCGATTCTGAACGGATGGTCGCTAGCCTTGATCGGAAACGCCTCGGGGCAGACTGCAGGGGACGGAGCGGGATCTCGATCCGAGGCGTTTTCGATAAGGAGACTAGGAGGAAGCCGCTGGCGTTTGCGGCGGACGCGGTGCGCTATGGGATTTGAACGGCAGCCTGGATCTGAACGGAGCTTGGGGAGAGCGGCGAGGGGTGGTGGAAATGCCATCCGGATGGTCGGAGTGGCGGTTGAGATGAGCAAGAGTGCATGCGGAAAGGTGCTTGCGAGGTAGGGGAGAGGAAGCAGACACACGCGTGCGTCCGCGTGCCAGAGCACATCTTTGGGTGGAGAGCGGTAGAGGGGTTATGAAGAATCGAAGTAAGAGCATGTTGATAATTCCGCAGCCGTAAATCTCTGAACCACGATCATGGTCGCGCCGCAGCGTGGGCAATGCCAAACAGAAGAACCCTCGGCCGGAGCTTTGCAGGGTCGGGCTTCGACTAGCGTGGAGGAGTTGCTCGACAGCAGATGTCGGGATAGAGCCAAACGGGAAGCACGAAAGCGATTGGCGAGGAATCCAAAGTGACGGATGCGCACGAATCCCCTGGGGAGCACGTGCAGAAAGAAGCGCCGTAAGAACTCGGTGGCCGCAAGTATCATCTTGCCATGCTTGCCGCCGTGGGCGTAATCCTTCCAGCGAAAGGTGACGCGTTCTTGGTCGAAGGCCAACAAGCGATGATTGGAAATGGCCACGCGATGGGTGTAACGGCCGAGGTAGCGCAACACCTGCATGGGTCCGCCGAAGGCGGGCTTGGCATAGACGACCCAGTCGTGGCGGTGCAGGCGGCGGATGAGTTTTGCGAACTGCTGGGGATCCGCGAGGGCGGCGGCGGGGCCGGCGCAGCATAGCTTCTTGCGGCGGTGGAGACGCTTGAGGCCAGCGAGGAACTTGCCGCGAAAGACGCGGCTAAGGACTTTCACGGGTAAGAAGAAAGGATAGCGTGGGCGGATCCAGCGACGATGATCGGGCGAGAGTCCGCCCGCGGGAATGGCGCAGTGAATGTGGGGATGCAGGAGCAGGTTCTGACCCCAAGTGTGCAGGATGCTGATCACGCCGATCTCGGCGCCCAGGTGTTTGCGATCGATGGCGATCTCGAGCAAGGTTTGAGCACTGGCGGTGAACAGCAGGTCATAGAACAAACTTGGGTTCTCCAGGGCCAGCACATTGACTTCGTGAGGCACAGTGAACACGACATGGAAGTAACTGGTGGCCAACAGTTCGCGTTCGCGGGCCGCCAGCCAGCGTTCGCGGGCTTGTGTTTGGCACTTGGGACAGTGCCGGTTTCTGCACGAGTTGTAAGAGATGGCCTGATGACCGCAGTTCGGACAGGCATCGCGATGGCCGCCGAGCGCTGCGGTGCGACAGTGCAGGATGGCGCGAAAGGCCTTGAGCTGCTGAAAGCCAAAGCTGGATCGATACCGATCCAGGAAGCGATCGCCCTGCACGCGTAAGATGTCGGCCACCTCGAAGGTGGGCCGAGTCATTTTTCGCTTTTTCGTTTAAAGCTGCGCCTGATGTTTGCGGTGCTCGATAGCACGAGGCCATCCAACGGATTGGTCACCGTTTGCAGGTGCCGCTGCGACAGATGCAGGTACTGGGCGGTGGTTTCCAGATCTCCGTGCCCGAGCAGAACCTGGATGGTGCGCAGGTCCGTGCCCGCCTCCAACAAGTGGGTCGCCCAACTGTGGCGCAGCGTGTGGGGGCTGACGTGTTTGCGGATGCCAGCACAGTGTGCGGCCTCCTTGCATGCAATCCAGACGGTCTTGTCCGAGATGGGTTGTTCCGGTCCCCGCCGGGGATCGCGGCTCGGAAACAAGTAGGTCTTGGGCATGCGCCAACGCCAGTATTCCCGTAGAGTTTCCAACAATGCGGGGCTGAGCGGCAGATCGCGATCCTTGCCACCCTTGCCCTCCGCCACGCGGAGGATCATGCGCTGACTATCGATGTCACTGACCTTGAGACAAGCCAGTTCGCTGCGTCGCATGCCGGTGGCGTAGAGCGTCATCAGCAACGTTCGTCGAAACAGCGTTCCAGCGCCATCGATCAGGCGCGCAACTTCCTCCCGGCTCAGCACCATCGGCAGTCGGCGTCGGTCTCGCGGGTACGGCAAGAACTCGCGGAACTGATGACGCTTAAGCGTCTTGACGAAAAAGAAGCGCAGCGCCGCTACCTGGTTGATCACGCTGCCGGGTGTCAGCTTGCGCTCTTTGAGCAAGTAGGCTTGATAGGTTCGAAGTTCGTTGGGACCGAGCCTGTCGGGGGACTTACCAAAATACTTGGCGAACTCGGTCACCACCCGCAGGTATTTGCGGGTGGTAATTGTGGAGTAGTTGCGACGCTGGAGTTCTTCCAGCATCATTTTGCGTAAACGGGTCACAGGAATCTCCTTTCCCTATGACCCACACTATGTCAGCTGCTCCTGAAATCTCTCGGCTCACCCACGCGGCAGCGTCCGCCGCGCCAGCGGCTTCGTCCTGGTCGGCTACTCGGAAACTGACCCACTACCGTACTATCAGGTATAGTGCGACTGCGAATGAGAAGTCTTCTCATCTTCGGGCTGTGTGCCGGATGTTCCGCATGGGCAGCCACCGCAGACTCGCCTCCTGCCGACGCTTTCCGCGTGCTTCCGCCGGCAGCGAAGGAGGCGCCTGCCATTACGCCGTATCTGCAGTATCAGACAGAGATGGCATGGCAGGAGGACGACCAGCGCCGCAAAGATTGGGATGAGATACGAACGGAACAGGATTTACTGACAGTGCAACGACAACTGGAAGAGCATCTTCTTGCGATGTTGGGTGGACTTCCGAGCGAAAGAACGCCTCTGCATCCTCGCTTCACGGGAAAGATTCAGATGGAGGGCTTTCGAATCGAGAAGCTGATTTTTGAAAGCCTCCCAAGAGTCTACGTTTCGGCGCTGGTCTATGTGCCTGAGGATGGGAACAAGACACATCCCGCGATCCTTGTGCCGAGCGGCCATGCCGCGAATGGAAAGATTCACTACCAGGCACTGTGTCAACGATTGGTACAACGAGGCTACGTTGTAATCAGTTGGGATCCGGTAGGGCAGGGCGAACGTAGCCAGTTCTGGGACCCAAAAGCCGGCAAGAGCCGCTACAACTTGATCTGCGCTGAGCACGCAGTGTTGGGAAACCTGGCGTATCTCGCCGGAACAAACCTGGCGCGCTGGGAGATCTGGGATGGCATTCGGGCGGTAGATTACCTATTGACACGGCCCGAAGTGGATCCAGAGCACATCAGCATCGTGGGCACCAGTGGCGGAGGATTTCAGGCCGCTCACATCGCTGCATTGGACCGTCGCATTAAAGTTGCCGTCCCCTCCTGCTACATTACTGCGCTGCCCATGCGGGTGTACAACCGCATATTCAAGGATCCCGACAGCGATCCCGAACAGGATCTCGACGGAATGATCTCGAATCATGTGGACAATCCGGGACTGCTGCTGATTATGTATCCGCGCCCCGTGTTCGTGGCAGCGGGAGTGCTCGACTTTTTCCCGATCGAGGGCGCGCGTAAAACCGTCCGCGAAGTAACTGAACTTTACAGCAAGTTCCATCATGCCGACCGCATTGGAATGGCGGAGGGATACCACGCCCACGAGTTCTCACTGGAGAATCAGGAAGCGGCGATCGATTTCCTGGATCACTTCAACGGTTTACCCACGCGGCGAGGTCTGCCCCCGGTCAAAGAACTAGATGAAAAAACGCTCCAATGTTCGCGCACTGGACAGGTCATGCTGGATTTCGAGGATGCGCGATCGCTGGTGGACGTGATCCGCGAATACTACACGGAGCACGAGCACCTGCCGGCGAAGACTCTCAAGCAGCTCTATTATTCCGAACTCTATCCGCGAATCAACTCGTGGTCCGTGGCCGAATTCCGTGGAGAGATTCCGGAACGGGACGAAATCCTCTGGGAAGGTCGCGGAAGTTCGCAGTTCAACGGTGTCATGATCGAGAAGTACTTGCTTCACCACAGCCGGTATCTTGAATTACCGCTTGTGTATTTGCACAAGACAGGTGGGCAGCGTCCCGTTCTGTTGTGGCTGGGTGAAAAAGGGAAGGCTACCGCGCAGGATTGGCCCAACCTGGCGAAATATCTGGATGCCGGCTACGATATTGTTTCGCTCGACCCTCGCGGGTTGGGGGAAACGCGAATGAGGTACAGGGCGGATTCTCCCGACGATCCGGCGTTGATGCAATTGGATTTTGATCAAGCTTACGCAAATCCGCTTTCCAGCGTGCTAGCGGATTACGTCTACAACTCGATTTTGACCGGCAGACCATATTTGCTGCAGATGATGGAAGACGTTGAAATTGCCACTCGCTTCTTTAAAGCGCGAGTAAACTCTCGAGCCGAAATGGCGGTTACCGGTGTCAATGATGCTTACACACTGGCCAGCGCCCTCTCTGAAACGCTTCCGAATATCAGGCTGCTCTCCGAGCCGGGCGAAAAAGTCATCAAGTGGTCTGAATTGGTGAACCAGAAAACCGAGGTGTGGCCGATCCAATACTTGCTGCCGGGTGGGGCATACATTCATTGAGCCGCAGGTTTTGGACGCAAGCATTCCCGTTAGACATCATTGGCTCGGCACAATCGGCAGGACGAGCGCCGTGGGATGCTCCGCGTCATGATAGATCGTATTCGTGGCGGGCACAGATTTTCGAGCGGACGCGGCGTCCTCACCGGTGTTCAGATTTCTGTCAAAACGAGGGAAGTTGCTGCTGCTGATCTCGAGTCGCACCCGGTGCCCTTTGCGAAAGAGATTACTGGTGGACCACAAGTCGAGAGTGAATTTGTAAGGCTGGCCGGGATTCAGGAACGAGGGCTTCTCCTGGGACTCGCGATAGCGCGCCCGGATAATTCCTTCGGTCAGATTTTGTGCGAATCCGTCGGGCCAGACATCCACAAGCTTGGCGGTGAAATCGGTATCCACCGCTGAGGAACTGGCAAACAGTTCGGCGGTGACCGGCCCTGTAACTTCGAGGTCCTGGGAAAGCACGGGGGTGGAATAGACGAGAACGTCGGTACGAACTTCCACGGGGCGTTGATCGCGCGGTCCAGGGCCGAGGTGTGAAGAGTCACAGCACAATGGTCCGCCGGTCGTGGGAGCCGGATTCGCCGGGTCATAGGTGTAATGATCGGGCGACTCCGCACGCGGCGCGGCAGCGGAGAGAGCGCCGTCTCCGCTCATTGAATTTGCTTTTCCTGCTGAATGCAAGAAATAGCGCTCCTGGCGGGCGCGGGGCGAAGGCCAGTCGTCCTCGTTCCGCCACTGGTTGGCGCCCATCACGAAAATTCTCACCGGTTCTAGGTTGGCAAATTCGTTGGCTGCATTCTTGAAAAGATGGTCATACCAACTCAGGATCACATCATCTTCGTTAAAGTCAGCGGAGGGACCGAAGTCCACGTCCCCGATCTTCCGGCCGGACCCGGCATGTCCGCCGATGGTCAGTAGTAAGCGCTGGCCCCGGCGTGCGGCGTCGCTTCCCCCATGCACCTTGACTCCAACGTAGTTGCGCAGCGAACCACCCAGAAAAATGTCGTACCAGGCAGCGACCGTCAGCATGGGAACCTTGATGTCGGAATAGTGCTCCTCAATCGACCATTGCTTCCAATATTCGTCATAGCTCGGATGGGCTAACCAGTCGAGGAAATAAGGAGCCAGCGAGTGGGTCAAATCTGCATCCGGCGCGGTTGGCGGCAATTCGAAAAGTGGATACGCAGCGAGAGGAAGCTTCCAGATTCCGTTCAGCGCATTCGTGTTGCTTCGCACTGAGCGATTGAGCGTGTCCTGTGCCAGACCGGAAGTCCACGATTCATTGAACCATTGCTCGAAGGCGCCGCTCTGATACGTCCATCCGTCGTGGTAGTTACTCGCGGTTACCACGGGACAGATTCCAGAAAGGTGTGGTGGATGCGCGATGGCGGCCAGCATCTGCGTTGCACCCACGTAGGAGCCACCAAACATTCCCACCTTGCCGTCGGAGTAAGGCAATGTTGCCGCCCACTCGACCGTGTCGAAGCCGTCGTTGGATTCATGTTTGAACGGATACCATTCGCCATCGGAGGTGTAGCGTCCACGAACGTCCTGCACGATTACGACGTAACCCTGAGCGCCGGCTCTTAAGCCGAAACTCGAGGATCCGTTCTTATCGTACGGAGTGCGCTCCAGGAGAACGGGAAATGTGCCGTCGGCTTTTGGACGGTAGATGTCAGCATGAAGAACAGTGCCATCGCGCATTTTTACCGCAACTCCTCGTTCGACATTCACGGTGTATGCTTCCGCCGCGGAGGCACACGGCGCAACGATGATCAGGCTGACAAATGCGGCGGTCAGGAAACTTCTGTGAAGGATGGACATGATCAGGCTCCCGATCTGGAATTGTCGACACGCCTAGTTACGGCGCTTCAGTGCTCGCTGCCAACCAGTTTGATCAGACCGAAATGTTCGGGCACGTGAAAGGTTTTGCTCATGGGCGGTTGCCAGGTTATCTCGTGGAGATGTTCGGGAGGTCCCTGGCTGCGGAATAAGTTTAAGCGTAACGTGTTTCCCGGCGCTGGCGGGCGCGCGTCTATCGCTGCGAGCGGAATGCGCATGGCGCCATACCAAGCGTGCTTTTGACGATCGATCCTGGCGACGACTTCGAATCCCGAGTTCCAGGTCCAGCCCGCCTCGTGATGAGGGTCGTGCAAATTAATGTCGAGGTCGATCCACTCGCCTTGCGGGGAAATTTCGAATTCTTTATAGCGTTGGATGTCGACGAAGTCGGAACCGACAAATACCTCGGCGACATCCCAATTCCAAAGCTGGTTGGTTTCCTGACGAGTATTCGGATCCGGCTTGAGATGCAGTTGCTCGTACGGACAAGTGAACAGAAAGTAGAGATTATTCTTTGTCCAACGCGAACGAACTTCGGTGCGGTAGCGAGGATCGGCTTTTCCGAATGGATCTTTCTCCATGTAAACAGGGTGCGCCGCGCTCCAAAATGGCGAAGCGGGATCGACTTGCAATGGACCATCTTGTTTCGCGAAGATGCTTTCGAAGACGGCTTGGCCCGCGAGCGGCGCGGGGACGTAACCAAGCAGCACGACTGCCACAGCTTTAGCGAAGCCATTCATCCAGGTGCTCCTTTACGAACGTGTCATCCTGCAAGTGCGGATACGATTTGCAAACCCGGTCGATTTCTTCCATCTGGCCCGGGGAAAGGTCCTCATTGGGATCGAGACACCACCGTCCTTCCAGCAAACCTTGACGTCGCAGAATCTCATGAATGCCGGGAATACATCCGCGAAACTGGTGGGCGGGATCGAAGATCGCAGCGTTCGCGTCGGTAATCTGCTGGGCGAGAGTCAGGTGTTCGCCGGGGATCGCGTCGGAATTGCTTTTCACCAACGCGAGGTGAGAGACCGCTACTTTCGTCCACACGGCCCAATGCCCGAGCAAGCCCCCGGCGATCCGGATTCGTTGATGATCAAAGGCAAAGGGCGTCAGCAGGTCGTTCAAGATGTTGTCGTCGTTGCCGGTGTACAGCGAGACCTCGTGCGCGCGGCCGGACTCGGCCAGCGCCCGTACCACATCGATGGTCTGATATCGATTAAAGGGCGCGATCTTGATCGCGACCACATTCTCGATCTCGATAAATTCGCGCCAGAACTTGTAGGGTAGTAAGCGACCTCCGACTGCGGGCTGCAAATAAAAACCCATGACTGGAATCACCGAGGCAATCGCTCGAGCGTGGTCGAGGAGCACGGGAATGGGCTCATCGTTCAGGGTGGCCAGGCTCAACAACACGGCATCGTAACCCAAGTCTTTGGCCAACTGCGACTCCGCAATCGCCTGAGCGCGTTTTCCGCAGACACCTGCGATCATCACGGTCTCACTGCTGCGACTCTCTTCGATGGCGAGGCTCAGGACTGGTTCCAATACTCCGAATTGGGGGTCGCGAATTGCGAACTGGGTGGTGTGAACACCAACAGCAATGCCTCCCGCACCAGCAGCCAGATAGTATCGGGTCAGAGCGCGTTGTCGGCGCTGGTCCAATTTCCGATTGCTGTTGAGCGCCAGTGGATGGGCGGGAATCACAAGACCAGAACGGAGTTTCTCGCGCAGCTGCATCAGAATTTTCCGTCCCGCGTCTGGAAGTGCGTGGGCTTGTTCATCATTTCGCCACCTTGGCGAATCCAGTCTGCGATCCATTCAATCATTTCCGTGGGAGTCACTGTGGGGTCGCCAAAGAGTGTTCGCGCCTTGGCGGCATTGTTGAGAAGCGCGGTGGAGCTCTCGAGCTCAGGAAGGAATATTGGTTCGATTCCAAAATGTCGGCCAAATTCCGATGCGAGCTCGCGGACAGAAAGAGTCTCCGGCCCCGTGATATTCAGGAGAAAGGGCGGCGACTGACAATAAGGGAACGAACGCAGGCACCAGGAGTTGGCGTCCCGCTGCCAGATTACATTTACGTACGGCATACTCAGCGAAATAGCACGGCGCTCGAAGACCGCTCGTCCAAGATCCACCAGGACTCCGTAGCGCAGTTCGACGGCATAGTTGAGGCGGAGGAGCGTGACGCGCGTTCCCCATCGCACGGAACCATTCTCGAACATGCGCTCGCGGCCTAGTGCCGACTGTGCATACTCACCGACGGGGCCGACCGGAGTAGACTCGACTGCTCCGCCTTCCGACACGGAACGCAAGGGATACACATTGCCAGTCGAAAAGGCCACGATGCGGGAATTGCGATACCGTTCTGCCACCAACCCGGGCAAGAAAGTATTCATCGCCCAGGTCAAGTGTTCCGCGCCGGCGGTCTCGAACTTCCTGGCAGCCATGAAGATGACGTTAGGAATTTCCGGGAGCCGCGATAGCACCCCCGGCTCGAGCAGATCGCAGGCGATGGTTTCAATTCCGAGTGCTGCCAACTCGGCGGGCAAGCTGGCATTGCTGAAACGAGCTACGGCGACGATACGATGGTGCGTGCCCGTCAGATCCGCGGCACGACGCGCCAGGCGGGCCAAGCTCGGTCCCATTTTTCCGCCAACGCCCAGGATCAACAGGTCGCCGTTCAAGGCTGACATCGCAGCCGCGTCAGCATCCGTAGGCTGCGAGAGCCCTTCTTCCAATTCTGCCAAGGTCTTGATGTTCGCCATTAGCCGAGTTCAAAACCTGCGATCGCGTAAATCATTTCGTCCTTCGCGCGCAAGTCCTTTCCGCGGACCATGCGGTGAAGGTGCCTGGTCGGAGTAAACGCGAGGTCCCGCGCGATGGCCGCAGCATTGGTGTTCCTGGGGAGCAGATCCCATAAACAGTCTTGGACCCCTGCGATCTGGAGCACGCGCTCCATCAGTGCGCGGGCGGTTGCTGGCGCTTCGCAGACCGACGGCCCCAGATATCGCGTTTGGCGACCCGGCCGGGTCAACAAGTACGAGCCGTCGAGAAAAAGAAGAGGCTGACCGCGTTGCGCGAGTCTCGCCAAGAGTCTCGAACGGTCCGCTCCAAACGCGCGCTGGTCTGCGCCTCGCCAATCTTCGACTGGGTGCGCTTCAACCAGCGGTGTGGTGCTGGAAGAACCTGTCGATCCCGGCCGCGTCCAGCGCTCCACCGCTTGTTCAAAACGGAAGCCGAGTTTTTCGTAGAGCGTCCGGCCTTGATCGGTGGCGTCGAGCTTCACGGTCTCAATCCGCAGCTCATCAGCCTGGGTGAGCGCCTGCGTCAGCAAACGCCGCGCAAAACCGCGTCCGCGATAAGAGAGCTCAGTCAGAACCATGCCAATCCATGCCAGACGGTGACCGTAACATATTAGAGTCGTCGTCGCCGCAAGTTCACCATCAACTTCGATTGCGAAGCAGCCTTCCGGAGCCAGATCCATCAGCATGCGCCAGTCTTCGGTCGTTTGATTCCACCCTGCTTGCTCTGACAATTGCATCGCCGCCGGAATGTCGCTGGCAAGCAACCTGCGCAAGACGACGCCCGCGCGATCACTCATGGCTCACAGCTCTCGCGGAACCGGTGTGTAAAGTACGCTAGGGCAATGGCGCCGGCCATTTCCGAATGCCCTTCAGCCGTCTTCAGCCTGTGCCTGAGCGCGGGCGTCACGGTGCGGGCTCCGTCCCCTTCCAGCGAGACAAGTGCGACAATCGCCTCTGCTAGAGTGGAGAAAAAGATGCGAAATGGTCCCGTCCCCGCGCGCATGATGTGTTGCGGATGTAGCATGCGGCACAGTCTAACATCGGTTTGCCTGGCTTGGTCTCGCGATTAACGTCGTTTAGCATTCATTCGCTTCTCTCCCGTCACAGAACACAGTAGGATGCTATGAGGCCAAGACTTTAGAAGACCATGCGGGGCGCGCGGATGCCCGAGTAGACCTGACTGAGAAGGGAATTTTCACGTGGTAATCAAGTGTTTCAACGACAAGCGGGAACTGGCCACGGTCGCGGCTGGACAGGCTGCCGCGATCTTGCGTCAAACCATTCAGGCGGAAGGAAAGGCGCGTATCATCGCAGCCACCGGCGCCTCTCAGTTTGAGTTTCTGGAGGTTCTGACGACGCTGCCGGGAATCGACTGGCAGCGAGTCGAAATGTTTCATCTCGACGAATACATCGGACTTCCAGCTTCGCATCCGGCCAGCTTTCGTCGATTTCTTCGCGAGCGGTTGATTGAGAGGGCGGGAATCACAAAATACTTCCTGCTCGATGGCGAACAAGATTCGGCCGAGAGCATCCACCGTGTCGGCCAGGCGTTGCTCTCTGCGCCCATCCATGTGGCCTTCGTGGGAATCGGGGAAAACGGGCATCTCGCGTTCAACGATCCTCCAGCGGATTTCAAAACCGAGGAGCCTTATCTCGTCGTCAAGCTGGACGAGGCTTGTCGGCGCCAGCAGCTTGGCGAGGGATGGTTTTCTACCCTCGAAGACGTGCCAAAGCGCGCCATTTCCATGAGCGTGCGCCAGATCCTGAAAGCGCAGAAGATCTTGTGTATCGTGCCCGACGCCCGCAAGGCCGCGGCTGTGAAGGCGTGCTTTGATGGGGAAATCAGTCCGCTGGCTCCTGCCTCCGTTTTACGGACGCACCCGGATACGACCGTGTACCTAGACGTCCATTCCGCGGCGCTCCTGCGTCCCACCACTCTCGCGTCAGCGTCCTGATGCCGACCGTCAACGGCTGAGATTCCAAAAACGGAACGCTTGCGTTTCATTTCTTATATTTCTTCATTTGCTAATCTTTATTTACTTTTAGTGTCTAACTGTGGTAAAAGCTCGGCGATAGAAATCTCTGCCATGGGAGGATCACCGTGAGGCTGGTGACGCGCTTTGCCATATTTCTCTTCGTGCTGTCGGCGCTGGGAAGCGTCCATTTCCTGGTCGCGCAAGGAACTGACTTGGGCACAATCCGAGGCACCGTGAAGGACCCCAGCGGCGCCGTCATCCCCAACGCAAGCGTGACCATCGCGGATCAAGCTACGGGCACGCTCCGTCACACCGAAACGAACGCCAACGGCGAATATCAGATGTTCGGGCTTCCGTCCGGTACATATAAGGTGACAATCGCCGCTCCTGGCATGACTGCTCACGACATCACGGGCATCGTCTTAAGCGGCAGCGACACGGTCAATGCCAACGCCGTTCTTAAGATTTCGGGTGGCACCGAGAGCGTAGCGGTGACTACAGAGGCTCCCACGATTAACACCGCCGATCAGACGATTGCCGACACCATCACCAGCCGCGAAGTTCTCGACCTGCCGCGTGACAGCCGGGATGTTTATTCGTTTCTTTACCTGAACCCGAATATCACGCAGAGCACCGGCGACGGCACATTCAAGTTTCTCGGATTCCAGAGTTATGGCGCGAACTTCACGCTCGACGGTCAGCGCTCCACGAGCACGCTCGACGGATCAGCTTCCGCCAGTGAGCCGTCACTCGAAGCAGTTGGCGAACTGAATGTTCTGTCCAACGATTTCAGCGCAGAATATGCCGGCATTTCAAGCATTCGCGTGACCACCAAGCGCGGCTCGAACCAGTTCCATGGCTCGGCCTTTTATAACAACAAAAACTCTGCTCTCGCAGGCCTCACGATTCAGGATCAACAGGGGATCCGCGACGCCCAGGGCTCCTTGTATCCCTATCCGTCCCCTTACTTCAACCTTAACGACGTAGGCGGTTCTTTTGGCGGCCCCATCACGGGCCTGAAGAAGACCTGGTTTTTCATGGCCTACGAGCGGAACTACGACAGGGATTCGGTACAAGTAACGGCCAACCGATTGCCGCATCCTTCGTTTTGGACAGGAGATTTCTCGCCGTTAATTACTAACCCAGACGACATGAATCCGGATCTTCTTCCTGACGTTCCGGCAGGCGTGACCCTGACGCCGGAGGAGGTTGCAACTGACACCTATTGCGTTGGCTGGCCAAACTGCACGGGAGACGGCCAGCAGTTCGTGAAAATACCCTCTGAACTCTTGAACACGAATGTCCAGCAACTCATCAGCAAGTATTTTCCCAAGATTGATCCGTCGATTGCAGTCAATACATCGAACGGTCGGATCGGAGACTTGTTCCAAACTCTGATGCCAAGCAACACGACACGAGACTTGGGAACCATTCGCATAGACCACGATTTCTCTGACAAGGATCACGTGTACGGCGTGTATAACGAGCAGGCATTCAGTGGCGGTAACTCGGCCGTCAGATCGCCATTTACGGGACTCGGCCTGACTCAGCAGGAACGGCGAACCCATACCCTTTCCGGTTCTTACGTGCGCACCATTCGCAACAACATCATCAATGAAGCGCGCGGTGGTTTCAATCGCGAATTCATTTACCGGCACAGCAACACGACTCTTCAGAGCTTCCTGTCCAGCATCGGCTTCGATCAGAATTCCATCGATGCCTATGGCGCAGTGGTGGGGCCAGCAGAGCTTCTCACGCACGGGCACACCGTGATCACCTACGGTTCCAAGTACACTTCATTCGATCGAAGCGGTGACCGGAATACGGATCGTCAGGAAAGCCAATACCTGGCGACCTTTGGAGACACACTCACGTGGGTAATTAAGAATCACAACCTGAAAATGGGTGCCGATTTCGTGCACAACGAGGGTCTCGATGGTTTTTCAACCGGTCGCGGCAATCCACGGGGAACGATGACCTACTCGGGCAGCAGCACGAACGCCTTCGCCCCGTTCCTGCTCGGGTTACCGCCCTCCAAAGTTACTTACATTGCCAAAACACGCCCCGATATGGACGTAACCAACTGGGAGCAGGGCTACTTCTTCCAGGATGATTGGAAAGTCAAGTCCAACCTAACCATAAACCTTGGACTCCGCTATGAACTGGTCTCCCCATGGGTCGACAAGCGTGACATCTTGCTGAACTTCGATCCCACCTTCAACAACAACACCGGACGGTTCATCGTACCTTCTACCGGGACTCTTTCGTACCTGGATCCGAGAATTCCCGCTACTCTACCCACTGTCACCGCCGCACAGTCGGGGCTCGGCATTGGCCGAGGTCTGGTCCGGACCGACAAAAACAATTTCGCTCCGCGCGTCGGGTTCGCCTGGGGCATCGGGGACAAATCGGTCATACGCGGAGGCTACGGAATCTATTTCCCAACATCGGCCGCCCAGGGAATTCGTGATCCCATTTCAACCAACGGATTCAACCAGTCATTGACAAAGCAGACCGGGACCGTGAATCAACCGATACAACCGTGGCCCACTCCGCTGACCGGTGGGGATGTTGTGCTCGATTCCAGCGCGTTCTCGGTCAATGCCGTGCCCGTTGGGCTGCACGAACCTCTGGTCCAACAGTACAACGCTACCTTTGAGCGCCAACTGGGTCTGAAGACGTCGGTGCGGTTTTCCTATATTGGGATTCATTCAGGGGGACTGATTGGAGGCATTGATCTCAATGAAATTGCACCCAGCGACAACCCATGGGGTACTACGATCGGTGACGGAGCGACCGCGTGCTCTCCAGATGATGGAGATTGCCTGCCAACCCCCGCGGACTACGCCCGTTTGCCGTATCCCACCTTGGGCGATTACCTTCTGACTTATGGAAACTATGGGTACAGTCGGTCCAACAGCTTCCAGACACAAGTCGAGCGACGGTTTGACAAGGGCCTGATGTTCAATGCGTCTTACACCTACCTCGATCAGAAGTCGACCGGTATCGACCAAGGCAATTCCAGCCTCGGAGGCGTTCCTTACGATCCATTTCAGCCGCACCTTGACTACACCGAAGACGCCTGGGTTTCTCACCACCGGTTCGTTTTCTATGGCGTGTACGACCTGCCATTTGGACGCAACAGGAGCTATGGCCGCGGAATATCGAAGTGGGCGGACGCGGTAGCCGGAGGTTGGCAGACGACGTTCCAGATGTTTGCCAAGAGTGGTACGGCATTTACGCCCTACTGGACCTGTGACAACTGCGGCAACGGTGCACGCATGGTGGGTCCGGGTAACATCGCCTCCGAATCGATCGACGCGCTCGGCGATTTCAACGATTTCATTGGTTATAGGCCGGCGATCGTCGGGAACTATAAACAGCGCGTCGGCGACCAAGTCTTCAATCCCGATGCCTTTGCACCTCCGCCGATGGGGGCGGATGTTTTCACGAATAGCTCCATTGCGCGGAAGAACCTGTTATGGGGTCCCGGAGGTTGGGGAGTCAATTTCGGTTTGCACAAGGACTTCAAATTCGGTGAGCGAGTCACCGCCAACTTCGGGGCTGACTTCGACAACATCTTCAATCATCCGATTCGCATGCCGAACCAGGATTTCGGAGACGGCAGCTTCTCCTATCTCGGAGGATTCGATGTCCAAATCGATCCCGCCACCTTAATGCCGGCTCTCGAAGACGTTAATCCCAATTCGGACTTTGCTCGTGCGTTCTCTACCTTTCCTCAGGAAGGCGTCGATAGCCGTCGGACGATCCGGTTGCGGCTTAGGATCACTTTCTAGGCTTGGAGACGAGTCCACTACAGAAGGACTGCCCGCTATGAACAGGAGGTCAGCGGGCAGCCGCTTCTGCCCGGAGAATCCATGAAATTCAGAATCGCTATCGGCATCGCTTTTGTTTTCTGCCTGGCCAGCGCATGGGCAGAGCGGCCGGGGAATTTCCGCGTGATCGGTCCGGGCGGCGGCGGGGCCATGTTTAATCCCACTATCAGTCCTCATGATTCCAATACTGTGCTGATCTCCTGCGACATGACTGGCTCTTACATCACTCATGATGGCGGGCGCACCTGGCGCATGTTCAATCTGCGGGGTGTGGTGGATTTCTTCGTGTTCGACCCCCGGGACGCAAAGACCATGTACGCCCACGCGACGGGTTTATGGCGCAGCACCGACGGTGGCGAACAGTGGAATCTGGTTTACCCCAGTCCTTCCTCCGTCAAAGGCGTCAAAATGAACTCGGATCATTCGGACGAACAGATCCTTGCCGATCCCGATCCATTGGGAACGATCGCAGCCTTGGCGGTTGATCCCTCCAACTCGCAGGTCCTGTACGCAGCCGCCGGCACGAAGAACAGTCCGGCACTTTTTATTTCGCGTGACTATGGGAAGAGTTGGCAAAAGCAGGCGAGTTTGCCCGATGTTCCGCGCCGGCTTTGGGTAGACCCACACTCCGCGGCAAACGCGCGGACATTGTTTCTGGCAAGCGCCCACGCGATCGTAGTGAGCAGCGCGGGCGGAGTGCGCACTCAACCGCTACCTGCGGCTGTTACTGACATTTCTCTTGGATTCGGTTCGGGCGCGCCGCCAACCATCTATGCCACTTCGGAGCAGGGAATTTTCGTCTCCAATGATGGTGGCGCCAATTGGCACAAGAGCGACCTCCCGGGCGAGGGCGCGAAAGTGCGTGCCATTGCTACCAGTTTGCGCCATCCGGAAACGGCGTATGTCTCCTATGATCATCTGACGCTTGATGGAAAAACCTGGTTTGGCGTGGCGAAAACCACAAATTCTGGCGCTGACTGGCAGTTGGTGTGGAAGGAATCCGACGCGGCAGGCAAGAACGTGAAAGATGATTGGATCACCGAGCGCTTCGGGCCAGCCTGGGCAGAAAATCCGCTGAACCTTGCTGTAGCGGAACAGGACGCCAACCTGGCCTACGGCACCGACCTTGGACGAACCATGCGGACTACCGACGGCGGCGGCACATGGACCGCGGTCTATTCGCGCAAAGTCGATGATGCGGGCTGGACCAGCCTCGGTCTCGATGTCACCAACGGCTACGGAATTCATTTCGATCCGTTCGATTTAAGACGCCAGTTCATTACCTATACCGATATTGGACTCTTCCGCAGCGAGGACGCCGGTGTCTCCTGGGCCAGTTCAACGGCCGGTGTACCCAGTGAGTGGCTGAACACTACATATTGGGTCGTGTTCGACCCCGAGGTGCGCGGGCGGATGTGGAGCGTGAACAGCTACACGCATGATCTTCCTCGGCCGAAGATGTGGCGGCACAACTCAGTGCTGAATTACAAAGGTGGCGTTTGCATCAGTGATGATGGCGGTAAGAACTGGACCAAGTCGAACACCGGGATGGATGAGAGTGCTGCGACCCATATTCTGCTCGATCCCACCAGCCCGGTGAATGCGCGTGTATTGTATGTAGCTGGCTTTGGCCGAGGTGTCTACAAGAGTTCAGACGGGGGCCGCAGTTGGGCGTTGAAAAACAACGGGATCACGCAAGAACAGCCGTTCGCGTGGCGGTTAGCGCGAAGCTCGAATGATAGGCTCTACGTCGTGGTCGCGCGCCGGTCGGAGGAAGGGAGCATCGGCAATGCGGGAGATGGTGCTCTATATAAGTCGACGGACGGGGCGGAGCACTGGCAGCCCGTTTCGCTGCCCGAGGGGACAAATGGACCGAATGGCCTCGCCATCGATCCACGATCGCCAGATCGTCTCTATCTGGCCGCTTGGGCTCGAGCCACGGGAGAACACGGAGACGGCGGAGGAATCTTTCTCTCGGAGGATGGCGGGAAGAGCTGGAAGCAGGTGTTCGACGGGGATCGCCACGTTTACGATGTTACGGTTGATCCGCAGGATCCCAACGTGCTCTATGCGGCAGGCTTTGAATCGTCGGCATGGCGATCGGCAGACCGCGGCCTGCACTGGTCCCGTATTTCCGGATTCAATTTCAAGTGGGGATACCGGGTGATTCCCGATCCACTGCACCACGACGAGGTCTACATCACGACTTTCGGCGGAAGCGTCTGGCATGGCGCGATCAACGCGCCACCACGGCCGGTTGATATCGCCACGCCGGTGCTCGATCCTGGACAACGGCCGGAGGGAGCCAGGTGATCAGTCGACGTCAGTGTCTCTATGGAATGGGCCTGGTGGCAGGATGCGGAACGCAAGTGGGCAGGGCCGCCGGTGTGGGTGTTGCCAAAGATGCCCGCTCCGCAACCGGACCCGCGCCTTTGGAGCTCTGGCAATACGAACCAAAAAGCATGCTCCATGTGCGCGAATCCCGCGTCGAGCGCTCTAAATTTCCAAACATTGATTTCCATACGCACATCTCCGGCTCGACCAAGTCGGAAAAGGGAGTGGAACTCTCGCCGGATCGCGAGTACTTGGGAACTCCGCAAGAGCTGCTGGCGGTCATGGACCGCAAGAACATTCGGGCCATGGTGAACCTGACCGGTGGCTATGAGAACGGCCTCGCCGAAGCCGTGGCGAAATATGACCGCGCGTATCCGGGCCGCTTCTACACGTTCACCGAGCCGTCGTATTCCCGTTTCAAGGAAGCGGATTACCCGAAGCTGCAGGCGCAGGCGATCGAGCGGGCGCATCGCGATGGCGCGCGTGGCTTGAAGATTCTCAAAACCTTGGGACTCTATCTTCGCGAGAATATCATCTCGGGCAGGCTGGTGAAAATTGACGACGCCCGTTTTGATCCCATGTGGGACACCTGCGGACAGCTCAACCTTCCGGTGGCCATTCACATTTCGGATCCCATCGCATTTTTCACGCCTACCGATCGCTTCAACGAGCGCTACGAAGAGTTGAATAATCATCCCGACTGGTCGTTCTATGGAGGAGACTTTCCCAGCAACGCCGAGTTGATCGCCGCGCGCAACCGCGTGATTGCCCGGCATCCCAATACTCAATTTGTGACGCTGCATGTTGGCAATTTCTCGGAAGACCTGCAAAACGTGGGGGAGAACCTCGACCGGTTTCCCAATATGTCAGTGGATATCGCGGCGCGAGTCGGCGAACTTGGCCGGCAGCCCGTAACCGCCAGAAAGTTTTTCGACAAGTATCAGGATCGAATCCTGTTCGCGACGGATGCGACGCCACACGGCGACGAGTATCCTCAACAAGTGTTCAACGACCAGTTGTACGAAATCTATTACCGATTCCTCGAGACAAACGACGAATATTTCGACTACGCTCCGGCGAAAATACCGCCGCAAGGACGCTGGCGCATTTACGGCATTGAACTGCCGGAAAAAATTCTGCGCAAGGTCTATTATGAAAACGCTGCGCGGCTGCTGCGAATCTAGATGCGTATCCTTTGGAGAATCGCTATTCTCGGACTGACAGCTTCCGCGTGGGCGCAGCAGGCGGGCGTGCGGGTCTGGCAAGGCAGTCTCAGTCTGCCGACGTACGAAGAAGGCCTGCCCGACCCCAACCCTCCCTTCGACCAGTTCGCCACCGGCCGTTTCAACTACCCCTACACGCTGCGGAATAACCTGACCAGCCGGCGGGTCGACCATGCCTGGCGCGCCATTTATCTCGAGAACGAATATCTGAAGTGCTCCGTGCTGCCCGACATCGGCGGCCATCTCTACACCTGCGTCGACAAGATTTCCGGCCAGTCCATGTTTTATGCCAATCCGTCGATCAAGAAGGCGGCCATCGCGTATCGCGGGGCCTGGGCCGCGTTCGGAATCGAATTTAACTTTCCGGTTTCGCACAACTGGGTCACCATGTCGCCCGTCAACTTTGCATTTGCGAAGCACGACGACGGCAGCGCTTCCGTCACCGTCGGCAACATCGACCGGGTCTACGGCATGGAATGGACGGTGGAGTTGATTCTCCGCCCGAAGTCGACGGTGCTCGAACAGCGAGTTGCTCTCAGCAACCGCAGCGACGTGCGGCATCGTTTCTACTGGTGGAACAATGCTGGAGTCGAGGCGTGGGATGATTCGCAAATCTCGTATCCCATGCGGTTCGTCGCCACCCACGGCTTCACTGAAATTCATCCCTGGCCAGTGGATCAAGATGGCGTGGACTACAGCCTGGTTCGCAATCAGACCA